>JAESFI010000074.1_pt1 | contig 132315 bp, 112 predicted proteins | sample 9269361 | NCBI WGS metagenome assembly JAESFI01 (sample SAMN14504119, study PRJNA617095) | algae metagenome | isolation source: Brasilonema angustatum HA4187-MV1 and co-occurring heterotrophs from moss... | place: USA: Manoa Valley, Honolulu, Hawaii | collected 2009-07-20
CAACGCGCGTTCCAGCAGGGTGCGGTTTTCTTCAGTATTCAACACCGTTCGGATAGTCGCAGGCATACAAGTCACATACAACGACAATATTATCTCTATCTTATATTTAATTAAGTTGACCTACTTATGAGTCGCAGAAGCAGGAAGCAACAAGTGGATAAGATATTTGTCCATAAATTGTGGAACGGTTCATCCCAACCCTTCAGGATAGAAAGCAGTGTGTTCAGAGGACATATGACATACCCGGAGGTCTCTCCCGTTAGGCTCCGCAGTTTTTCAGTACGAGTGATGAAGCAAATCTAACTTAGTACAGAGCGAAAAAGTTTTGTCATCAAAATTTGACATAATCGCGATTAATCAGATGTATAACCTGCTTTTAACAAGCTAAAATGTCATAGAATCATAACTTAATGATCCCCAAAGGCTGATAAATACGTGAAAAGCTGAAAAATGTGTCTGTAACCCCCTTGATCCCAACGCAGGATTATTAGTTAATATTTATTAACAAAGACTCCTCTGCTCCCCAAAAGAAAATGCTGTCACATTGGCATCATGCTGCCACATTGGCATCATAGGGAATCCAAAGGGAGTGATTTGCAATTAAAAAACACATTAAAAAACAAACACAAAACTCGGCAGAACCAGGAGTCAGGAATAAGAAGTTTTTCTGGAGGTCTACGGCTATTTATCAGCCATTTAATAACCAGGGGACATCATGAACCTTTCAAACTACTGGAGGCCAAAATTATGGCAAAAGAACGCCCACCTTTAGAAGAGATGACATTGCGGCAACTACGTAAAGTAGCTAGTGAATTTAGCATCTCTCGTTACAGTAGAATGCGTAAATCGCAACTGTTGGAATCTGTTCAACAAGCTCAACGCAGCAAAGTTTCTCTTACCCAATCTCGTTCAATGGAGGCACAGGAAACCGTGGAAGCAGCAAAATTTGAGTTGGGTCAAATTGATCGTACAGGCGGTACTCTCACTGATGTTGATGAAGGACTAGCGGATCTCCCTCAAGGCTATGGAGAAAGCCGTATTGTTCTTATGCCTCGCGATCCTCAGTGGGCTTATACCTACTGGGATGTTTCTAACGAGCATAAAGAAGAACTACGCCGTCTTGGGGGACAACAGCTGGCACTGCGTATTTATGATGTCACCGACATCAATTTAGAGTACCAAAGCCCCCACAGCATTCAAGAATACCCCTGTGATGAACTTGCACGGGAATGGTATTTGCCAGTTCCAGTGAGCGATCGCGATTATGTCATCGACATTGGTTACCGTTGTGCTGATGGTCGCTGGTTAGTACTAGCTCGTTCTGCACCCGTCCACGTTCCTCCTGTCTATCCTTCCGACTGGATTGAAGATGTCTTCATCACCGTGAATTTTGATGAAGATTTGCGTGAGAAAACTGTTTATGAACTGGTTCCTCCCGCCAAGAAAGTGGCTCCTACTGCTACTGCTACTCCTATTCCTGGTGCTGCTGCCAACGGTAACGCCATCTATGACCAAATCTTTGGTTTGGCAGAATCTGCCGAAGTCATGCGCGTTGCAGGTTCTGTGTTCGGTTCCATGCACCAGGTTCCTGGTTTCGTTACTCCAGAACAAGCCATCAGCTCCTACGTCTTCCCCTCTGGTGTAGGTATGTGGGCAGTTCCAACTACCTCTGGTTTGAACATGTCTGGCGTAGGTATGTCTGGCGCTGGCTTCTCTGGTGACGTGCCAATGCGCCCGCGTAAGTTCTGGTTAATTGCTGATGCTGAGTTGATTGTTTATGGTGCAACAGAACCTGATGCGACTGTCACAATTGGCGGTCGTCCAATTAAACTCAATCCAGACGGTACCTTCCGCTTCCAAATGTCCTTCCAGGATGGTTTGATTGACTATCCAATTATGGCTGTTGCTGCTGATGGTGAACAAACACGGTCAATTCAGATGAAGTTTAATCGTGAGACACCATCTCGGAATACCAATACAAAGGAAGAAGCTGTTTTAGAATGGTTCTCTTAATCTAAAATTTGGAATTTTTGATTTTGGATTAAGCTGATAAACCTCCGTCACAAGATAACTGTGGCGGAGGTTTTGTTTGTTGGAAAAATTTTGCTTTTGATAAACTTATCCAGATTGTTATATCAAGCCTTACTGGCTGAACTACAACATTTCTAAATTTCTCTAGATTTTATTGAGCGGTGAGTCCTGCGCTGCGGGAGGATCTCCCTCGTGCCGGCTCTGGCGTATGCGCAAAGCGCACGCCCAGAGGTCTAAAGCGTAGCGAGACCGGAGGTCTTCCCCGGAGGGTACAGATCATAGAAGGGAGACAGAGTGCAGGGAAATAAAACTTTTCTATTACCTTGTCACCTGTCACCTGTCACCTGTCACCTGTCAACTACTCCTTATCTAGTAGATGAGAGAGTGCGGCGCTTGGTCACCATCTGGAATGCTTCGATGATGTCACCTTCTGCCCAGTCATTGTATTTGTCAATGCCGACACCGCATTCGTAACCGGCGTTAACTTCGCGGGCGTCTTCTTTCATTCGCTTGAGCGAGTCAAGGGGAGCTTCATTGATCACCTTACCGTTACGACGCACCCGCACTTTGCAGTTACGGATGAGCTTACCAGACTGCACGTAACAACCTGCAACGGAACCACGACCAACGGGGAAGACAGCACGCACTTCGGCTTGACCCAAGTGTTCTTCCACCAACTCTGGCTCCAGTAGACCTTCCAAGGCTCCTTGGATGTCTTCTATGAGTTTGTAGATGATGTTGTATTCCCGTACATCTACACCAGCCTCATCGGCGGCTTGTCTAGCGCCACTGGCGTAAGTGGTGTTAAAGCCAACGATAACTGCTCCACTGGCTGCGGCTAAGTCGATATCTGTCTGGGTAATTTCACCAGCAGCTGACAACAACAAGCGGATTTGTACCTCGTTTTGCGGGATTTGCCTGAGCGATCCCACTATTGCTTCCACTGAACCTTGCACATCTCCTTTCAATATCAGGTTGAGTTCTTTCAACTCGCCTTCCTGAGCCTGAGCCGAGATACTGGTCAGGGTAACACGTCCCTGCATCAGACGTGATTGACGGAGTTTTTCAGCGCGTTCGGCTGCAATTGAGCGTGCTTGTTTTTCGTTGCTAAAGACATCAAACTCATCGCCTGCTGCTGGTACATCACTTAAACCCAGAACTTCAACGGCGAAGGAGGGAGTAGCCGCTTCGACTCTTTTACCTCTGTCATCCACCATTGCCCGGACTTTACCGAAGGCTGAGCCAGCTACCAACAAATTGCCTACGCGCAGACTACCGTTTTGAATCAGCAAGGTCGCAACTGGTCCCTTTGCCTTGTCTAAGTGAGCTTCAATCACGGTTCCTTTCGCGAGTCGGTCTGGATTAGCAGAAAGTTCTTCTATCTCTGCTACCAAGAGAATCATCTCTAGGAGTGTATCCAGATTTTCGCCCCTAATAGCGCTGACAGGAACCATAATCGTGTCACCGCCCCACTCTTCTGACACCAGACCATATTCTGTTAATTCTTGCTTAACACGGTCAGGTTGTGCCTCTGGTTTATCGACTTTGTTGATGGCTACTATCATCGGAACTTCAGCGGCTTTCGCGTGGCTAATCGCTTCAACAGTCTGAGGACGAACGCCATCATCTGCAGCAACCACCAAAATAGCTATGTCGGTGACTCGCGCTCCGCGTGCCCGCATTGCTGTAAAGGCTTCGTGACCAGGGGTATCAAGGAATACCACTTGCTGCTCTTTACCATCGTGTTCTACATCTACGTGGTAAGCACCGATGTGCTGAGTAATACCACCTGCTTCCCCAGATGCCACTTTTGTTTTGCGAATCGAGTCAAGCAGGGTAGTTTTACCGTGGTCTACGTGACCCATAATTGTCACAACTGGCGGACGGCGAAGCAGGTGTTCCAAGTCTGCCACGTCTATCATTTCCGTGACTTTGCGGGCTTCGGCTTCTGGTTCGACGGTTTCAACTGGTATTTCCAACTCGTTGGCTACCAGTGTAATTGTGGGAATATCCAAATTTTGCGTGATACTTACTGCCATGCCTTTCATGAACAGAATTTTCACAATTTCTGTATCAGCCACTACCAAAGCCTCAGACAGTTCTTGCACTGTCATCGGACCTGTGACTTCCAGTATTTCTGGACGATCCTGCTTTTGTTCCGTTTCTTGGCGACGGTTTTGCTCACGAGAGGAAGCAGGTTTTTTCCCTTTCGCAACTGGCGCAACAGCCGTGGCTACTGCTGTTTGTGTCGGCTTGGAAGCCTTAGGTTTCGGTGGACGGGCAATAGAGAGACTGACTTGGATAGTGGCAGGTATTTCCACTCCCTCTTCATCTAAAAGATCTTCATCATCTTCAAACTCATCAACTATTGGCTTGACACGTTTGCCTTTAACGGCTCCCTTTCCAGCCTTGGCTGAGTCTTTGATTTCTTCTATCTCTTCTTCCTGCCACTTTTTACCGCCTTTGACTTGACGTGGCGGGGTTGGGCGCTTTAGTTCGATGACCTCTTCAGTCGTTGTTGGTGCTTCATCCTCATCTTCTTGCCCAACCTGCGGTTTTGTCAGTGAGACTCGCATTGGTTTTGGAGGCGTAGCGACTGGTAGCGCACCTCCTGGTTGTTCAGCAGCACGTACTATTGGTCTGCTAGGTCGTTGCGACTCTCCGACTTGTACAGGTGCAGAAGGCCTATTTCCTCTTTGCTCAGGTTTTACTGGTGAGGGGGTAGTAGAACGCACAGGTTTTTCAGTTTTTTGCGGCAAAGCAGCCTGTGCTGTTTCCCCTGTTGCCGTTTTATTGACTCTTTGCTGCTTGACTTGGTCGCGTTCGCCCGCAAAGGTTTGGCTGCCTTCGGGAGCATCGCGTTTTTGAGGTGGGCGCTGTGTGCCATCGCCTGCAAGAGCTCGGCTGCCAACGGATGCATCGCGTTTTTGGTCGCGATCGCGTTTGAGAATTATAATCGGTTTCTCGCTCACACTCGGTTGGGCAGCGTCTGTTGGAGAGCTTGGTTGCTCCCCAGCTGGTCTGGTGGGCGGGGCTGCCAGTTGTGGTTTTGGCTGTCTTTCCGGTTTTGATCTTGGTGCAGATGCTTTTTCCGGTTTTTCCGCTGCTACTTTTTCAACCGGCTGATTTGTATTGGGTACTATGTTTTTATCCGCGTCTGTCACTGCTGGTTGTTCAGGTGTGGTCTCAGACTGATTCCGGGGTACAGATCGAATTGGTGCCGTCGGCTTCATGGGTGAGACAGGGGGAGCTATGGACTTAGGGGGTGAAGGAGGATTGACTTCAGAAGCAACTATATTGGTAGCAACCGACGCCTCTGGGGCGTTAGAGATGGGGTTTTTCAAAACTGTAGGTTTGCGAATCTCCAAAATTTGTTGTTTATTAGGTGCTGCAGGTCGGTTACGTCCACCATCTTGTGGTGAATTTGGTCTATGGCTGTTAGTGCCATTTCCTATTCTCGGCGTCACACTTGTCTGAGCTACTTTTTCTGCTTGAGCCCGAATGCGTTCCGCTTCGGATTCTGTAATTGTGCTGCTATGGCTTTTGACCGCAATATTGAGCTGGTCGCAAATTGCTAATAGCTCTTTGTTATCCAAATTCAATTCCTTTGATAATTCGTAAATTCTAACTTTGCCGTTGTTCATCCACTCTTCCCCTTTAATTTACAGTTTTAGCGGATGGTTGCCTGGTTGGCGACATCTCCATCCTTCGATTACTGTGTTAGGTTGCCACTGCTAATGAATGCCGGTGCCTCCATTCAGGAAAGAGAGATGTTTCGGTTTATCGCTGGCATCCCCACCAGGAAAGATGGTTGACGCCGAACTGCGCTTGGGCGCTACCAGGTTGCCATTCTGTACTGTTTTGTTTTGTTGATTCTGAGTCTTCCACGACACATCGAGTAAAACTTCTTAGGAGTCCGGCTTCGCCCCTTTGGATAACCAAGAGCTACGCTAACGACACCCTTTTACTATTTTGGCACTACATGAGCGATAAAACAGAGTGTGTTGATAGCACAAATAATTCGGCTGTCATCACAATTTCTTTGGGAATTACCGCTACAACGTAGTTTTCATTAAGTTTGTTTTTGGTTATTCCTTTAGTGTAGACGCTGCCACAATGTGTGGTACAGTGCTTCTGGCACTGATGCACGTAGGGCTCGCCCTAATCTATTTTTTTTCTGAGCTGCCAAAAGACAGTTCTGCTGCGGACAAATATAGGCAGAACGCCCCATGCCCTCATTTAATTGTACCTGTCCTGAAGGAAACACGCGGACAATTCGCCAGAACTCTTGTTTTAATCTTGTTTTTCGACAACTAATACAACGCCGATAATTTGGTTCCATGAGCTAGAGTTCGTTACTCAGGACGATGTTTACTGATAACTTTACTCTTATTCGTCATTATTTTCGTCAAAAATTTCATCCTCAAAAAATTCTTCCTGATTTTTATCTTCTAAGTCCTCCTCGTCAGAGTCATCTACTTCTGGTATATATTTTGCTCTCACATCTGCAAACTTAGCATCTTCTCCTGCGTGGTCATACTTTGCTTTATCTTTGATATCAATTTTCCAACCAGTCAGACGAGCTGCCAAACGAACATTTTGTCCTTCCTTGCCGATCGCCAGACTCAATTGGTCTTCTGCCACCAGCACGTGAGTTTGTCTTGTTTCAGGATCCATCAGACGAACCTCATCTACCCGTGCAGGACTAAGGGCGTTAGCAATGTAGGTAGCAGGATCTGGAGACCAGCGAATCACATCTATTTTTTCGCCGCGCAATTCGTTGACGACAACTTGAATTCGTGATCCCCGCGCTCCAATACAAGCACCTACTGGATCTACATCACGATCAAGAGTATCAACAGCAATTTTCGTTCGAGGTCCTACATGACGAGAAGGAGGATTTGCCTCTCGCGCTACAGCGACAATCCGCACGACTTCATCTTCGATTTCTGGCACTTCGTTGGCGAACAAATAAACCACCAAACCTGCATCCGAACGTGAGACCAGTAACTGAGGTCCTCGTTGCTGACCTTGAGAAACTTTTTTCAGATAGACCTTAAAGGTGGCATTTGCCCGATAATTATCGTTGGGTAATTGTTCACGCTTGGGCAATTCGGCATCCACCTCTGGCTGCCCAAAACCACTGCTAACAGCCATAATCACCGATTGTCTTTCAAACCGCAGAACTCTTGCTTGTAGAACTGTTCCTTCTAAGTCTTGGAACTCCTCTTGCACCATCTGGCGTTGTTGATCCCGCAGTTTTTGCGCCAAGACCTGCTTAGTTTGCATTGCTGCCATGCGACCAAATTCTCCTTGGTCGGGGGTAACATCCAGCACAACTTCTTGTCCTAATTGTGCTTCGTCCCCTCCCATGTCTTGAACTTGTTGAAGCGCAATTTCATGATCAGAGTTTGTCACAGCTTCAACGATAGTTTTGGTTGCAACAACGCGGAAGCCTTCATCTTCAACGTCTAGTTGGACATCAAAATTCTCAAAGTAATCTTCATCGAACTGTTTTCGCTCTAAGTTTTGAGCACGACGATAACGTTCGTAACCTTTGAGTAATGCTTCTCTGATAGCTGCTTGAACTGCAACACGAGGTAAATTACGCTCACGACTTATATTTTCGATTAAATCTTTTAATCCAGGTAAAGTTACCATTGACATAAACAATCTCCTTATATAGCTATGCAAAAAATGGTCAGCATAAAAACAGTGCTAATTGCTGAGTTAGTGATTTGTGGAATTGTTTAAAACCTGACTCAGCAGCGCCGCTTGCTTTGAGGGATAAACCTCCCAAGAACGCTGTCGCTCCTCTAAACTTCGGTACTCACAACTGTTGAATGCTGATAGTTTTTCTATCTGCCCTCATCGAGATCTACCTTAGTAATTAAGGAGCGAGGAATTTGAACAACACGACCTTTTTGATTTAAATAAACTGTTGTCTCATCCCGGCGAATCAACTGACCAATCCACTGTTGCTGTCCTTCATAGGATGGAGCAGTCTGGACAATAACAGGAAATCCTTTGAAGGAAATAAATTCTCGGTCGGTTGTCAGCTGTCGCGAAATACCAGGACTGGATACTTCCAATACATAAGCATCTGGAATGATTTCCACTACATCTAAGGTAGCTTCAAAAGCACGACTCATTCGCTCACAGTCATCTAACCCAGTGTCCTGTTGAGGATTGCGAATGTCTAAGCGTAAAACCGGCGGATTTTGATTGGTGTGAAAAACCACGCCAACAACTTCCAATCCCAGCTTTTGTGCCACTGGTGTCGCCAATTCAATAATCTGTGGAACGAGAGGGTGAGTCATGCGGCTATTCCAACAAAAAAAGTGGGTCATTACCCACTTCCTGCGATAGGGATATCTTCCAAGAAGTCTTCGGGCGAACCTAACAGGTTCGCCTGATTATCTAAGTTTAGCGTATTTTTTTGGGAGCGAGAAGCAAAAACTCGCTTGAATATGGGTGTAGGGGTGTGGGAGTGTAAGGGTGTGGAGGTGTAAGGGTGTGGGGGTGTAAGGGTGTACGGAAAAATCTTTCTGCCTTGAAAATAGGGGTGTAGGGGAAAGCCAGATTTTCATGGCAAGGTTTGTGGGATTTTCCCGTGATTGGCTGATTTGAAATCGGGCATTATGACGACTTTGTCGTTACCACTTCAAAAAAATTCCTCCCCTTGTCTTGTTGTCTGTTTATCAATTTTCGACTGCTGTTGCAAATTCACCATCAACTTCCTTCTCTACGTACCAGCATAGTAGAGCTTTGATCTTCCACTGGTTGAACTGGTGGCTGTGTTCGTAGCTGCTTGGTTTGCTCGATAATTTTCCACATATCTTCTTTTGACAAGCGTTGGACATAATTAAGCTTGACTTCTTCTAAAAAGTCAATAAGTAAGTTCTGAATTTCTGAAAAAACCTGTTTTTTCTGGATTTCTGTTCCCAAAGCTTCGCTAAAGCTTTGCACAAGTTGACTAGAAAGTTTTGCTCCAACTGGATCTTCTGCTGCGCTGACAACTGCATTATAAAGGTTAGTTGTGATTTGGGTTGCGAGTTGCTCACTCAATTGAGTTTGCATCGCATCCAGTCCAGGTAATATTTGTAGGTTGTGATAAATGGGAACTTGTTTAATAGCGCTTTCAATGTTGTGCCGCAAAATCGCTGTAATTTCAGGTTGAATTTTTGGCAGTACTTGGTAAACAATTGTTTTTACCAAAATACCTCCAATTGCTTCTACTTCATTTATATTGTTGATATCTATGTAGGAGCGAGTTTGTTCATTTTGTGATAGCCAACGCCTTAGTTCACCGCGTTGAATTGATCCCTGAATTTGGTTAATGACCCGAATAACAACAATTTCTGTCAGTTCTTCGGCAAAATTCGCCACGACTCCTCGATGAATTTGTTGACGTATTGGATTTAGACTCAGCATTCGTGCATGGTCTAGGCGGATCGAAACAGGTATAATTCGCAACCAACGCAAAAATGGTAGCAATAAAAACAAATCATACCAGTGCGTGAAAATAGCATTGAAAAAACTCAAACTAGGATACTGACGTTTGATATAGAAGCTACGCGCTAATAACTCCACACCAAATAAAATGACAAATGGTAAGTCAATTATCCAAAAATAATCAATTAATTCGCCATTTTCTCCAATACTTCGATAATAGTTGACGATAATTATAGGGCGAATTTTGTTGTTGAAAAAATCAATTTCTTGCTTCCAACCGCGTTTTGATAAATAAGCTTGACTCCAGAATGTAGAAAAGGCTTGCTTGGAAGATTTAACGGCTACGCGATCGCGCATCTGATTTTTGATTTTTTCCAAGGAACCACTCTTATTCGCCGCTTCAAATGGGTTGCTATCAATCATCTCGCTACTAAGACGGCTGAGTTCCTCAAGTTTTTTTACCACCTGAGGTGATTGCAATCCTGTTTGACTGACCTGTTCTATAAGTGCGTTTACTGTAACCAAATAGTTTTCTGTTTCTCGATGGCGTTCAATTCCTTTAACTGGATCGTATATCTGAGTGATTCTGGGGAGATTTCGTATATAAAAATCTCGCCAAGGAACATAACTTAAATCAAATAAAACTAACCCTAGATTAACAGACGCAATAATCGCCATCAACTGTTCAAACCATATGTTTCGCTTTGTTAAGGTTTTCACGTTAGTCATTGGTTTTTAAATAAGTAAAGTACAGATTTTGGATACAACATCTCTAAATTACGTGGTTTTAAGTCTTGCCTACCTATACCTGCGGCTTTCAAGCAATATATCTATACAGCAATCCTAAATGATTTCTGAGAAAATACTGCTTTATCGAAAACTAAGTTAAATATTTTACGCTTTCTGGTTACAATAAATTAAGCATTTTAGCGATACAAGTAATATATACTTGCCACAAAGATTACTTAAAGTGAATTCAGTATTCTCTCATGTATGATTCAGGATTGCTATATCTAAGATAGATGACATTAGTTTATGAATCTTAACATCCATGTACGATAACTTTAAGTTATCAATAATCATTAATAAAGCGACCAAAAAACTTTACAGAAACTTAAAATGCATCTATCTGTCAATGTCAATATCCGGTTGATTTGACCAAGAGGAGTTTTACTTATGTGGTGTGGGTTTGGAAAATCAAACATTACCATTGCAACTGCCTGTTTGATCACAGCTAGTGTAGTGATTTCAGATGTCGCTTTTGCTGCACGAACTTATACCCCACGGCAATTTCGTGCTGTGTTACGGGGACTAGGTTACAGCGTCAAGGTATCAGATGCACCTTTGACCACAGCGGATACTAAAAACGCAATTCAAGAATTTCAAAAAGGGCACAAACTACAACCTGCGGATGGAATAGTAGGACCAAAAACTCAAGATGTTGCTGCAAAAATAGTTGAAACTTTGCAAGCGAATTTAAACTTGGTAGCTAAGCCCAATCCTCTGTTGCCCAGTAATCAATATTATGGTTCTCAAACAGAAGCAGCAGTTAAGCTATATCAGAAAAAACTGGGTTTACAACAAACAGGAATTGCTGACTTAGCATTCAGGCAAAAACTCAGCCAACAAGCAAAGGACATCAAGAAAGAACCAACATCCACGCCAACAACAAAGCCACGAAAACCAACAACCTCACCGACAACCCAGCCAACACCAACAGCAAAACCAACTAAAACGCCTACTTCTACACCTAGAACTACCCCAACAGCAAAACCAACCACAACGCCTACTTCTACACCAGAGACGTTACCCACAGCAACACCTACTTCTACACCAGAAGCGTTGCCTACAGCGAGTCCTACGTCCGCACCGACAGCAACGCCTACACCAACACCGACAAGATAATAACTTGGCTTAACTCATCTGAGTTGGGCTAGGTTCTTCTAATGGTCTACCTTTAGGAGTTGGTAAAATGGGGCGGGGGTCATCGTAGGGCATGGGGATATACTGTACGCTGGGTCGTCCGCCTTGTGGTTGTGGATATAAATCCATAAGGTCGTAAATAACATTGGGCAGTCCGACTGTTACGGGTAGCCCCATTTCTGTTGCTTCTTCAACAGTGATTGGGTAGTCGTGAGTAACGCGCCCAGTCGTTAGGGCATCGATTATACTCTCAATATTTTCTGGCTTAACTTTCTGTGTGGGTACTGTATCTTTCAGCAGAGTCCGTACAAAGCGCTGTACTTGGTCGATCGCTTTGCGTGATAGATCTGCCATAATCAAAGTCTGGTCGTCAACTTCACCAACAGGTTTTTGTTCAACAACTTTCAAGATGCTGGCTGCAGGGAAGTTACCCAGTTGTGGATCAACAGGTCCAAGAACAGCGTTAGCATCCATAACAATTTCGTCAGAAGCTAGGGCAAGCATCGTACCACCACTCATAGCGTAGTGAGGGACAAAGACAGTCACTTTGGAAGGATGGCGAATTAATGCTCTAGCTATTTGTTCTGTTGCTAAAACCAAACCACCAGGAGTATGTAAAATCAAGTCAATGGGGATCTCTGGCGGGGTAAGCCGAATTGCCCGCAGTATCTGTTCTGAGTCTTCGATGGTGATATATCGCGATACAGGAATTCCCAAAAAGCTGATAGACTCTTGGCGGTGAATGAGCAAAATCACTCGGCTTTTGCGTTGTTGCTGAAATTCCTGTAGGGCGCGAATACGCCGATATTCTACCTGACGTTTCTGCCACAAGGGTTGCAGGGAAGAAAGCAGGAGGAAAATCCAGAATAAATCTCCTATACCAAAGCCCATATGCAATTCCAAATTAAAACACAATTAAAATTAATTGCCTAATTCAGGCAAGCATCTCCATGCTGTGCTTTCTGTAAAAGCGTTTCAGCTAAGAGGATGTTTGAAAAGTCCATAAAGGTATAAATCTGTCATTCTGAGTGGAGCGAAGCGTAACGAAGAATCTAGGTTTCGGGCACATACTGAGATGTTTCACTCCGCTTCGCTGCGTTCAACATGACATAGAACAACCCTTTTAAAACATCCTCTAAGATAGATTGCCAAAATTAAGGTTACCCTGATTATTGTTTCAATTTTTGGAAAATATCGAGTCTATCTAGAGAGTTAGAAGAATTTCACCGTAAAAGTATCAGATAAATTACCCAAATTAGGAATGGCATCGCCAAATTTTGATCGTATCGTCATCACTACCGCTTACAATAGTCTGTCCATCTGGACTAAAGGCAACAGATCTGACGTAATTAGAATGACCATGAAGAGTACAAATTTCAGTACCTGTCCTTATCTGCCAGATTTTAATAGTTTTGTCCCAACTACCGCTAACAAGAAGCTGTGCATTCGGGCTAAAAATGACTGAACACACCGCATCGGAATGACCTCTAAAAGTGTGAATTTCTTTCCCTGTACTGACTTGCCAAAGTTTAATAGTGCCATCAGCACTGGCACTTATCAAAAGTCGTCCATCTGGGCTGAAGGTAACGAAATTAACAAAGAAGGAATGACCTATAAAGCTGCGAATTTCTCTACCTGTACTTACTTGCCAAAGCTTGATTGTACTATCAGCGCTACCACTAGCTAGAAGTTCTCCATTCGGACTGAAAGCAACTGACCATACTGAGTCGGAATGACCTATGAAAGTGCTAATTTCTATGCCTGTACTTACTATCCATAACTTAACAGTGGTATCAGCGCCACCACTCGCTAAAATCCACCTTCCCACGTAAGTTTCTTCTTGTTGAGAAGAAAATTTCAGAGGTATTGGATTAAAGGTTACAGAATTGATCCAGCTGCCATGAGTGGTTAATGTACGAATTTCTTTTCCTGTACTTACCTGCCACAACTTAATGGTTTCATCCCAGCTTCCACTAGCAACTAACTGTCCATCGGGACTAAAAGCGACAGTATGAACAATGCTGGAATGACCAGAAAACCAACCACCAAAGGTACGCAGAAGTTTACCGGTTTCTAGTTGCCAAAGTTTAATTGTATGATCATTGCTACCACTAGCGATCGCCTGTCCATCTGAGCTAATAGCAACAGCAAGAACCATACTGGAATGACCTCTGAGGGTACGTACACATTGCCAGTTTCCAGAAGTGGCAACAGATGGTATTATTAGCTGTTTATTTTGGGGTGAAGACTGATTATTAGGAAGTACTGGGCGGTGTGTCATCACCTGTGTGGGGGGCTCTTCGCGGATCTCAACATCCAATAAATTTAGCCATTCCTGTATGGACTGAGGGCGGAGACTGGGTTGCAAATCCATCCCCCTGATAATTGCTTGATTGACCTTGTCACTAATATTACGATTAAAGTGTTTTGGTGGTTCTAGGGGAATGTTATGGCGTGCTCTCTCATCGGCATTCCTTGGTGTCACTCCAGTGATTAAACTATACAAGGTGGCAGCTAGTGCATAGACATCAATATATTCTCCCCGTGGTGCTTCCAATTCATACTGTTCTGGGGGGGCAAAACCTGGTGTACGATACACTGTATGCCTTTGGATAACATTGGGAATAAACTCTCTGGCAATACCAAAGTCAATCAGCACAGCTTCTGATTTGCCCGCGCGAAGCATGATGTTACGTGGTTTAATATCCCTATGTAGCAAACCTCTACTGTGAATGACCTTTAAAGCATCGCCAATTTGCCGGATGTACAAAAGCGCTTCAACTTCTGGTAAGACTTTCATCCGCCGAAGCCGGTTGCCTAAGTCTTCACCCTCGATGTACTCTATCACCATGCAAGGCAAATCGCCTTCATCAAAAATATTTTCTATTTGCACTATATGAGGATGGCGACACAAGGCAAGCCGAAAAGCTTCATCGCGGAAGTCTTGCTTTAATTTGCTTTGATGCGGTTTCCAGGTATCCTGATTAAGGATGTCAACTCTTAGAGTTTTAATAACCCGCAGTTCATTTCGTTCATTTCCGGCGAGATAGGTGATACCAATTCCACCTTCGCCTAATTTTCTTTCGATGATGTAGCGTCCCCCAAGCAACGCCTGTCCTGGATTCCAGACCATTATATTAATAACTCTATCATGCTATTTATTTTGGCATGGTATTAAAGCTGGGTAAGGATTCAGGGGAAGATTTCGAGATTCTAATTTGTGTCTCCTACACGGGAGTTCCACGCTAAGCTTTACGTGTAAGGTATATTTGGAACTAAGTTATCTCCTAGTCTTATTGTGCCACTGTCAACAGTCTAGGACTCAACTGAACAAGCAGGCTATTACCAAATGGATAGTATCTTTATAGCAATCCGCGCAGGAGTTGTAAAGTTATTCGTTGAGGTGGGGAACAGGAAACAGGGAACAGGGAACAGGAAAGAAGAATGTACAAATGTACTTTGTTTTTTCATAAATGAAATAGGACTGCTATATATATTGGAAAATTTTCACTTTCAGACTGTTATATTCTCTTTTTTAAATTAGGAGATAAATTTTATCAAAAACCTCAATATCACGAATCCAAAAATTCAAATTGATAAATATAGGATGGTTTACTAAAATGATTCATAACATTTATTCATGAACTTAATCATGAAGGATAAGTTGCTATTCATCTATTTTTTGAGAAATTCGTGTACATAATCCTGAATCCGACAAAGTTATTTTGTAATCATCTAAATTCTCAGTTATTTATGCGTAGTCTGTCCATATAATGGTTAAGACATGCCTTCAATTCTTTGTTCATAGTACTGTTATCTTCAGATGATATGGGATCATGTTAAAAAACTTAAATTTGAGACAAAAATTTACACTTTTGCTAGTCATCATTCTTATAGTAGGTCTAAGCTTTAGTGGATTGGCTCTTTCTGCTTTGTTAAGACAGAATGCTAGAAATGAAATTACCTCACGAGCTTTAACACTCATCGATACAATGACTTCTGTTCGTGAGTACACACTTACCCAAATTAATCCAGAGCTTGCTGATAAACTAGAAGAAAAGTTTTTGCCCCAAACTGTATCTGCATACTCAGCACGAGAGGTCTTTGAGATTCTCAGAAAAAGACCAGAATATCGAGACTTTTTTTATAAAGAAGCAGCAACAAATCCCACAAATCTTCGGGATAAGGCTGACAGTTTTGAGACCGCAATTTTAGAGCGTTTCCAAAAAGATAAAAATTTAAAAGAGGTGAGTGATTTTCGGTCACTTCCAGGAGGCGATATATTTTACATTGCTCGTCCACTAGCTATTAGCAAAGAAAGTTGTCTGAAATGTCATAGCACGCCTGATGTGGCACCAAAAACTATGATTGAGCGTTTCGGTACAGTTAATGGATTCAATTGGCAGTTGAATCAAATTGTGGCGGCTCAATTTATTTCGCTACCAGCGAGTAAGGTGATTGAAAAAGCCAATCAATCTTCTTTGAAGATAATAGGACTTGTATCTACTGTTTTTATAGTGGTTATTCTTTTAGTCAATGTCTTTTTGCATCGACAGGTTATTATTCCCCTCAAGCGGATAACTCGTGTCGCGGAAGAAGTTAGCACAGGGCATTTAGAAGTTGATTTTGATCAGATTTCTAATGATGAAATTGGTAATCTTGCCAAAGCTTTTAAACGGATGAAATTAAGTTTAGAAATGGCAATGAAAAGAATTAGACGTACTCATGGAGGAAATACTGGAGGAACAGCAGGAAATTAAGCTGCAACTCAAATAAGTCACAACTATATTTATGACAGTTTTGATTTTCAAAGAAGGCACTTGGATGAGTCGGTTACCCCGAAATACTCATGAAAATAGGTGTTTTCTAAATTCAGCACCTGCTGATGCATCAGGAATTTCCCTGGCCAAAAATTCAATAAATTGGTAAGGCGAAATTTGAGGAGTTTGCTCTAGAATCTCTTCCACAACTAGACTTGCTATTGGTCCAATGTAGTAAGCTAGTTCTTGCTGACAGCGTTGTATGAAAGCTGGATTGAGTGAAGATTGTTGTGGTTGTGGTTGTGGCTCAATGACAGGGTATTGCGACTGACTAGATGAACTTCTAGCCGAACTTAGTGAGGATTGTTCTGGTTGTGGTTGTGGTTGTGGTTGTGGTTGTGGCTGAATAACAGGGAATTGCTGCTGACTAGATGAACTTCTAGCCGAACCTGCTGTAGTCTGTGGATATTGGTAGTGTGGCTGTTGTGTTGTGAATGTAGGTTGATATTTCTGTTTTATAACTGTGCTAGGCAAATCAAGAACAGTTGATTGTCCCATTACTTGAAACTGTCCAAGACGTTCTAAATCTGTGAGAACTTCCTTTGAGGATTGGTATCGCTGCTTTGGTGTATCTGCTAGCAACTTATCGAGTACTCTGGCAAAATCATTGCTGACTTTGGTGTAAGAACGCCATCTCCACTCCAAAGAGTACTGATCCATAAGAAAAGATGGATCTCTACCTGTTAGTAGGACAGCTGCAGTCACGCCCAAGGCATAAAGATCGCTGGAGGGAGAACACAACCCCAAGCTAATTTGCTCACGAGGAGCATATCCGACTTTCCCCACAAGCGACATTTTACCAACAAAGCTCATGTGGTAAGGCGCGGTGTTTTGATTAAGGTTAGCTATCTGTTTTCCCACACCAAAATCAATCAGCACCGGCAAATTTTGACCATCAGGTAACATGATGTTGTCAGGAGAAATATCTCGATGGATGATGTTGTGCTGGTGAATATATTCCAATACAGGTAACAAACTTTTTAGCCACTGTATAACTTCAGTTTCCGAAAAAGTTTCTTCCAAATCTTGCCGTTCTCGCAACACAAATGAATATGTTTTACCATCAACAAACTCTTGTACTAAAAATAGCCGTCCATCTCCTTCAAAACAAGCCAAAAAACGAGGAATTTGAGGGTGTTCTAACTGGTGAAGAATTCTTGCTTCTCTTTTAAATAAATTGCGACATTTTTCTAAAGCATTCTCCCCTGAACCCGTGGGTGCAAATTCTTTGAGGACGCATGCTTCGTTAAACCGACGAGTATCAAACGCCAAGTATGTTCTTCCCAAGCCCCCCTGTCCTAAAAGTTTTTGAATAATATAACGATTATCAATTATCGTCCCAGAGGGAATTTCCGCTTTTATTATGTAAGACTGAGACATAAGGTGGCACTCCTAGCTCTGTAATCTGTTTTCTTTATAAGTAATTTGGTATTTTTAAAACAAAAAAGTCTATTAAGTAAAAAATTTAATAGATTTATCCTATCAGGGTTGTCTATGATAACTACAGCATCAAACACAGTATTTTCAGCAAATAAATCTGTTTGGTAGATAACTCATATTATACTAAGTTGATTACTCCTCACTCCAACCGGGTGAGAGCTTAATTAAGATATCAGCAGATTTTTCCAAAAAAACGCGAAACAATGATTAAGTTTTATGAATTTTTCTGAAGTCGTCTTTTGTTAATCACTTGTTTCCCAACCCTCTATTACGTCATGGCGGAAGGAAAGCACCCATCCAAAATAAATGAAAAGCTTACGCTGTATACCTGTTTTAATTTTTAATTTTTAATTTTTAATTCCGCCTTGCGGTACTTATGGAGTGGTAGATTGTTGATTAAGTAAAACGGCGGGTGTTTTCTTGACTTGCTCTTCTAGAGGTCTGACTTTATCTACTAATTTAATAAACTGCTCGTAACTAGGTACTTTGGCTGCGGGGACGTAACCAGCATCTGCTAGGATATCTCCAGGTGCTTGGCTCATTGCTTTTTGAATCTGCTGCTGTTGATTCCGTTCTACAGTTGGTGCCAGTAAAACAACTGCAGGAGGAATTGATCGGCTAGTGTGTAAAATTTTAAACTTGGTTGTACTAAACTCTCGCTGATGAAGCTCAAAATCTGTTTGAGATAATGCGCCAGCATCAACGCTACCTTCACTGATCCACTGCAATACTGTTATAGGAGTAGGAGCGAAACGGATTTGAGCAAGGGTTAAACCGTATAAATCGTACAGAGGAACATAATAGCCAGCTGCAGAACCTGCTGTTTCCAAAGCAACAGTTTTATTCGCCAGGTCTGCTATTGTTTTTATTGGTTTATCATCTCGAACTATCAGTAAAGAGCGTTGTCTACCACGTGTTCCCTCCATCGAGAACAAAGGAACATAAAGTTCCTTGCCGATCGCTATTGCTGCTAAACCAGGAGGCGCAAAAACAATTTCCCAATTTTGGCGTTGAATTTGCTCTAAAGCTTGCAATTCGTTGTAAGCTGGTTCCAGTTCTACAATTGATTGAGTTTGTTTTGCTATGTAGTCTTTGAAGCGCTCGTATTTTTCTAAAGAAACAGCTCCTTCGCCGTAGCTGACCACACCGACAGTTAGTTTTTCCGAGTTTATGTCTTGTTGTTTATCATTGCATCCAGTTGCTAGTAATCCTATAAGTATCAGGAGATTAATCAACAAAAAATATCGTGAAATAATGCTTTTCATTCTTCAATGACAATTTCCGGAAATTTATCTAACATGGAGACATTTTGATTATCGCTATTTCAAGTACAACATAATAGCAATTCATCTCAAAAATTAATTTTTCATAAAGCTTGTGTTGCTATTTGAAAATATGAACTGACGAAGAACAAACATTGTTTCGGTTCATCCTTAGAAACGATAGCTAGTTAAACAATCTCATGAGTGGTAGATTTGAACAAGCCACCCTTGTCGCTCCTCAACTTTACATATAATTAAAGAAATGGGCGATACTGGATTCGAACCAGTGACCCCTTCCGTGTGAAGGAAGTGCGCTACCACTGTGCTAATCGCCCAATTTCGTCTAGATTAGCACAAATGACAGTCAATTCCAAGGTACAAAAATGGAATGAAGACATTAGTGTTCTAGAAATTACAGTGGCACAACCGTACCTACAAAGTCTCCCAAAGTCGTTTGGCACAAAGCCCAAAAGATCAAAAAAGTAGTAAGGGGTTTAAGTTGTTAAGTCTTGTGTATCACTCTACATGTTCACCATTACAAAGCACAAGACTTAAATGAGCACAAGCCAAGAACCCGCTGAACACCGCCATGCTAGTTAGTTTGAAACGCAATAATTTAGGGCGATTGCCTACGGCAGAGCTACGCTTAACGCGTGAATGGAAAACTGTTGCTGTCAATGAATTGCTAATAATTGAGGATTACAGCAACCTTATGCACCTTGTCAGCAACATCAAAGGTAGCTTAAAATCTGATTGTAACGTGCTTGAGTTATTCGGCTCATGTTCCTTTGTTGGCACGTTCACAGGTTGTCCTAAAGTCTGCTGGATCGAAATGACTGAAGAACTAGAACCGATGCGCCGTAGTTTGTTCTTCTGTAATTTAGAGCTATTGAGTGATCAACGGCAATTAGCATGCACAAAGGGAAAAACTTTCGTATGCACTGCACGCACTTCGTGTTAGCATAAGCTGCATTCTAACGAGAGGCAAGCTACGTACAAAGCAGGGTATAGTTTGGAGTCTTCTATTGTCCTTAGGGACACGCTAAGTGCGATTCGTAAGTTCCTCCACAGGAGGCACGCGCTCCAGCGTAAGCCCCTGCTGCTACTTATGTTGGCGAGGTACTGCTTGCTCTTAACTTTGGGGTTTTTGGCATTTTTAGCAAAAATTTTGACGAAATGCGTCCTTTGTCGTCAAAATGTTTCTCTTCAGCTGCAAAAATATATATATTCATCCCTTAGTATTAAATGAACTTAGACAACTCGGAAACTTACATCAATCATCCAACTTGGGGTTTGCTCTATAGGATTTGTATGGTAGACGAGAACCAAGAGTTGTTCACAACACTGTATGCCCAACGCTTATTCTTCATAGTAACAACTGATGTCAAAGGTATGAAGTTTCAGCCCACTGGACGCACTGAAGCTAGAATGATGATTGAAAATCGCTTACGTAGTCTGCGTCGTACAGGGCAATCTCAGGAGTACGATCTACTTCAGACTGTTTTCCAACGCACTTTCCAATGAGCAGTTCCATTAGCGAACGTATTATTACCCTTCGTTCTTCTCTACCAGATTCAGTCCGGTTGATTGCTGTTAGCAAGCAAGTCTCTGCCGAAATCATACGGTGTGCTTACGCCATAGGAATTCGAGATTTTGGCGAGAGTCGTATCCAAGAAGCAGCCAACAAACAAGCTGTGTTGCAGGACTTACCAGACATCACTTGGCACTTTATTGGACATTTGCAAAATAATAAAGCCAAAAAAGCCATTGAACAATTTCAGTGGATTCACTCTGTAGATAATTTAAAGCTTGCCCAACGCTTAAATCAACTGGCACAACAGTTAAAAATCAGCCCTCAGATTTGTCTGCAAGTCAAAATACGACCTGATCCAAACAAGTCAGGTTGGAGTCCATCACAACTATTGGCTGACTTACCTGCTCTAGATCAATGTGAAAATTTACAAATTCAGGGGTTAATGACAATTCCACCTTTGGGATTAAATGATTCCGAGGTTCTCGACGTATTCAATAGTATCAGTAAATTAGCAGAAGAAATTCGAGAACAGAACTGGTCTAATGTTCAAATGCATCACCTTTCAATGGGAATGTCAGGGGATTACAATTTGGCAGTGCAAGCAGGCGCAACAATGGTAAGGTTAGGAACTATCTTGTTTGGAGAGCGTCCTGTTTAATATTGATTTTCAAAGTATAATCACGGAATAATAAGGTATTTAATAGTATGATTAAATACCTTATTGCAGTACATTTTGCGCTCCGACACTCTTTATAAAACTTTGTTGGAAAAAACTTCAGGAAACACTGGTTCAATCGGTGACAAAGGATATAGTATTGACAAAAGCAAAAGTCAATATAATATCAGAGGAAAATAACTTCCCTAAACCGACTGGTTAAGATATAATCTTGACTCATTGTTACCTAAAAAACATATACAGACTTTCTATTCGCGTTTGTTCAAACAAAAACCCCTAGTGGGTAGAACAAATATGAATAGAACAGCGCAAAAATCTGCCCTTTACAAGGGTAAAAATTGATTTCATCATCAGTTTTTGGCATATCCTTACGAGTGAATAGCCCTAGGAGCGTAAACCATGAATAATATATTTTCCAAACTTAGAGACTTCGTCGGTTTAAACGAGCAAGTAGAATACGAGTACTATGAAGAAGAACCAGAGACAGAAAGTTACCAAAATCTGTATCAGGAACAAAATGCTGCTCAACAACCAGTAGCACAAGAACCCCCAGTTCAAAATCGACGCTGGCGGGAACCCGTGCCTACAATGGGAGATGTAAGTGCCGCAGGATCAAAGCCGATGAGCAATGTGATTGGTATGCCTGGAGTAATTAATGGAATATCAGAAGTCTTGGTGCTAGAACCACGCACCTTTGAAGAAATGCCTCAAGCAATTCAAGCATTGCGAGAACGGAAGTCAATAGTATTAAATTTAACAATAATGGATCCCGATCAAGCGCAACGGGCAGTAGATTTTGTCGCAGGTGGTACCTACGCGCTTGATGGGCATCAAGAACGGATAGGCGAAAGTATATTTTTGTTCACACCAAGCTGTGTGCAAGTCAGCACCCAGTCAGGAATTATTCATGAAGTACCTCAACCTGCAGTACGTCCCTCACGTTCCACTGGACCAAACCCAGCTTGGGGAAACGAAGTTAACAGAATGGCGCAATAAACGTAAAATGAGTGATTAGTGCAAAGTCCTTTGTCGAAAGTTCTTTGTGTTAATACTAATGAGTCATAAGTCATGACTCATGACTTATGACTAATGAAAAATGACTATTAAATTCGGCTTAATTGGTGGCGGGGTAATGGGAGAGGCGCTCTTATCCCGCCTTATTGCTCGTAAAATTTATCAACGTTCAGAAGTCCTAGTTAGCGAACCACAAACCTCACGCCAAGGTTTTCTAGAAGACGAATATGGTGTTAATGTGACAGCCGATAATCGTCTGATTTTCACACCAACAACAGAAGTCGTATTTTTGGCAATAAAACCTCAAGTGTTTAGTGCGATCGCCCAAGAATTGGCAGATGTCATCGATACAGTTTCAAAACCACTGGTGATATCTATCTTGGCAGGCGTAACATTAAATCAGTTGGAAGCTGCTTTTCCCCAGTTGCCAGTCATTCGAGCAATGCCTAATACTCCAGCAACTGTGGGAGCAGGAATCACCGCCATATGTCCAGGGGCTTATACCAACGCAAACCACCACGAAACCGCCAAGAAACTTTTTTCAGCGGTGGGAGAAGTCGTAGAAATTTCAGAAAACCTGATGGATGCGGTGACAGGACTATCAGGATCGGGTCCTGCATACGTAGCACTTGCTATAGAAGCACTTGCTGATGGAGGAGTCGCAGCAGGTTTACCTAGGACAATTGCTAATCAACTTGCCTTGCAAACTGTCTTAGGAACAGCCAAGCTCCTACATGAAACAAAAATACACCCGGCAGAACTCAAAGACCGCGTCACCAGTCCAGGTGGTACTACAATTGCTGGCATAGCTCAGTTAGAACGAGCCGGGTTTCGCTCAGCTTTAATTGAAGCAGTCAAAGCAGCAACAGCCCGCTCACAAGAATTGGGAAAATAAGTAGATCGTTAAAATAAAGTTAACGATGTTTTGGCAGTCATTAGTCATTAGTCATTAGTGAGGGTTCTAGAGGGTTTTACATTTCTTAACATAGTTCTGTTTATTTCTACCTATCTACTTAGTTGTTTGTTTTTTATCCAAAACTAATGACTAATGACCCATGACCCTTACGGGTTCGCCAGCCGCTCATGGGGGAAACCACGCCAGGTCGCTTGCGGGGGGAACCCCCGCAAGCGACTGGCTCCCCAAGACCGCGCTGGCTCACTAATGACTCATAACTAAGTTGACAAAAGAGTCGTTACCATAGTAAACAGTTTTGGTTGCAAATTTGATTGAGTGAATTACCCTGCGCTGTCTCCAGAACTTGAACCAAGTTCGATATTTCCATTTGAATTGGATCAGTTCCAGAAGGATGCGATCGCTTCCTTGAATGCCGGACGTTCCGTTGTTGTGTGTGCGCCCACAGGTTCGGGCAAAACATTGGTGGGGGAATACGCTATATATCGCGCCCTATCGCGTGGGAAAAGAGTATTTTACACCACTCCCCTAAAAGCGCTCTCCAATCAGAAACTACGTGACTTTCGCGAAAAATTCGGCTTTGACAATGTTGGACTGTTAACTGGAGATGCCTCCATTAATAGAGATGCCTCGATTCTGGTAATGACCACAGAAATTTTCCGTAACATGCTCTATGGCACACCTATCGGGCAAATTGGCATTTCATTAGTAGATGTTGAGGCTATGGTGCTGGATGAGTGCCACTACATGAACGATCGCCAACGGGGAACAGTTTGGGAAGAATCGATCATCTACTGCCCCCGTGAAATTCAACTCGTAGCCCTCTCAGCAACTGTTGCTAATAGTGATGAACTAACCGACTGGTTAAATCAAGTTCATGGTCCGACTGACCTCATATACTCCGATCATCGCCCAGTACCTTTGGAATTTCACTTTGGTAACATCAAAGGATTATTCCCCCTACTGAATGATGACAAAACCCAAATTAACCAGCGCCTGCTAAGAAAGAAGAAAAAAGGAGAGAAAAACAAAAGCAAAGCTAATGTCAGAGCTGAAGCCCCCAGCATGATTCAAGTTCTGGGCGAGCTACACGAACGAGATATGCTGCCAGCAATTTACTTCATCTTCAGTCGTCGGGGATGTGATAAAGCGGTGGCGGAGGTGGGCGGCGATATGTGGCTCGTTAATCCGGAAGAAGCGCAGCAATTGCGCTGGCAGATTGACGAATTTTTAACGCGTAATCCGGAAGCCGGACGTTCTGGACACGTTGGACCGCTTTACCGAGGAATAGCCGCACACCATGCTGGAATTTTACCTGCGTGGAAAGTGCTTGTTGAAGAACTTTTTCAGCAGGGGTTAATTAAAGTTGTCTTTGCCACCGAAACCTTGGCAGCTGGAATTAATATGCCAGCCCGGACAACGGTTATTTCTACCCTTTCTAAGCGTACTGATAGTGGACATCGCCTGTTGAATGCCTCCGAATTTCTGCAAATGGCAGGTCGGGCAGGTCGCCGGGGAATGGATGAACGGGGTCATGTTGTGACGCTGCAAACTCCCTTTGAGGGAGCCAAAGAAGCTGCGTACTTGGCAACATCCCAAAGCGATCCTCTAGTCAGTCAATTTACACCAAGTTACGGCATGGTGCTGAACTTGCTGCAAACTCACACTTTGGAACAAGCCAAGGAACTGGTAGAACGCAGCTTTGGGCAGTACTTGGCAAACTTGCACCTGCGACCGCAACACGAGTACATAACCCACTTACAAACAGAACTTGCTCAACTTCAAGCACAAATCGCTGCGATTGATGAAGGAGAACTGGCTGTTTATGAAAAATTGCGGCAACGCTTGCGAGTAGAACGCTTAAACTTGAAAATGCTGCAAGAGCAAGCGCAGGAAGCCCGACAACAGGAATTGGGGATGATGTTGGACTTTGCAGTGTCGGGAACACTGTTGAGTCTCAAGAGTAAAAACTTCACAATGCCTGCGCCCATAACAGCAGTGTTAGTAGGGAAAACACTAGGTTCTAGTCAAACTTGTTACTTGGTATGCTTGGGGCGAGATAACCGCTGGTATGTAGCGACAGCCTCTGATGTTATAGATTTGTTTGCAGAACTACCGCGAATTGACATACCTGCTGAGTTGCTACCACCAGCAGAAATGCCATTGAAACGGGGACAGTCGCTTGTTGGTGATGAGCAAACCGCAATCATAACTCAACAAATTCCTGAGCCAAGCGAAGCTGTATTTATGCCTCCAGAAGTCCTAGAACAACTTCATCGCGTCACTGGTGTGCAAGAGCAATTAGAGGCTCATCCCTTACATCAATCAGGCGACGCTGTCAGTGCTTTCAAACGCAGAACACAGGTTGTTGAACTTGAAGCTGAAATTGAATTAATGCAGGGACAAATACAGCAACAATCTCAGCGTCATTGGGAAGAGTTTCTCAATCTCATTGAGATTTTGCAGCAGTTTCAATGTCTGGATAATCTAGTTCCCACAAGATTAGGACAAATGGCTGCAGCCATTCGAGGAGAAAATGAGTTGTGGCTGGGCTTAGCACTTGAGAGTGGAGAATTGGACAACTTAGATCCACACCACTTAGCAGCGGCGATCGCAGCTTTGGTGACAGAAACCCCACGTCCAGATAGCATGGTTCGCTTTGACTTGAGTGAAGCAGTGGCAGAAGCTTTATCAAAATTGCGAGGGATTCGTCGCAAGATCTTCCAACTGCAACGTCGCTATAATGTAGCCTTACCAATATGGTTAGAGTTTGAGTTAATAGCCCTTGTGGAGAAGTGGGCGCTTGGTATGGAGTGGATAGAACTTTGTGAAAATACGAGTTTGGATGAAGGTGATGTGGTGCGAATTTTACGTCGTACGTTAGATCTATTATCGCAAATTCCCCACGTACCCTATTTGTCACAATCCTTGCAGCGCAATGCCCATCGTGCAATGCAGCTTATTGATAGGTTCCCAGTTAACGAGGTAGGGGGATAAGTTAGGAGTTAGGAATTGGGAGTTTGAAGTCCTAAGTCCTAAGTCCTAATATACTGAACTTTCACTCAAAAGTTGCAGTCCTCGCGAAATAGTAAAGTCTTAATACGTGAGGTTTCCAGTCCCCTGTAAGTTGCGTAAAGAGTTTATACAAGCTGGACAGTCACAGCCAAATAACTGAATCGCACGATCACTTTCTTCTTCTGTAAATGCTACCGAAGCAATATTCTTAGCAGCCTGCCCTGTAGTCACGCTTGATGTCGGTGTAGAAGGAGATTGTTGCTTCCTCTCTGAATCCTTGATACACACTAACTTGTTGACAGCGTGAGGACTGGCTATACAAGTCTGACCATTTTTGTGGATTAATCCCTGGTTAACAGCAGCGTGTGCGGGATGAATGGCTCCCAAAGTAGACATCAGCGAGACAAAAATAGAGGAACTAGACAATAAATTAAGTATAAGTTTTCTGTTCATGGGTTTTTTAACCAATTTTACTGACTGCTAAGATAATCTAATTACTTGTTACAGGTCAATAGAGTTTTTATCAGGAATACCAGGAATTTTTCATATTCTTTTTACCCAAGATTTTTTTTTGAGATAGCAGAAAACAAGCTAGATTTTTTTGCTAAACTTTTGTCAGGTTAAAAGTAACAAAATAATCATAACCATAATTTTTTTTGCTTTTCATCTTTAATGCTTATAAAGCACTCTTAAAAAAGTGATTCTTTCTCCCCAAAAGCCAGCAATCTAACAATCCTAAATCATAAGTCCTATGGGCACGCTACGCATGAACGCGAACAATAAGATTGTTGACTTCGAGCGAGAAGTTAGGAATCTGAACCAATAGATTGTCAAATTAGTGCGGAGGATAACTATATCTTCTGCAATGAGTTGAGTTATATCGTTTCACTTTAAGGTTGATACAATTAGACCACTCCCCCGCATCTTGTGCATCTTGTGCAAGCTAGATGGGGGGACGAAGGACGTCTTCACCGCTTTTTACCTCTGCATCCTTGCACCCTAAAATACATCTCTTGCGCCTGCACACCCACTCACCTTCGCCCACCGAACGTGATTGATTGGTTTGTCGTCCTCATTACCCACAGTTTTCATAAGGCTTAGCTGATTTTTCCATCTCATACCTCCACTGGCAGATTTTTTGCTTGTTTTAGCCAAGCACTTCAAACATCAGCAACATCACGAAGGCAATTAAAGGAAATATATTAGTTAACAAGTGTACAATCATACCATTTCATCTTTTTATAAAAGTTATACTGTTTTTTAGGTTCTACCTGGGAATTACGCAGAAGTGGCTTTGCCACTTCTTTTTCTAAAAGGTAAGGCAAAAATAATATCCACACAAAAAATGAGAGCTGTCGCCGACACCCCAAAGGACACAGCTATACCACTCAGCAGTTCACCTATACAGTACTACAAATTTAGTTAATGATCGCCTGCGTAGACTGCTATTGCGTTTGACCAATAGCTTTGGGTGTAGGGGAGGACAGTGCCCTATGGCTAACGCCACGCCTTACGGTGAGACCAGCGCTGTCTCACCGTGGGCGGGTCTCCCGACAGTCGCGCACCTGTCCGCCCTTGCCAGTGCAGTTTTTTTATGAGGTCATCTACCCCACAAGAACGCCTAGCGGCGAACGGACGGGACAGGGGTTGTTACGTTGTTCTAGGGTAAGTCCTGTAGATGCGAAATATAAGTTAAGAGACTTATGGTATACTAAAGTCTCTAGTTAAGTAGAGACTTTAGTAACGCATAGAAAAATTTTGTTGACAATTAGCAATTAATAAGTAAATCAACCAAATTAAACGTAAAGGGTAGCAAAGCGATCGCAAGAATCGTATTTTATGTTTTTTAAGGTTGACTTATGAAGTTTTTTTTTGCTTGTTAGTTTACATCTGAAAATAAAGAGAAAACTCTACGGATAAGGTATTAGACCTGTGTTAAATCAAGATGAAAAGTTGTTTTTAATTGGTCAGGTGACTACTTTGAGCGGAGTTCCTATTAGGACAATTCGCTATTACGAAAGTTTGGGTTTAGTTCAGTCTATCGGACGAACAGAAGGAGGTTTTCGTCAGTTCTCATCAGATGTGTTGACTCGTCTTTCTTTTATTAAGTGTGCTCAAAGTTTAGGTTTAAGCTTGCAAGAAATAGGCGAAATTCTTGAAGTTTATGACGGAGGGAAACCAGCCTGTGATCAAATTCATCACAAGCTGAAAGATAAGATATTAGATATTGATAGACAAATTGAACAGTTATTGACCTTGCGAGAAGAATTGAGAGGATTACTGTCCGGATGGAACAGCTTATCAACAAAGCCGCAAGATACAATTTGTCCCATCATTCAGAACCATTGAACAACGCTAGGGAGATAGACTAAAATGAAAAGCGGTTTTCACGCTCCCCGTTTGTTGTGTCGCTGAAGCTACGGGCAAAATAAGGTGTCACGGGTGTTGCGTCCTGTGGTTGGATTCGTACCTGAGGCGACTTTGCACAATTTCTCTTGCTCATATTTACGCAGCAGCACATCAGTAAAATCTGCTCCGTCAATAATAGCACGATCAAACCTGGCGTTAGCAGCAGAAGCACCCTCCAACACCGCATTTGTCAAATTTGTCTTAGTGAAAAGAGCCGAGTCTAAAATAGCATTTGTTAAGTCAGCTGCTTCAAAATTTACTGATTCCAGTTTTGCAGAAAACAGACTGACGCCGCGCAAATTAGAGTGGCTAAAGTCACTGTTGCGGAGGTTAGTTTGATTAAAGCTGGAGTCTGTCAAGTCACGTCCTGAGAAATCAGACCCGATCAAAGTTTCTTTATTGTAGTCAATTGCTAAAGCTTCTGGAGCAAAACCTGCAAAACCAACAGATGCAGTGATGCAAATGATAACCCAAAGTAATAAACTGAGTGTGTTTACCCAAATTCGATTGCTGAACTTACTCATTGTACTTTTTACCAATGCCAGACCATTCTCCATATCATTATCTCGATATAGGTATCGCAGGAGAAGACCTGGTAGCTGAATGGTTACAATCCAATGGTTGGGTCATTTTGCACCGTCGATGGCGTTACCGTAACGGAGAAATTGATATCATTGCCCAATATGATGGACAGCAACAGCCAAGGAAACAGAAAGAAAAAGCACAGAGAAACACAGAGAGTGAGGGAACGAGGGAAACCTCACTCCTTCACTCTTTGACTCCTTCACTTTCCTCATCTCCCATACTGACATTTGTGGAAGTGAAAACCCGCAGCCGAGATAATTGGGATGCGGGGGGAAGAAACGCCATCACAAAACAGAAGCAAACAAAACTGCAACAAACGTCTTTAATGTTCTTAGCTAAATATCCTGAAAAGGCAGACTACCCTTGTCAATTTGATGTTGCTATTGTCTACTGTCAACAAATATCACAAGGGTTAGCTGCGGTTACAATTTATGAAGAAGCTATAGCCACTTTATCAGTAGATGGATATTTGTTGATGCTAGAAGAATATATTCCAGCAGCTTTTGATACTTAAACCTATATTGTCATATAACAGGTAATATAAGTCAAAGGCATCACGCCAGTGTTTCTGGACAATAGCCCAAACCTCTGACAAACTGTTGCCGGAACGCCTCTATTTCCTCTTTTTCTGGGTTACCATGAGAGACGATCGCTACCTGGTAGCGACGCATCACGTCAACTGCACACTGTCCTGCTTCCAAACTCCAAAACGCCATTTGTACTCGCATTTTTGGCTCGTAGCTAATTCCTAATTCACTGAGGAAAGCCCGAATATCCCCATCTTCTTGAGGTGAGACGTGACGTCTTAGTTTTACTCTAACCACCCAACCATCAATCTGATGAATGACGGTGACGAACGAAACAGGTATTTGGGGTTTACCGTGCAAGAATTGAACAACTCTTAGAGTTAGACTGGCATTTGCCAGGTAATACAAGTATTCCATAGGTATGTTTGGGATCAAAGCCAATCCTACTTTTTTATTATCTGTATAAAGACCCTAGTGCTGGCTAGGGTAAAAGCCCCCGTTTTTAGATAGGGAGGTTTACCCAATTTTCATACAGGTGCTTCCGTGTTATTTAATTAGATTCACGGCAAAGTTATGGAAGGAGAATCCGTGGGGATCACGGAATTGCCTATAAAAAAAGCCAAAACAAGTTTTAAGACAGTCAAAATATAAATGCAACAACAACCAGCAAAAACCAATTTAAACCCAATATCTAGTCCTCAGAAGGAAGACTTGGAATTAGATCGTTCCTTAACTGGATATGACTATGAATTACCTCAAGAACTCATAGCCCAAAACCCAGTGGTTCCCAGAGATCATTCCAAGCTTTTGGTAGTAAATTCACTTAGCACTGGTATAGAAACAGCACCTCTAAACTGTATTTTCCGAAATTTGCTAGAACATCTCAAACCTGGTGATTTACTGGTAATGAATAATACTAAAGTTTATTCAGCACGTTTGTATGGTCGTAAATCTACTGGTGCGGAAATAGAAGTATTGTTGTTGGAAGAACGCCACCATAATTGTTGGTTAGCCTTAGTCAAGCCAGGAAAACGTTTCACACGGGGAGCGAAGATTATTTTTGAAGCAAGGGCAAATTCCTCATCTTCCCCATCCTCCCTCACTGCGACAGTCTTAGAAACAGACGAGGCGACTGGAGGGCGTCTTTTGCAATTCAATTTACCAGAGGGGATGTCTTTAGTACAGCTGTTGGATGTATTTGGTGAAGTTCCTCTACCACCTTACATTACTGCATCTGATGCCCTTGGCGAACAGTATCAGACAGTTTATGCTAAAGTTCCAGGAGCAGTAGCAGCTCCGACAGCAGGGCTTCACTTTACGCCAGAATTACTACAGAGGTTGGGCGATGGCGGAATTCATCAAGCATTTGTCACATTACACGTTGGCGTAGGAACATTTCGCCCTGTAGAAGTGGAGGACGTAAAAACCCATAAAATGCATGAAGAATGGATCTCAGTACCTTCCTCCACGGTAGAGCAAATCCGTGCAACTCAAGCATCTGGTGGTCGAATTATTGCTGTAGGTACAACAGTAGCACGCGCATTAGAAGGAGCTGCAGCCAAAGGTGAGTTGCAACCATTTTCTGGCAAAACCGATTTGTTTATCTACCCCGGCTACCAATGGCGAGTTGTAGATGGTTTAATTACCAATTTTCACCTACCGCGTTCTAGCTTACTCATGTTGGTGAGTGCTTTAATTGGTCGGCAACGTTTGTTAAATATATATCAGCAAGCGATATCATCTCAATATCGCTTTTATTCTTTTGGTGATGCCATGTTAATTTTGCCAGAAGCGACAATAGGCAACGCTTAACAGGGAACAGGGAACGGGTGTAGGGGTGTAAGGGTGTAAGGGAAAAAAGAGGTACCGGAGTTGGGATTAGGGTGAAGCGCGTCCTGTTTCTCTAGAAGAGAAAACACCCTGATTAAATTAAAAACACATGGTAGGCTACCAGATATATGATTTATTTGGGTTCTGCTTTCTCTTAACACCGCTTTTTCCATGAGTGCAACACTTTACCAGCAAATTCAGCAGTTTTACGATGCTTCCTCCAGTCTGTGGGAACAGATTTGGGGCGAACATATGCACCACGGTTACTACGGTGCAGATGGTACACAGAAAAAAGATCGTCGTCAGGCGCAAATTGATTTAATTGAAGAAGTCGTCAACTGGACAGGAGTCCAACAAGCTGAGAACATTTTGGATGTCGGTTGTGGAATTGGTGGGAGTTCTCTGTATTTGGCAGGAAAATTTAATGCCAGAACAACAGGAATTACTCTGAGTCCAGTACAAGCTGCAAGAGCGACAAAACGCGCTTCTGAGTTTGGGTTGAGTGCAAGAAGTCATTTTCAAGTGGCTGACGCTCAAGCAATGCCTTTTACTGATAACTCTTTTGATTTAGTATGGTCACTAGAATCTGGTGAGCATATGCCGGATAAGAGCAAGTTCTTGCAAGAGTGCTATCGTGTGCTCAAACCCGGTGGAACGTTGATTATGGTGACTTGGTGTCATCGACCAATTGATAATGTACCCCTGACGGCGGATGAACAGAAGCATTTAGCAGAGATTTATCGTGTGTACTGTTTGCCTTATGTGATATCTTTGCCTGAGTATGAGGTTATTGCTCGTCAGTTGGGGTTACAAAATATTCGGACTGCTGATTGGTCGAAGGCTGTTGCTCCTTTTTGGGATGTTGTGATTGATTCAGCGTTTTCTCCAATGGCGATTTGGGGTTTGCTGTGTTCGGGTTGGGGTACAATTCAAGCTGCGCTGTCGTTGTGGCTGATGAGTCGGGGTTATGAACGCGGGTTGATTCGATTTGGATTGTTGTGTGGGAAGAAGTAACGAACCGCAGAGGCGCAGAGAGAGCAAACAATGAGTCAGGTTTCATCAACAACAGAGTTTCAGGGTAGTTGGTTTTATAGTTTTTGGAAGTTTTCGCGTCCACATACAATTATTGGCACGAGTTTGAGTGTGTTGGGGTTGTATTTGATTGCTGTTGCTGTTAGCCAACGCACTTATTCTTTATTCCCTCTTTTAGGTGCATGGGTTGCCTGTTTGTGTGGCAATATCTACATTGTGGGGCTGAATCAACTTGAGGATGTGGCAATTGACAAGATTAATAAGCCTCATTTGCCTGTTGCTGCTGGGGAGTTTTCGTTAACAACGGGCAAATTGATTGTAGCTATTACTGGTGTTTTGGCGCTGGTTGTTGCGTGGCTTCAAGGACCATTTTTGTTGGGAATGGTGGCTATTAGTTTGGCGATTGGTACTGCTTATTCTTTACCACCTATTCGTTTGAAAAGATTTCCGTTTTGGGCGGCGGTGTGTATTTTTTCAGTGCGCGGGGCGATTGTGAATTTAGGGCTGTTTTTGCACTATACTTGGGTGTTTGAACACAGTTCGTCAATTACACCTGCGGTATGGGTGTTGACGCTGTTTGTTTTGGTTTTTACTTTTGCGATCGCCATCTTCAAAGATGTCCCTGATATGGAAGGTGACTTACTGTACAATATCAAAACTTTGACTCTCCAAATTGGTAAGCAAGCGGTTTTCAATCTTGCTCTTTGGGTGATCACTGTTTGCTATTTGGGGATGATTGGAGTTGGTGTGTTGCGGCTGGCTGAGGTTAATTCTGTTTTTTTGGTGGTGACTCATCTCGTCGCGCTAGTTTTGATGTGGTGGCGGAGTAGACAAGTTGATTTGCAAGAGAAAAGTGAAATTGCTCGTTTTTATCAGTTCATCTGGAAATTGTTTTTCTTGGAGTATCTGATTTTCCCTATAGCTTGTCTTTTGGCTTGAAGATTTCAAGAAAATATTACGAACAGTCCAATTAAGAAAAGTGAGGTAAGTAGGTGGATATAATTAAACAGGAATTGATATTCTGTTTATTGACACCCATCTACTTATCACTAATCAAAAAATAGAAATTACTTTAATACCTGTTACCCGGAACATCGGTTTTGTCGGTTTTTCTGTTGTCACAAATTCAGAAGAACCAACCGAAAGTGCTGCTGCTATATGTAGTGCATCCATTGCTGCTAAACCATACTGACACGCAGTGTTATGAGCATCTTGTATTATCTGTTCCAAATCCCTAGGCCAATAAGTGACTGCACTAAAAAATATTTCGTAAAAATCTGCTTCTTCTGTTTGGCGATTGTAAATAGCTTTGGGAAGTACCTCTAACTTAATAAATACACTTGAGGCAAACTCGCGTTCAGAATCTGTTAAAACATTTAAAGCTTTTTCGGATATTTCCCCCACACCACGCGCTGTAGTAACTAGTACCCCAGCATCAATAAAAGTTATCTTCATTCACCTGTATCCTGTAAGCCACCTCGCCGACTAGCCATCTCTTTTTCAATCTCATCTTGACTGAGTAATGGTTCACCAGAAGCAACAATTTTGGCACGGATTTGCCGTAACTTTTCCCCTAACTCAGTTTTAGTCCCACGAGTTACTATTTGCGGATTTACTGTTTTGAGGTGGAGAAATTCCACAAATTCTAAAACTTGTTGTTGTTTATCTGGGGGAAGGAAGCGCCACATTTCTATTAACTATTGTTCTGCACTCATGCGCGATCGCTCTTGTTTGTAGTATTTAACAAATGATATGAGATTTTTGTAAGGGTAACGCGATCGCATGAGAGCAGCTCCCTTTGGGAGCTTCGCCTGAGGTAATTGCTGCGTGCGATACGCACAAGCTAAAGCCTCTGAATTATCGCCAAAACAGCAGGGCTTGAGTCTTTTGGTTTAACTAGTCACACAGATAATTCATCTGTGTTAATCTATGTTAATCTGTGCTTCTAAATCCTAATACCAATTCTCTGTAAACTTGCACTTAATACTTACTCTTTCATTCTTGGTGTTCTTGGCACGCCAGGTGCTTCAAGTCGGCGGAGCCGGACGCCCTTCGGGTTCGCCCTATGGCTAACGCCACGCCTTACGGCTATCGGGGAGAACCTCCGGTTCCGCTGCGAAGAGCGCAGTCGCCTAGGTCGGGAGAGCCGTCATTCGCGCTGTCTCACCAGATGCCTAGGTCGGGAAACCCTCATCAAGCACTGGTCTCACCAGATATTTACGGAGGGAGACACTCATCAAGTACTGGCTCAACGGACAGGTGCCTCAAGTCGGGAAACCCCTTCGGGGAAGACCTCCGGTCTCGCTGCGCTAACGCCAGATGCCTGGCTGTCGGGAAACCCTCCCGCAGCACTGGTCTCACCGCCCACGGCACTGTCCTCCCCAACGCACTGGCTCGTCTATGTCCTGCGGACACGCTGCGCTAAGGCGGTTCGTCTAATAAATATTAAGTGCATCTATGGCTAGGCCACGCAAGCTATCATGGAGAATTGGTATAAATACAAGTTTTTGCCAAAAATTATCTTTTATATATGAACTATGTTTGACAACTTTCAACCAATATCTATTATTGCAATAACTGCTGTTATTTCTAGTATTGTGCTCCTGGGTTATTTCTCCTGGAAAACTTTGATCACCTCAAATGTTTTTCAAAAAGCAATCAATCTCTATCAGCAAGAAGATTACAAAAGTGCTGAAGCAGCTTTTCGTCAAGTCATTGCTCTAAACTCTACTAATGATGTTGTTCACTTGCTGCTAGGAGATACTTTGATACAGCAAGGTAAAATAGAAGAAGCAAAACAACAGTTTCAAGAAGTGATTGAGCGTGCTCCAAAAAAAGTTGATGCTTATTTGCGTCTGTCAAATGTTTTAATGCAACAAGAAAAGAAAGAGGATGCAATTGCAACTCTGCAAAAAGCGAGAGATTTAAGCCAAGCACAGCGTCAACCAGAAAAAGCAGAGCAAATTAATCGTATTCTTCAAAAAATGACTAAGAATAATTCCTAACTCATGGCTGAACAAAGGGGCAAAGTCTACATTGTAGGTGCTGGACCTGGAAATATAGAATATCTAACGCTCAAGGCTTACAGGCTGTTATCAAGTGCTGAGGTTTTGGTTTACGATGCTCTGGTAGATCCTGAGTTGTTGCAATGTGTACCGCCTGATTGCTTAAAGCTGAATGTGGGGAAGCGTGGTGGTCAACCGAGTACACCGCAAGCTGAAATCAACCAGTTAATGGTAAAGTATTGTCAGCAGAGAAAGCAAGTTATTCGCCTCAAGTCTGGTGATCCATTTATTTTTGGTCGCTGTAGTTCTGAAATTGAGGCGTTGAAAGCAGCTGGTTGTGAGTTTGAAGTTATCCCAGGAATCTCCTCAGCAATAGCCGCACCGTTGCTGACGGGAATACCTCTCACCGATCCAGTTATGAGTCGATGTTTTGCTGTGTTTACTGCTCATGATCCAGATGCTTTGGATTGGGAGGCGCTATCACGGTTAGAGACATTAGTTATTTTAATGGGAGGACAGCATCTAGGAGATATTTTACACCGGCTCGTGCGACAAGGGCGATCGCGCTTAACTCCCATAGCCATTATCAGATGGGCAGGAACACCTCAACAAACAATCTGGACAGGCACTTTAGAAAATATACTTGAGCAAACATCCGGTGTATCGTTGTCGCCAGCGGTGATTGTGATTGGTGAAGTTGTGGGGCTACGTAGTTATCTGCAACCTGAGAAAATATCATTAGAGAATTCTTCAGTCGCTGACACTTCGCACACCCAAACCATGCACAGCAATCTACCCCTCTTCTCCTCTTCACGCCCCCTGACTGGTAAAACAATTGTAGTGACACGAGCAGCTGGACACTCAAACCAGTTTACCCAAACTCTCACCTCATTTGGCGCAAATGTCATTGAAATGCCAACATTGGAAATTGGTCCGCCTTCAAGTTGGGAGGGTTTGGATCATGCGATCGCCCAGATATCTGAGTTCCACTGGTTAATTCTCACTTCCACCAATGGTGTAGGCTATTTCTTTGAAAGACTCTTCGCACAGGGTAAAGATGCTCGTGCTTTATCTAAAATCAAAATTGCCGTTGTTGGTGAGAAAACGGCTCAACGTCTCAATCAACACAGTCTACAACCAGATTTTATTCCTCCTAACTTTGTTGCAGATTCTTTGGTGGAAAACTTTCCAGAAGAACTCACAGGTAAAAAGGTTTTGTTTCCTAGAGTAGAAAGCGGCGGACGGGAAATTTTAGTCCAACAATTCACAGCCAAAGGCGCAGAAGTGATAGAAGTGGCGGCTTATCAATCTTGCTGTCCCAAAAGTGTTCCTCCCTCAGCAGAGTTAGCCCTTGAAAGTGGAACTGTAGATGTTATTACCTTTGCTAGTTCCAAAACTGTGCAATTTTTCCATCAACTCGCACAAAAGATATTCTCTGAAGACTCTCAAAACAATCCATCTTTGGTGACTGATGCGTTGGAAGGAGTTTGTATTGCTTCGATTGGTCCCCAAACTTCTAAAACTTGTCATTCCATATTTGGACGTGTGGATGTGGAAGCTGAGGAATATACCTTAGATGGATTGACTCAAGCACTGATAAAATGGGCAACAAATTCATAATCAGAACTGCGGATGTACAAGCTTTGCACAGAGATAATTTATCTGCGTCCAAAACTCGTGCATCTGCGGTTTCATATTCAAAAAACTAAAAATAACTCATGACTAAACGCATCATCGGGTTAACTGGAGGAATTGCGACAGGTAAAACAACTGTTGCCAATTATTTGGCTAGTGCTTACAATTTGCCGATTTTAGATGCAGATATCTATGCCAGAGAAGCTGTATCTGTCGGTTCACCCATTTTACAAGAAATTGCTCAACGCTATGGAGAAGAAATTTTACTCGCAGACGGTAACCTCAACCGCCAAAAGCTGGGTGAGATTATTTTTAACAATCAACAAGAACGCATCTGGGTAGAGGGTTTAATTCATCCTGATGTGGGCGATCGCTTTCTCAAAGAAATCACCCTCTCACCTGCACAAACATTGGTACTAGTTATCCCTTTGCTATTTGAAGCCCAAATGACCGATTTAGTCACAGAAATTTGGGTAGTCAGTTGTTCAGAACAACTGCAACTGCAAAGATTAATGCAGCGGAATCATTTAACTTTAGAGCAAGCACAAGCCCGTATCACAAGTCAAATGTCAATAGCAGAAAAAGTAGCCCATGCTGATGTTGTCTTGGATAATTCTTCCACTCTTGAAGTGCTGTTGAAACAGATAGATACAGCCATTTCAAAGATTTTGTAACTGTGACAATTTTCGTTTTAAGTAGCTCAACTTAATTAAATGTAAAATGTCATTGCGAGTGAAACGAAGTGAAACGTAGACCCCGGAGGGGGCTTCCCGCAGGGTAGCAATCGCAGAATTTCTATTTTAAGTTTTTTTCGGTTGAGCTACTTACCTTTTACTTTTCTTTCCTTTTTGCCAACTTTGGCTGTTAGGTTGTTTCGTAAATTCCCCTTTAGGAAACAGCCGCGTTTCTAGTTCTTCATAACTTCCTTCAAAGTCACACTTTCCATACAAAGGACATTTTCGACAATAAACGCCTTCGGTGTAGCGTTCCAGATTTTCGCGGTTGAAAAAATAAGGTTTGTGGCTAAAAGTGCTGGCTACCCACTGCCATGACATATTATTGCTTGCAGGATCACCATCTAAAAGATGTTCCAGAAACCACTTTGCCCCCGCTTGCCAACGAATGCGTCGCCAATGGATGATGTAAGCTGCCATCCACATCCGTGCATGATTGTGCAAGTATCCAGTTTCTCGTAAATCCTGACTGAAGCTGTCGATGCACACTCGTCCTGTGGTGCCTTGTTTGATATCATCAGGTAATTTTGGGGCATATTCAGCGATAGTGTAGCCAGTTTTGTATTCTTCTTCGTCTTTCCAGATCTTATCTCCTAGCTTCACATATAATCTTTGCCAGTAGTCACGCCAACCCAACTCATTAACGAGTTTAGTTGCATCGTCTTGGTGTTTGACGCGCCCAAGGACATCATCCCGAATTTCTCGCAAGCTAAGGACGCCATAACGAATATAAGGAGATAACCGCGTCACCGCACCTGTGAAAAAGTTACGTGTTTTCGCGTAGCGTGCAGGATCTACTTTTTGTAGTGCCTCAACAGCAGCTTTGCGTCCACCCACAGTTTCGCTGATGTGATCATCCTGTTCTGTGGCTTTGGGAAATTGTTCGCGGAGGTAGTCTACCAACTCATCGCGGTTGGCAAAGTCGCGTCGCATATCTTTAGTCATTTCTAGGATTGATATTACTCAAACACGGGAGGCCATAGTTCAGAAATCGCGATTTCCCAACCAGGAAACAACTCTGGAATAGTTAGTTTATCCTCAGTTACCAACAGTTGCACCTCACCAACTGGACGATACACACTCACAGTCAGCTTATCTGGATTAATCAGTATCCCAACTTGCGCTCCCAATTGCAAAAATAGCTGAATCTTCTCTTCAATTGGACGAACACGGTCTGTTTTCGATTTAATTTCCACAACCAAATCTGGAACTAAGTTAGCAAAGTCGCGCACGGTGCGTTTCAGTCTTTGTGCTGATACAAAGGAAACATCTGGTGCTCGTAGGTCGGTATTTGGCATAATGAAACCACCACTGGAATCAAATATTCTTCCAAGTCGGCGAGGCTTAACCCAGTTACCCAGCAGTCTGATAAACTCAGCCCCAATTTCACTCGATTCAATATCTGATGGTCCCATGACGACGATGTTACCTTCTTGTAGTTCTAGCTGGTAGTCACGCTGATCTTCTTGTAGTTTTTCTTGCAGTCTTTCTAAATCCTGGATGGTGAGAGTCATAGAAACCTCAACAGTGAGTCTGCTCTTATAGCTATCTTACTCGTCAATGATTAAACATACAATTTTGCCAAAATGGAATATGACATTAGAGTTTAACATTAAGATAATAGCGAGTTTAAAAAAACTATGATTCAAGTCATCCAAGCTCAAAATGTCACTCTTGCTTATCTAGAAGAAAGATTTAGACTGCAACAGACTGAAAATGAAGATTTTTTTACAGAATGGTTTGACTCTTTACCAGAGATTACGGTTTTAGAAAAGCAGTCTTTAGACAAAGTCAAATCTCATTTTCTCCGTTTAGTCAAACGTCCTCCTTTATTGGAAGAAGCAGTGAAATTAGTGGTGTTATCTCCTTTGCTGAGTTTAGCTGGATTTTATGATGAACCTTTTTTTCTTAAAAGTGAAGAATCGATAAAAATTGCCTTGGAGGACGAAGGAGAAATTATACGTGGACGTATTGATGTGTTAGTTATCCAACAACAATTATGGTTATTGATAATTGAATCTAAAAGAGCTAGTTTTTCTCTTCTAGAAGCTATTCCTCAAACACTCGCTTATATGCTGGGTAATCCTAATCCTGAACGTCCCTCCTTTGGATTAGTATTGAATGGCAGTAATTTTATTTTCCTTAAACTGACTAAGCAAGATATACCAAAATATGCTTTGTCTGATGAATTTACACTGTTAAAGCGCGAGAATGAATTATATAAAGTTCTCAGTATCTTAAAAAAGCTAAGTCAAGTTTTGATTCAATAACTATGTCTAATCGCCCTATTTACCTCGACTCTCACGCTACCACACCTGTTGATGAACGGGTAGTAGCAGCAATGCTACCCTACTTTACCGAACACTTTGGTAACCCCTCCAGCATCAATCACCTTTACGGCTGGGAAGCAGAAGCTGCAGTCAAGCAAACGCGAGAAATTCTTGCAGCAGCAATCAACGCCACACCAGAAGAAATTGTCTTCACCAGTGGTGCGACAGAAGCGAATAATTTAGCTATCAAAGGTGTTGCAGAAGCGTATTTTCAAAAAGGACAGCATATTATTACAGTTGTAACAGAACACAGTGCAGTTCTTGACCCTTGCAAGTATCTTAAAACTCTTGGTTTTGAAATCACAATCCTTCGAGTCCAAAAAGATGGATTGCTTGATTTAGCTGAGTTAGAAAAAGCTTTCCGTCCTGAGACAATTCTTGTTTCGGTGATGGCTGCGAATAATGAAATTGGGGTTTTGCAACCATTAGCAGAAATTGGTGCAATGTGTCGAGAACGAAATGTCCTTTTCCACACCGACGCAGCGCAAGCTATTGGTAAAATCCCTCTTGATGTGCAGGCGATGAAAATTGATGCAATGTCGCTAACTGCACATAAAGTCTACGGTCCTAAAGGTATCGGTGCATTATATGTCCGTCGCCGCAATCCCAGAGTCCAACTTGCTCCTCAACAGCATGGTGGTGGACACGAACGGGGAATGCGTTCTGGCACTTTGTATACACCGCAAATCGTAGGATTTGGTAAGGCGGTTGAGATTGCTTTAGAAGAACAAACCACACAAAGCCAACGCCTGACACAGTTAAGACAAAGATTGTGGGAAAAACTTTCCCAATTAGAAGGAATTCATCTGAACGGACATCCTACGCAGCGACTTCCAGGAAATTTAAATATCAGCATTGAGGGGGTAGATGGATCTGCACTGCTATTAGGATTACAACCAGTGATGGCGGTGTCTTCTGGTTCTGCTTGCTCCTCAGTCACAACTGCACCTTCTCATGTTCTCATGGCATTGGGACACTCGGAACAACAGGCTTATGCGTCGATACGCTTTGGTATAGGACGCTTCAACACAATTGAGGAAATTGACAAAGTTGCAGAACATACGATTTCTACGATTCAAAGTTTACGCAAGCAGGCTTTGAGGGTGTAAACCAAATGCTGTTTACTGTTCACTGTTGACTGTTCACTGATTTGTTCAGTGCTTCCAGCAAAACTTCTATCGCCCGTTCTTTTTGCGGGTCTGCACCTTGAGCATATTCCAATGAGAATGGAACGTTAATATCAGGTGCAACTCCTTTGCCTTCCAACCGTTGTGTTTCGTTGAGAAACACATTTGAAACTGCTAAATAAACGAAGCTACCATCAGACATCAGAAAAGGACGACCAGCAACAACTGCTCCTGTTGTTTTAGAACCAATCACAGGTCCTATTTTATGTTGCTTGAAACCATAAGCCAAAATTTCTTTACTACTTCTGCTTCCCTCATTTATCACCATAACTACAGGCTTTTTCCATTGAGAAATAGAAGTATATCTTCTCCCATTACGGGGGATACTGGTTATACTCGGACCTTCCTTTGCAGTGAATATGTTGAGATAACCGATATCTCCTCCACCCCAGCCATCTCGTAAATCCAAAACCAACGCTTGTGCATTTCTCAAGCGACCGTATATTAAATCTTCTCGAAGTTTCTCCTGGTCTGGATCAGCGGCGTTTGACCAAATATGAACGTAGCCGATTTTCTTACCGTTGCGTTGAATAACCTGAGTACTGGCTTGTTGTGCTTCCAAAAACATGGTGGCTGCGTCATAGATTTTGGGAGTCACAGCAATTTTTTCTTGGCTGTTGGCATCAGGCTTTCTTTGAATCAACAAAGTGACTTTTTGATTTGCTTTGCCTGCAAAAGATTTTATCGGTTGATAAGGACCACCTTCCACGCTCAATAATTGATCACCCACTTTTAACCCAGCTTTTGCCGCTGGACTTTCGTCTAAAATGGCACTAATAAAAGTCTTACCGTTAATGTCTTTAGTGAATGCACCAATCCCAGTGTACTCAATCTTACCTTTTGGGAAAAACTTTTTTAATTCTTTCTGGAAATCAGGGTTATTTGCCTGAAAAATCCCTAAAAGCTGGTAGTATGCCGGCTCATCTTGAGTGTAGAAGCGGGTGTGAGAAGTTCGCAATTCAGAGAGCATCTGATTGATCACAACAGCAGCTTCTTGAATAGACTTGGTTCGCGCTACTTGAGGTTCATACTTTTGCCGTATTGCTTTCCAGTCTACTCCGTTAAGTTTGGGGTCATAAAAGTTTTCGTTAACAGTTTGCCAGACTTGTTCAAAAACTTTTGTCTCAGGTTTTGCTAGGGTTTTAGGTAATGGGGAAATAAACCAGAGAAGGAACAATACTGCAAAAGACGTCAGCATTGCTATAGTTAAGTTTTTTAACTTAATGAATCTAAGTTTTTTCATAGTGTCTGCTTGATATATTTCTATTTTAGATGTTCTTCAGAACTACATTTAAAGTAGAGAGAAATTTACATTTTGCTTTAGCAAGTAGCACAAAGCATTTGACAATAGGTGTGGTATAATCATTGACTAGAGCAAACTTTCGTTACCAAATTTCTCAATTTGCCAGCCAAAGATATCTATCACGATACTGTCAAGCGTGCCTTACAGAAGGATGGCTGGACAATTACCCATGATCCATTTCCCCTTCAAATCGGCAACAAGCGTTTATCCGCTGATTTGGGTGCAAAACGTTTAATCAGTGCTGAAAAAAGAACCCAAAAAATTGTTGTGGAAGTTAAGAGTTTTGTGGGACAGTCTGATGTAAAGGATTTGCAGCAGGCTTTGGGGCAGTATGTTCTTTATCGCCAAGTACTTAATGAAATGGGTGTAGAGAGATATCTTTATCTTGCCGTTTCTCAACCAACTTTTAATAGCGTGTTTACCATAGAGTTAGGACAAGTTTTACTCAAAAACCAAATTATCAAGCTGATTGTTTTTGATGATGAAAGAGAGGTGATTGTCCAATGGATACCCAATTAAAATACCGAGATATCATTAAAAGCATACTACAAAAATGCGCCCAATATCGCGCGGCTCTACCTGATGACTATAACTCCCAAGTTCTATTTGATGATGAGCGAGGAAACTACTTAGTTTTGGACATTGGCTGGAATGGCGACAAGTATCTCCATGCAACGCCAATTCACCTCAATTTAATTGGTAACAAAATCTGGATTCAATATGATGACACAGAAGAAGGAATTGCTGCTGATTTACTAGAAGCAGGTATTCCCAAAGAAGATATAGTACTCGGTTTTCGCCATCCCAAAGTACGACAGCATACAGGTTTTGCTGTGGCATGATTGTTTGATAATAAATATAGGACTTACGCACCATCTGCTAGAAACCCGGTTTCTTCGTTCGTCTTTGGTTGCGAAACAGACGATTTTTGGTAGAAACCGGGTTTGTTTGCGTAAGTCTTGTGTATTCTTTATAAGTGTATGCACAATCAACTGATTCACTTAGAGCGGTAGAAATAAAAAAATAATGTTAGCAAATATACGAATAATCAAGGACAGCTAAAATTTAGCTGTCCTTGACGTTAAAGATGAAAATACTTCATTTATAACCAACTCACTAGCGATCGCTCTTGCATCACCCGCTTGTACACATCCTCAGTTTGCTTGGCTAATTTAGACCAACTGAAGCGTCTGTCTAAATCTTCGTAAGCGTTATCAACCAGCCATTGTCGATAACCTGGATTTTTCAACACTTCCAGGATACCCCAAGCCAAGGAATCTGGGTTATTGGTATATGTAACTATGCCTGTTTTGGTGTGTTGCACCACTTCTGGCAAACCACCTGTATCAGAAACAACAACGGGAACGCGAGAGGCAAAGCTTTCTAATGCCACAATACCAAAGGGTTCATAGAGACTTGGGAACACAGCACAGTCAGCAACGGTTTGAAATTTATCTAAGTAGTCATCAGACATAAAACCGGTAAAATAGCACTTGTTGGATATTCCTATATCCCTAGCCTGCTTTTTGAGATGGTCGGTATTGCCACCACCTATGATCACAAACTTAACGTAACCTCCCATTTCCCCCAGAACTTTGGGAGCAGCATTTAGTAGTACAGAGACGCCTTTTTCATAGGTCATGCGACCGACATAATAAACAATTTTCTCACCGTCTTCGGCAAATTGGCGACGAAAATCCAGAGCGTGAAAATCTTGGTGGTGCTGTTTTTTCTCCGGTCGGATACCGTTATAGATAACATCAATTTTGTTCCACGGAGAGTGTAACGCCTGTTCTACTTCCCGCCGCATATAGTCAGTGCAAACGATAACTCGCCAAGCGTTGAAAGCAAAAATTTCTTCTTTGCCATTAATATAACGTTGAATATCAGTGTGAACACCGTTGTAACGTCCGTATTCAGTTGCGTGAATAGTGGCAATCAGGGGGATTTGAAAGCTGTGCTTGAGGGCGATCGCCGCATCCCCAACAAGCCAATCATGTGCGTGAATGATATCAAACGGTCCTTCCTCCAGCATCAACTTACCGCCGTGATGGCCAATGCTTTGGTTGAGATTAACAACCCAGTGAAAAAAGTCATTACCAGCAGCCACAGGCACGCGATAAACTCGTAATCCCTCAACGATCTCATACATCGGTGCATTACCAAACTCTGGTGTAATCAAGTGGATTTCATGTCCTAACTTGACCAGTTCCGGGTATAACTCTGCGACATGACGAGCAATTCCCCCAACTATCCGTGGCGGAAACTCCCAACTTAACACCAATATCTTCATATAGTTCTATGCCCAACCCTTTACAAATCTATAATCTTCTACATTTATCTCAAGATACAAGTCTAGTTACTATAACAAGTCCCAAAATGGAAAATTTTTTATTTTTCTTAACATTGTTGAAAAAAAAGTAGTGGTAGAAGGACTTTCAAAGAAAAAGTCAGAACTCAAAATTATTTTTTGGCTCTTGGTTTCTTTATTATGTTGCCCTGTTTTGTATTAATTCTTTCTCTAGCTGTTGGCGAAAGGTTAACCAAGCTGCTGTGGCTTGTGGGTTAGGGGTTGCAGCTTTCTGAAGTAAAATAACACCATCCCGAAAGCCAATTACTCCGTATTCCTGAGTCTTCGTCAGCTGGTCAAACAATTGTACGAGTTCCCGTAAAAGATTACGCTCTTCCTTAAATGCTGGTTGATACTGTTTTAACTGCCACAGATCGGCGATCGCATAATCAACTTTAATCACCTGGCGTGCATCGTTTCGCAACTCCAGCACAGGTAAGCGAATGATTTCCCGGCGACTGGAAAGCTGAGGGACAAGGTAAGTCGTTGCAGAGACACTTCTCTCTGGTGGAATTTGTGCCAGCATTGGGCGAAACTGCAACACATGACTCCATTGTTGAGGTAAAGACACATATACCCAAGGATTAAAAGAATCTGGTAAGAGAAAATAAAATGCTCTATTTAAGCTAGAACTACTGGAAGTGAAGGAAAATAATAAAGAAAGACTCAGACAGAATGCCCAAAAACGGCGAAACGAGAGTTTAAATCTTTTTGGATGCTGCGACCACCAAAGAATAGCGCCGTAAAATAAACCAGGAACCACAGTTAAAGCATAGCGAACATTGATTGCTAGCACCGTCTCTCCCTTCCCCAAAAAGAGTTTCAGCAAGGGGAAGCCAGCCACCATCCAAGATGCAGAAGAAACAGCAGGTACAAACGCTAGTGGTAACCATTGCCCAAGTAAATACTTAATTGTCCGGTCTACTGGTGTAACGAGTTCTACGATCAATCGCCAAGGATTGCTAATCATTCCCCAAATAATTTCCTGAGTGGAAGCTTTACCGTCTCCATCTCCAAATTGGCCAAACCGTTCTAACATAAACCGCCGGGAAACATCCTCAGAAAACAGTGGCATAATTGTAGTCGTGAGAACCAACATGTAACCAAAACTGAGAATACAAGCAGCTAGTCCAGCACGGGGAAAGCGTCTACTCAAAATCATGTAAACACCAACGCCAAATAAATTCACACCAGCATCTTCTCGAACTGCCAAAATCAAAACTGCTAGCACCCAAAACAGCCACCACCAGCGCTTTTCCATTGCGAGTAACAAGCCAAAGACAAACAAGGGAATTTGGCTAATATCATGAAAGTTACTTAATGTGGGACCAATAACAGCATTGGCAGCATAAAAGCTAGCAGTAATCATCACTGCTAATGGTGGTTGTAGATACTGTCGTGCCAATACATACAAAACAAAACCCGCAGCGGTGATAAATATAACCTGTAAAACCCCTAAAGTTGCAGGAGAGGGAAACAATGCATATACTGGTAGCCAAAGCAATAACGCTGGAGTAAAGTGTTGACCGAGGCGGTGGTAATAAACTGTAGCAACTTCTCCAGAATGAACAACATTAGTGGAAAGACTTGAAGAAAGGGAACTTTGAAAGAATCGACCGTGAAGGTTATTCCAGAAAACTTGGTTAAAAATTCCTTGGTCAAAAGAAGCGTAAAAACTATAGTAACGATTTAGGATAAGTATCAGACAAAGGACAAAGAATACTGTTGCCAATGGCAAGACAAAATTAATATCAGTGCGTGTCTTTGAGTACAACTCTGGGTTTTTTCGTAGCTTATTTTGTAATTTTAAAAACATCACTTAATAACCCTGATTTAGGAACACGGGGGAAAAATATTTTAACAGTTATCAATTATCAGTACTTGTTGTCGTCTGAAATCTTGATAACTCAACGGCAGAGGTAGTTGCCTGCCTTCGAGTTACCCTCAAAGCAGCAACTTGCCTCACCGTTAACTTATTTAGGATACTAAATTATACAATTTTTTCAAAAAATAGCAGTTCTAAATGATTTGTGAGAACCTCTGTTTATGTCTTTTCTACCCAAAAATTGCGGGAGACCTTTCAGGCGTCTAGATGTCCTTTGCAGTTTGTCAAAAAACTCTCACAAATCAAATAGGATTCGTCTATAAAATGTTGATTTCTATTTATATAGATAATATTTGTAAGATAATTAGCTTTTTTTATTTTATTTAAATAGTAATTATTATATAGGACAAAATATTTGTAATACAAAACCCTGATCATAGATAAAGATAAGGTTTTTGTCAATTTTGTTGTCAATCAATCGAGATTTTATTGAGGAAATTAATACTGATGTTCACTCGTCTTAGTAGTAACAGTTCTCTTTTTAATCAAGGGCAAAATATTACTTCTCTATCCTCAGTAAATACCTTTGATTATAACAACAATTACAACGTAAACCTTAACGGTCATAGTAGCTTTAACTCAGCTATGAATGGCTTAGAATCTAATGCTCAAGAACAATTGTTCAATGACAATGGGTACAGTTTCACCTCTGGCTATGGCTTAATAAATGCAGCAGCAGCAGTGGCTAAAGCAGCTGGTCAAACTACCTTTGCTGATGTTCCTAACCTAGGTGGTAACAATTGGGGAGCCGACCTTGTGAAGGCTCCAGAAGCCTGGGCAAAAGGATACACTGGTAAGGGTGTAGTTGTTGCTGTTCTGGATACTGGGGTTGACTTCAACCACGATGACTTGAAGGATAATATCTGGACAAATCCCAAGGAAATTGCTGGCAATGGCAAGGATGATGATGGTGATGGTTTGGTTGATGACGTTCACGGGTGGAACTTTGTTGATAACAACAACGATGTTTCAGATAAATTTGGTCATGGAACCCATGTCTCTGGAACTATTGCTGGGGAAAAGAATGACTTTGGTGTGACTGGTATTGCCTACGATGCCAAAATTATGCCAGTCAAAGTCCTTGGTGATGATGGTTCTGGCTCCTATACTTCGATTTCTAATGGCATTCACTATGCCGTGGATCATGGAGCTAACGTGATTAACCTTAGTCTTGGTGGTGGTTCTTCTGACAGTACTTTAGAGAAAGCTATTGAATATGCCAGCACTAAAGGAGTGATTGTCGTTATGGCAGCTGGCAATGATGGTGGCTTGCAACCAGGCTATCCAGCGCGCTATGCAGATAAATCAGGAATTGCAGTTGGAGCAGTTGATAAAAATAATCAGATGGCTGACTTCTCCAACAAAGCGGGAGTGAATCCACTTACTTACGTGACGGCCCCAGGAGTCAATGTGTATTCTACAATTCCGGGTAATAAATATGCTTCCTATAGTGGCACGTCTATGGCGGCTCCTCACGTTGCTGGTGTAGTTGCTCTCATGCTCAGTGCTAATCACAATCTTACTGATGCTCAAGTACGTCAGATTGTCGCAGAAACAGCGGTACACGACACACAAATGCCAAACTTTGGTCTGAGCAACTTTGCAACCAATAGCAGTGCTACAACTTCTAACTTCAGCGTTACAAATTACCAGGATGACTCTTATGGGTCACAAGACCAGTTCGATGATAGCAATACTCTGCAATTCTCTGGCTTTAGTGTCAGTTCTACACTGGGGTCACAATTCTCAAGCTACCAAGCAGGATTGAATAATTATGTGAACTATAGTACTAGTCATTATGATAGTACCATTGATTCTGAAAACATACTCAAGAAACGTCAAGAAATGCTAGAGGACTCAGCGATCGCACGGTTATGAAACAATGATGGCGCTTTTGTGTTGGTTACACGCATTTTTGTTAAAGTTTTAGAGTAGCTGCGTTTGGGACGCTATAATCTCGCGTACCCAAATGTGTAGCGGATCGTGATCGAGACGCATATGCCAAATCTGCATATAGTCGTACTGACCAAGTTCAATCGGTGGCTCCAGGATAGCAAGGTTTGTATAGTTAGCAAAGAGCATTGCAATTCGACGAGGTAATGTCAAAATGAGATCGCTGTGAGCGACAATCATAGGAGCCGCGAGAAAATGCGGTAACTTCAACATCACCCGACGCTTCACACCTAACCCTGACAACACAGTATCTACGTGCCTTGTAGGTGATTTGGGGATTGCGTTTACAGGGGAGTTTGTGATTGTAATTAAGGCATGTGACCAAGCAACGTAAGATTCAACGGTAAAATCCGTTAGAGTGATGGGATGGTCAGCCCGAACGACAGACACAAAATCTTCAACAAATAACTTCTGGCATTTAAACTCCGTAGTTTGGGCTAGATTTAGAACTCCTAAGCCTAGATCGATCTCTCCACTTCTTAGTAAATCTAGTGTGTCAGAACGCCAATGATGACACTCCAGATTCAGGTGGGGTGCATTGTCACAAATAAGCTTGAGAACCTTTGGCAAAATCACAACGATTGAGTAATCTGATGCCGCTAGGTGGATTGTACCTTGTGCTGTTTTCGGATCAAAAACGGTTGGTTGAATCAACTGTTTGATATCTAACAAAATTTTCTCTAGTGGTTCGAGTAGCTCAAGAGCGTATGGTGTGAGAACCATGTTTTTGTTTGAGCGCACAAGCAGTGGATCGTTGAATATTTTGCGTAACCGCCCCAGGGTGTGACTGGTAGCTGATTGACTCAAACCAATTTTTTCTCCAGTATTCGTGACGTTACGCTCAAGCAGCAAGGCATGTAACACCAGTAAAAGATTAAGATCCACTTGCAACAAATCTATTTTATCCATATGTATTAAGCCAAGTTAAGCTGTTGGACATTTAACTTGCATGTTACCTAAAAGTAAAACTCTTGTAGGGTGGGCATCTGGTTCTCCCTAATTATGCAAATTAAAAGTACATTAGCTTACTAGTTATTGATTCAGGGGGAGGCAGGGGGGGGAAAGAGTTGATAGAGACGGGGCAACCGAAGCCGTCTTTCGGTGAAGAGATTTTCTTTTTCTTTTCACTTTTGACTTGTCACTTTTAACTGACAACTGCCACGAAGTCTAATACTTAGTAGGGCGATTGTCCATGCGCCCAGCGCCGCAAAGCGCTGCATACTCGCCCCTTCCACACCTACCTGACAGAAAATGCCTCACTGAATCGACGAGTAATTGGCTCAATTAAGAATGTTAAAATTGACTTCTTGCGAGTGACAATCTCACCATTTGCAGCCATCCCAGGAGTAAATGCAACTTCTTGTCCCTGAGCCATTATGGAGTGTTTATTCAGCTTAATTCTGGTGGGGAAAACTAACCCCATTTCTTTGTCAACAATAGCATTGGGACTGATTTGCACGACTTCACCATTAATGATGCCAAATTCTTGAAATGGGAAAGTTGCCATTTTAACCTTTGCTTTCATTCCCTCGCGAATAAAACCAATATCTCGGTTGAGGACTTTCACCTCTAAGAGAAGTTCTTCCCCTTCTGGTAAAATAGATACTAACTCTTCACCCGATTGCACTGGTCCTCTTGTGGCTTTTATTCTATAGATAGTACCTGTGACTGGAGCTTTGATAGTTTCCCTCTCTTGTTGCTTCTGGGCTTGCTCAAGTTGACCTTGAACGGTGGTTAGTTCTTCTTTGCGTTTGTTGATCTGGGTGATAATTTCACTTTGACGTTCTGATTCTATACGTTGTGCTTGAGTAAGCGCAGCTTGATATGCAGCTTGAGCTTGGCGAATTTCCTGAACTTGAGCTGCTATATCCTTTTCAAAGGATGTAACTTTGTCTTGAGCTTCTGTCACCTTATTTTGGGAGTTTATCACCTCATCATTCGCTCGGGTAATATCCGTAGTTGCTCGATTGAGTCTTTCTTGGGCGTCCAAGTAATCGATTCGAGGAATAGCACCAGGAGTTACTAGAGTTTTGAGGCTTTGTTCCCTTTTTTGAGCAATGGTTAAGCCGCTTTCAACTTTCTTGCGGATATTTTGGGCGTTAACCAAGTTTGTTTTGGCGTTGGTAAAGCTAGTTCTTGCGTTTACCAGATTTTCTTGCAAGCGAGTTTGGCGCACTTTTGCCTGGTTAGTCAGCGCTTGTTGGCGATTTGCTTCCGCAACGGAAGCTGCTTGACGCGCTTGATAATCTCGTAAACGAGAGTTTAACAATTGATCTTGAAGTTGTGTTCCAGCAATTTTGCCACCCGTACGTTCTGCATCTAAACGTCGCAAATCTTCTTGAATTAATTCAGCAGATGAGGCTAAGCGAGTCACATCGACTTGTTGCAAATCTGGATCACGTTGAATTAGGGTTTGACCTTTGATGACGCGATCGCCTTCTTTAACGTTGACCTTGACAATTGTTCCGTTACCTATGGATGTCACCGGTCGTACTTGTGTCGAAGCGATTAACTCCCCTGGTGCTGTCGCCACTTCATCAATCTTGGAAAAATTCGCCCAGGCGATTGTTCCCAGTACCACTACACTCAGTGTTCCCGCTAACAATCTAGTGTACAATGGTGGCAGTTCCTGTACTGCTTTACCCAGTTCATAGGATAGGTGTTCATCAGGTTTTGCAAATCGCTGTTTTGTTTTACGTGCTGTAGCCGTATTTGCAGCTAGGGAATATCTCATAAGAATTTAGATTTGGGATTTTAGATTATAGGTGAGTAGTCACTCCTAAACAGTTATCAGTTATCAGTTATCAGTGAGCCAGCACGGCGCAGGAGGGAGACCCTCCCGCGCCGTGCTGGACTCACCGTAAGGCTATCGGGGAGAACCTGAGCCCTATGGCTAACGCCACGGCTGCGCCTAACGGGCACGGCCCCGTGCCGAACGGTTCCGCTAGCCCCTAAGGGGGCCGGAGCTAACGCGCTCCGCCAGATGCCTCTGTCGGGAAACCCTCATCAAGCACGCTTACTCACTGTTTACTGAATTAAATCGCTAGATAACGTCGCAAGAAACTTTCTAGTGTTTCCAGCTCAAAATTGAAAGTAGCTTCCAATTTCGCAATTTCTTCTCTTGTACAGAAAAATTCGTTAGCTAGTAATGTACGAAACGTTCCCAAAGCTTTTTGTGCTTGCGGATTGAAAAAACCTAATGCACCCCGCAGCCCATCTACAGCTAAGAGTGGCGGGTTAATTATCAGTGGCTCTCGGTTAAAAATGCGACTAATAATTTTGGGAATATCCTCTCGCATTAAAATCTCTGGTCCCCCAACTGATAATATCTGATTTCGAGCCGCTTCAACTGTCACAGAATCTACTACTATCCTTGCTAAATCATCTGTACTAACACTAGAGGTACGGTTTTTGGGATCGCCAACAAGCAGGTAAAACCCCGTTTCCCGAAAACGTTCTGCTAATGGTAGTAAGTCGGATGCTAATCCAGATGGGCGTAGAATAGTGTAGTTCAAGCCACTAGTTTCCAGGTATCGCTCCACTGCTCGTTTTGCCTTAAACACAGGAGCATCTTCGTATCCTCTATCTGCTCCTAGCACGGAAATAAAAACAAAGTGCTGGACTTGATTAGCTTTTGCGGAATCTATGAGTTCAATGTTAGCGCGATAGTCTAAAGCTAAGGCATCTCCATCAGAACCGTGAGCGCTGATAATGTACTGTACGCCCTGACAAGCTTTTTGAATATCTTTTTCTTGGCGCAAATCACCAATAAAGATGTTAGCTCCTCGGTGTTCTAACTCGCTGTAGCGCGAAGTAAGACGGACAAATGCTCGCACCTGCTTTTCCTGTTCACGTAAAAGTCGCACAACTGTGCGACCTATTCCCCCTGTGGCTCCAGTGACTAGAAACATATCAATTTTGGATTTTGGATGCGTGGATTTTGGATGAGTGTTGACTCATGACTAAATTCTAAAATTCGACAATCACTGGTGCATGATCGCTGGGTTGAGGTAACTTTCTGGGAGCTACGTCAATAGTGCAGCTTTTGGCACGATCATACAAATCAGGCGTGAGATAGTGATGGTCAATTCGCCAACCCAAATTACGGCGAAAAGATGCTGCTCGATAGTCCCACCAGCTGTAGTGTCCGCCTTCCGGGGTAAATTTGCGAAAAGCATCAGCAAATCCTAATAAGAGGATATCTCGTAAGGCTTGGCGCTCTGGTTCTGATGCCATGATGTGATTTTCGCTCTTTGCACTCTGATGAATATCTTTATCTTCCAGAGCAATGTTAAAGTCTCCACACACACAAATAGCAGCTTGTGATAAAAGAAGCGATCGCAAATACTCCTGCAGCACTATTAGCCAACCCAGCTTGTATTCATATTTCTCGCTTCCCACTGCTGAACCATTGGGTACGTAAAGATTGACAATTGTTATACCATCTATCTTACCGGTAATCACCCGTTTCTGCTCATCCCAATCTGGTTGGATGTTCAATAAAGTCGGCGTAAAACCACAACTGACATTCTCTAGTGGTTGACGGCTGGCGATCGCAACACCGTTGTAAGCTTTTTGTCCTGATACATAAAGGTGATAGCCCAATTCCTCAAAAGGTGCGCGGGGAAATTGTGCGTCTACAACTTTAATTTCTTGCAGGCACAGGACATCTACGTTACTCTGACCCAGCCAATCAATAACTTGCTCTAAACGAGTGCGAATCGAGTTGACATTCCAAGTCGCAATTTTCATCTTAGTCTGTCGTCATTCTCCAGGTTTTTGCGTCCTTTCGTCATCGATCTTCTCCTCCTGCAATATTCTCTAGAATTGCTTCCGTTTCGAGATTTTCCTATTTTTAGTTAAAAAAAAATTAAATTATTATGAGCCTCAAGATAGATGAATCGTGCTCTGAGCAAACTGTAATGTTAAAGTATACTTCCACTCTAATAAAATGGCTAGTATCAAATTAGCCAACGACTTTATCAGGGTAGGGTTAACCGAAATTGCACTCGGGTGAGTCAGTCAGGTTAACTTAATAATCAGGTGATTAAGTATAAATGCTCTATCATCAGATATATGTCCTAGTAATAGGATCATCTTACTTGCTGAACCAAAACAACCTATGAAAATTGCTCAAGTAGCCCCCCTGTGGGAACGAGTTCCACCTCCAACATATGGAGGAATAGAGCTAGTCGTGAGTCGCTTGACAGATGAACTGGTACGTCGAGGTCACGATGTGACTTTGTTCGCATCAGGCGACTCGCAAACATTGGCTAAGTTAGAAGCAGTTTATCCTCGTGCATTGCGCTTAGACCCGAACGTCAAAGAGTACGGAGTGTACGAAATGCTGGAACTGAGCCAGGTTTACGAAATAGCAAAGGAATTCGATATCATCCATTCCCATGTGGGGATTACGGCATTACCTTTGGCGAGTTTTGTACAAACACCCACCGTGCATACCGTGCACAGCAATTTTACAACGGATAACCAAAACCTATACATCCACCATAAACGGCAACCATACGTTAGCATTAGTAACGCTCAACGTCAAATAAACCTGAACTACGTTGAGACGGTCTACAACGGAATTGATCTAGAAGATTATCCTTTTGTTCCCCAACATCAACAACCGCCATACCTGGCATTCTTAGGACGCTTCGCGCCAGAAAAGGGACCGCATCATGCGATCGCCATTGCGAAAAAAGCTGGCTGGCATCTAAAAATGGCAGGAAAGGTTGATGTAGTAGACTCTGAGTTCTTTGAACAAGAGATTGCCCCACAGATTGATGGTGAGCAAATTCAATACCTAGGCGAAATCGACCACGCCCAGAAAGTTAAACTGCTGGGCAATGCTGCCATGACTTTGTTTCCAATCGGCTGGCAAGAACCTTTTGGTTTAGTGATGACTGAATCAATGGCAACTGGGACACCAGTTATTGCGATGAATCTAGGTTCCGTATCAGAAGTTATTGACCACGGTGTGTCAGGTTTTGTCTGCCAAAGCTACGATGAAATGGCGGCAATGATTCCAGCAGCTTTGGAACTCAATCGTCAAACTTGTCGAGAACATGTAGAGAACAAGTTTAGTGTCAGCCAAATGGTGGATGGGTACGAGGCGGTCTATAAAAAAATCATACAAGACCGCATTCATTCAAACGGTCGTATTCATGATGCAAAAATCAAAGTTTAATTAACGATTTTTTAACGCATCTATTACATCTATAAATCAATAGCTTTTCAAATGGAGGACATAAATATGAGTATGAGATCCGACGATTGCCCGTGCTGTGGGGGTTCTTTGCTACGTCATATTCGTCATGGTGAACTCTACTGGTTTTGCAAAACCTGTCGCCAAGAAGTGCCAGTGTTAACTGTGAGTCAGATGCCGAACTTGGAAGGAAGAAGTAAGGTATCTATTGCTCAAACAGTACTCAAAGCGTAGTGAGTGAACAGTGAACACTAAACAACGGGTGGACGAGTCCGTTTCCTACCTGATAACTGATAACTGATAACTGTTCACTGGTAACTGATAAAGTTCCCGGCTCCACCTGGTAAAATCAGGTGGAGCAAATTATTGGTTAAAGCTCGCGTGTTAGCAGCGTTACTTTACGGCAAAGAAAATTTACGTTTAGAACAAGTTGCGTCCCCCACACCCGGTATTGGTGAAGTTGTCATCCAAGTGGGAGCAGCAACAACTTGTGGTACAGATTTAAAAGTTTGGCGTCGCGGCGGTCATGCTAAGATGCTCAAACCACCAACACTGTTTGGTCATGAAGCAGCGGGGGAAATTGTCGCTGTCGGAGAGGGTGTCACTCTTTGGCAAGTGGGCGATCGCCTGGTAGCAAATAATTCTGCCCCATGCATGAATTGCTTTTTTTGTCAACGCCAAGAATATTCCCTCTGTCCAAATTTGACATGGAATAACGGCACTTTTGCCGAATATTTAAAAATTCCAGCACCGATTGTGCAACATAATATGTTGCCAATTCCTGATGAGTTGCCTTATGAGTTGGCAGCAATGACTGAACCTCTGGCTTGTGTGCTGCATGGAGTCGCTCGTTCCAACGTCAAACCAGGTGATTCTGTGGTGGTGTTAGGAGATGGGGCGATCGGGCTGATGTTTGTGGCTAAATTGGCTCATGATCTTAAAGCTGAGGTGTTACTCTTTGGAGGCAATGACCAAAGGTTAGAAATTGGAGAAAAACTGGGTGCAGCAAAGACCTTTAATTATCATCAGTTCCCAGAGATTCCTAATTTAGTTAAAGAACTGACACAGGGATGGGGTGCAGATGTGGTGATTGAAGCAACTGGTGTACCAAGTGTCTGGGAAACCGCAATTGCTTGTGCTCGTCCTGGTGCAACTGTTAACCTGTTTGGTGGTTGTCCACGAGATACAACTATTAGCGTGAATACAGAACAACTACACTACAGCGAACTGACTCTCAAAGGAGTTTTTCATAACACTCCAGAGTATGTTCGGGCAGCATTGTCACTGATTGCAAGTCAGAAGATTCCCTTTGAGTTGCTCATCAGCGAACACCGTCCATTGCAGGATTTAGAACAGGTGTTTTGTGATATGAGAGATCGTAAGGTGATTAAAGTAGCAATGATTCCCTAAGGACTAAGAACTTCGATTTCCCCACGGCTTTTTATAAAAACGTTAGGCGTAGCCGCGCCGTAGGCGGCAATCTGGATGTTTTTATAGCTGTGAGTTAATCTGTTAAACACGCTCATCAAACCTTGTGCGAAAACCACCGTATTTCAACCAGTATTGCTTTAAGGTATGGTGGGGCGTATGTAAACTTGCCTTCGCTCGATAAAGAATCACCTGACGATGATCGCCCATCCAGATTTTGCCAATGGGTTCAATGGATAATAACGCTCCTCCCAGCGCCGCAATACACTCTGAAAATCGTTCAACCGCACTGTAATCAACTGATTCAAAAACAAAAAAATTTCCTGAACTGATCAAATGTCGGCTCCGGATCCAGCATTGCATTTTTTTTTCAGCTTCCGGTGGCAACATTCCTATTTTCACCCCAGCTTCTGTTTGCTCACCTAATACGTTCATAAAACTATTAATTCAAAGACGATCCAGGGGAAGTTCATCTGCAAAACTTTCACGCTTTTCAAACTCCAACGCCCCAAACGTAGATCCCCAAACTTGTTGATGAGTATTGACATCCATACCTTTGTCAAGGCTAACCCAGGTTGTTGCCGTCAGCTCCACATCACTGATTAGATAAGTTAAACATCCCTTTCGCTCGATTAGGCACTTGTTTCCTGGCTCCACACTACCTAGAAACATCTCGCCCTCTCGTTTGAAGATCATAGAGCAGTTATATCGTCGTTCGATACAATCAGGTGTAATAGTTCTGAGAATGCTTAATTCCCGTGCCGATCCTGCATACAGCAACGGATCGTTAAGACTGTAATTTTCAATATAAATTTGATTTCCCTCGTCAATTAATCGATGCACTCCCTGACGATAGGGACTCCATAAATCGTGATCGTAAACCTGTTCCGAGTAAAAACCAATCGCATTGAAAAACTCAAAGGGTAAGGGACGAAAAAAGATATGGATATGAGCAAATTGCTGAGGGTTATGGTAGGATTGCTTATAATTGCTGAAATCACCTGCCATCCACTGAGCCAGCGTTGTTAAGTCATTGGCTTTTACTGAATTCATGATCGCGCGTTGTAAGGGTTAACTGATAACTGATAGCTAATAATTTACAACAGATAACAGATAACAGATAACTGGTAACAATGACTACTTGCTACTGAGAGAACGGATTTCTGAGGCAAAGGATGCAGTCACCACTCCAGTTCCAGCACTCGTTTTGATGAGTGACACCCGAAATCGCAAGTTTGGATTGGCGAACCAAATTTTCTCTTCAGCCGCCGCCCGATCATATGTCGTCAGCAGCACAAATGTCCCGTCTTCTGTCAGGTGATAGTCACCAGCTGCTGCTATAGTTTCAGCGTATCCTTGATCTCTAAGTAATTTGCCCCGATTGGGGACATCAGGATCGGGAACTGGTACCAGGATACTACTCCCTTTCATCTGTGCGTCTTCATCCCAATCCGACTGTCCCTCCCAAGTCATCGCAAAGGGAGACACAATCTGACTTTGGTCAATATTGTATGACTTACACAGAGCAATCACAGCCTGGTCTTCAGGTGAAAGTGCAATAATATCAATCACCGATTGTACAGCTTCAAAGTGGCTAAATGCTAAATGGTGGGCGCTACGCTGCGATCGCCAACGCCCAATTGAAAGCTCAACAAATTCCGTTATATCCATCGATTTCATGCAATGAATTTTAAGAGCAACAGAACAACCACTAACTTTTCGGGTGTTTGTTTGCCACTTCGTCGGTGATTTTGAAACGTTGTGTGAGCAAGAAAGGGGTGTAGGGGTATAGGGGTGTAAGGGTGTAGGGGAGCCACTGCCCTTCGGGTTCGCAGTCGCCTACGGAGGGTTTCCCTCCGTAGGCATCTGGCGTTGGGGTTCCCCCCGTTGTAGCACCTGGCGTTCTCCCTCCCTAGGTATCCGGCGTCCGGGTTCCCCGACTTGAGGCATCTGGCGTGAAAACGCGCGGAAATTCTATTGTTGTACACCCCTACCCCGGAGCCATTTGGGTTCAAGCCCCACCAAATTTACAATTTGATGGTCTTTAATTAGTAGTGGCTTCAAGCCCCTACTAAGAACGTTCCCCTACACGCCCATACCCTTACCCCCCTACACCCCTAGTTTTTGACTACTCCCTTGCGACCTAAAAGATTACCAATCTGAAAACCCCATTAGAGCGCAGAGAAAATACGCAACGCTTTGGCAGAGGTAATTTTAGAGCAGCGAAGGGAGTAATAAGCATGTAAAAACGCAGCGAACAGTTATCAGTGAGCAAGGTAGGATAACCCAACGGCAGAGGCAGAGCCAGCATGAGGGAAACCCAAAGCCAGCACTCATCTATATCTGTTCGCTGATAACTGCTCACTGTATTATTCTCTAGGCAACTTCAGTAATACTGAGAATCTTGCCACCAGTTTTTTGGATATTCTGAATCTTCTGCGACATTTGGTTATAGCCGACTTCAAAGGTAACTTTGCCCATATTTATACGAGGAGGATTAGAGCTACCACTTGCAACAGTAATCCGGAAACGCTTACCAGTATTGCTGTAAGCTCCAGAGCCAGTTGTTGGGAATTTGATTTTTGTTGGCAGGTTACTTCCTACATCACTAATCAATTTCGCATTTTTGCTAGCAGCATCATAGGCAGCAAATCCCCGATCTAGAGCGAAGGTGCGATTAAAGCCGACATTCTTAATGCCAGTTTGAGTACGATTACCGCGTGAGTAAGGAACCACGTTTTCGCCAAAACTCGCGATATACTCATCACTGTCAATGTAGGAGTTAATCTCCGCTTCGTAGCCCTGCTCATTGTAAATGAGAACATGTCTAGAAATCTCAGTCTGCTCAGCCGGAGCGCGTCCTAACAGATGCTTGAAGTTTAATTCAATGAAACGGTAGGAGGATGAAGTCTCAAAAAACAACGAACGGTAAAGTTCTGATTGGGCAACGGCTCTGACAAATCCTCGAACGGTAATATCACGATTGCGCAGCAAGGATTCTGCACTGGTAAGGCGCTGACTTTCCATAACGTGGGCATTGCCTAGCACTTGCCGATAGACCGCCCGAATGATCGTCTGTAGATCATCTTCTAAGGTGTTGGGGCGTAGTTCAACAGACTCTGCATTTTCAATCCAAAGTGCCATGGGAATTTGTCCTAATCAAGTGTTTATTGTTCAGTTTGATAAAGTTGAGAAATCACGAGAGTGATTTCATCGGTAAAGGGAAAATAATCAAAAAGCTGATTAGACAATAGGTTCAAAGCTGATTTTCAATTCCTACGGCGAATGATTAGTATGAGTGATTTCCAATGGAACGACTCAATTGGTCATTGCACATAGTTGCTAGCATAATCTTATCGAAATTTCAATCCCTTAAACCAGAGCTTCAAAGTTTTTTTATCGCTAGTGTGAGGCAGATCCAAAGGATCATCGCCCCTTGGGCAGATCTTTATGCGAGAATGGGGTTTGGCGACCAAAGCTAAGGGTGTAGGGGAGGACAGTGCCGGGGTGAGGCACCGCGTTGCGGAGGTTCCCCCCGTTGAGTGCACCTGCCGTGGTTTCCAACGCCAGATACCTCTGTCGGGAAACCCTCCTATGGCACAAAGTGCCACGCTACGCGCTTGCTGTACTGGCTCCCCATGTTAGCGGAGCGAGCCGTAGGCTGCGACCTCCGTTAGGGTTTCCCGATTTGAGTCACCTGTCCGCCCCTCTAGTTCTTGACTGTATTTTGATCAGCACTTTTGGGCGATGCTCCCTTAGCGTGTCTTCTTCTCAAATCTAAGATTTGCGAAGGAAGATGAGGATTGCTCTCAAGAATCGCAAAGAACATGCCTGTGCAATTCTTGAAGGTTCATGCCTAGACAATCTCAGTGATGCTGATAATCTTAGCGCCAGTGCGGTTAATCCGCTGAATTTGAGGGGTCATGCGGTCACCAGGAACAATGTATTCGGTGGTGCTGATCCGACGAGGGCTATCAAACTTGGAACCCCGCACTAAAATCTTGAATTTCTTTTTGTTCGCTTCACCCGAACCACCCAGGTTAACATCTGCTGCTTTTATCTTGTTCGGGCTGTTGGTTGCCACTGCATAAACCAGTTGAGAGGACTTAACAGCGCTACTGATTTGAGAAGGACCACGATCCAGAGCAAACGTACGGTTATAGGTAACCTGGCTCTGCCCAACTTCCGTTTTCGCCCCACGATTGTAGGGTACAACATTTTCGCCAAATGCTGACTGGTACTCTTCGCTATCGATGTAGGAGTCGATTTCAGCGTCGTATCCCTTTTCCACGCAACGAACGATGTGCTCGGAAATCTCCGCTTGCGACTGGGGCGGACGACCAAGGAAGTGCTTGAAATTCAATTCTACAAAACGATAAGGAGCACACGATTCAAAGTAACGCGAGCGGTAGAAATCCGACTTAGCAACTGCGCGGACAAACTCCCGTACAGAGATAGTGCCATCTTTCAATTGTGATTCTGCACTTACCAAGCGCTCACTTTCCATCACATGAGGATTGCCTAAAACCTGCTTGTAGACTGCCCGAATGACTGCTTGTACATCCTCTAGGTCGCGGGTGGGCCAGAGTTCTATTGGTGCTATTGTTGCCATAATTAAGGGAATACTCCTAACACTTGTTTTGCTCAGAATTCAAAACTCAGTTCATACTGATCAGTGATTAGCAACTGAAGTAGCGATTACCTACTTCGCTATGCCTTACGGTACGCACGCGATGATTGCTGCGTAGAGGTTAGGGCTTGCAGTTTCAACCGCTTAGGATAACTGTGAGAACAAATAGCTCCCATAATCTGGGGTTTGGGAAAGCGCCTCTAACTTCAGAACTTGGGAGATACTCTTGTCGAGTGCACAAGCTTTGTGTTTTCCCCACGAGCGATACGCGCTCGTCGCGTCTGCCCTTTGGGCAATCGCCTTTTTTGCCCAGAGAGATTCTTTAAAAATCTCTCTCCCCAAATCGAAGATTTGAGCCATAGGGTAGCTTCAAAGGAGCATCACCATAGCTCAACGGGCTTACCTGTTCCCCAAGTCTGTGCTCTTAATAAACACTGAGGGGTGTAGGGGAGCGAGTACAGCAAGCGCGTTTGCGTCCCTTGCACGTGTCGCTTTGCGACTCAGCGCCCCCAAAGTCTGTCGGAGCAAGCTTCCCCGGACGTTAGCGGTTGATTGTGCCTTGGCTGCTTTGACCGTTGAAGCACAAGCGCGTTTTTTCTCACTTGATATCTGGTCAGACCAGCGCTATGCAGGAGGATCTCCCGCTCTCACGGCGACGGGCGTTCCCGATCGCCCTCCGGGGAAGACCTATGCCTACGGCACGGCTAGCCCCTAAGGGGGCGCTGCGCAAACGCCTATCGGTCTTGCTACGCTTTAGACCTCTGGGCGTGCGCTTTGCGCATACGCCAGAGCCGGCACGAGGGAAACCCTCCCGCAGCACTGGTCTCACCTCCCGCAGCGCTGGACTCACCGTAAGGCGTGGCCGTTCCTAGGGCGTGTGTAAGGCAAAAAGGTGTTTCATTCATAGCGTGTGGCGCGCCGTTATAGTGCGCCTGCTAATCACTGATGGCCATTTTTGCTATACAGGCGTGATACTAGCTATGACACCACCCTGTTTGTGAATCCGTTGATATTCTTCCGAAAGCTTCTCGAACGGTACCAAGTAAACCTGATTGCTGCGGCGGAACTTGGAAACTCGGTTAACCGCATTTGCTCGGTAGCCAGTGACTTCGATGCGGTAAACTTTGCCTTCTTCGCTTGCTCCCACACCAAGACGGACACGTGAGCTTACTGGCGGGTTGCGGAAGGTTGATCCTGGTGCAACCACAGGGGTTGGTATTCCACTAATGACTAGTGAGTTGAGTTTCGGAGACTTACCTGCCAAGTCTCCCTTGAGAGAGCTAGTGGAAGCACCCCGCACCAACTGAAAGGTATGGGTAAAGCCAATCATATGGCTTAATGCTTCGGTCTTGTAGCCTCTAATGTAAGGTACCAGGTTTTCACCAAAGGTGTTCTGATATTCGTCACTGTCAAGGTAGGAGTCGATTTCAGCTTCAAAATTACCTGCATCGAGGATGGCACTGTGAGCCTTCATTTCATCGTAACTATTAGGGGCGCGACCAAGTAAGTGCCGGAAGTTTAGCTCGATAAAACGATAGCGGGGGGTATCACCAAAGCGCGAGAAGTAGAGATCGGACTTTGCTACAGCCCGAACGAACTCACGAACACTGAGTTCACCACGTTTGAATTGTGATTCTGGCACTGTCAGCCGCTCACTTTCCATGACGTACGCATTACCCAGCACTTGCCTGTAAACGGCTTGAATCAGGATTTGTGCTTCTTCTTCAGAGCGACCTGGAACCCACTCAAGTGGAGGGGTTTCGTCAAATAAGCTAACTCCTAAACGTGATGCTGGTCCAAAAGGCATTAAGCAAATCTCCTGGTTAACAACATAAGCTGAGAGTAATTATCTCAAAAGATTAAGTAAATTATGAATTGCTCTTTCAAGCAAGAAATTTAGAGTTTAGAGTTTTTATTAACTCTGGGAGCTAGAAAAACTCTTAACCGTGTGAGTTTTTTAACTTTATACCAAGGTTTGACACCTTGCACACCCTCAATCTTCATATAACGTTGTAACCAAAAAGATTAAGAATTATTAAGTTTTATTGTATAGATTAGTTACATCAGTTTGACATCACTGAGACATCACCAAAATGCAGTAAATTACTGTTGCTGAAAGCCACTATAGGCAACGGTGGAGATCAAGGTTTCTTCAAACTGGGCTATTGTGGCATCCAAGACTTTAGTCGCCAAGCAGGCGATCGCGCTGACAAAGTCTTAACGTTTCTTAACTCATTTTTCAAGTTTTTTGTTCAACTCCAAAGCTCACCAGTAGCTGCTCTTGTAGGGGTTGGCCTCCGAATTCAATTCGGGGACCAACCCCTACACCCCTAGTTTTGTCAATTCACTCCGTTGCGCCTGCCTGTTGTAAAATTTGAACTGCACTGACGGGACGAAACGATCGCTTTGCTTCACTTAATGCCGTTGCCCCCCAACGGTTTTTGGGACGAAAGTCCGCGCCATGCTCAAGCAGGAGTTCCATCACCTCCAAATCTCCCCGTGCTGATGCCATCATTAACGGAGTCCAGTCGCCAATGTTGTGCGTATTCACCGAGGCTCCCCGTGAAATCAGTGCCTTGACAGTATAAAACTGTCCATTGTCAACTGCCAAGTACAGCGCCGTATCGCCAATCCTGTTGGTTGCATGTACATCTGCCCCCAAGTCAATCAGACGCAGGATGAGATCTGTTAGACCAAAGCGAGCAATAGACATCAGCACAGTCTCACTGTAGTGGTTTCTCGGATGGATATCAGCTCCATAATCCAGCAGCGCGTTAACGCTTTCTGAATACCCACCCTCTGCGGCGTACATCAGGGCAGTATAGTTAGCATTATTTTTTACATTTACATCTGCACCATGAGTCAGTAGGATTTTTACCACATCCGCATAACCCTCTCCCGCTGCCCACATGAGTAAAGTATTGCTTTCTCCAACTGAGGTGACTCCCCCGGTTGTATTGACATTTGCATTTTGAGCTAACAGATCTGCCACTGTCGTAGCATCTCCTCGAACAACTGCTCGGATCAATTCATTGTTCAGTGAAGACATAGTTTTCTACCCCCTACACTGACTATAGAACAAACCACAAAGCACAGGTTCTTTGTATATCTCAAGGGGACGCTTTCGGAGGAGTGCGGGAGCTTGCGACGCATAGGACACAAACTTGAGACTTGAGAGAGTTGTTGCGTGAGTTAAGCAGTCTTGAGTTCAACTTTAAATACACTATCAACAGGCTTTTGGGCTATAGTCGCTTCCCAGGCGATCGCCTGCAAAAACTCTTCTGTTGATGGTGTTTCTACAACATCCACTCCCCATTGTCCGGGTTGCAGGGAGCCAGGCGAAGTACTCGTTGGTGGAGTCGTTTTCATTCCTCCCAGTACCAAAATTTGTGGGATTGCTTGTTCGGCAGACTGTTGCGACTGACGCTTTTGGGCTAGTATCTGGGCGCAGTGTTTGCCAACCTGCTGCGGTGAAAGTTCATCGATGGGAAACAGAATTTCTACGATCCAGTGAGGATTGTCCACTGGCTGACATTTGATATTTTTGTGATCACCGAATCCTTCAATAAAGATGGTGGCAAACTGTTCTCGATCAAGTTCGGGAACACTGTTGTCTGACACATTAAAGTTATGAGAAAGCAGCATTCGTTGCTGGGGTAAGTCGTTCATCTTATCAAAGATTGTAGTTATCGAGACTGATATTTCAATTTATAATTTTTCGGCTATCCTTCATTAACTCTTTCACTTCATTCATCAGGTAAGTTCATACAATAATGTTTTTTCATCAGCTATTGCGATTCATAAATCGATACTGAATGAAATATTCACTTAACATAAGAAAAAATATTGACACTATTCGCAATTATTTACGTATTTACAAGCTTTTACCAATGTAGTATAATTTTTCATAATATTGGCGACGTTTATCAAAAAATAAAAATACCCAATCTTTCTTCAAAAAAGACTCTACAGCAGAAAATTGAGCAATTTCATTGTAGTGTAACCGCAGTTTTGACTCCTATTGTTATGATTTCCAGACATAAAATTATTAATTTTTTTGAACTCTATTTATAAAGAATTTTTACAAAAGTCTCTTTTATTGTTGACTTTTGACAAGTTTTGGTAAATGGAAAATCCAACTCTCCTTTTAAGGGTTAGCGAAAGTACCCACACTACAAAGCGTTGAGTGTGGGGTTATTGCTTTGCGTCGATACTTGGTCACAAACACAAACTAGATAGCTATGTCTCCCACGGTTAGAATGCGCTTGCTGTTGGGCGGACAATCACTTCATTGACATCGACATCATCGGGCTGGGACACGGCATACAAGACGGCTCGGGCGATCGCATCCGGGGTCAGTGCGATTTTGCGGAATTCTTTCAAAGCACCTTTTGCTGACTCCTCTGTAATATCAGAGCCAAGTTCAGTTTCAACCACACCGGGGGATATTGTTGTCACGCGGATATTTTTCGATTCCTGACGCAGTCCTTCGGATATTGCCCAAACGGCATATTTTGTCGCGCAATAGACCGCACCGGTGGGTACCACCACATGCGCGCCGATGGACGCGGTATTGATAAACTGCCCGCCGCCTTGCGCTTCCATAATGGGCAGACCTGCAGCAATGCCGTTGAGCACGCCGTGGATGTTCACGTTAATCATGTTATCCCACTCCTCTACTTTCAGAGCGTTGATCGGGGACAGGGGCATAACGCCTGCGTTGTTATAGATGACATCGACGCGGCCAAACTTGTCCTTGGCAAAGTGAATGAACGCTTTCATATCCTCGCGATTGGCGACATCCACGGCTTTGAATTCTGCTGTTCCACCTGATGCGCGAATTTCCTCAACAATCTTTTCTAGTTTTTCAGTGCGCCGTGCGCCTAGAACAACTTTTGCGTCGTTTTTGGCTAGCAGCTTAGCAGTAGCTTCCCCGATTCCGCTACTAGCTCCGGTGATGACAATGACTTTGTTTTCAACGTTTAACATATTGACTTTCCTCATTTTTACTAATTTGACCTAGTTCTACCGTCCACCTTCAGCGTTTAGCAGTTGCAGCGATCAAGTTCAAATCTGCGAGCATTTGAGGTGGAAGTTGTAAATCTGCGGCTTTGAGGTTCTCGCGCAGATGGTCAACAGATGACGTTCCGGGAATCAGCAAGATGTTGGGGGAGCGCTGGAGGAGCCATGCCAGCGCAACCTGCATCGGTGTCGCCTCAACAGCGGATGCAGCAGCTGTGAGCTTGGACGACTGTAGCTGCGTGAACCCACCCAGCGGGAAGAACGGTACGAAGGCGATGCCCCGCTTTGCAAGTTCGTCGATAAAGGGGTCATCATCACGGTGCGCCAAGTTGTACTGATTCTGGACGCAAACGATATCGGCGATCGCTTGAGCCTCTGCAAACTGCCGAGGGGTAATGTTGCTGAGTCCGAGATGCCGGATGAGACCTTGACGCTTCAGGTCAGCGAGCACGGTGAGCGGTTCCTCAATGGATGCTTCAATCGGTCCGTGAACGCCACCGACTCGGAGGTTGACAACATCCAACACCTCAAGACCGAGGTTACGAAGATTGTCGTGAACGGCGGCGATGAGTTCCTTCGGTGAGAGGGCGACTGGCCACGACTTATCCTCTGCCCGACGAGCTCCGACCTTTGTGACAATCACCAGCTCCTCGGGATACGGGTGAAGCGCCTGCCGAATGAGCTGATTGGTGATGTGCGGCCCATAAAAGTCGCTGGTGTCGATGTGATTGATGCCGCTTGCAACTGCCTCGCGGAGAACGGCGACGGCGGCGTCAACATCGCGTGGCGGTCCCCATACTCCTGGACCGGCGAGTTGCATGGCACCGTATCCTAGACGCTTCAGAGTGATCGAAGTATTTGGCAGCGTGAAACTACCGCCAAGATTTGTTTGCTCAGACATATTGCTGTTGCCTCCGGGGTTTTTTAGTTGTTTAAATAAAGCGATGCTGTAGCATTATTGATGTGAGCGTTTCGAGATTATCGCTTCGTTAAACCGAAAAACTATAAACTTGCCTCAATCCTTCGGTCAAACCAAAGCCTTTGGGATTACTTACGCTCAATCCGGTCAGCGAGTCCGGCATAAACGAAATTCTTGACCATTTCACTCTCGTAGAAATCGTGCGGAAAACCGAGTTCGATGCGGCTCGCTTCGTCAAGGCGTGTGAGATGTTCTGTACCGAGTTCGATTTCTAAACTAGCCAAATTATCTTCGAGTTGGGCGATTTTCCGTGTTCCGATAATCGGAATAATCTGATTTTCCTGGTAGCGCAACCACGCCAGCGCAATCTGCGCCGCCGATTTTCCAGTTTCTTCAGCGACAGCTTTAATCTCGCGGGCAATGCGGTTGCCGCGTTCCGGATCATCCATATATCCCTGCATCATTTCGCTGCTGAAACGGGAATCTTTATTCTCCTCTGATTGATTGAGATATTTGCCGGTCAGCACGCCGCCCGCCAGCGGCGACCACGCCGTGACTGTCAAACCCAATTCTTTTGCCATCGGCAGCAGCTCGCGCTCCGGCGTACGTTCGAGCAGCGAGTATTCGATTTGCAGCCCGATAAATTGCGTCCAGCCGCGCAGCTCCGCTAGAGTGTTCGCCCGCGCCGTCCACCACGCGGGCGCGTCCGAAACGCCGATATATAAAACTTTGCCCGCCCGGACGAGCGTTTCAAAAGAGTGCATCACTTCTTCAATCGGCGTGAGCTTATCCCAGATGTGCATCCACAGAAGATCAATATAATCGGTGTTCAGGCGTTTGAGACTGGCTTCGACCGACTGCACCATATTTTTGCGCTGGTTGCCGCCCGCGTTTGGGTCAACGCCGAAATTCAACGCCTGCGTGTATTTGGTTGCCAAAACAATGCGCTCGCGCTCTTTTTGGATAAATTCGCCGAGCATTTTTTCGCTCGAACCGTTCGTGTAACCGTTCGCCGTGTCAATAAAATTTCCGCCCGCCTCTAAAAATGCGTCGAAAATCCGGCGGCTCTCATCTTTTCCCGCGCCCCAGCCCCAGTCCTCGCCGAAGGTCATCGTGCCAAGACAAATTTCCGACACCCGCAATCCGCTTTTTCCGAGTAATTTGTATTTCATAGATTTTTTTGCCTCGCTTTTTATTCTTAGGACTTACACAAAAAGTCTCTCAAACTCTTATTCCTCTGTGTTCTGAAGCGTCCACCGCAAACGAGTGAGGAACATCCACACCGCAAATTCGCTCTCTACGGTTTATTTTTTGCGCTTTTTCATTCTTATTAGAGGTAGAAAGCTTTAATGATTGAGCGCTTTCATTTGCTGTTGGGCATAGCGAGATCCGGCGGCGATGCCTTTGGGCGCAACCGCTTCAATTCGGCTCAACTCTTCATCAGTCAGCGTAATATCAGTTGCGGCAATGTTTTCTTCCAGGTAGTTCCGCCGCTTCGTACCCGGAATCGGCACAATATCATCGCCCTGAGCCAGTAGCCATGCCAGGGCAAGTTGACTGGGGGTCACCCCTTTTTCGGAAGCGATCGCTTTCACCTGTTCTACCAGTTGCAGATTCTTGTAGAAATTCTCGCCCTGAAATCTGGGTGAATTTTTGCGATAATCATCTTCAGCAAAATCTTCTGGGCTGGTGAACTGCCCTGAGAGAAATCCACGACCGAGCGGGCTGTAAGCCACGTAGCCAATGCCTAACTCGCGCACAGTCGGCAGAATCTCATCTTCTGGATCACGGCTCCACAGGGAGTATTCCGTTTGCAGGGCAGTAATCGGGTGAACTGTATGTGCCCGTCGAATCGTGGCGGGAGCTGCTTCGGACATCCCAAGATAGCGGACTTTGCCCTGCTGCACCAGTTCTGCCATTGCCCCGATGGTCTCTTCAATCGGCACCGTTGGATCAACTCGATGCTGATAGTAAAGGTCAATTACATCCACTCCCAAGCGTTGCAATGAAGCATCACACGCTTGATGCACATATTCCGGTTTGCCGCTCACGCCCAAAAACTGACCATCGGTATTACGGACGTTACCAAATTTTGTGGCTAACACAACCTGATCTCGACGATCGCCGATTACTTTGCCCACCAATTGTTCATTTGTGAAGGGATCGTACATATCAGCCGTATCCAGCAGCGTGACACCGAGTTCTAAAGCGCGGTGAATTGTGGCGATCGATTCTTGCTCATCACGCCCTGCATAGAATTCAGACATGCCCATGCAGCCTAGCCCTAGTTCTGAAACTATCAGTTCTTTGCCGAGTTGACGTGTTTTCACTAAAGTTCTCCTGATTTAACTTGCGATTTTCAGTCTTATCTTGCGGCATAGGTTCTTTGTAGGCTCAATAAGCTAGGGACATTAATCGCCGTCAGCAGCGATCGCCACATCTTCCCATTCCGCCCAGACCTGCAACCGCCGCTCATAGAGTTGCGGCACCATTTGGGTGGCAAATTCTCCAAGCAGCAGTCGCAACGGCGGGTTCTCGGCATCGACGAGCTTGAGGATTGCCAAGCTTGATGCGATCGGATCACCGCTTTTCACACCCGCAGTTCGCTTTGCCCGCGCATCACGCAAACTGTCATAAACTGGAATTGGTGCAGCGTGGACTGCCGAACTACCCGACCAATCCGTGCTAAACCCACCCGGCTCGATCAAGGTGACTTTGATGCCCAAGGGCGCAACTTCCTGACTGAGCGCTTCACTCATGCCTTCGAGTCCCCACTTGCTGGCGTGGTAGAGTCCGAGCAGCGGGAATGCACCAATCCCGCCAATGCTGGAAACCATCAGGATGTGCCCACTGCCTTGCGCACGCAAGTAGGGCAACGCCGCTTGAGTGAGCCACAGCGCCCCGAACAAATTGGTTTCGATCTGCGCACGTGCTTCGGCTTCGCTGACTTCTTCGATCGCTCCGAACAAGCCGTAGCCTGCATTATTCACAATCACGTCAAGCTGTCCAAAGTGCTCGTGCGCTGCCTTCACGGCTGCGAAGTCTGCCGCTCGATCAGTGACATCCAGACAAAGGGGCAAGATCCGATCACCAAAACGCTCCACCAGGTCGTTGAGGCTGTCAAGATTGCGCGCCGTCGCGGCTACTTGATCGCCACGTTCCAGCGCCGCCTGAGTCCATACACGACCAAACCCGCGTGAGCCACCCGTAATAAACCATGTTTTCATATGTCCTCGTTGGTAAGAAAAAACGCCACATTGTTTGGCATGGCTTTCATAATAGCCTTAAAAAAATTGGCTCTAAATACACAAACCTTGCAGATGATTGCCCAATCCTCTCAAGCAAGGCATTGGCAACGAAGAAATATTTCCTATAATGGGCACATGGTTAAATCAGTCAAAAATTCAACATGACGATTGACACACTGAGCCACCAGGCAGCCATCACCAAATGTGAAGAACTGGCGGCATTGGTTGCGAGGCACACTGATGGCAAGGGAAACGGTTTCCATACAACTGCGATCGATCCCTTAGCGTTCGCGCGAGAATGTAATACTTCCAAAGCAATTCACAGTGTCAGCGAACCGCTCCTCGCCATTGTGGTGCAGGGCAAAAAAGAAGTGTTCCTAAATGAGGAAACCTATTGGTACGGTGTCGCTCAGTATCTAGTTGTTTCGGTTGATTTGCCACTGGGTGGATGTGCGATAAAGGCGACACCCGATCAGCCTTATCTGGGATTTAAACTGAAGCTAGATCCAGCCCAACTCTGTGACATCATTGCTCAAACGAACCCAGACATCGGTAAGAAAGAATCGGTCAGAGGCTGGTTCATTAGCGATGCCGATCCACTGTTGATTGATTGCGCCCTCCGGCTGACAAAGCTTTTAGATACACCGCAGGATATCCCGTTTCTAGCACCGATGATCATCCGCGAAATCTATTACCGTTTACTCATGGGTGAACAAAGTGAAGCGGTTCGTCAGATTGCTACCTCTGGCAGCAACATGCAGCGGATAGCTGAAGTGATCAAACGGCTTAAAGCAGATTTTACAAAACCGTTGCGGGTTGAGAATCTAGCAGAGCAAGCGAATATGTCTCCTGCATCGTTCCACCGCCACTTCAAGGCAGTCACCTCGATGAGTCCCCTGCAATATCAAAAACAATTGAGACTATTGACAGCACGTCAGATTATGCTTGCCGAGAATCTCGATGCGACACAGGCTGCTTATCAGGTTGGATATGAGAGCACTTCGCAGTTCAGCCGCGAATATGCTCGCATGTTTGGTGCGCCGCCCATCAGGGATATTGAACGGTTACGGGTAGCCTGAGGTAGACTTCTCGCTCACATTATCTCGCTTCGCGAGTGGGTGTAGGGGTGTAGGGGTGTAGGGGTGTAGGGGTGTAGGGGAAAGAAAGAAGGGGTGTAGGGGTGTAGGGGAGCCACTGCCGTGCGCGGTGAGACCAGTGCTGTAGGAGGGTTTCCCGACCTAGGCATCTGGCGTTAGCGCAGCGAGACCGGAGGTCTTCCCCGAAGGGGTTCCCCGCGTTGAGGCATGTGGCGTGAGCCAGTACTGTAGGAGGGTTTCCCGACCTAGGTATCTGGCGTGAAAAGAAGAAGGGGTTAGGCGGTACACCGATCCAATTAATCCTTACCCTTACACCCTTATACCCTTACACCCCTTCTTTATTACTGCAGCTTCGGTGTAAGCAGAATCAACTGACGTTTTTGGAGCGATCGCACTCCTTCCAAATCTATCCCCGTGTTCTGTATTAATGTCTCAACGGTTTCCTGTCCCTGAGCATGATCGCACGCCTCTAAAAAAGCATACTCTGCTTCACTGAGTCTGGCGACTTGATAGTTATAGTCTAGGATGACTTGACTTGGCCACCCTTCCATGCATGGACTGCGTTCGGGAATGGAATTGAGAACAGTCGCGTCATCTGACCAATCCATGCGGGATATTGGAGGACGACCGAGGAAGAATTCGTAGTGGCTGATTTCTGGATCAAGAAGTTCAGTGAGACGGTAGCGTTGACGTTCGCTCAAATGTGCTGCCCGTTCCATCAAATCTGGTTGTTGACCAATCAAGCGTTCCAATTGCCAGTACAAAGGATTTGAGAAGCCGATGAACTCTAACCCAGAGGCATCAATCAACTCAAACAAAGTATCGATGCGATAGTCTATTTCCTGGGGATGGACGTACATATCGGCAAAGTAACCATCGCGGTGATTTTCCAGCGACCAACGTTCCTTTTCCCGCTTCAGCAGTCGGTTATTTTCCGGCAGGTTGGCAAAGATTTCCCGACCGACTTTCACCCCATCCTCATAGTCTCCACGGCGATCGCCTTGGAGGAGTGCGATCGCTTTTTGCATTAGGCTAATTTCCCAGCGTCCTAATTCGGCATACACAAAAATATGCATCAACCCCCCTGGAGCCAGCTTACCCGCCAGACTTTGTATGCCCTTGATCGGGTCGGGGAGATGGTGTAAAACACCAACGCAATTGATATAGTCAAATTGACCTGAGACCTGTTCTACATCATACAGACTCAGGTTGTGAAACTCAACGCCATCAGCTTTGGAACGCTGACAACGTTCGCGAGCAACTGCGATCGCCCCTGCACTCAAATCAATCGCGACTACCTGAGCATGGGGATTTAGGTGTACGATATACTCTGTCCCTGCTCCCGTTCCGCATCCCGCATCGAGAATACGAACATTTTCTCGCTCAGGTTTGCGCCCCGTGCAGAAGTTATAAGCTGTGTTCCAGTTCCATCGCCAGTTATATCCTGGTGGGGGTTCATCTAGAAGCGGATCTGGAGGGAAGGGATAGGTGTTGTAAAGTTTGGCAACTGCCGAGCTGACTGCGTCAGAGGAATCCATTGTTCAGTTATCAGTTATCAGTTATTAGTTATCAGGTATCAGGTATCAGGTATCAGTTATCAGTTATCAGTTATCAGGGAGTCAATAAATCGCTCCCTCTATTCACTGTTTACTGTTCACTGTTCACGGCTTGAAAGATTTCAGTTGAGTGATCAGATGGTCAAAATAAGGAGCGAGTGCTGCTTGCTCCTCAGAGTCAATCCGCTTCAAACTCGCAATTTTAATATTTTCCAAGCCGACAACCATTGCATCTAAAGGAACTAGTAACTCTTTATACAGTAAATTCATGTAATCCAGTCCTGAAGGACTCGTGTTATCAGTGCTCTGACCGGCTATACCATACGTAATGCAACGCAGAAAGTGCCAAAAATCACGCCAACAAGCTTCAGCACGTGCTGGTGGGTAAAGACCACCTCCGGGTTGAGTAATGTCAGGGAAAGTTATCAGGACTTTTTCTCTGGCTTCGTCTACGATTTCAGTCACGCGATCGCGCAACAACCGTGCAACTGGAATGAATGCTGAGGTTTGGGGAGAGATGGTTTGGATCTGCTGTAAATCTTCATCGGTGAGATATCGCCCTTGATCATCGGCTGCTTGGAACAGGGGAATGATTGCTCTTGGGTGCGTCGTCTCCCAGCCGGAAAAACTGACAATTCTCGCTTTTTGAATAAGTTCTTTGACTGCTTCACTGAGTTCAGACTTCATGTTTTTTCTTGTGCGTTCTCGTACTAACGTATTCGGTGCTCACTCACGAAAGTCAAGCTACTCCACTTCCCTTGGTCATTATACGCACGGATCATGCGCTGGCGTAACCCTGGCTGAAATAACCAACCAACTTCAAGAAAAAAAGGGTGTCCCGGTTTTATCTGGGTTGGACAGGTGGAAGATGCGCCATCGGGTAGTAGCAAAACTTGGTAAGCTAGAGACTCGTGGTCAAAGTTCAGACGCGATTCATTACTATCAGCCGCAATTGCCATCGTACACTGAGTTTTCTCTCCCCCCCAGAAGAAATCTTGTACACATTCATTTTGGGAAGTGCGAGCAAGCTTGAGGGTGGTGGGAGTGGTGACAGGTGGACGCGAATCTAAATATAAAGTGACTGCAATTCCTTGCCACTCTCCGAGTAAATCCTCTAGAACCAAGGTTGGGCGTTCTGGTGCGTTGGTTGCAGCTCGTTGTTCTCGAACCAACGTTAACCTGTATAGCTGGCTATTGAAGGAATCAAACTGTTGAATCAGACGCATGCGGCGATCGCCCGTATACTGCCAACCCTGTTCTTCCACAACAGGGTTGGCAGTAGGGCGCGCTGAGGCATCGCCCGTTCTAGATTGCTGCTGTTCATCCACAACAGGCGAGGAATCGCCGCCAATAAAACTGAACTCAGCTCCAAACGGAATACCAGATCCAAAGTAAACTGCACCTTCACAAAAAGCTCCAGTTTCAAAATATCGTGAGCCGATACTCGGTGCACTGAAGTCTAGCACCAAATCTTGCTGCTGTAGCTCATCTGAACCGGGAGTAGGATGGTAGCGACGCAAAACCAGGTGAATGGCTTGATTGTCGTTCACTCCTTCCAGGGAAATGACGCTTTTGATGTCCTCCATGAGTTCTCCCTGGGGCGAGACGCGGGTGAATGATCCGTGCCACTCTCCCAGGTTTTGCAATACACAGTCCCATTGGGATTTCATATCACTTCCAGCCTGGATTTTTTATCGTCAATTAAATCTCCAACTCAAACAGTCTTTCATTTTAAAAAAGAAGTCAGAAGTCAGAATCAATTGGATAGGGATGCGCAACCCAAGCTGATGTCGCCGCCCCCATTGACGGTCAAGATGAGTCCAAGCGTCGCTACTATATTCATTCTGACTTTTGGCTCCTGACTCCTGAGTTCTTCTGTTAAATTTTGTTAGCGCAGCGGGATGCAGTCCATTTTGTTAGCGCAGCGGGACGCAGTCCATTTTGAATTAGTTATTCCCAGTCATCGTGTTCTGACTGTTTCTCTATCTGAGAAATCGCCAACTTGATCACTGGTTGAACCCCTGTTTCACTTTCTTGCCCTAACGCCGCTTGCAAGGGTTCTAACGCCGTGCGATCGCCAATCTTCATTAATGCCAGTGCTGCTGCTTTGCGACTTTCCCAATCAGGATGATGCAGTAACTCAAGCAGGTTAGCAACTGCTGGTCGATAGGTCAAGTTGCCCAAAACTGCTGCGGCTTCGCACCGTACATTTGTGTCTGAATCGCCCAGGGCGTTAACCAGAATCCCAAATGCTTCCTCTTGGGGGTTTTCTTGGAGAATTTTGGCGATCGCCCCAACCACAGCAGCGCGAACGTCAGGCGAGTCAGAGTTAATTTCCTTATAAATATACTCCTTTGCCTGTGCGCCGATAAATGCCAGCGCCCATGCGGCATGACCTTTGGTATTTTCAGAGGAATTTCGGGATGCTAAAATTTCTAACAAAGGTGGTACAGCTGCCTCACCTATCCTAGCCAGCGCACCTACTGATGAACCCTGGACAACTGTGTCTTCATCATTGAGGAAAGAGTGAACTAGAGTCGGAACTGCCTTCGGATCGGCGATGATTGTCAGAGTTTTGGCGCTGGCGCGACGCACAACCACATTTGGGTGATGTGCCAGTGCTTCCAGTAAGAATGGAGTTGCCAATTCACCAACTTGACCGAGTGTCTCTGCAACTCTCATCCTAACCAAGCCCCGTGAATCTCCTAAAGACTCAATTATCCGTTTGAGGAGTTCATGGTCATTGGGATTGAAGGTGTCCAGATCCATTTGCTCCTTAACCATTTCCAACAAAGCATCGGTTTGTTCCTGGGAGGGTGGTATTAAATTCTGGCCGGATTTCGTTTCACAATTGAGCAGATCACTCATTATCAATTACCTATCACCAATGACTGTGTGGGATGAGCTAGTGCAGCTTGGCAAAAATGACTACTAAAAATAAACTAAAAAGCTCACCATATTAGCTTTGTTTATCGCCTGTCTTCATCGCTACCCTTTTATACTAATGACTCGTCGTCAGAGCAGAAGCGCGATCGCGGAGTTCTTTGAGCACAGCATCAATTTTGGCAAGTTCCGGTTCAAGTTGAGCGAGTGCGGTTGCCTTCATCACCTTAGCCTTTTGCGCCGTTGCTAGCCTTTGACTAATCAACCTTTCGCGATATTCCTCAAATTCTGCAATCACCTCGTTCAGTTCTTCTGGGGAAGTTTGATCTGTTGGGGTATGTTCTGAAGTTTCAGTCATTTTGAGTTTTTCCTAAACTTGTATTTATATAAAGCCTACGCTCGATTTTCTCAGATCACGTCACCACCAAGCAAACCTTTTTGATTACAGTGATGATAAAGTTGTGCCATATGTTGCTATGAATATTCACGAAATCGAAACTGATTTAAATAATTCTGATTTTCAATATCGATTGAAAGCGATCGCCGCCCTGAAAGACTATACACCAGAGGTAGCCGTTCCCCTACTCACCAGTAAACTTCGTGATTCGGAATTTCTGGTGCGATCGTTTGTTGCTATGGGACTGGGGAAGCAGCAGACGGCTGAATCCTTCGCTGCCTTGTTGGAGTTGATGAAATTTGACAACACCCCCAACGTCCGGGCAGAGGCTGCGAGTTCTCTTTCTCTGTTTGGCAAAGTTGCTGCGTCTCATCTAGTTTTCACCTTTTTTCGGGATGATCACTGGTTAGTGCGGCGTAGTATTCTGGCAGTGCTGGTTGATTTGGAGTGTCCTAACGAATTGTTTGAAATCTGCATCGAAGCTTTAGCGGGAGAAGATTCTAGCGTACAGGCAGATGCCATCGATGCGCTTAGTACATTTGCTCTAACAAGTCTTGAGGAACCTGCTCTATCTCAGTTGTTGGCGCTGGTTGGTTCAGAGTCTAAACAAATTCGCATACATGTTGTTCAGGCGCTGAAGCGCTTCGATCATCCACAGGCAAAAGAAGCCCTGAGGCTACTCCGCCAAGACCCAGATCATCAAGTCGTCGCCGCTGCATTAGAAAACTTGCTTCAGCAGTGATGTGTTTTGATGCAAAAAGAATTGCTCTCCTTGGCATACAGCATTCCAAGGAGAGTACTATATCATATAAATGCATAATTTATCGAAATTTGCAAAATAAATTGATGCAGTCCTAACAGTCCATCAAAAAGACTTCTACCTACTTATTTTAAAAAGGGAACAGGGAACGGGCAACAGGCAACAGGGGAATCCCCATAATTAAAATTAGGGGATTTAAACAAGGACGTCTTGTTGAATCGTGCTACGCATTTGTCAACAATTTTTTGAATTCTTCCATTAATAAATTAAGGGGCTTGAATCCAATATCCGTGGCTAATTTTTTGCTGTTGCCTGTTCCCTATTCCCTGTTCCCGCCCCGGAGGAGCTGGTCAAACCCAAGAATCTATTTTGTATCATTTTATTACGAAAAAAGTATAAATGTTGACAGATTTTATTCACCTGTCTGTCAAAATCCATAAAGACAAAAACACTAAAATGCAGTTGTTTCGCTCATATTTAAGAGGTTATTTATGTCTGACACTCTCCCAGGTCAAATGACGTGGAAACCCCCAGGTACCACAGATTGTGTGTTGCACCTGCGACACAATTCTTCAGAACCTTGGCGGTATTATAAGGAATTCCCAGAGTATGTTCTGCCTGATCCACCCGACTTTTCAGAAGGGTATGCCACATTTGTTGCACTCTTGAAAAAGAAGTGGGAAACAGTTTGATATCCACAAATTCTCATGGCAGCGGTTTTCAGCATAATCTGCAATTAAGGTGATAGACACAAACTTTAATTTAAAACTCACCCCAAAGTGATTGTCATGAGCATCCGACTGGCGGCACTCGCTACCCGTTATGGATGAAAGAAACACCTCTTTCCCTTACACCCTTACACCCTTACACCCCTACACCCCTACACCCCTAGACTGGTGTGTTTCTTAAGAGGCATCACCCAGAGCGATCGCCAGCCGCACTCTAAAAATGGAACCTTCATTTAGCTTACTTCTGACAGAAACAGAGCCACTACAGCGAGATAGCAATAATTGCACAATTGATAAGCCTAAGCCAACACTACCAGAATCTTCTGTTGTGGTTGGACGTAAGCGATAGAAGCGCTCAAAGATTTTAGGAATCTCGCTATCGGCAATACCAATACCAGTATCGCGAAATTCCAATTGGACATAATCACCCTGAAGACGTCCTTGTACCCAAACCTGTCCACCTTTGGGGGTGAACTTAATGCTGTTGGAAAGCAAATTAATCACAATCTGCCTGAGTCCACCACTGACACACCAAACAGCTGGAAGTTCAGTTCCTACAGTGTAAGCTACCATGATGCCTTTTTCTCGGGCTAGGGGCTGATAAATACTTACCACTCCAGGCACAACTTCCGAAAGACGTACAACCTCCAAAGGCATCTGTGGTAAATCGCGCTCTAACTGCACCAGATCAAACACTCCAGTAATCAGAGCATTTTGGCGATCGCACTCTTGTTTAAGCATTTGAAAATAACGTTGTTTTGAAGCGATTTTCAAATGAGGAGAATTTAAAAGACTCAAAGCTGTTTTCATGTGTGTTAGAGGTGCACGTAGTTCCTGACACACATTGCTCAAATATTCATCTTTGAGTTGCAGATTCTCTTGGAGTTTTTGATTTTTCTGCTGCATTTTAGCAAGACGCTTTGTCGTTCTTTGACGATAAATTTCATCTTGTTGCTGAAGTTGTTTTGCCAACAGTTGACTGATAAGTGTTGGTTCTGGTGCTGAGGGACAAATAAAATCAGCAGGCATAAGTAAGGATGACTTTGGTGTTATGGCCTGTTTCATCACATCCAACACGAGTTGAATGATTTGTCCCTCAAAAATCGTCACAGCAAGTAACGGTGCAGTTTTTTTTGTGTTTGCTTTCGCCAAATTGTTTTTGCGTGTTCTAAATGGTCTATGAGCCAGAATCAGACAGCAATACTGTGACGACAACACCATCACAAAGTATTCCCGTTGTAACTCGTCGCTATTTGGCACGCTCTGAACCAGGAAAGATTGGGAAAATGAGGATGTAGGGGAAGCATTGCTATGCTCCTGTACAGAAGCTTTGCTAAGGCGCGGCGTTTGTGTCAACACAGGAGAGTTTCCTTGTTTAGTGTTAGTGGCGCGCACCTGTTGTGAAGATGGGGCAGCTTGCTCTTGCTCTACTCCTGTTTTGGTTTCTTGAATGTGCAAAGTATGAACAACACCAGACATCGTCAGTCGTTGGTGATAACGCTGAATTTCTGAGTGCCATATTTTTCCAGGTGGTAGCTTAACCCACAAAGTAGCTGCAATTTGTTGCTCAAGAAGTAAATCAATTTGTGACCTCAAAAGGGATAGTAGACTCGCTGGACTATGAGGCAATAGTTGGGGAAGCGCTTGCATCCCTGAAGCCAACTGCTGATAAACGGACACATTCTGAGCAAAAGAAAAGTTCATGGGTTAGCACAACAAGGAAAATAATGAACTAAAAAATACTGCACTAACTTCTCATCTTAATAAAGAATGTCGCAAAAAAACCTTGTCTTATGATGATTCACATAAAAAAGACACAGATAATTAAGTATTTAGTAGGTCAGTACAAATAAAGTTAACTCGTTAAGGCAGTCATTAGTCATTATTCATTGATAAGGATTTTAGGGGCTTTTACATTTCTTAATATAGTTATGTTTCTTTTTACCTATCCACTTAATGTCTATATATACAGTAATCCGGTTTAATTTGGTGAATTACAAAGTAGAGACGCTTAACGCTTAAGAAGCAAGAAAAGTATACCTAGCTTCGTAAAAATCAAATACGAGTCCTATATAACAGTCTTATTTTAGTTGTGAAATCAAGGCATCACATGAGGATGACGAGAAAGGAAAAAGAAAAAGAGGAACACATAAAAGTAGGGAAGGAAGAGTTAATGCTCAATAATTTTTTTCCCCTTGCTCCTACACTTCCAGAGTCTCTTATCCTTCTTGGTTTCTTTCACAAAATTATTTCCTTTCCTTTTTCCATCAAACGGACTTCCTTAATACTCCATTGAGAATTACTTAATAAAGTTTTGCGAAGACTGCCAAACAGAGCAAACTGCTCACAGTCTGAAAGAGAAGTGAATTGACGCCCGGAATTGGGGGGTATTCGTAAATCAACTGTTGCAACTCCACCTTTAACAGTGACACGATACCCAGACAGAATAAAATCACTGCTGTTATACTGTTCTATAATTTTACCGACTGCACCTGTCACAGGTGCTTGGGCTGAGACTGAAACTTTTTGTGGAATCAGTTCTTGACATTGAGTATCACTAGTGAACAAATTAACGTTGACAGTTTGTTTTATCACAGCACCAGAACTGGAGGAAGTCTGATTTTGGATAAGAGTTTCTTCAGTTGGTATTTGTTGTGCAGTCGGTGTAGATGTTTTGCTCTTTGTTGTACCTAGTGCTGGCGTTATACTTTCAAGATAACCAGAGGTGGAACCAAAACAACAACTGCTCAGGCTGACAATTATCCCTACAACCACAAACGAAACAACATGTTTTCTACTTAATTTTATAACTTGGTTCATCATGACTATTGCCCCTGGGTTTTGCTATTGACTACACCGATATGACAATGCAATCCGTAGAAGGTTTGAGGTTTATATAGGACTCCTATTTGATTTTTTAAAAAAACTCCGTACGCTTTTATTGCTTCTTAAGCGTTCCCTGTTCCCTGTTAAGCGTTCCCTGGCTCTACTTTGTCAATTCACGCTCATCAAACCGGATTCCTATAAGTCTTTTTCCTTGAGAGCTTTTTTGGTAATCATGAAGTCATTCTCAAACGCGATGTTGTAGAATTTCGCGAATAAAGCTATCAAAACCAATTCTTTGTAAAAAGCGTGCGCTTTTTCATCAGAGTTAGCCCTTCACGATTGTACCTTTGGAATCAATCCTTCAATTCCTTCTACATACCAATCCATTGCAAGTTGTTCCCTATCACTCAACACCTGACCGTTCGGGACTCGCAGCACACCGTTTTGGTCTTTCACCGGACCATCAAAAGGATGTGCTGCACCCCTAATAAACTCATCACGCTTCGCCATCACCAATTGTTGAACATCTTGAGGAATTACAGGATTCAAGGGCGAAATATCCACCATTTCTTGGGCTATTCCATACCAAACTTCTTCAGACTTCCAAGTACCATTGATCACAGCCAAGGCTTGCTCTGTATAAAATTTACCCCATTTATTCAGAACTGACGTTAAACAAGCTTTTGCACCAAACCTACTCATATCAGTGTTGTAGCCAAAAGCGTAAATACCCTTTTCCTCTGCTAGTTGAATGGGTGCAGCAGAGTTAGTATCTTGTGTTAGGACGTCTGCACCTAAGTTAACCAGAGTTTGGGCTGCTTCTCTTTCTTTGGCTGGATCATACCAACTCTCTACCCAGACCACTCTTACTTTTGCTTTTGGATTCGTCTTCCGCAGTCCTTGCGTAAACGCGCCTATCCCTCGAATCACTTCAGGAATTGGGTATGAAGCAACAAAACCAATCACATTCGATTTTGTCATTTTACCAGCAATCATGCCAGTTAAGTATCGCGGTTCTTCAAAGCGTCCCAGATAGGTACCGACATTTGTAACGCGTTTGGGTCCACTACATTGCTCAAAACGAACATTGGGAAAATCTTTTGCTACTTCAAAAGTTGGGTTCATGTAGCTAAAAGAAGTCGCAAAAATTAACTTATTACCTTCTAACGCCAATTGACGAAGAACCCTCTGGGCGTCAGCATCTTCACTAACATTTTCTAAAAAAGTGGTTTTCACCCTTTGCTGAAGATTTGCCTCCATTTCTCTGCGACCTAAATCGTGGGCATAAGTCCACCCAGCTTCACCTATAGGTCCAACGTAGATAAATCCTACCTTAAGAACTTCGTTCGCCGCCATAGGTGAAGCTGGGACAGGTACTTCACCCTGTGGTTGAAATTTACCGCCTTGGTTACAGCCGGCAAATGTAAAGCTAGTTCCTGCTAAAGTGGCATACTTTAGAAACTTACGACGCTCCATAAATAGAATATTAAGATATTGCCGCTCCTAGCGTGTCCTATAGTAACAGAAATTGCCGTAATTACAATCACGTGTGAACTCGTGTAAATTGCTAATTTCATTGGTTTACTCGGTAGCAAAATGTGCATTTCCACTGTATAGGAATCACGTATTGCTCAATCAACACAAATATGTAATTAGTTAGATTGACAATGCGATGTGCCGCTATGCCGCAGCAAAGCGATGGCATAGCCTGCCCTATACCCCAACAAAGCGGAGCTTTGTTACCCTGAGCTTCGCTCAGGGGGAGGGCAGTTCTCCAAACTGCCCTCCGGGCATGTACGGGCGATCGCCAATATTGTCAATCAACCATGATTCCCCTGGCTACTCCAGGTGTTATCTATGAATATATTTGAGCTTTTAGCAGGGGAAGACGATCATCCAGCCTTGGTTGCACCAGAGGGATCAACACTCACTTATAAGCAACTGCGTGAGAACGTCGTCGAACTGGTATCTCAACTCAACAGTTTTGGTTTGCAACGGGGCGATAGCTTCGCTGCTGCGCTCCGCGCAGATCGTATCGCCATTGCCATGTCAAACGGGGTACCTATGGTACTCAGCTTTCTTGCGGCGGCTTTATGTGGTACTGCAGCACCACTCAATCCAAAATACAAGCAAGAAGAATTTGGCTTTTACTACGAAGATACTCAGGCAAAAGCGTTGATTACGCTGCCTGACGTGCCAGAAGCCGCAATTGCCGCTGCTACGCCCGACATGATACACATTCATGCTCAGGTTACCGAGAACGGCACATTAAGCTTTGAATTTGTGAAACCAGCTTCCGAGGAAGGGAAATCCTTGGGCAATCAAAAGTTTCCCGACTCCGACGATGTGGCGATGATTCTGCACACCAGCGGTACCACGAGTCGTCCCAAGCGAGTCCCGATTCGGCATCGTAACTTGATTGCTTCTGCTAATAATATTATCGGTGCATACTCACTTTCGCCAGCTGACACGACACTCTGTTTTATGCCTTTGTTCCACATTCACGGGCTGGTGGGGTGTATGCTGGCAACTCTGGCATCTGGCGGAACGCTCGTTATACCCGATGGTTTCAATGCTCTAAGTTTCTGGAAACTGGTGGAAACTTATAAACCCACTTGGTACTCGGCTGCACCTACCATGCACCAAACAATCCTAGCGCGAGCTAGCCGCAACGAAGCCATTATCAAAGCGAACCGCTTCCGCTTCATTCGCTCTAGCAGCGCTCCCCTTGCCCCTGTGATTATCGAACAAATGGAAGCAACGCTCAATGCTCCTGTCTTAGAATCTTACAGCATGACCGAAGCTGCTCACTTGATGGCGACTAATCCGCTACCGCCTAAAGTACGTAAACCGGGCACGGTTGGCTATGGCTTTGGTGTGGAAGTCGGTATTATGGACGAAGATGGCAATTTACTGCCTCAAGGAAGCTTGGGCGAAGTTGTGGTAAAAGGACCAAATGTAATTGATGGCTACGAGAATAACCCACAAGCTAATGCGACTGCTTTTGTGAATGGTTGGTTCCGTACTGGCGATCAGGGGACACTGGATGCTGACGGGTATCTGCGCCTGACTGGACGGATTAAGGAATTAATTAACCGAGGCGGTGAAAAAATTTCCCCACTAGAAGTGGATGATATACTGCTGCGCCATCCTGCAGTTGCTGAAGCCCTTGCTTTTGCCGTACCTCATAAATCCTTGGGAGAAGATATTCACGCGGCTGTCGTCCTTAAGGGTGAAACCAGCGAAAAAGAACTTTTGGCTTACTGTGCAAGCCTATTGGCAGACTTCAAAGTCCCTAACCAAATTCACATTTTAGATGAACTACCCCGTGGAGCGACAGGGAAGTTGCAACGGTTGAATATGGCGAAGTTGCTGAAGATAGGGGAGTAATAAAAAAATGAAAATCTGTATTGTTGGCGCGGGTGCTATTGGTGGTTATTTGGGAGCAAAGTTAGCCCTCTCTGGCAATGAGGTGACGCTGATTGCTCGTGGTGCTCATTTAGAAGCAATTCAAAAAAATGGGCTGAAACTGATTATGGCAGATGGCTCAACCCAGATAGCTACCCCAAGTTTGGCAACTAGTGATATGAGTCAAGCCGAACCTCAGGATGTGGTGATTTTGGCTGTTAAGACTACGAGTGTGGCGGCGATCGCTCCCAATCTCCCCTCTCTCTATAAACCTGAAACAATGGTAGTGACAGCTCAGAATGGCATTCCCTGGTGGTACTTTCGCAAGCACGGCGGCGAGTATGAAGGAACTGCGATTCAATCTGTAGATCCGGATGGTACCATTGAAGCTCATATTAATGTTGAGCGCGTGATTGGTTGTGTGGTTTACCCAGCAGCTGAGATAGTTGAACCAGGTGTGATTAAACATATTGAGGGCGATCGCTTCAGTTTGGGTGAAATCGATGCTTCTAAAACCGAACGAATTCAGTTGTTAGCGCAAGCTTTGAAGTCAGCAGGTTTGAAAGCACCCATACGCACTCAAATCCGCACTGATCTGTGGGTGAAGTTGTGGGGGAACGTAGCGTTTAATCCCATCAGCGCCTTGACTGGTGCAACACTCGATCATATTTGCCAGTACCCTTTGACTCGCGAACTAGCAAAACAGATGATGAGCGAAGCACAGGCGATCGCCCAAAAGCTAGGAATTGATTTTGGCATCACCTTGGATCAGCGAATTGAGGGTGCCCAAAAAGTTGGTGCTCACAAAACTTCGATGTTGCAGGATGTTGAAGCGTTTCGTCCAACAGAAGTGGATGCGATCATTGGTGCTGTCGCAGAACTGGGAAGACTGACGCAAACTCCCACTCCCCATATTAATGCTATCTATGCCAGTGTTAAGTTGCTGGAGAAAACCCACATGGGGAACTAGTACTCCAAGGCGTAAATTCGGTTAGGGTGTAAATATAGACTTTTAAGGGGAAGCGTTTGGCAGTATAACCCTATCTAAACTTACGCCGCACTGTACTAGTGGGTACGGCCACAGCTGCGCAAGAGCGGGCACGGCCCCGTGCCGAACGGAGACTCACCTGTTAAGAGTTAGTATGGCTATGGCTGACGCCACGCAAGCGCGCCTAAAGCCACGCAAGCGAACACCAAATCAAACCGGATTCCTATATATCAAAGTAATTTAATAGGCAAAATGGAGACATAATGGCGTTTAAAACTCCAAAAAGAATCGGAACGCATAATTTAGAATCTGTACAACGTTCGCTCATCAAGCCAGATCTTTTGAATCTTTCTGGTAGTGGTTCCATGCTCAATGGAGTTATCATTGAACGTAATCTTGATGTGCCAAATGTTGAGCTTAATAACACGTCAGCCAAAGCAGCGAAACACGTCATAGTGGTTCATTCCAGAAGTTCTGCTAGTTTGGAATGGAAAATTGATGGTAGCCACAAAACATCGCTTTTCTCGGCAGGGGATACAGTTATCAATCCAGCAGGTCTTTTTGTTGCCCCACGCTGGAGTGCAGAGGTCGAGATACTCTTGCTAGGGATAGATCCCGTCTTCATGACTCGAATTGCAGAACAAATGAATCGTCATAGCGGGTTAGAACTGATACCACGCTTTCAGTTTAGGGATGAACTGCTACGTTCATTAGCGCTCAACTTAATTGCTGAGTTCGAGCAGGACATACCCCCTGATCCTGTTTACGCTGAATTCCTAACTCATACGCTGATTGCACATCTGATAAGATGGTATTCAGTTGCAGGAAGCAAGGCGCTACCAGCAAACAAGGGATTGTCAGTATCTAAAGTTGCATTAGTGAAAGACTATATTAATGAGCATCTGAGCGAAGTACTTTCATTAGAAGTGCTTGCAACTGTAGTAGACCTAAGTCCTTCTCATTTTATGACTCTTTTTAAGCTATCTACTGGGCTGGCTCCACACCAGTATGTGATAGCGCAACGTATCGAAAAAGCGAAAGCATTGCTGACGCAAACCAGGCTATCGATCTCAGACATTGCTAGCCAGACGGGATTCGCCGACCAAAGCCATCTAACTCGTCTGATGCGCCGCCACACAGGGTTAACACCTAAAGCATTACGAGGTGGCTGAAGCCGCAACGTATAAAATTGTTGGAATCTTCCAAAGGTCATGATTTTGTTCAAGATTTTGCCATCGCCAGACTTCTATAATTTTGTGCGACTCATAGTTAACAACCCATTAAGGAAGAAGATATGACTTATCAATCACTCCAAGGAAAAGTTGCTATCGTGGGCGGTGGAGCGAAAAACTTAGGAGGACTCATCAGTAAAATGCTGGCGGACCAGGGTGCCAAGATTGTCGTCCATTACAACAGTGTTTCTTCCAAAGCCACAGCCGACCAAATGGTGGCAACGATCAAGGCAGTGGGGTCGGATGCCTTCGCCATTCAGGGTGATCTAACTCAGGTTTCCAATGTCACCCAGTTATTTGATGCAGCAATTCAGCACTTTGGTCAGGTAGATATTGCTATCAATACTGCCGGAATGGTGATTAAGAAGCCATTCACCGAAATTTCTGAGCAAGACTATGACCAAATCTTCGCCATCAATGCCAAAGCTGCATTCTTTTTTATGCAAGAAGCAGGTAAGCGCCTTACTGATGGTGGCAAGATTTGCACCATTGTCACGTCGCTGCTCGCAGCTTTCACGGGCTACTATTCAATTTATGCAGGCAGTAAGGCTCCGGTAGAACACTTCACTCGTGCTGCCTCTAAAGAGTTCGGTTCTCGTGGGATATCGGTAACGGCAGTCGCGCCTGGACCGATGGAAACCCCGTTCTTTTATGGTCAAGAAACTACTGAGTCGGCTGCTTATCATCAGGCAGCAGCAGACTTGAGCAAGTTTACCAAGACTGGCTTAACTGACATCAATGATATCGCGCCGCTTGTGCTGTTTTTGGTCACCGATGGATGGTGGATCACAGGACAGACTATCTTTGCCAACGGCGGTTACACGACGCGGTAAATTACAGATGTTCATCGCCCTCAGGGTGTGGCAGTCGTTCTATGTGACCGACCTGTCTAATGCGATAAGCCAGAGGACTTCGGCGTGAGCGCGATCCCTGAGCTTGCCGAAGGGCAGTCGTTCGCGCAGCGTGCGCTTTGCGCATACGCTTGACGCTCCGCGTATCGCGCACATATTCTAAATATTGCTTCATAACATCATAGTCGGATTTTTGACTGCTTCTACGAACTCAATAAAGAGCGCTCTGGTACCTCTGGGGGTTCTGGATTGGGATTGGCAATTGCTAGTACTCCAAAGCGTAAATTCGGTTAGGGTGTAAATATGGACTTTTAAGGGGAAGCGTTTGGCAGTATAACCCTATCTAAACTTACGCCGCACTGTACTAGTGCTCTCACAACCCAAAATTGCCGGGTTAAGGCAAGCTGGGGAAGTAGGGGAAGTAGGGGAGGCAGTGCGTTGCGGAGAGCAGCGCCTTGCGGGGGTTCCCCTCGTTGTGGCGACTGCGGGAGGTTTCCTCCGTTGTAGCACCTGCCGTGAAGCTGGGGGAGAGTAAAAATTTTTTCACCTCATCTACCCCTCAAAGTTGATGTAGTGGACTACTAGAAAAATATTGGGCGTGGATGGCGCACAAGACGACATTTTCAGGACTTGTTTGACAAGTCTGGCTTTGAGTTAGAAAAAGTGGTTGACATCCAAACCAACCTTTCGGCAATGGAGTTTGGTTTTGCGTCTTGATCTAACGCACAGAATACATGTAATTAGTGTGCAACAATACTAGGGAGATTAGAACAAAGGAAGATTAGACAGCAATGCGCCGACTTATTTCCATGATGGTTCTGTATTATTTAATTCAATCTTATGGATGTTATCCAGGACTTTTCAATCTTCCATTAAGGATCTATCTCAAAGATAACCTTGGACTTTCACCAGCACAGTTGGCAAGCTTCACCAGTTTTATTTTTATTCCTTGGTTAATAAGACCATTTTTCGGAATCATTCAGGATGCAATTCCGCTCTTTGGCTATCAGTTCAAAAGCTATTTTTTTATTTGCTATGGGCTAGCGCTGATTCTTTTATTAGGATTATGCGGTTTTCAATTTAATACGGTTAACATGCTGGCAGGCGGTCTTCTTTTAGTCAATGTATGCATATCTTTTAGCGATGTGCTGACAGACAAAATCATGGTCGTTCAAGGCACGATGTTAGGCAAAACAGCTCTCTTACAAGCAGTTCAATGGACTGCTCTGAGTTTTGGTCAAGCGGTTCTGTATTATATCAGCGGCTGGCTCGCTACAAATTCTAATCTATCCATCGCTTTTGGGCTAACTGCAATTGTGCCGTTGATTGGTTTAATTGGAACCTTCATATTACTTGGAGATGAAAAAAAGCAGCACACAACTGTTTCAATGGGAAGTAGTTTGAAATCCCTTTGGTCAACACTAAAATCGCAACGGTTTCTAGCGATTATTGGCTTTATTGCTTGCCTTGAATTCACTCTTATTCCGCCCCTGGTAGATTACCTGGTATATTACTATAAAGATACTTTGAAATTTGACGCTCAATTTATAGGTCTTTTAGGTACATTTGAAGCTATTGCCAATGGTTTAGGTGCAATCGTTTTTGGGATTTTTGCCCCCAGAATGTCACGACAGTTGTTGCTTAATCTTGCAATTGGGTTAACTGCTGTCTCTACCATCGGTTTGTTGTTTATACAGAATGTGCAGAGTGCTATCCTGGCGAGTATATTTTTTGGATTTTTTTACATGATAGCTATGCTGGGTGTACTAGAACTAGCAGCAAGAGCTTGTCCTGTTGGTGTGGAAGCAACAACCTACGCACTGCTAATGTCCGTGTATAACCTGGCTAAACAGCCGGGTCCTATCTTGGGTGGTTACTTATATAATCGGGGAATTCCAGTTTCCATCCTTGTCATTGTTAGTGCAGTATTTACAATGCTTTGTTGGTTTCTCATTCCTCTACTTAAGTTAAAGCAAAGCAGTGATACGCCATCTTAACTGTAAGCATACAAAATCAATAGACTTCGTGGCAGTTGTAGGGAACAGGGAACAGGGAACAGGGAACAGGAAACAGAACGTCGTAAAATCTCATTTTTGCAAGATGTCTAATATTAAAAAAATAAGATTTTTATAATTCAATTGCTTTAGGCAAAATGGACTTTGATAAAATTCCATGAACACCTTTTTGCGGACTGTTGACAACTTGAGTGATGCGAAAATTCACGGCTAAACTACACAAAACATAAGCATCTTCCGCCGACAAATTGATGAAGCGTTCTAAAAAGTCAATCATGTTTTTTAAAGCCAGTTCCAAAGCTTCATCTAATGTTTGACCAAATCCCATAGTGATGATATCTGTAGATGTTTCGGCAATTGGCGTTGTCAATTGTAAATCTTTGCGAACTTTTAACTGAATTGTGCCGTTCATTGAAGTCTCAATTGCGGTGACATTAACTTCCCCATCTCCTTGAACTGAGTGTCCATCACCAATAGAAAATAAAGCACCAGGAACAAAAATTGGCAGAAAAATCTTAGTCCCGGCTTGGAGTTCCTGATTATCAATATTACCACCATAATTACCAGGAGGAATTGAGTTTCGGGATGCTTCTGTAGTCGCGACACCCAGGATACCAAAAAAGGGTTTGAGAGGAATTTTGATACCGCTACCAATTGGAAATTCTGTAATATTATCTTCTAAATTCAGAGGAAGAAATCTTAAAGCTGGTTGATGAAAATGATGTGGTAATGCTCCCCAACCTGTACGAATTGCATTGAAGCCAACAGGTAAACTTGGTGTGATTGCTTCTAATTTGACTTCCAAAACATCTCCAGGTTCCGCACCCTGCACATATATTGGTCCTGTCAACAAATGTGGTCCTGCTGCAACTTTGCGTTCTGGAGAAAGATTTTGGCAAATATCAACAAATGCAGGTGTGAGAAACTCCGGTGGTGCTTTGTCGTAAACGTAGTAACCAGTGTATGTTTCTACGTCAACTGTATCGCCAGAGTCCACCGTGAGTGCTGGTTCTAAAAGATGAGAGAACCCACCTAGATGCACAGTTTCCCTAGTGGCTTTGAGAATGTGGTGAGGCATTGTTTATTATGGTATTTTGTTATTTTTGTGTTTTTCTCTCGTTCCCTATGCTCTGCATAGGAATGCACTGCAGGAGGCTTTGCTTCTCAATGATTATACTGAGGCAGAGCCTCAACTTATGCATTCCTTGCCAGAGACAAGGAACCAGAGAAATATTCTAAATTAGAAATTGCATAGAGGGAATAACTCAATTTATAATTCCTTCCTTTTCTACGCTTTCATAATTATTCTGAACTAGAAGTATTTGTCGGACGCGCTGAGATTATTTGACGCAGCAACATCTCTCCCCAATAAGGAACAGGAGCAAGTAGCACGGTACCAGTTCCCTCGAAAGTATTGACTAAAAACTCACCCGAAGTCATTGAACCCAAAATAGACTTAGTGGCTTTTTCAACTCGATATTTTAGGGTGTTCGTGCGAGCGATCGCAAAATTACCATCGACAACCAAGCGGTCATTTTGCAAATGTATCTCTTCAACAGGTCCTTGGGCTACCATGACCACTTTTCCTCTACCTTTGACTTTAGTTTGAAACAAACCTTCGCCACCGACTAAACCAGAAAATAATTTATTTCTCTCAACACTGACTTCTACAGAACCATCACTTGCCCAGTATGCTCCTTTGTCTAAAATCCATTCAGTGCCATTTAACTCTATGATGTGAAATCCAGATAAAGAAGGCTCCAAGTATAATTCACCAGTTCCTGTATAAGTGGGTCGAAAAATATTTTCACCTGTTGCTAAAGATTTAAAAAAGCTACCTGCTGAAGGTGCTTTAGATTCCATATTAATTTTGCCACGCATATAGTACAAAGCACCAGACTCCGTTTTCACGGTTTCGTGTTGCAAAATAACCTTGACTAAGCGCAATCCTTCTTTTGTTATAACCTCAAAAGTTGCCATTGCTTTCCTCTGTTATTACAGAAATACAAATTCATTGTTTCCAAGACTAAGTTTGCTTGTTTCATGTCATTCGCGCTCTCCTCACCTTCCAACAATTATATAGAAGCAGCAACCCACAGTTATGCATTCCCTGCCAGAGACAAGGAACGAGAGAAATAGTTTTATTTTAAGCAAATAAAATAAAACTATCCCGCAAAAATGTAACGCCTATAGGACTCACGCACGAGTTATGAAAGAACAAGACTGTGAGATTGCGCACTCCTCGTCGCAACGGGTGCAAGTAGGTTATTTTTGCCTAAGTCCTGGCTTATTTATTTGCGCTATCACCAATTTCTAAACTTTGACGCGTTGTTTTGCGAGTAAAGGAATTCCAAGCATCCAATTCTAAAGCAGGACGGCTGAGTAACATCGCTCTTATCGCCTCACTCAATCCCTGAACAAGAGTAAAATCTGCTCCAGCAATGCTCTGAAGGTACTCGATTTCAACACCACTGAAGTTGGTAGCTCGTAAATCTGCCCCTTGTAAATCTACATTATTGAGTCGCGCATTCCGTAAGTCAGCTCCTGTCAAATACGCTAACCGTAAATCCGCACCACTCAGGCGTGCATTTTGTAAATTTGCTCCAGTGAGATCTGCACCACACAGATATGCTCCCAACAGATTTGCATTCCTCAAATCAGCATCTCTCAAATTGGCAGTGTTGAGGTGAGCACCATTAAGATTAGCACCAGGACCAATTGCCCCACAGGTTTTGTAAGCAAATCCTTCGGGCCAAATCGTGTCTTGATCATATCGAGCTGCTTGTAGCTTAGCTCCTTCCAAATTCGCACCGCTGAAATTTGCTTTTTGAAGATATGTCCGGTGCAAAAATGCTCCTTGCAAATTGGCATTGCTCAAATCAGCGCCCTGCAAGTCAGCCTTACGCAGATCCGCACCACTCAGATCTGCCTCACACAGAATTGCCCCACTCAGATTGGCTCCAACCAGATTTATCTGGCGCAGGTTTGCTCGTTGCAAATCGAGTCCCCTGAGGTCGGACTGATACAAATCTTCATGATTGAGAGCCTCTCCTGCTTTGAGGGCTGCGATGTTACTAGATAAGGAAATATTGGAGTTTTTTGCAGTCATTTTCTTTAAGGAGCGCTTAGAACAGTGAACAGTTAACAGTTAACAGTTAACAGGCAACGCCAAGGTGAGCGTCAGCCGAACGGGAACAGGGAAACCGATTTGTTGACCCCCTGGTAACTGATAACTGATAACTGATAACTGATAAAAGTGTACAATGTGAGACATCAGATAAATTCTTGTTACATTCCTTTACACTTTTCCTGCTGTTGAGGTTAGAAATGCGGCTGATTCCACCCATGACTATGATGGACTTTTTTCGTAAGAGTCAAGGCACGTGGTTTACCCAACGCACTGTCCACCATTTTGACCTGGCTGCGGATCAGTCTGGGGAGTCAAATTTGATTATTCAAGTCGTTGAACCAGAAGATCCAAGAGTGAAAACGATTTGTGAAAATCAAGGAATTGATCCTGCCAGGGCAATGGGGGGAGGCAGTTTTATGTGGCAGGAAAACCAGGACAATCGCGAACCCAATCCAGACCAAGCAGCGGTGCTTGTTGATGTGCCAGATGATGAAAGTTTGTTGTCTGGAAAACTCATCCGCGATCGCGGCTACGTGGAAAAAATGCCCGTTGTTAGTCGCTACTGGTTTGGAAAAGATGGCATTTTGACAATGGACACGGAATATGATATAAACCAGGGACAAGAACGGTGCTGGTTTATTACTGATGACTTTCGTGTGCGTGTTAGTACTGTGCGTGCGATGAGTGGTGTATATATGATGACATATTGCTCAGAACGCCGTTGCGTATCAGAGGCAACGTTAAATCAACTTATTGAACAGAATTTGGCAAGAGCATCAGGAAGTTAAGTTTGGTAACTGGAGTATGTCACAAATTATTGCATCCTTGTAAAGAAATGGGACAGAGGTTCTCAGAATCCTTTATTGTTGTCGAGAAAGTCTTATAAATATGGATTAATATCAATGTACAAGCCCTTTGTAAAACATTTAGAAAATGAACTGTATAACAGATTCAATTTACAAAATCGGGCAATTCCAGCAGGGTTAGAGTTAAAGGTCAGCGATCGCGGCAGAAACCCAGCAACCATTCAAAGCTGGTGCTATCAATGCCCACAATTGCGGAAAATTCGCTATACCTACATTGATGCGGGCGAAAGTGCTCAAATTTTCAATAGCGTTATTTATCCTAACCATCATTACGACTTACCCTTGTTGGGAGTAGATTTTCTGTCGTTCGGTAAAATAAAAAACTTGGTTGTGCTTGATTTTCAGCCTCTGTTCCAAGATGAGGCGTATCAGCGCAAGTACATTGAGCCATTGAAATTCCTACACGCTAAATATCCAGATTTGGCACAAAACTTGGAGATGAAGTTTTATGATGCCAATCAATATTTCTCTAAATACCTACTGTTTGCCAAAACAAATGCCGAAACCGTCGCGACACGCTTACTTGCAGCGTTCAAGGACTACTTGAATTTGTACTGGCAAATGCTAGATGAGGCGGAACCTCTACATGATCCAGAAGACATTGCGCGAATCGTCAAGGCGCAAAAAGATTACGACCAATACAGTGCTGAACGCGATCCGGCGTCAGGTCTATTCAGCAGTTACTTCGGTCATGAGTGGGCAGAACGCTTCCTCTACGGGTTTTTGTTTGAAGATGCAGTACCATTAGCCGCTACCGCCAAAAAGTAGTTTTTTGCTCCTTGTGTTCTGTCATTAGTCATCTGTTAAAAAAAATTACTGATGACTGATGAACGGCAGGTGCTTTATGCCGGGAAACCCGTCCACCGCACTGCCTCCTAATGACTAATGACTAATGACTAATGACTAATAACCAATGACTCTTTATCAACCGTTTCTCGATTATGCGATCGCCTATTTACAATCGCGATTAGAACTCATGCCCTATCCCATTCCTTCAGGGTTTGAATACAAAAGTGCGATCACCGGTAAGGGCAAGAATCAAGAGGAAGTTGTGACGACCAGTTATGGCTTTTGTGCACCAAAACTTCGACAGATTCGGGCAGCGCACGTACAGGGGGGCAAATCACTCCAAGTTCTCAATTTCGTTATTTTTCCTGATCTGAACTACGATCTGCCATTTTTTGGAGGGGATTTGGTAACCTTGCCAGGAGGACACCTGATTGCCCTAGATATGCAACCGTTGTTTCGGGATGATCCGGACTATCAAGCAAAGTATAGCGCACCAATTCTGCCCATCTTTGAGAGCTATCGGCAACACCTACCGTGGGGTGGAGACTTTCCCGAAGAAGCCCGCCCTTTCTTTTCGCCAGCATTTCTCTGGACTCGCCCCAAAGAGACTACTGATGTTGAAACCCATGTGTTCGCCGCGTTTAAAGATTACCTCAAGGCATACTTGGATTTTGTAGAACAGGCGGAACCTGTGAAGGATGCTCAAGCCCTAGCTACCATCAAGCAGGCACAATTGCGCTATTTGCGGTATCGGGCCGAGAAAGACCCAGCACGAGGAATGTTCAAGCGTTTCTACGGCGAAGAGTGGACAGAGGAATACATTCATGGCTTCCTGTTTGATCTAGAGAGAAAGCTGACCGAGTCAGTTGTCAGTTAACAGTAAGCAGTTATCAGTTATCAGTTGTTACTGTTCACTGTTCACTGTTAAGCGTTCCCTGTTCCCTGCTAAACGTTAACTTTCCTTATCATTTGGTTTAAGCTTTGCTTTGCGAATTAATTGGGCGATAGTACGAGATAGGGAGAGTCCAGACTCTTCGGCGAGCTTTTCTAACTTCTCCCGTTCAATGTCGTTTAATGTAACGTTTAGTCTACTTTTCTTCGTTGCCACGGCGCAAAAGTGGTGTAACTATGGTACGTATTGTCAAGCTTAAAAGCTAGACTGCATCTGGATTGTTACCGTTTGTAAAAAAAAAGTAAGTTATAACAACTTTTAACACACAAAGTTCCCCTTTCCATTGTATAAAGATTTAGGAAGGCAAAAATGAGAAGCAGCTCATGGCTCAGTTACCTCTAAAATAGAAAATGAGGAGTTTGTCTCAGATTCGTTAAATAACTTAACACTGTTATCAACATACCGAAACAGGCAAATCTGAGAATTGCTGAGAACCAGTCATGCCCTCTATCACTGTATAGCCTTTCTAAGCTGCCCACACAGGCAAAATTCACGATTGCTGAACGATTCCGTAGTGAAACGAAATCGTAACTCAAACAAAGGAATTAGGAGACCAAATTTATGCTAGACGCATTTGCAAAAGTTGTTTCTCAAGCCGATGCACGAGGTGAATACCTGAGCTCTAGTCAACTAGATGCTCTGACAGCAATGGTCGCAGATGGCAACAAGCGGATGGATACTGTCAACCGCATTACCAGCAATTCCTCCGCGATCGTTGCTGATGCTGCTCGCAGTCTGTTTGCAGAACAACCCCAGCTGATCGCTCCTGGTGGCAATGCTTATACCAGCCGTCGGATGGCAGCTTGCTTACGCGACATGGAAATTATCTTGCGCTACATCACCTACGCTATTTTTTCTGGAGATGCTAGCATACTCGACGATCGCTGTTTGAACGGTCTGAAGGAAACTTACTTGGCGCTAGGAACCCCTGGTGCTTCTGTAGCAGTGGGTGTTCAAAAAATGAAAGACGCAGCCTTAAAAATTGCGAATGACACCAACGGTATCACCAAAGGAGATTGCAGCGCGTTGATGTCCGAAGTATCTGGGTACTTTGATCGTGCAGCTTCTGCAGTTGCTTAAATCTTTAGTCACCAGTCATTTCATCAATAGTCATTAACTTTAGACAACTGACTAGTGGACAAATGACTTTAGACAAACTCGCTTTCAAGCAAAACTTTGTAAAACAATACAAGAGATACGAAAAGCAATGAAAACTCCACTCACTGAAGCCGTTAGCGCTGCTGATTCCCAAGGACGTTTCCTGAGCAGCACAGAAGTCCAAGTTGCGTTTGGTCGCTTCCGTCAAGCTAGCGCTAGCTTGGAAGCTGCTAAAGGTTTGACCTCTAAAGCTCAAAGTTTGGCTGAAGGTGCTGCAAACGCTGTATACCAAAAGTTCCCTTACACCACCCAAATGCAGGGACCTCAGTATGCTGCAGATTCTCGTGGCAAGGCAAAGTGCGTCCGTGACATCGGTTACTACCTGCGGATGGTCACCTATTGCTTGGTTGTTGGTGGTACAGGTCCATTGGATGATTACTTGATTGCTGGAATAGCTGAAATTAACAAGACCTTCGACCTGTCTCCTAGCTGGTACGTTGAAGCACTCAAGCACATTAAAGCTAACCACGGTCTGAGCGGAGATCCAGCTGTAGAAGCTAACTCTTACCTCGACTACGCTATTAACGCTCTAAGCTAGTAAACACACAGGCCCGGTAGGGTAAACAGCTTTGTTAGCAATCATGATGATTGATGATTGAGTTGTTCACTTTACCGGGCTGCTTTATTCCGATGAAGCACATCAAAACAGTGAAACAGTGAACGCTTAACAGGGAACGCTTAACAGGGAACAGGAACGCTTAACAGGGAACAGTAACAACTGATAACTGATAACTGGTAACTGATAACTGGTAACTGATAACTGATAACTGGTAACTGATAACTGGTTGAAATAGGGAGGCAAATATGGCAGTTTTCGCTGGTTCGGAACGACTAGGGATTACACCGAGCGAAGCTTCAGTATGGATAGAACTGCGCCCAGATGACAGTGCAGAACAAGTCGAGGTGGTAATCCGCGCTGTCTATCGACAGGTCTTGGGCAATTGCTATGTGATGGAAAGTGAGCGACTCGTTGTCCCTGAATCCCAACTCAAGCGCGGTGAGATTTCAGTTCGCGAGTTTGTACGGCAAATTGCTAAGTCGGATTTTTACCGTTCGCGGTTCGTTGAGAATTGCTACCGTTACCGCACAACTGAGTTGAACTTCAAACATTTACTTGGTCGTGCTCCAAATGACTACAGTGAAATGGTTGCTCACAGTCAGATATTAGATGAGCGCGGCTTTGAAGCAGATATAGATTCCTACATTGATTCACTCGAATATCAAGAAAATTTTGGCGAAAATATAGTACCCTACCTTCGCGGCTTTACGACTCAAGTAGGTCAGAAAAATGTCGGATTTAGCCGGATGTTCCAACTGTTTAGGGGCTATTCCAGTAGCGATCGCGCCCAAAAACAAAATCAAGGACGGCTAACTCGGGAAGTAGCCCAGAATACAGCTTCACCCATCTACGCAGCCTCCAGTGGCTCCTTGACAGGTGTCTCTACAGGTAGCCGTGGCGGAAGTACCTATCGACTGCGGATTATGCAACCGCCGTCTTCTAAATCAGCCGTACTCCGGCGTGCAACCAGTGAAGTTGTTGTGCCTTTTGAGCAGCTTTCCAGCAAGTTGCAACAACTGAACAGCAAGGGCTTCAAGGTCATGAGCATCACACTTTCTTAGTTAGTCATAGGTCATAGGTCATTGGTATTAGACAAATGACAAATGATGAACTTGGTTAATAAGGAGATTTTTTAAATGGCTATTACAACAGAAGCATCCCGCCTTGGAACCTCTGCCTTTACTGATTTTTCCCCTGTAGAACTGCGTAGTCCGGCAGATGTGCCAAATGTTATTGCCGCTGTCTATCGTCAGCTATTGGGCAACGATTATTTAATGGCATCGCAACGCCTCACCAGTATTGAATCGCTCCTGGCAAATGGCAGGATTACAGTCCAAGAATTTGTCCGGCAGGTGGCAAAATCAGAACTGTATAAATCCAAGTTTTTCTACAACAGTTTCCAAACCCGAACCATTGAACTGAATTATAAGCATTTGTTGGGTCGGGCACCTTATGACGAAGCTGAAATCATCAATCACTTGGATTTGTATCAAAACAAAGGCTACGACGCCGACATAGATGCTTACATTGATTCACCTGAGTATCAAGCAAATTTTGGCGAATACATAGTACCCTACTATCGCGGCTTCGCGACTCAAACCGGACAGAAAACTGTTGGGTTTAGCCGGATGTTCCAACTATATCGCGGCTATGCCAACAGCGATCGCGCTCAGTTTGGTGGCAATTCTCCACACCTCGTCACAGAGTTGGGACGCAATACCGCAACAGCCGTTGTCGCACCGGGTAGCCCTGGCTATGGCTATCGTCCCTCAGGCAAGGGAGTGACTCCCAATACTGCTTTCGGTGGCTCAACCATTTATGGAGATCGCCGCTTGTACCGTGTGGAAGTGTCTGCTATTTTAACTCCCAAATATCCGCGTGTACGCCGTAGCAACAAAGCTGTTGTCATTCCTTATGAACAGCTATCAGATTACATGCAACGGGTGCAACGCGAAGGAGGCAAGATAGCCAGTATCACACCTTTGTAGTCCCCTTTGGTGAGTCGTCCTTTGGTGGAAAAAACTACAACCGGCAATCAGCTATGGAGCCTTCCAACTGCTGATTGCCGATTTTCCGTAATAACAGGATTTTCTTTGCCGAATGCGCGGATGGGTAGGTGTTGGAAAAAGGGTTTCAAAAAAAATGGCTGGATTGCTTACAGGATAAGACTTTTGGAGAAAAATTATTAAAAACCATCCGCGCTCCTTGCCCAGACAGGATTTCAGCCATTTACCTGTCAACCAATTTACTTTTTATGATGCTACCATTAGATCATCCGCGATTTAGAACCTTGAAAACTTTATATGGTGCAGTTTTCTAATTGCCGCAGTCGAAATTTCTCTTTCTCCCTATTAGGGATTGAAACCAAATGATCCAACGATGCACCAACGAAAATCACAAGTCGAAATTTCTCTTTCTCCCTATTAGGGATTGAAACATGAAGTCTAGTCTTTTTGCTAACCTCAGCATTTGTCGAAATTTCTCTTTCTCCCTATTAGGGATTGAAACGCGATATCCATAAGGTGATGTTACCGGATGTCCTGGTCGAAATTTCTCTTTCTCCCTATTAGGGATTGAAACGTTTTTCGTTCTCGACCGTGTACCAGCAATAGTCGTCGAAATTTCTCTTTCTCCCTATTAGGGATTGAAACTACTTTTGAAAATCTGGTAAGTGTCGCGTGTGTGTCGAAATTTCTCTTTCTCCCTATTAGGGATTGAAACAGTGAATCTGGTATCATCAGCCAGTGCGACAGTACCTGGTCGAAATTTCTCTTTCTCCCTATTAGGGATTGAAACGCTACGAAATGCAGCCCCCTGGAATGATGAATATAAGTCGAAATTTCTCTTTCTCCCTATTAGGGATTGAAACGTATAATATAGTAAGAAAGCAAACAAACCACAACGTCGAAATTTCTCTTTCTCCCTATTAGGGATTGAAACTTCTATATATTGCCGCAGTAAATTGGGGTCAAAGTCGAAATTTCTCTTTCTCCCTATTAGGGATTGAAACTTTTGTTACAATGTTATGACCTACTTCTCAATCCAAGTCGAAATTTCTCTTTCTCCCTATTAGGGATTGAAACCTAACTGAATACTGTCAAGAGAATTATGACGCTACTGATGGTCGAAATTTCTCTTTCTCCCTATTAGGGATTGAAACGCATTCCACTGCTATCCAGCAACAAGCAAGAATGTCGAAATTTCTCTTTCTCCCTATTAGGGATTGAAACATAAACGCTTGGAAGTCTGGCACACTGGATGAGTGTCGAAATTTCTCTTTCTCCCTATTAGGGATTGAAACATGGACACACGCCTAAGACCGGGCGAAGTGTACCAGGTCGAAATTTCTCTTTCTCCCTATTAGGGATTGAAACTATTCTTAATTCAGATGCTTCATCTCTTAGTACTAGTCGAAATTTCTCTTTCTCCCTATTAGGGATTGAAACTTCTTGACCGCAAAAGTAATAGATATCAAATCCTATACGTCGAAATTTCTCTTTCTCCCTATTAGGGATTGAAACATCAGATACTGAAATCAGCAAGCGATTTGGGGTGAGGTCGAAATTTCTCTTTCTCCCTATTAGGGATTGAAACAAGGAGTTTAGGAGTGGTACCATGTTGACAATTCAAGGTCGAAATTTCTCTTTCTCCCTATTAGGGATTGAAACGTTTTTTTTGTTTTGTCATGACAAGAGGTGAGAAGTCGAAATTTCTCTTTCTCCCTATTAGGGATTGAAACTTGACTCACGCTTTAACGCACTACGCCAACTTGTCGAAATTTCTCTTTCTCCCTATTAGGGATTGAAACTTGTCTTTGTAGCTGGTATCCTTTTTAGCGCTGAGTCGAAATTTCTCTTTCTCCCTATTAGGGATTGAAACGATTTTGATGAGTTGGCAGCAAGGGAATGGGGGGATAAGGTCGAAATTTCTCTTTCTCCCTATTAGGGATTGAAACATTATTCCCCCTCTGCTTTGGCACTCAGTCAAAAGTCGAAATTTCTCTTTCTCCCTATTAGGGATTGAAACTATTCCATCAGCACCACAATAGCACGAGAGTTTACGTCGAAATTTCTCTTTCTCCCTATTAGGGATTGAAACGTTCACTCCCCATTTTGCAAGCCAAGCTCGGATGTCGTCGAAATTTCTCTTTCTCCCTATTAGGGATTGAAACCCGTTATAATAATGACCGCACAGGAAACAGTTAACAGTCGAAATTTCTCTTTCTCCCTATTAGGGATTGAAACAGATATTCTAAGACGTTATGAAACCGCGCTCGTCGAGTCGAAATTTCTCTTTCTCCCTATTAGGGATTGAAACTTCCGTTTTCGTCATTGGGAAGTCAAGATTAAAGTCGAAATTTCTCTTTCTCCCTATTAGGGATTGAAACCTTCTACCACTTCAAACTCAACATAACAGCTAAGCTTAAGAGTCGAAATTTCTCTTTCTCCCTATTAGGGATTGAAACCCAAAAAGAAGCTACCAAGTATGTCCAAGATTTTGTCGAAATTTCTCTTTCTCCCTATTAGGGATTGAAACACTTGCTCTATGTTTACAGATGGGCGCGGAGGCAATGTCGAAATTTCTCTTTCTCCCTATTAGGGATTGAAACGTGCTCTCAACACTGTGTTGTCTAGGGTTTCTACAGTCGAAATTTCTCTTTCTCCCTATTAGGGATTGAAACAGCTTTTGATTCAGAATGGCAAGTGTCAGCAGTGGTCGAAATTTCTCTTTCTCCCTATTAGGGATTGAAACTTGAGTAAGCTGCTGTACCAGCGCTACCGCGTCAACTGTCGTCGAAATTTCTCTTTCTCCCTATTAGGGATTGAAACTCAGGCTCACCTGGTTCGCACTTTCTTTTTGGAGTCGAAATTTCTCTTTCTCCCTATTAGGGATTGAAACGTATTTTATTTGTATGCGCAGCACGTTGATTCAAGTGGACAACTATTCTTGTAAAGCGTGTTGAATATCCAGAAAAGGATAATCAATATCTAATTGCCAATTTTCATCTATAAATTCTAGATTTTCATCATAAACAAGTTCTAACTCGCCAATACGCAGTCTGTTATTATGGCTTAAATTATCTTCAACACCATTTCTAGAAGCTGTGAGGATAAACTTCAATTGGAGAAAGCGTTTATTCTGTGTTACGCCAATGGAACTACTAGTTAATTCAGCTTCGAGGGTGCGTGGTAGGGGAATTTCTTCATAATATTTATCTTGCTCATCCCAATAACCGCACACTTTATAATCACATAAAGAAAGATGTTCTTTAACAAGTGTATTGGCATCTATGTTTTTTAGGATTTCAGTAAAATCATGCCAAACTGGGTGATTTTTTAATTCAAGGTTACTCATATCTGATTTTGGATTAATGTTCTGTTGCTAAACCAGGAAAGTGCAAGACTCCATCTAGAAATTTGCCATAAAACCGAAGATCGCCGCCTTTTCCCAATACTTTTATGATTGATAAGATCTGTATGATAAAAAAAGCGAATGGTCATATTGTCAGCACCGCTGCCTAAAGGCAAGGGGCTTCTAGCCTCAAACTTTTAGGATTAGCTGACCAGACTTAGCACCTTCGGGTACTACGTTAACGGCAAGTGTTCAAGTTCCTATTTTGGGATACGTAGCCAGTCCCAAGCTCTAGAAACCAGGGATTAAACAGGTTTAGAGGGCTAAGCCAGTGTCTTTGGTATAGTTACCGACCGTTAACATTGTCGTTAGCGAAGCGGAACCTCCTAGGTTCGGCTAACTTTACTCCCGAAAGGGAAGGCTCTTTTGAGCAAAATCATATGCGTACAGAGTGCTTAGATATCAGTTTATAACTGCCTGAACGAAAGTTGAATGCAAAACAACACGGTATTGAGGCACTCCAAGGCGGTATGATAGCTAATAAATTAGCCGTGTCATGTTTCCTCCGTGGTCTTTAGGATCACGTTTTCTACATTCCCAAGAGAAACAGCATGAGTTTAGACGTGTTTGCACCGGATGAATCGAGTAGCAGTGAATCTTTAACAATCGAGCAGGCGATCGCCAATCTCCAAGGAGAAGACTTGGGGTTGCGCATGTATGCGGCTTGGTGGCTGGGCAGATTTCGGGTACGGGAAGCTGCAGCAGTTTCACTTCTCATCCAGGCATTAGAAGACGAAGCCGATCGCACAGAAGAAGGTGGATACCCGTTACGGCGGAATGCTGCTAGGGCGTTGGGAAAATTGGGCGATCGCCAAGCAGTACTACCCCTGATTCAGTCTTTGGACTGCTCAGATTTTTACGTCCGGGAAGCTGCAGCTCAATCCCTAGAGATGCTGGACGATCCAGTTTGTATCCCCAATTTGATTTCCCTACTCAAAGTAGGCTTGCAAGGAAATCACCTCGTTCCAAACCAGCCAGACTTCTCTCAACCTTATGATGCCATCTTAGAAGCCTTAGGAACCCTAGGAGCAACCGTCGCTGTTCCGCTGATTTCGCTGTTCTTGGATCATCCAATCGAGCGGATTCAGTATGCTGCAGCACGAGCCATGTACCAGTTAACTCAAGATGTGATCTATGGAGAACGCCTGGTGCAAGCCTTGGCAGGTAAAGATTTGCAACTGCGTCGATCTGCACTTGCAGACTTGGGTGCCATTGGTTACTTGCCAGCAGCAGAGGCGATCGCTCAAACTTTGGCTGAAAATAGTATAAAACTGATTGCTCTCAAAGGACTACTGGAACACCAGATTTATATGTCACCTTCCAATGAGTTATCTGAGGGCGCTGTTCGGGTGATGACATTAATGGATGGGCTGCTGTGAACTACCCACCACCAACTGCAAGCGGTATGGTGGGCGCTTCTGTACTCATAGGCGAGTGCCTCAGATGAGACTTTCGTCCCGTCTTTGGTCTTGCCTCCCCTCCTACAGCACCAAACGGCTGAACCTTCCGCTTTGGTCATAAAATTGCCTATTCTTGGCTTATTCCTTTTTCAGGCACCTGAAGCCTTATGATGTGCTTTTATATACAAATACGTCCTTCTCAATTGTAAAGGGAGTTTCAACCTTAGCAACAAGAAACGAAGAAGTATCCTTTGAGACTAACTCTTCCCAATTAGCTGGCTGTTCTTTGCCCCAATTAAAAATATCTTTTAAACTCACCACATCTAGAAGTTCTCTCCTAATTAAACATGATGAATTTCCAAAATATTCAATGGGATGAGAAAAGACATCACTTCCCAAATAATTTTTACTTGGACTCCACTTCCAAGTATTTAGATCTATATGCATCAAATTTATTCCCAGAATATTTTTATCTTCATGAAGAATAGTAAGACCATGTTCCAAGATATTAATACAGTCTTGAGGTGTTCCTACTATTTTATTATCGTCATCTATATGTAAAATATAATCAGATTTACAAAGATTCAGACTAATAAGAATTCCAAAATTACTATGAGGCGGATGGGTCATAGTATTATATCTGACACAATCAAAATTATTAATTTGATTGGAAGATTGAAGTATTTTCATCCCATTGAAATCAGGGCTACTATCATCTAAAAATATTTTTTCAGCAAAAGGAAGCTCTAGTAGTTTATCCCAGCTTTGTATAGCACGACGAACAATAGATGCACGCTCACTGTCTAACGACTTAAGATATGAGCATGTAGAAAATGATGTTTTTTGCCACAAATCGTTTCTTGAAATTTGCATTTTATGCATTTCATTCGCTCAAACTTTGCCTGAAAATAGTATAAAATTAATTGCGCTCAAAGGACTACTTGAACATCAGATTTATATGTCATCTTCCGATGAATTATCCGAGGGTGCTGTTCGGGTAATGATGCTAATGGATGGGCTACTTTAGTATGATGCCGCAGCGAGCGACACACAGATTAATCCTCGTCTTCAATGCTTGCTTTGTTAAATCCTAACCACAAGAGTAATACTTCTTCCACTTGTGTCATTTGCTTTGGCGTCAAACTTCCTAGCTTTCGCAGTAACTTTGCATGAGGAATTGTAATAATGTTCTGCACATCAAACACTCCAGTTCGAAGGAAGTTGACTTTGATCTCTACTTCAAATCTCGAACCACGTGGGCTAGTTGTGTGAGGAACTAAGGTTACCAAGGCACGATCTTGTTCCAAAGCTGGAATACTAATGACCAAACATGGTCTAACTTTTGCTGCATAGCCTAGATCGACGAGCCACACCTCTCCACGATCAGGATTATTCATGGGCAGCTTCTTGCTTATCTAACTCTAAAAAAATTGCTTCAGCATTTAAGACTAAATCTTCATCCGATAAAGGCGGAAAATCTACATGAATCACCCGCTTCAAAATTTCCAATGCAATCTCTAGCCGCTCTGAGTCTGGCAAGCGATCAAAGGTGCTTAGGAATTCTTTTACTACAGGAGTCATAATTCTTTTGCTTGAATACACTTCACAATAGCACAAACCTCATTTATGAGTTCATTCATTATTGACCAGCGACTAGTCTAAAATTGAAACAATACAAAGAACTCAGACTATATAAAAAATTCAACGTCCAGCCATCCCTATATTAAAAATTAAGTTTATGACTGCTAATCTTGCCCAAACCCTAATCCGCGCCGTTGAAGAAGCAGACTCCTCTGCCCGTCTACTGGAAGCTGTCGAGCAATTGTCAGCCGCCCGTCTGGAAGCGGCGATTCCAACCCTGATTGCAGCGCTAGGCTATAACAACCCAGGGGCGGCGGTTGCAGCAGTTGAGGGATTAATTCAAATCGGCAAGCCAGCAGTAACGCCCTTAATGGAACTGCTGGATGGCTACAACTATGGTGCTAGGGCTTGGGCAATTCGCGCCCTTGCCGGAATTGGCGATCCACGAGGATTGGAGACATTGCTGGATGCGGCAAAAAATGACTTTTCTTTCAGTGTCCGGCGAGGCGCTGCTAGGGGACTAGGTACGATCGCCTGGGAAGATTTACCACCAGAGCAACTTCAAAGCGCACAAACTCAGGTGCTAGAGACTCTACTACAAGTGTCCCAAGATCCAGAATGGGTGGTGCGTTATGCAGCGGTGACTGGATTGCAGAAGTTGGCGATCGCCGTTGCCATTTCTCACACAGACTGGGCGATGCAAATTATAACACATTTTGACCGCCAGGTCGAATCTGAAGACAATCTCACAGTGATTGCTCGGATTTGGCTGGCGCAGAGAGAAATTCAGGAGTATGCCGTTGAGGTACTCGATAAGGCAACTGCTGCAACTGTCAGCACTTTGGACATCGACTGGCAAGCAACTCTCGAAAAACTTTATGCGCGTAAGCGTCAGGAACAACCCCTGAGCGAAGGCGATCCGCGCAAGTTTCGTGAGGTTGCGGCTGCGATCGCGAGGGCGAATGCTTAGTTTGAAGAAGAATGACGAGTAGTTAAACCTACTTGTCGGGATTTACGGGGGCTGATGGTACATTGTCACACAGATGGCGATCGCTGTTATTTTCATCAAGGGTAGTTAGATAATCACGCACTCGTTCGCAACCGCTTTTTAGCAGTTCATCTAATCCTCCCAGCCGCCATAACTTAATTTGAAACTTAGTTTGATCCTCATTATTAGTTTGATCCTCATTAGAATTTAATAAGGAAACCAGCGTGCGGCCATCAGGGCTGATGAGATTATATCCATCTGTATCCTGATCAAATTTAACAAGCAGATTCCTCCGCCAGTCCCATAAGATAATATGAGCTTGATAAGAAATATTAACCAAGCTACCATCAGTATTAAAACTGATGTTATGATTGCTGTTGCGAAAATCTCTTGGGAATTCATCTCCAAAGCGTTGGGATGCCAACTGTTTTTCGTAGCAGGAGGAATCAGGAGAAAGTTCCCAGATATCAATACTATCTTGACCAAGAGTAGCCGCAACTAGTCTCCCATCTGTTGTCCAAGCCAAAGCATAAATATCCTTCGCTTTGCATGTTAACTTTTTGTTGTTATCATTCTTTGTAAGATTTAGCAGGTATATAGAATCATATTTATATAAAATTGCTAGTTGCTTGCCATCTGGGCTAAAACGCCCTAGTTCAAATTTGTTGTTGTTGAAAGAGTGGTTATTAATCGGATAAACCTGCTCTTTGCCCAAAGATAAATCCCACACATGAATTTTTTGGGATTTATTATCAATTGGTTCCAAGATTGCCAGTTGTGTCGATTGGTTACCATTTGGGCTTAAAATAAACTTGCTTTCTTTATCGTACTGCTGTTGCTGGAGCAAACTTGGCAAGCTTAACTCTTGAATAGACGACAGATCCCACAAGTGAACAGTACCTGCTTTTAGCGTGACTAGCTGCTGACCATCTTGGCTGAAATTGAATCCATCAATTAAGTCGGGAAAATCTATTGCTGCTGTTGGATCAATAAGTTTTTGCTCTAAATTCCATAGACTGATCGTGCCATCATTGCTGGCAGTTAGCAGTTGCTTGCCATTTCGGGTAAAACTCACGTTACTGAAAATGCCTTGATGACCTTGAATAGTTAGTTGCTCCTCAGAACTGTCTGAGTTAAGTAACTGGATAGTACCATCTGATTGTGTGATAACTAGTTGTTTTCCATCCGGGCTAAAACTTACCTTCTCGTCAAAGTCTAACCTCTGTAACTTTTCTTCGGATCGTTTCCACAAATAAATATAGGGAACATCAGCCATACCCAGTCCGTAAAAACTGGTAATGTAAAGCGGTTGACCGTTATTACCAATGATAATATTTATAACTTTGTTCAAATCTGGAAATGTATACTTCTTTTCTTCACCTGAGGAGCAGTCCAATACATGAACAAGCGTAGGAGAGTCTTGTTCTTCGATAGCAGTAGCCACTAGTAGGTTTCCATCCGGTTTAAAATTAATGCCTTTGACATCGCCTTGCAATTCTTCTAATGGGTATAATTCTGGTGTATTTTCCCCATCCCATAAATAAACAGTTTTATCTTTAATGAAAGCTAGTTTTCTACTATCAGGGCTAAAACTATAGCCATCAGGAACGAAATCTCCCTTTAACTTCTGAATCTGATCGGATTCCAAGTTCCACAAAACAATTTCAGTTGGTTTAACAGAGTCACTGTCACTGATGACTAATTTCTTGTTATCAGGGCTAAACTTAAGCATGGGACTTGCAAGTAAGCTTTGATTATCGGAGAACTCATGACAAAGTGGCTTTTCATCAGATTGTATATTCCAAACGCAAATGTTATTGTCATTGGTTGTAGCAGCTACTAATATTTTGTTCTCATCAATAACAATATCTCGTGCTATCCAACCTGGACGTAGTTGCCAACGATTCTGTTCTCTTACTGCATAAGATGCTGTTCGCAAAGTTTCGATGACTTGACTTTGTAGCTGCTCGTTTAGTTGTGGTTTAAGAAATCCTACCCAAAAAAGCCAGTTGTTTAGGGATTTTCCAGCCCGTAAACTACTTATGAAAGTATCTAGTGTCAGCTCATTTGTGCGTAACATAGTTTCCGTGGAATTTTTATCAGCGCTCATTTGTTTTATTAGTGCTTGTTTCTGACCACTTAGCGCCCAGATCGTTAACCCGCTCGATAACAGAATTATGCCAATCGCAATGCTCCAACGCAAGTTAACATTCCTGCGTCTTTGCCAAATACTGCGCTGCACGAACTCTGTTTCTACCTGGTTGAACCAGTAGTAATCCTTAGATTCGAGAGATTTGAGTTTCTTTCTTAAAACATCAAGGTAAGGATTACCATTCCAAAGAAACTGAGTCTTTTTCTCTCGTTGGCGTTCTTGAGCGTCCTTGTTGGTTTGGGGTTCTTCAGCATCCTTGTTGGTTTGGTGTTTTTGAGCATTCTTTTTGATTTTGTTAAACCAGTCCTCAGCAGAGTGGATTTTTTTATCAAACCAACTCAGAACAGGTTCAGCTTTTCCAAGAATACTTGGTGAGTGTTCCTCAAACCAGTCCTCACCAGAGTCAATTTTTTTATCAAACCAACTCAGAACAGGTTCAGCTTTTCCAAGAATACTTGCTGACGGTTTCTGCTTTTTCCAGTCTAAGGCATTAGGTGTCAGTCGCCGTTGCAGGGGTAAATCTTGTTCCTTTTGCCACTCCAGTAGTTTATCCCAGCTTTTCACTAGAAAATCATGGGCTGGCTCTACATAAGGTTCTCCCATTTTCAGTTGTCCGCTGACAATCAAGCGAGCATCAATAAGACATTTTTTAACGAACTTGACTCGCTGATTTTCTTCGTCATCCGGCTTGCTTGGGTCATCCTTGTGTGCGTACACTAATTCTGACAATGGCACCGGACGCCGTGCTGATTCCCCATTTTCAACAGTCACCATCCGCAGCATCATCCGCCGCATCGTATCTTTGTGAGCATCATCGGGTAAGTCCTGATATTCCTGATTTGCTCTCCGTGTTAGAGAACCAGCAACGCCTCCCGCTTTGTCAAATTCAGCATCAAGTTTCAGGGCGCGATCGCTACTTCCACCAGGTATCCACTTTTTAGCAAGTTTAATGTAAAGTTCGCTGAGTGTAAATGATAGCAAGGGTAAAGCACCAGGCATTTGCCCGACTTCATCAATTAATCTGTCTACCGGATTTCGCTGATCTGGAAGCTGTTCAAAGTAAAGCGCCTTTTCTGCGGCGGGACGCTCAATCGCTTCTCGCAACTCATTGGAATACATAGCACGGACTGGAAAGCGAGCGTCTGCCCAATACGACTTGAGCACCTCCGAGTTGAGGAAGCGCGGTTCAAAGTCGGAACGCAATGTTACCACTATGCTCAGTTGCGGCAATTTAGCTGCTAGAGTTTCTTCTAGCAGTTTTAAGAACTGTTGCGACTCCGTAAGATTCGGTTGCTTGTTTTGCTTATCTTCTTTACTCTGAGAACTTAAGGTGATTAACTCCTCAAATTGATCTATCACTAGTAACAGTCTCTTATCAGAGTTTTTTTGACTCCATGTTTTGACAATTTCGATAAATTTATTTGAGTCTTCTTGTAGGCGTTTGCTAAGTGGATTGAGACAATCTAAAACTGCTTCTTGTTCGTTTTTAAGTTGGTCAACACCAAAAAAGCTAAAATCCGATTCTTGCGTTTGTGGAGCGTGCCCGAAGGGCATATTACGTTTCCTTTTGAGGTACTCATCGGAACACAAATTATTGAGTTCCTCAAAATAAGATAAAATGAAATTTGGGCTTTTTTCTTTAAATCCTCTGTTCAAAATATCAATATATTTCTCGTATTTCTTAATACTATTATGATTTTTATCGCAATCATAAATTGTTTTATTTAAGCTTTTAATTTTTGTTTGTATTATTTGAACAATTGAGTATAAATTTTCTAGTTTCTGGCTGACAACAATATTGATTTCCTCAAAATAATCGACAATTAAACGCTGCTTTGTTTCTTTCGTTTCTCGTTTCCAAATCTCAACAAATTTCTCGTATTTCTCCACTTTTTGTTTTAATCGGAAAATTTCGTCTTCTTCACTATTTCTATCGCAATCATCAATTTCCTTATTTAAAACTGTAATTTCTTGTTGTAGTATTTTATCAACCAATTGTAAAGAGTCTAGTTGATCGCTGACAAAAATATCGTTATTATTAGTAATTTGCAGAAGAGTCCTAGCCAAAGCTGTAAAAGGAGATTCAGTAGGACGCATAGGGTTGAGAACGTGCCACTTTTTGTCCTGCTTGCGTAAGTCGGGAATGAGTCCTGCTTTGACTAAACTGGATTTTCCAGAACCGGAAACTCCTAAAACAACAGTTAGCCAACTAGAGGCATTGGAAACCTTCTTATACAATTCTTCTACCAGTTGCTTTCTGCCAAAGAATAATTGTGAATGCTCTTCTTCAAAAGACTGTAACCCTCGATAAGGATTATTTTCTTCAATTAAATTTGGTGCATGTTTTAATTTCAGTTCAGCACCAGGAACTAGAAATATATATTCGCCGCTATCATGTTTTGATAAAGTCCATATCCCCGGCGTTTGACTCCCATTAGAATCTTTTGCTACATTTCCTTCTAAGTAAATATGAAGTTCTCTTGCTGTAATCACTCCATCTCCTGCGGATTTACCATTTTTAGCTGGAGGATATATATCTCCTTCACCCCGCAAAGCGTCGAATAAAGCTTTCGCAAAAGGTGAGTGTTTATCGCCGCCTCGGTTATCGCGCAGACGTATAATATCTAATGCTTCTTGGTTATGTGCTGCAGAAGTAATTGCTTGCCATGCAGGAGATTTGATAAAGCGATCATAATGTTCTTGACAAATGACTGTCGGAATGACTGTCGCTAATCTGGCAGTTGACCACCGGAAAGTTCCAGCAAAGCAACAATCAAGAATGACTAGTAGGTGACGACACGAAAGTGCGCTCAAACAGTCGTGTAATTTCTGCATGGAGAGCAGATTTTCATTTTTTTCTAAATCTGCATTCTGTGGTACGAGATAGCCTGCAGGTCCTTTATCACTATCGCGTGCTATTCCGTGTCCCGCAAAGTAGAAGAGTAAACGGTCGTCTTTTGTCAGACGAATTTCTTTAAGCAGAGTTGATAAGTTCTGTAGGGTTGGTTTACAGTCAGTCTTATCGGTGATTAAAATCACTTCATTATATTGATGTTCTTTCGCTAATATCTCTGCTAGTTTCTCAGCATCATTTCTAGCTGTCTGTAGGTTGGGAATCTTGTTCTGGTATTCGTTGATGCCAATGACGATTGCTAAACTGCGCTTGAAACCTGTTCTATTTTGTGCGTTGGGTAACGTATTTGTTTGGCTCATAGTTGCGTACCTAGTTTGTCGGAATACTTTTGTGTGGCTTTTACCAGGCAAAAAGAAGCAAGCATTACAGAATCAAGAATTTTGGTTTTGACTACAGATTCACGAATGCAATGCTTTGCTCTTATTTAATTCGCTATCACCTTTAGGGTTACTTGTTTTGTCGTCCATCCACGACTTGGATCGGCGACAACTTGTACGTTTCTACTTGTGGAAGGTTCGTCATCAGCACCCACCGCGGCTAAAAGTTCTTCTAGTTGATTCCTGGGTGCTTTCAGTCCTCTAGTGCTACTAGCGGGAATTGGTTGGTCGAGGGACGGTAACTCCAGCCACCGGAAGTTAGCTTGTTCAACTGTGACAAACACTTTAAATTTGTCTGTTCCTTCTTGATAACCTTCTGGAAGACTCATTTCGAGTGAAATACATTCTTCTTGTCCGGGGTCGAAAGGAACAAAATTTGCATTGTCTCCTAGTATGTTGAGTTGAGAAATCGACCAATCGGAACTTAAAGCCAGTACAACCACGTTGAGAACTTGGGAAGACTCATTGCGGATACGCAAAAAGACAGTTTCCCCTGCTTGCACACTAGGGTTACTCTTGTCATCAAATGGCTGAGGAGATGGTTGCCTTGTACGTCTATAATTAGCTTGCTTGCCAACTAACTCAACTACAAGTTTTTTCGTTAGAGGAGTCCCAAAATTATCCAATTCCTCTGTAGCTTTATACTTAGTAAGATGCACTAGACGTTTCACCAACTTTGCAGATGCATCAGTTTCGCCCACCTTTAATGGAGGTCGTAAATTAGGAAAAGGCTTACCTGTTGGCTCACAAATTTCGTATTCACCATGTTTGTTGATAGAAATTTGGTAATCAGCGGCTTGTTCATTAGCAACTAATTTCACCCAGCCATTTCCTGAAGCAGCAATCGCAACTGCTTGTAAAGCTGCTTGCTGATTTATTTCTTTTGGTGGTAAGTCCTCCAATTCTGTATTCTCTGGTGTGCATTCAATCAAACGGATTCCGCGAATAAGATCCACGGGTGCGGATAGCATAACCGCACTAGCTCCTTGCTCGATTTCTCCTGCACGCAGCGTCTTAATAACTTCCGCCCAAGCATCAGTGACACCGATTTCTGTGACTTCAGCTATAGCTAAGTGCTTGTCTTGTTGGGTAATATCCTTTATTCCGCGTGGGTAAATAGCAAACTGAGATCCTTCCTCCACAACTTGGGCTATGCCAGCATTTAATTTAACTCGCACTGGATTATTTGCTGCATCTACTTGCATCACGGTGACGGCATACTGGAGAGATTCGTAGTTGTTGCCGAAAACCAAACGGTTACCCTCACCTAGCAGCATGGGCGTTTGTTGTTGAAATTGACTGTGGATTTTGGCGTTGATACGTGAGTAAAGTTCGTTATAAGTCAAATCCAGACTGCGGTTCTGTAGAGAATCCAACAACCAATACGTTAAAGCTCCGTTACGTTCTTTACCGTTAAAGGCATATTCAATGGCAAATTCCGACGGACGACAAGCCGCTAGTAAAACATAATCTTTAACATCCGGAAGCATCCCACCTACAGCAGTCGCATTACGAGTTCCTCCTGTCAAGTTTTGCCAAATCTTCACCAATTCCTCAGCCGATGCCACTAAACTTTCTGTTGGTCGTTGCGTTGTGTCAACAGTATTTGTGTCAGCGCCACGAATGTCAGAATCTCCGGCTCGCGTTGCTCCTCCTGAATGACAGCTATCTAACACAACTGTGACAACTAACTCTTTATCCACCATGTTTTGCACAAGTGCTGCTAACTCGAAGTCCCGAAGATAACAAGATGTTGATTTACCAATATCAAGGGGAACAAGCGTTTCATCAGATCCTTTTTCTCCCTTGAGTTCTGGACGAGTTGTTGCTGCACGTCCGCCGTGACCAGAGTAGTGAATGTAAACTTGGTCTTTAGGTTGAGCAATTTCTGTAAGTTCTTTGAACTTCTTTACAATATTCTCGTAGGTTGGCCACTTTGAAGGTGGTTCGGATGGCTCATCAGAACCGTCAACATTAGAAGCAGTTAGCTTGTAAATTTGCTCGGATGGTAGATTAAACTGGCGCTTTAGGAAAGCTTCCACATGGTTAATATCACGCACGCATCCCCTAAGGCTTTTATAAGAAGCATCATCAGGTAATTTGTTAGGTAAATAACAATCAATACCTATTAGCAAAGCGTACAAGTAGCTCATTCGTTAATAACCTGTAGACGTTTTCAACGATAGGTGTGAATGAATTTAGTTGGTTGAAACAACCGTAAATCCTTACAAGGTTATATAGATGTAAACAAAAATAACTTATGCAGTTTTGAAAAACTTTAGAGAACATTTATGGCTATTCTCACATCTTGCATGAAGTGAAAAACCGGGTTTCTTGAGAATGTCTGCTCGTAGAAACCTTAATTTATGGTTCAGAAACCCGGTTTTTTGGGTCTTGTTGAGAATGCTGCAAGATCTGAGCATAAAGGTTTGGAGTTTCGCACCGCGAACTTGTCTAAACTCCAGTGAGTACTTTCTTAATCAAAATTGAGACATGCTAACTCGTCGCCTGAGAACTTCCAACAGAGTTGTAAACTCCTCTGGAGGAGGTGCAGTGACTTCGATCCATTCTCCAGAGACAGGATGTTCTAACCTGAGTCGCCAAGCGTGGAGGGCTTGACCGGGTAAATTCACACCAACGGAACGACCAGAACTATAAATAGGATCGCCAACAATAGGATGACCGATGTGGGTGCTGTGGACACGAATTTGATGGGTGCGTCCGGTTTCCAGTTGGAAGTGCATTAATGTATAGTTACCAAAACGCTCTTTCACTTTCCAGTGAGTAACTGCAGTTCTTCCCCCTTGTTCAACTGGAACAACCGCCATTTTTTTGCGGTCAACTGGATGACGACCGATGGGTAAATTTATCGTACCGCTTTCTGTTTTGGGTACGCCGTAGATAATGCCGAGGTATTCTCGCCGTGCAGTTTTTGCTTTGAGTTGAGCTTGTAGATGTTGATGGGCGTGTTCTGTTTTGGCAATTGCGATCGCCCCGGTTGTATCCTTATCCAATCGATGGACAATTCCCGGACGTTGGACTCCCCCAATTCCTGGTAAATTAGGGCAGTGAGCTAAAATAGCGTTGACTAAAGTACCGTCTTGATGACCTGGTGCTGGATGGACGACTAACCCAGCGCTTTTGTTGATGATAAGTAGGGAGTCGTCTTCATAAAGAATGTCGAGAGGAATATCTTCTGGTTGGAGTTCTAAGGGTTCTGCATCTGGTATTTTTATGGTTATGCGATCGCCTGCTTTGACAGCAATTTTCTTTGATGTGCAAACATTGTCATTGAGTTGGACGTGACTTTGTTCTATGAGTTGTTGGATGCGCGATCGCGATAAATTTGGTAACTCTTGGGAGAGGTAGCGGTCTAGGCGATCGCTATGTTGTTTGACTTCTAGATAAAATTCGTTCACACTTAATTTGGATTCACTGGTCGTTCTTGAAGTAAAGCACGGAGTGCTTGTAATTCTGCTTCAGCTTTTTCTGCTCTAGCTTCAGCTTGTTCTGCCCTAACTTCAGCTTGTTCTTGTTTCTGTGCTAGTTCCAGATAGCTTAGAAACAGCTGTCCATCAGGACGATAAATCTGAAGTTCGCCGTCTGACATTTCAAAGCGTATGCTTAGACGAGGACTCACCCAACCGATCATTTGCTCAATTTCTGCTAATTCATCACCAGAGCGTAACCAACCAGTCAACTCACCTGTGTCTGGGTTATACAAGTAGTATTCTTCCACACCATAGCGCTCATAAAACTTGTATTTATTGATCATCTCTTTGGCGCTATTGCTGGGGGAAAGAATTTCAAACACAACTTGTGGGGGAATATTGTCTTCTCGCCACTGTAAATAAGAACCTCGATCTCCTTTTGGTCTGCCAAAGACAACCATAACATCAGGCGCTCTGCGAATGATGTTATTGCCCTCAATAGGATACCACAGTAAGTCCCCTGCAACGAACACATTCGGGTGATTGTCAAACAGCAGATCCAAGTTTTTTTTAATGAGTACAATCAACTCAAATTGCTTTGTGTTATCTGCTATTGGCTGTCCGTCGGTTTCCGGGTAAATGATATCCCTTTGGTTGTAAGATGATAGCTGAGTAACCATTCCAGTAAATCCTATTCTTGCACGTGGCATAGTTCATTTTAACGAACGCAAGTGCGTGTGCCTGAACGCCAACACCAAGAAGGCATGCTATTTGCAGTCTCGCTCAATTTATATTTTTAATTGCTTATGCGTCCTCGCCAAGAAATTAGGGATATGTTCTCAACATTCCTGCAGTTGGAAGGAGACAGATTCAGTAAATGGTTGACTGATACTAAACTGTATAGAAATATCCAAAATCACTTGGAGCGATCGTCAGAAGCACTTAAATCAGAAAACTTTTGGGCGCTTTACTGGTATAAGCTATGGCGTTCTGGGTTCAATAACCTTGAGCGAATGCATTTGTTGGCTTATTTACAAGAACCATGTTATTGGACGGCTTCAAAAGCAGTTGCTAAATTTACTCTTAGCCAATACACTCTAGCTGATTACTTCCAAATGGCGATCGCTGAAGTCGAAATAATTCTTAAAGACTTCAACCCAGAAAAATGCTCTAGTTTAAAAGCCTACGCCATTATGGCAATTCCCAGGCGGCTGAGAGATATTTTACGCCAACGCAGGGAAGCTGATATTTGCACCAATTGGGGATTGTTACGCAAAGTGAGCAAAAAGCTGCTTAGTGAAGCTCTTAGTGAAGCTGGATTATCACAAAGCGCAATTGCCCAATATCGCTTAGCTTGGACTTGTTTCAAAGAACTGTACGTCCAAAAGCAACCAGGAAGCACCAGTCAGTTACCAGAACCGAATCGTCAACTTTGGGAAGCTATTACCAACCTCTACAATCACGAACGCTTTAACCAACTCACTCAACCCACTCTCGCATGCAACGCACAGACAATTGAACAGTGGTTAACCCAAACAGCTATCTACGTGCGTGCTTATCTGTTTCCACCTGTGAAATCTCTAAATGCTTTCAAGCAAAATGATGGCACCACAGTAACGTTTGATTTACCAGACCCATCCTCTGACTCACCAATAGCTGATATGATAGCCGCAGAGGATGTGCAAAATCGACAAAACCAAACATCTCAGATATCTGCTGTATTGTTAAAAGCTTTACAGAACATGGATGTAAAAACCCAAGAAGTATTTAAGCTTTACTATCAACAGGGACTCATTCAGCAGCAGATTATGCAACAGTTGCAGATGAGTCAGCCTACAGTGTCTCGTAGACTGCTTAAAGGCAGAGAATCAATGCTTGCAGCACTTATTAAGTGGAGTCAGGATTTGAATATTTCTGTTAATTCCAACCAAATTAAAGATATGAGTCTTGCTTTGGAAGAATGGTTGAGAAACCAGTATGCTGAGTCTAACAGAATTATATAAGGTACTAAAAATGACTTATGTATTTACTGATCCAAGAGAATGGTTGTTAGAAATATCACCAACAATTCAGGCGCAATCCTGGCAGCAAAGCCAGGTTTATGCCACGCCTAGTAGTCGTTGGTGCGCTTACATTAATCAAATTTGTCTCCATGCCTTCTTGGATTGGATCTCAACTGAAGATTTTCCTCAAGCGAGTGTTTGGTACAGTTTCCCTGGTACACCAGCTTTTTGGGAATTTGTCAATGGCACAGCAATTTTGTTAGAGGGGAGGCGAGTCGTGTTGATCCCCAGTGAGGCAATTGATGATAGCGAATTAGAAGTTCCTCAGGAATGGGTGGACATTCCCAGTTGGGCAGCAGACTACTATTTAGCAGTGCAAGTCCAACCAGATGGCGAGTGGGTGCGAATTTGGGGTTACACAACCCATAAAGAACTGAAATCTCTGGCTCACTATGACTCAGTGGATAGGACTTATTGTATGGATGCACGGCATTTGACAAAAGACCTTAATGCTTTCTCTTTGAGCTATCAATTTTGTGGAGAAGAACAAATAAAAGTTGCGATCGCTCCTTTACCACAATTATCCACCCAGAAAGCAGAAAATCTTGTGCAACGGTTAGGCAATTCCTCTGTGACTTTCTCTAGGCTTGGAGTACAATTTGCAACCTGGGGAGCAGTACTAGAGAATGAGCAGTGGCGGCAGCGCTTGTATCAACAACGACAACAGTCACAATCTTCCCAAATGCAAGTGAATCTCAGTCGTTGGCTAGAAGGTATATACGATAATTCTTGGGAAGCAATAGAGACATTTTTGCAGTCAAATTCCAACAGTTTTGCTGTTAATTTCAGGAGTAGCTCTGAGTTTGGTTTTGGTAGTATCAAACGAGCTAAACTCATTGACTTGGGAATGGAAATAGAGTCTCAAAAAGTGGTGCTATTAGTTGCCTTCATACCAGAGGATAGGCAACAAGTTAGTATTCGCGTGCAACTTCATCCGACGGGTGGAGAATCTTACTTACCTGTTAATATCAAGTTAGCTTTGCTTTTAGAGTCAGGGGAAATCATTCAGGAAGTGCAAGCAAGAGTTCAAGATAATTATATACAATTGAAACGCTTTGATGGAGAAGCAGGAGAATGTTTTAGCATCCAAGTTGCTTTTGATAGTTGCCAGAGAATAGAAAATTTCGTTATTTAGTCATTAGTCAGAGCGTTAATCACGAATGATTAATGATTAATAACTAATGACATACACACCCGCTTTCAAAGGCGTATCCCTTGGGTAGGACTTTTGAGAAATGAGTAAGCTAGTCGTCTTCAGCTTGTTGGGAGGAGACTTAAATCAAGGATTTCCTGTTGTCACGGCTCAACTTTGGCACAATCACCAATTTTTTAAAATAATAGGGAGTCTGCCAGCAGTACCAAAACTAAACGAACTCTATAGAAGGTGGCAGTTACTCTACGAAGCTGTGCATCAACGTTTGGGCAGCAATCAACGTATAAAAGTGCATTCACAAGATATTACTAATATTTCTGTGAATGACTTCGATGAAGTGTGTCATCAGTTACAAGCACATATCAATGCTTGGTTGAAATCTGAATCCTTCCAAAATATTGAGCGGCAGTTAAGAACTCTACTCAGTCGGGATGATGAAATTAGAGTTATTTTTGAAACAAATATAGCTCTACTGCATCGGTTACCTTGGCATCTGTGGGATTTTTTTGAAGATTACCCTAAAGCTGAATTAGCTTTGAGCAATCATGAGTATGCATCTCCTCAGGTAGTGCGAAAACCTTCCACAGGTCAAGTCAAGATTTTAGCAATTCTAGGTAACAGTTTTGGTATTGATATTGATAAAGACTCCTCTTTGTTGCAAAGTTTAACAGATACTCAAACTAGGTTTATTGTCGAACCAACACGAAAAGAACTTGACGAGCAACTGTGGAATCAGGATTGGGATATTCTGTTTTTTGCAGGACATAGCGCTAGTATTGCAGATGGGGAGAGAGGGGAAATTTACATTAATCAAAGCGAGAGTTTAACAATTTCTCAGTTAAAAAATGCACTAAAAACAGCAATTACACGCGGTTTAAAACTGGCAATTTTCAACTCTTGTGATGGAATTGGTTTAGCGCGAAATTTAGCTGATTTGAACATTCCCCAAATAATTGTGATGCGGGAAGGGGTGCCAGATTTAGTCGCACAGGAGTTCTTGAAAAACTTTCTTGTCGCTTTTGCGGCTGGAAAGCCATTTTACCTAGCTGTGCGAGAAGCGCGGGAAAGACTTCAGGGATTGGAAAATGACTTCCCTTGTGCTAGTTGGTTACCAGTGATTTGCCAGAATCCTACAACTGTTCCGATAACTTGGCAAGAACTGCGCGGTGTTTGGGGTGACACCCAATACGGTTCGGTTGACGTAATAGTCGATCAGAGAAACCCGGTTTCTTCAAAAAACCGAGTTTCTGTCCAGTACTTATCCGAACCGTATTGGGATGACACTGAGACTCGCGGCAAAGTTTCGACGAAAAGCACAATTTCGACCCCAAAGACTAAAAGCAGAATTTCGACTTCAAAGACCAAATTATGGACTGTACTGCTGAGTACTGTTATTGTGACTCTTTCAACAATCGGTCTGAGATACTTGGGGCTTTTTGAAAAACTCGAACTGCAAACCTTTGACCAAATGCTACTCCTGCTACCAAAGGAAGAGTTAGATTCAAGATTGCTCGTTGTCGAAATCACCGAAAAAGATATTCAATCCCGACAAGAGATGACTCAAGGACTGAAATCGATTTCTGATAGTACGTTAGCTCAATTACTCAACAAATTACAAAAGCATCAACCGCGAGTTATTGGATTAGATATTTATAGAGATTTTGTTGACCCCCCAAATAAATCAAAGCCGATACAACTTTCCACTGAACTGAGTAAAGAAAATGTTATTGTTGTCTGCAAAAGCCAAGATAGCACATATGATCCCCAAGGTGTTAAACCTCCGAAAGAAGTACCTGAAAAACGTCAGGGTTTTACTGATGCAATTCAAGATCCAGATGGTATCGTCCGTCGTCAAATTTTGATGATGGCACAAGAGCCTTCGTCCCCCTGTACAACGCCTTACTCACTTTCGTTGCAATTGGCTGCTCGTTATTTATCTTACGAAAATATTCAACTTAATTTCAATGAAGATTATGTACAGTTTGGTTCTAAAGTATTTAAACGCTTAAAGCCTAGTCGTAGTGGTGGCTATCAACAAGGTGTTGATTTAGGTGGAATTCAAATACTTGTTAATTACCGTGATGTTGATTACCAAAGAGTTTCTCTTGAAGATGTATTGAGTGATAAAGTTAACTCTGATTGGTTCAAAGATAAGGTAGTTCTTATCGGGGTGACAGCTAACACTATCAGTGATACTTGGTCAACTCCCTACTCTGCTGCACAGCAACCTTACCAAGCAACACCAGGTATATTTATACAAGCGCAAATGGTCAGCCAAATTCTGAGTGCAGTTTTAGACAAACGTCCAATTCTTGGGGTTTTGCCTTTCTGGGGTGATATTCTCTGGATATGGGGATGGTCGAGTGTGTCTGGTTTGATTGTTTGGCGCTTTCGTTCGCTGTCAAATAAGGGATGCGCCATGTTTGCGATAGTTGTTGTTTTGTATGGAGTTTGTGCGATCGCTCTTTGGGCAATTCCTTTTGGGAGCATCGCCATTTTCAAGCAAGGGGTATGGTTACCATTTATTCCCTCAGCCTTTGCTGTAGTTGCAAGTGGTGTTGTTGTGTTGTTTGTTCAACGCTATGGGGAATTTTTCATTCCTACCCACTCTTTACGCGAATAAAAATATCAGGGCATACCAATTAATTTGGAGTTTAGACTAATTTTGGCTTTCAAACCGCAAAACCCCTATCCAGACTGCCTTTTACAATTTATAACCGCTTTCGGATTCAAAAATCTAAAATGCTTGCTATACAAGGGTTGTAGCCTAAAAAATAGAATTTAGTCTAAACTTCAGAATTAATCAGTAGAGAGGTTTGTGCTTAGACAAGCAAGGTGAGTAAACAAACCTGATCTTTTGTCCTTATCTGGTGGGAGTGAAAACGCCAACTGGAATATTTAACAACGTCACACATCAGCAATCAATCTTGCTTTCCTCAAAAAGAATTATGGATTCTTGAACGCTCTTGTAATTGTGGCCATAATAACGTTAATACTGCTTTCTAGCTTTTATGTCACCCCCTCAGGGCGGCAACGCCGTTGGCGAGTTGAATAAAATAGTAAAGGATGACAAACACCATGTAGAACGGTCGCGGCTCATAGCGTCTGTCACGGGTACCAGTGAATTTTATAAAGCCCGCGACAGATGCAACCAACGGCAGCAGCAGCGACCAGCCAAGGATGGCTTGTGAACCACTGTGTTGCCAAGGCTGATACAGCAGCCAGGGAACACCGCAGGCGGTAAGTGCCAGTGCCAGCGCCAAGAGAGCCGACCCCATACCACCGATCTCATGGGCGTAGAGCTTTTCATTCGGCTTCATCAGGTGCGGCCAGACAGTTTTGCGCCCAACATCGAAGTGGAGAAACGCGCAGATATAGGCAACAATCATCCAGCCCATGGTACCTACGTAAGCTACTTGGTGCCGCCATATTAAAAACAATAGGGCGTACACGTTCAGTGCAGCGCTGACCGGAAAAGTAATTAACAAATTTAGCATAATGCCGTTACGCATATGCTCCGACCAGCACTCTAAATAAAATAAGAGTACGCCATAGAGCATATTGGCCAGTGCGAATAGCGCTAGACGCCAATCTAGCATCAAGTTGATAGCCAACGTACTGGTAGCCACCAGCCAAGCAAATCGTTTCACGTCTGTAAAATTCACTACGCCAGTGACCAGCGGTCGGTCCGGCTTGAATTGCTTGTCGTCATCGTAGTCTTTGATTTCGTCGATAATGCGCAGGAAAAACAACACTAAAAAGAAGCACAAGCCAACTACTACCCCATCAAAATCGAACGCCCATGAGGTTTGCGGGTCGGCGAGTGCAAAGAGTGCGCCCTGTAAAGACAGTGCCCATAACAGGGCAAAGGCGGTATGCAATTTGGGTTCATACACCGCAACGGCGAACAAGCGCAGTTTTGACCAAAAGCCGTTAGGAGTTACTGGGGCTGTACTCGATTGGGACATACTCGCTCTCCTTCAAGTAGTTTCTAGCAACTGTACCCAACCGGTAGAACCGTCTATTTCGATCAGGGCACCGTCGGGAATACGTGTGGTTGCATTGGGCAGGGCTACCACGGTAGGAATACCAAACTTACGCCCAGTGATGGCAGTATGCGAAAGCATACTGCCCCTTTCTACAATGATGCCTTTTGCTGCTAGCATCAAAAACAGCCAACCTGGATCGGTTTCCCGTGCCACCAAGATCGTATCATCGGCAATATTGGTAACAGTGGCGGGTTCTGTCACCACTTTGGCTACTCCGCGCACTTTACCAGCACTAGAACCTAATCCTTTCAGTTGACCGCCCTTGCCCCCTGTATCGGCGTCGGTTATGAACAGGTCGTTTGTATGCACTGGACCCAGCGTAGTGATGTTTTCCCGAACTTTCCGCTGGCTGTTTTGCTCGTACTCTTCGCGACGCACAGCGGCGATGGCGGCTAGGTTTTGAGTGACGCCAGTACCGTCGATATAGCCGAAGATTTCCTCTTTAGTGAGATGGTAAATGTCTGCTTCCTGCTCTAGCACCCCTTGGTGCACCAAGTAAACAGCCAGCGCTTTGAAGATTCTTTTACTGATACCGAACAGTTCACTACGGCAGTAGCGGGAGTTTTCCCGGTAGCTGATTAACTTGCGCAGGCGCGACAGCAGGAAGCGCATCGCCCAGTGTTTGCTCGGCTGTGCTGTTAACTTGTCCGCCAGTTCACGGTCAGCGGCACGGCGCACTTTGGCCTCGTGTTCTCTGACACTGCATACAGTGACCGATTGCTGGGCGAACTGTTTGATCGAACGCAGCAACGTCTGTGGATTGTCACGGGTGCTAGGCACTTCCAGCTTCAACTCCTGTAAGCCGCGATCGCCAAAATAGTGCAGATGCTTCTCGAGAGCTTCGCTGAACGCTTTCGGCAGTCGATTCTCGCAGTAGCGCTGCCACAGGGTGTTCTCGTCGAGGGAGGAAAACTGTTCGAGCAGCTCAGGGTTATTTCGTACCCCCTCGGCCAAGCTGACTGCGGACAGCAAAATATCTACACTTAGCAGCTGTTCGTCGCCACACAGCAAATCGCTCAACAGTCCCGGGTTATCATCGCTCAGATGCCATTTGCTGAACAGGGTTTCTGCCCAGCCGTAGAGCAGAATCAGATAGGCGTCGTTGGTCAGGGTAACCCCCCAATTCTCGCCTACTTCCGCCCACATATGGTTGAAGCGATCAACCAGGGTAATGGGGTCTTCGCGGCAGAAATCTTTACCGCGTAGCGGAGCCACTAGATTTTCCCACCAGCGGTGGAACCGTGCTATCTTGCGATTGTGAGTCAGGTAATCACCGACAGTGTAAATTGCGTAGGCGAAAAACAGCACATTACTTTTGATTTTGCTCCACACTTTGTCCAAATAGCTGCTGGAGTTGGTTTGATAAGAGCTGTTCAGCCCAATCGTATTTTCCCAGTGTTTGCGGAAGATCGGAAACAGGGGACTTTGCTGGTGCAACAGGTAGAAAGAAGTTAAACAGTAGTAGATATGGCCGCCCAAAAAGCCAACCATTTTATCCAGTGGTTCAAAGTTGTGCATCAGCATTTTGCTGGTAACACCTAGCCGCCGATACAGGTCATAGAAAATTACCCGGTAGAAATAGCGCGAAAATGAATAAGTTAATGCGGTGGTGACGCCGGGAAAACTTTCCGTGATATTGGCATTACTCCATACCCGCTGGCGCTGATAGTCCAGGGCGATAGGACGCGATTGCAAAAAGTAAAGTGTGCCATCGATGGTAAAGGTGCCTTCGATATCCTGCGGTGTGCCAAACAACTTTTCAATACGCTGGCTGTAGTCGCGAAGGCAGTGGAGTTCGGCGTCATTCAGACAAGGAGCTTTGTGCAGATTCGATGGTACAAAAGAGCGCTCCACGCCGTGACCCTTCACCGCATTGATCGTGAGCTTATCCCGTTTTTCAGCAATAGTGCGCCGAACCTCGCCACTTTTTTTGTTGATAAAGTAATGGTCTACCGCTACTTGTTCCTGCACAACGCCTTCACCGATACCGTAGCCAGCCACAAGAATGATGTCTTTAGCCGCCGTTTTCGGCTCGCAGGTAAACATTACAAAAGAGCGCTCGCCCATAACCATCTGCTGCACCCCCACCGCGACACTGAAGCCCATCAAATCCATACCTTGAGAGTAACGGTACAGTAAAGACTCTTCAGAAAAGCCTGATGCCCAACAGTACTTGATCTTGTCGCACACCTGATCGCGGCGCACGTAGAGAAAACTCTCGCTCATACCTGCAAATGGATTAGTCGCAGAGTCTTCGCTCTCCTCGTTTTGGGAACCCACTATTGAGGCACGTACCGCAACTAGGGTATCTGCATTGAACAGTTTGTCAAATGCACTCAGGATTTGTCGCTGTTGTTGCTTGTTTAATGTTAAGTTGACGAACAGTTCTTGGATGGCGTTGGCAGCGGCGTGAATACTTTGTTTACTGGTAAAATTGCCTGCTGCCAAAATATTTGCCACTTGGGGATGCAGCGAAGCGAATACAGTGTCATAAAAGGCTTTACTGAGGCAGAAAAAAGGGGGGACCGGAATATTGGCTGCTTTCATGGTCGCTTGTTTAGCAAATTTGCCGCCAACAGCCTCTTGTGACAATAACTTGTGGCTAAACAGAATTGGGTTCACTGCTTTCTCCTGTGTGATTCAATGGGTTTTCACAGACAGCTAGTGCTGTAACGGCAAGGCTTAGTGCTATCTGAGGTGAGCGACCAACGATATCATTGCCCACTAATGCGGCTAGCGCGCTGGTGTCCGCGTAGTGGTCCAGCCCAATAAGCGAAAGTTTTCTAGCAATATATTGCAGTGCTGGTATCGGCAACCAGATGAAAATACGTATTAACCACAATGGGGCGGGTATCGTTAGGCGCGGTGCTGTCAGAGAGTAACGTTCACGCAGTGCGTCGATTAAGGCAGCAAAGCGGACGGGCCTCCGATAGCCCACATTTAATGCCTGTTGTTGGGGGCACTCTAGTTGTTGGGCAATATGATGGGCTAAATGCAGCAAGATTGCTGCGTAGTCGTCTACATTGATGATACTGAAGCGCTGCTGTCCGCTGCCCACACTAAGTCCTTTGCTGCTGAGTCCCAACAAGCCGGGCAATACGAAGCGATCGCCGCGACCCAACACAAAGCGTGGGCGCAACAGCAGTGCCCAGCGATTACGGGCAGCCATATGCTCCCTTATCAGCTGCTCAGCAGCTGCACGGCTGCGCGCTAACGGCGTTTGCGGGTTGAGCGGCACCGACTCATTAATGCCACGTTGAGGGTCTTCGCCATAAACCGACAGTGAGCTGTTGTAAATAATCCCCCACGTGTAGTTGTTGACTTGCGACAATAGGCGTCGTGTGCCGTCGATATTATCTTCGTCAAAGCCGCGACCGTTAAGATCAATCTGTTTAACAGCTAGGTGCACTAACACATGGGGTGTCTGCGGTAAGAGATCGCTCGGCAGCTGCTGTAAACTGCCGCGCCGTAGCGTCAATTTGATAGGCAGTTTGGTCAACTTTTCGCAGGCGGCTTCGCTGCGCACTAGTGCTATGACAGACAGATCCGGCATATGTCTGGCGATACCATGTAGTAAGGCATTGCCTATGAAGCCGTTGGCACCGGTGACTATCAAGGTAAAGGAGGCTGTCATCACGCTTAGTTTCTACCAAATAAAGGGGAGCAACCCACAGCACTGCCTGGCGTACTCGGTATATCCCTGCAACTGGTAGAGGTACAGCTCTTCTACCTTGATCCTGTGGATCATCGCCGGGAGTAACAAGCCCAATAGCGCCACTAAGCAGTAGGGGTTGAAAAACAGCACCACGATACCACAGTGTGCCAATAGCATCCCTGTATACGCCGGATGACGGACAAAGCGGTAGGGACCGTGGGTGATGATTTGGTGGTTGTCCACAATTCGCACTCGATGAGAGTAGAAGTGACCTAGGGTCTTGATAGCGTATAAGCGGAGGCCAATGCCGCCAAGAAATAGTGCTACCCCTATCGGTATCGACAACCCTGGTGACTGCCACCAGGTCTCAAAACCTAGTGCGGATAAAATACAGGCAGCGCGGCTCAGCGCGTAGGCTTCGCAGCTGCCCTTGTCCTGCGGGCTACCGCCCTTACTCACTTCAGTGATTGCCACATTTGCCTCTAAAAGCAGCCACAGCATATATATAATTAAGATACCCCAACCAATCCACCACATTATTCCGTCCCAAGCGCTCTGTTTGCAGTAGCCAAAAACAACTAACAGCACTAACAGGAGCGTGCCAAAAAGTAGGGGTATACGTCCGCTCAGTTGAGTCATACCATTCTCTTAGTTTTTGAAATACAACTGTTGTGTGCTTTGCTTCGTCAGAAAGTTGAGTATACCTGTTGCCACAGCGTCGGCGGACTCTACCACGAACGCGTGACCACCTTGCTCAAGAATGACAAATTCAGCATTCGGAATGCCTTGAGCAAGTTGCTCAGAAAATTGCACAGGCGTGACTAGATCTTTCCTCCCCACCATAGCAAGCGTGGGCGATTTAATATCTTTGAGCCGTTCTGAAGTATCACTGTCCAGAATAGCTCGGCTCTGATGATAAATTCCGTGGGATGTTGGTGGAAATGGATTTTTCTCGAACATGCTGAGGATTTGTTCTATTGCTCCTGGAGTTGAATAGAACTCCTCGGTAAACATCCAGGGAAGTAAGACTCTCCAATAAAGCTGCCTATTTAATGCTGAGGGCAGATCACCAAACGTCTCGACGAGCGCATGGAATTTGTCATTCCCTTTTGCCCAGCAGGAAAGCAATATCAGGCTTGTGACTTTTTCTGAATACGTCAACGCCATTTCCTGAGCAATCTGACCCCCCATCGCATGTCCGATGAGGTGTACTTTAGAAATCCCCAGATAGTCTAACAGTGCTACTGCATCAGTAGCCATCTGCTTGGTACTATAAGGTTTATCTGGGGCTGAACTTTGACCAATTCCTCGATTGTCAAACCGAATCACCTGATACCGATCAACCAGTGATGGCATCATTGCGTCCCACGCCGAAATGTCAGCGATAAAACCTGCAATTAATAGCAACGATTCGTTGTCAGGTACTCCTTTAATGTCGTAGAACAAATTAATTCCGTTGATTTGAATTGTCGGCATAATCACTTCTCCAGGACTTACGCAACTGTCACAAGCAATCGCTAACCAGTCCTACACCGAGAACATGGGGATTGCTGGACGTTTTTTTGTTCAAGTAGTGCAATAACAAGCGATTTGAGCGTTATCCATCATATTTCCTTTAAATTGGATACCCTGAGAGTCGCTTGAGCCAGCAGGTGATTGTTTTGTGTCGCTTGCAGTTGCACGCTACGGCTCAGTGAGTTGCTGTTGCAGCCGAGCACGCTTAGTCTTACTGGAAGATTTAGCTCGGCGAAGTTATGGAAATTTAACTCTGCTTGCGTGACATAGTTGGGAGCAGAGTCTGCACAGTAACGGATTGCCAACTCATTAAAGCCCTGAAAGATCAGCATACCGGGCACGTGGTCACAATAGTGATCGAAGAAAAACAAGTCTTGCTCATCCACAACTAAAGTGGCTTCTTTGACTAGTTCCACTGCATCGCTGCTGACTGCAAGCACGCTGGCAGTAGGAGATCTTGTGCCGCGTTGCTTCCGCTGTGCCTCCCAGCTGACCTGAGTGGGTAGGGGGGGGAGATTGTTGCTTGGCAAAACCTGTTTCTGCCGCGTCAGACTGCGCAACCGTTTGTAGCGTTTGGACGGCATAAACGACCAATCAAACTTGCCTCGCCAAATCAACTTCTGTTCATAAAAAAAGCTGAAATCCGAGTTCATGGTGGTGAGTTTCTCTGTGGTACCGTCTACGGTATCACGCATGGTCATATAGATTGTGACTTCGTTAATCATGCGGTTTCGCAGCAATGATAGATTGTGGATATCTAAGTCACAAACGAATTGGCTCAACAAAAAAGTAAAATTAAAGGGCACATTAAACAGGCGATGAGTGCAGGCGATCCCTACCTGACGAGCGATCTCGGTGAGCAGTAGAATATTTTCGGCCGGTCTGGTAGCCGCATTTAAAAAGTGCTGCTGCAACTGAGGAATAATGGCGCCGCATAAAAACTTGTTGTCGCTCTGTCGTGCCACACTGGTTAGATACACGTTTTCCTGCAACGTCTTGTGTACCCAATGCCGGGGCACTAATTGCTCGAAACTAACCACTGCCGAATCACCCGCGTTAACGACCAGAGCATCGACGACGTTTGTCATTTGTTTATAAATCCTTTATGTTTGTTTTGAAACAAAATTGTCTGTGGATCATAGGCCTGAGTGCAGTAGTTCTCCCACAAGTTTTACCCAAGTAATCAGTCTTGTGATTCTTAATTGGTAGCAGTGAGATTGGTTTATTCACGGCTGGGAATCAGAGGTTTTTAGCTTTGCCTTCTGATTCTTAATTGGTAGCAGTGAGATTGGTTTATTCACGGCTGGGAATCAGAGGTTTTTAGCTTTGCCTTCTGATTCTTAATTGGTAGCAGTGAGATTGGTTTATTCACGGCTGGGAATCAGAAGTTTTTTAGCTTTGCCTTCTGATTCTTAATTGGTAGCAGTGAGATAAGTTTATTCACGGCTGGGAATCAGAGGTTTTTTAGCTTTGCCTTCTGATTCTTAATTGGTAGCAGTGAGATAAGTTTATTCACGGATCTGGAGCCGTTGGGAGGACTCCGGATAGGCGCAAAGCAAGGCTGAGCCTTGATTAGGGGGAAAATTACCTATAAGTCTTGAGCTTTGAATGACGGTTAGCTTAATATTTTTTAACCGAATTTCCACTGCACTATACTTGACAACAATGCCTGCTTTGGATGACGATTCGTTTTTTGCAAGTCATACCAGTAGCGAGAAATTTGTTGACATCCAAAGCTTGTGTATAACTCGAGCACCCTGACACCTATACTTAATTGAGGATTGCAAGCTGAATTTCCTTTTTCATAGGAGAGTGCAATGTCTGGAGTATCTAAACGTTTGTACTGGTGGCAAGGTCTAGGAATTGTGATTGGGAGCGTAATAGCCTTATATACAAATAGCTCAGTTGCTCAAATTACGCCAGATAACACTCTGCCAAATAATTCCAACGTCAGATTAGAAGGCAATACTAGAATTATTTCAGGTGGAACCACAAGAGGTGCTAATCTGTTCCACAGTTTCTCTGAGTTTTCTGTACCCACAGGCCAGACAGCTTTGTTCAATAATGCACTCAATATTCAGAACATCCTCACACGAGTAACGGGTAAGTCAATTTCTAATATTGATGGCTTGATTCGCAGCTTAGGTACGGCGAATCTGTTTTTGATCAATCCTAACGGCATTATATTTGGTCAGAATGCTCGGTTAGATATTGGCGGTTCTTTTTTTGCCACATCTGCCAATAGTATGAAATTTGCGGATGGGTTTGAATTTAGTGCTCAAAATCCTCAACCTACACCTTTATTAACTATTAGCGTACCTATTGGTTTGCAATTTGGAGCGAATCCTGGTTTGATTCAGGTACAGGGTAATGGTCAGGGAGCAAGAGAGGTTGATTCTCCGATCATTGATACACAAAATGCATTGCGGGTGCAACCTGATAAAACTTTAGCATTGGTCGGTGGTGATGTTAATTTAGAAGGGGCAACACTGAAAACTGCAGGTGGAAGGATAGAATTAGGCTCTGTCGCCCCAAATAGTTTAGTTAGCCTCACACCGACTAACAAAGGTTTTGCTTTAGGCTATGGTGGCGTGCAAAATTTTGGGAATATTCAATTATCCCAACAGGCAAACGTGGATGCAAGCGGGGAAGGTGGTGGTGATATTCAAGTGCAAGGCAGACGTGTCACCGTAACAAATGGTTCGCAGATAGAGACAAGTACTCTGGGGGCAAAACAGGGAGGAAATTTAGTAGTGAATGCTACTGAGTCAGTAGAAGTAGGTGGTCCCAAAGGCTTGAACGCTTTTGTTTACCCAAGGGCAACTGGGAATACGGGAAACTTGACGATTAACACTCGTGAATTATTAGTTCGAGATCGGGCATCTGTAGAAGATAGCACACATGGTGCAGGCAATGCGGGAGACTTGACGATTAACACTCGTGAATTACTAATTCGAGATGAAGCACAGGTTCGTGCTGTTGTATCACCTGGTGCTGCTGGCAAAGCGGGGAATGTGGCTGTCACTGCTGATAGTGTACAAGTGATTGGTTCTTCCGATCCTCAAACCAGCAGCAAATTGTCTACTGCAACTGAAGGTAAAGGCGATGCGGGAGATTTGACGATTAACACTCGTGAATTACTAATTCAGGATGGAGCAGTTATAGATGCTGGCACATATGATGCAGGCAAGGGGGGGAAGTTGGCTGTCACTGCTGATAGTGTACAAGTGATTGGTAGTGATGCCAAACCCTATCCCAGCACGTTGACTGCTCAAGCTAACAGCAAGGCAAGTGGGGATGCGGGAGACTTGACGATTAACACTCGTGAATTACTGGTTCAAGATTGGGCACGGATTCATGCTGGCAGTCTTGGTGGAAGCAACGGGGGGAATTTAGATATTCAAGCTCGTGAATTACTGATTCAAGGTGGGGGACAGATAGGTGCAGGCGCAATTAAGAACCGTGATGATAATGTTGCTCCTACTGGCAAGGGGGGAAAATTGACTGTCACTGCTGATAGTGTACAAGTGGTTGGTACTTCCTCCATTGATCCTAAAAAATTCAGTGGCTTGGGTGTTCAAACTCAAGGTACAGCCGATGCAGGAGACTTGACGATTAACACTCGTGAATTACTAATTCGGGATGGAGCACGTGTAAGTGTTGACACAGGAGAAAGTGCTACTGGCAACGGAGGGAATTTAACAGTCACTGCTGATAGTGTACAAGTGATTGGTAAAGGCTCTAAGAATTCTAGTAGCTTGAGTGCTTCTACAGTGGGAAGTTCAACAGGGGATGCGGGTAATCTTACGCTAAGAACTAATACCTTGCTAGTTCAAGATGGAGCTGAAGTAGCTGTGGAGAGTTTAAAAACAGGAACCGCAGGCAACCTGACAATAAATGCTCGCTCTATCCGTTTAGACAACAATGCTTCACTCAGCGCCAATACAGGCAGCCCTAAAGTTGACTCGAATAAAGAACAGGCGACAATTAACATTAACTCCAAAGATTTGATCATGACTCGCGGTAGCAACATCAGAACCGACGCCACAGGAGCAAACGTGATCGGCGGCAACATCAATATTAATGCCTCGGTCCTGGCTGGCTTTCAAGATAGCAACATCAGTGCCAACTCTGAGGACTTTCGTGGCGGTAATGTCAGAATCAATACTAAAGGTATCTTTGGTCTTCAGTTTCGGGATGCACTCACGCCGGATAGCGACATCACCGCCACCGGGCTAACTCGCTCCTTGAGCGGTAATGTGCAAATCGCTGTACTTGATTTAGACCCCACTAACGGCTTAATCGAACTCCCAACAAATCTGGTTGATGTCTCTGGGCAAATTTCCACCGCCTGCACTCCTGGAAGTCGGCAAAGCCAAAGTTCGTTTGTGTCAACAGGGCGCGGTGGACTACCCATCAGTCCGACTGAACCATTACAAGATACAAGCACTCTGTCTGCGTGGGTGAGATTAAGACCAAAACCAGAAAATTCTGCTAAAACAACAATTTCCCCACAACCAACAGCAGTCTCAAATAGTACCAAAGTTGCTGCTGCAACGACAATTCTGGAAGCTACTGGTTGGGTAGTTGATCGCAATGGAAATGTAGAACTCGTGGCGCAAGCACCTGGTGTCACGCCTCACAGTTCTTGGCAAACTCCTGCTTCTTGTCTAAATTCAAAATGATTTATTTGACATTATCTGATTAATCCATTCCTCGGCGGTAGAAGCTCTTGTTTGGAAATGTGTTGAGATCCAAAGCTTGTGAATAAGTCGAGCACCCTGACACCTATACTTAATTGAGGATTGCAAGCTGAATTTCCTTTCTCATAGGAGAGTGCAATGTCTGGGGTATCTAAACGTTTGTACTGGTGGCAAAGTCTAGGAATTGTGATTGGCAGCGTAATCGCCTTATATACAAATAGCGCATTCTGCACTCTGTGCAGCAGCAAAGCGATCGCCCAAATTACGCCAGATAACACTCTGCCAAGTAATTCCAACGTTAGATTAGATGGCAATACCAGAGTCATTTCGGGTGGAACCACAAGAGGTGCTAATCTGTTCCACAGTTTCTCTGAGTTTTCTGTTCCCACTGGCAGTACTGCTTTGTTCAATAATGCACTCTATA
>JAESFI010000077.1_pt1 | contig 125420 bp, 90 predicted proteins | sample 9269361 | NCBI WGS metagenome assembly JAESFI01 (sample SAMN14504119, study PRJNA617095) | algae metagenome | isolation source: Brasilonema angustatum HA4187-MV1 and co-occurring heterotrophs from moss... | place: USA: Manoa Valley, Honolulu, Hawaii | collected 2009-07-20
TTCAGAATGAGTCATATCGCGCCCTTGCCCTGAGTGCTTTAGCACAGAAACTGCCTGAGTTATTAGCCGAAGCACTCGCCGCCGCAAGGGAAATTCAGGATGAGTCATATCGCGCCCTTGCCCTGAGTGCTTTAGCACAGAAACTGCCTGAGTTATTAGCCGAAGCACTCGCCGCCGCAAGGGAAATTCAGGATGAGTCATATCGCGCCCTTGCCCTGAGAGCTTTAGCACAGAAACTGCCTCCTGAGTTATTAGCCGAAGCACTCGCCGCCGCAAGGGAAATTCAGGATGAGTCATATCGCGCCCTTGCCCTGAGAGCCTTAGCACAGAAACTGCCATCACACAATGTCAGCTTGAGCAATGCAAGTGTCAGTTGTGCTAACTTCAACTATGCAACCTTGATTAATGCCAATCTAAGTCAAGCCGACTTGAGGTATGGCAATTTGAGAGGAGCCAACCTGAACCGAGCTGACTTGAGCCGTGCCTTTCTAAACCGTACTGATTTGAGTGATGCAAAGCTGATTAACACTAACCTGAGTGGTGCAAACTTCAGAGATGCTAATCTAATTAATGCCAATCTGATTGGTAGCAACCTGAAAAATGCTAATCTAATTCGTGCCAATCTAATTGATGCTGATCTGAGTGGTGCAAATGTAGAAAAAGCCCGATTTGGATATAATCAAGGAATTTCAGAATCTATAAAACTCGACCTAATTCGACGAGGTGCAATCTTTGTTGGAGAACCTCCCACCCAGGATTCAAGAGTTTTGGTTACTAGATAGTGAGTAAAAAGCTTATAGCTTTTGTCCCAAAAACCCGGTTTATGTTACCGGGAAGACCGAAATTTCGTTGACTCAACAAGAAGAAACCGGGTTTTTTAGTCACAATAATGAATACTGAATCGGTGTTATAGTAAGTCTTTCACAATCCAAAATCTAAAATCTAAAATCCAAAATGGTATAAGGCAGGTTGCATAACTTGTCAAAAGCCACTGTATTTATATTCAGATGGTTTTTGGAGCAAGTTTATGCGAATCTACTGGAAGCCGATTATTTGTGAGGTGATATTAGAAATTCTGCTAGAACTAGCCCCAGGAAGCTTCGACATTATGGCGACTATTAGCGAGTATTTGGTGGAATCGACTTGGGAAGCTAGCAGAACTTCAATTCAACTAGTTTTGGGAATGAATTCCCAAGTAGCTTTCCACTAATCTCTCTAAAAGGAGTAAGTGCCATCTGCTCCTCAAAACACTTACTTTACAAGACTTGCAATACAGTTCGGATAAGATCCCCCCGCCTGCGGCGACCCCCTTAAAAAGGGGGTAAAAGAGGGTTAGAAGCCCCCCTTTTTAAGGGGGGTTTGGGGGGATCTCTGTTGAGAGAAACAAGCTAACCGAACCGTATTGACAAGACTTGCAGACAAATTTTGTTTTCCCCCAAAATCAGCTAGTGGCTACAAAACTTTTTACAATCTTGGATCAACAGGTTCGCTCTCCATCGCCAAAATACCAAAAACACACTCATGCACACGACGCAGTGGAACATGAGCAACAAATCGCTCCAAAGCCTCGACACCCAAAGCAAACTCCCGCATCGCCAAAGACCGCTTGACAGATAGTCCTCGTTGGCGCAAACGTTGCAAATTCTCAGGCGTTGAGTATTCCGGACCATAAATAATTCGCAGATATTCCCGTCCCCGACACTTAACCGCAGGCTGGACAATTCCGCGACTACCTCTAACAAGAAATTCCCTTGGCTTAACCACCATACCTTCACCCCCCACATTTGTGAGTTCTTCCCACCAACGAACTCCTTCTGCTTGACTGCTAGGGTCAGTCAAATCTATCATTTTATATGTCGTTGCTAGCAGTAACTCTGGATCGCACTGAGCAAATTTTGCAACCTGCTCCATGTGCCAGCGATGGTCTTTATCTGTGTGGACACTTCCCTCTGTTGCCAGAATATGGAAAGGAGCAAGTTTGAGGTCAGATATATCACTTACTGACCAACAATAGCGTCGATAAGCACTGACATACTGCTGTGCCATATCTACACGTTGCTGATATTGACTGAGTTGGGTGCTAACCTCAATACCACGCTCATATGCTTGTTGCAGCACACTCACAGCATCGCCAAGGGCAAGACGTGACGCTATCCCAACAGCTGCATATTGTTCCCGCAGTAACCCCTGTGCCTTTACTGACCAAGGCATGAGTTCGCAGTCCAGACAAACCCAGTCGGTATCAAATGTTTCCCAAAAACCACTTTGTGAAAGGGCAGCATTAACCCGCCCTAAGAATTCTACCTCTAGTTTTGAATCGTCAAAAAAGCGCCTTCCCGTGCGGGTATAGCAGATACCAATACCCTCATCTACCACACCAAACCGTTGCTTGGCAACCATTTCATCTCGGCACACAACAACCACAGCCCGTGAACCCATGTGCTTTTCTTCGCAGACAACTTCAGTGATTCCTTGGTTCTGGTAGTAGGCAAACGCTTGGGTTGGATGTTCCAGATATCCTGTTGCTTGAGATGTTTCCACCGGAGACATGGTGGGTGGTAGGTAAATCAGCCATTTAGGGTTGGCAGCAAAACGGCTCATCACCTCTAAGGCGGCGATCGCATTCTCTTCCCGTATTTTGATATTGGGCAAAAGACGGGTATTGATCATGCGCTGACCAAGTACATCTTCAATATTCAGCACATCGTCGTGTTGCTGCTGTGCAGTTTTTTCGATGCCCGATTCTTGATTTTCCACTTGCGAAATCGGTCTGACAGGTTCGCAGTAAGTGCGGGCTGCGGGAACACTTACTAATTCCTTCTCTGGATAACGCAGAGCAGTTAGTTTACCGCCAAATACACAACCTGTATCAATGTCAATTGTATTATTTAACCATTCTGCTTCTAAAACGGGTGTGTGTCCGTAAATGACCATTGCTTCACCCCGGTACTCTGCTGCCCAGTTGTAACGAACGGGTAAGCCAAACTCATCAATTTCTCCGGTGCTTTCACCATACAAAGCAAACTCCCGGACAGCAGCAGAACCGCGTCCCTGCATTTCCTGCCTCAAGCCCGCATGGGCAACAACAAGCCGCCCTGCATCAAGAACGTAGTGACTCACAAGAGAATCGAGAAACTCACACAGTTCTTTAGTGAAGGGTTTGCGGACTTCTTCTGGTAACGCCTCAATTTCTGCTAAGGTTTGCTCTAAGCCATGATTGACCTTGACATTTTTACCTCGTAATTTCCGCAAAAGTTTGTTTTCATGATTACCAGGAATGCAAATAGCTGTACCTGCTGCAACCATGTTTTGCACAAGTTTAACTGTATCTAGGATACGTGGTCCCCTGTCTACTAAATCACCAAGAAAAACAGCTTTGCGTCCTTCAGGATGGTAGTAGGTGGGGAAGGAAGGGAGGGAAGGAGAGAGGGAGGGAAGGAGGGAAGGATATTTTCCTAGACTCTCACTCTGTGTTTCTCTTACTTCACTTGTTTGGTAGCCTAACTTCTGTAATAATGCTTCGAGTTCGTCGCAACAGCCGTGAATGTCGCCAATGATGTCAAAAGGACCGTGTTCATATTTACGGTTGTTCCAAAGAGGTTGACGCTCAATTTCTACAGCTTCAATTTCTTCTACTGAATTGAGAACGTAGACGTAGCGAAAGCCCTCTCTTTCCAATCCGCGCAGGGAACGCCGCAAAAATTGAGTGTGACGACGCACGACATGAGAACCAAATTGGCGCTCTGGTCGTTGTTGGTTGCGTTGGTGACACACTTGTTCTGGTAAATTGAGGGCGATCGCCACTGAAAAACAATGATACTGCCGTGCTAATGCCACCAATGCTTTACGATCTTCTGGCTGGACGTTAGTAGCATCGATTACCGTGAGTTTACCTGCTGCCAGTCGCTTGGCGGTAATATAGTGCAGTACATCAAAAGCATCACCAGAAGCAGATTGGTTATTTTCATCATCGGATACCAATCCGCGACAAAAGTCTGAGGATAAAATTTCAAACGGTGCAAAGTGATTGTGGGCAAATGTTGATTTCCCGGAACCGGAAGCACCGATGAGGACAACTAAAGAAAGTTCAGGAAAAGTTATTTTCATTTCACTTATAAAAACTTTTGTGATTATGTTTCTTAAATTTGATAGCTAAACACCCCCATCTGCGTCGGAGAACCAACTTCTGGATCTTCCTCTCCTATTGCTTGAAATTTCACACTGTAGCCAAAGCGTTCTGCAACTTGGTTTGCCCAAGTTTGGAATTGTTGGCGCGTCCATTCAAAGCGGTGATCTCTATGTCGTAGTTTTCCAGCAGGTAAGTTCTCAAATCTGACGTTATATTCAATATTGGGTGTTGTCACAACCACAGTTTTGGGTTGGGCAAATTCAAACAACACCCGCTCAAAAGCAGCAAAGCGCGGTAAGTCGAGATGCTCAATCACCTCAATTACTGTAGCTGCATCGTAGCCTGTAAAACGTTTATCTTGGTAAGTGAGTGCGCCTTGAATCAGTTGTAGACGTTCCGATTGGGTACGAGGTAAGTGCAGGCGATCTAATCTCTCTTGTGCGACTTCCAATGAACGGTAGGAAACATCAACACCAGTCATTTGCTCAAAAAAGCTATCTTTAACCAGAGTTCGTAATAAATTCCCTTGGGCGCAACCTAAATCAATGACTCGTTTTGCGCCGCTTTCTTTTAAAGTAGTAATAACAGCATTTAACCGCTGCTGATTTAGGCTAATGGGCTTTTCTACAGCTGCTTCTTCTTCAGCATGGCTTTCTTGGGTACTGTCTGGATCGAGTTCGTCTTCCTCTGCAAGTTGTGCCAAAGCCGCGCGAGTCAAACGACCTAGTTTTTTCAGGTAACGATGAGTAATTGTTTCCCGTGCTGGATGTCCAGTTAACCAACCCTCTCCATGACGCAGGAGTTTTTCGATTTCCTCATCACCTACCCAATAGTGTTTATCGTCATCCAAGACTGGTATTAGTACGTACAGATGACTCAGCAAGTCAGCAAGGGGTAAGGTATGCTGCAATTCTACAGTGTAGTACTGGCTCTGTCCCCAATCAGGAAATGTCTCATCTAAAGGATGACTTTGAGCAGTGACAGTGTAACCTAATGGTTCAAAAAGCTGTCGTAGAAATCCTTCGCCACCTCGACAAGGTAAAACAGATAATTTCGCAACCAGAGGGACAGGAGTTTGTACTAATTCAGGTTTATCTTTACAACGCCCTGCAAGCGCAGTACTAAAGACTTGAGCGATCGCCACACTTAAAAATGAAGAAGCAACATAAGGGCGATCGTTCACGTATTGTTCTAAATTTACACTACGTCCGCGCACTAACTTCACTGGATCAATATCCAAAAGCAGTGTTGCAGTGCATCGTTGCTCATTTGCTTCTGGATAGAAGATGTGCGCTTGTCCAAAGGAAAGAGAAAAAGATTGGCAACGATCTGGGTGTTTATGCAGTAAGTACCCTAAATCTGTAGCTGGATAATATGTGGTTGTAATTGACAGCAGCATTCACAATAAACAGAGGTTCACTCTCGGTAGAATAATCATAACTACTGCTCAATAGCTTGTGATTTCGGAAAAGATTTATTTAATGCTGTCATAGCACTTCTTACTTGATATTTCTTAACAGATTCTTTTGAAAATAAGAATATTTTGTTGGGCTGAATATTTGTGGTAAGCTAGCTGATTTTCCTGTTTGTCTTTCTATAAGTTGTATATAGAATTAAACACTCTAGATCATTAGGGAGCATCTTGTGAATATCGAAACTGATCGCGGTAGCGGCAGGTTTTTCCTGGAATATTTCTGTTAAGATTGAACCTACACACCAAATTTTTTGTTAAGACTGGCAGTGAGGAGTGAAGTGTGTAGTTGTAACGGAGATTATGGTACTTTCTCTACACCCCTATGGGCGCAATCCATTGTACCTCTAACCTTACACTTTACATTCTTTGAAGACGTTAATTTTTGTTTGATTGTGTAAATCCCGTTCATCAATACCCCACCTACACAGCAACTAGGTGGGATTATTGTTTATAGCACTGTTTTTTTTATTAGGACTTATATCATGTCCTGCTAAATACTTACATGGTTGATGATTATCTAACCCTAGAATTTTTGCTATTACTGCAACGAGTTTTACGTTTTATTTCAGATATCATACCCATGTGCAGGTACTTAAAAGCTTCAAAACTTCTAACCTCCTAATTGCTTTTTGATAAATTTGACAGTACTCGTCAATAAATTTGACTGTGGGTATTGGTTGACGAGGCTCTACCATAACACAGGTACTAGTTCTAGCGTTTGTCTTTAATTATACGAAGAGCGAGAGTGACAAAAGAGGGTTAGGTATTGTTTCCAAAAATGGAAATCAAGTATGGTGCATCTAAAAGAATTCTCATTAATGTCTTCCAAGATACAAAGTACTGAGAAATTCAAAGTAATAAAGATAGCAATTCCAGCAACTTCAATCGAACAGGCGATTGCGCAGAGCGCAGACGCCCTTGGCGTATCGCTAAAACTAAAGTCGAAGAGGAACGTCATCGCTCCTTACCCTTCGGGTTCGCCAGTTCGACGGGACGGAAACCGACACCGCCGACTGGACTCACCAGCACAACTGGTAGTTTGCCTGATCATAGCAATGAGCCTGTGGTCGAGAGATTCAATGCGGGATGTATTAAAAAATCTCATTTATGGTCTTTCAAAAGCATAGGTCAAAATTGGTAAATATTGGCGTATCCCGTGTAAATCGACTAGAACTCAAGCCAGACAGCGATTAGGAGCAGGGGTGATGTGCAAACCATAATTTATTTACTGTATAAGCTGGTTAGACTGCCCACTATTAAATATAAATGGTCTGTGATGGTCTTTCAGAAGCATGGGTCAAAATTGGTAAATATTGGCGTATCCCGTGTAAATCGACTAGAACTCAAGCCAGACAGCGATTAGGAGCAGGCGTGATGTGCAAACCATAATTTATTTACTGTATAAGCTGGTTAGACTGCCCACTATTAAATATAAATGGTCTGTGATGGTCTTTCAAAAGCATAGGTCAAAATTGGTAAATATTGGCGTATCCCGTGTAAATCGACTAGAACTCAAGCCAGACAGCGATTAGGAGCAGGGGTGATGTGCAAACCATAATTTATTTACTGTATAAGCTGGTTTGACTGGCCACTATTAAATATTGGTTGACAACGCTCTAGCTTCATCCGTTTGTAAAAGTTAGAAAAGCACATTCAGAGGCTATTTATAAAGTAAATATAAAGATGGCTAGCCAAGCGTAATTACAAAGGTAAGATACTTACAAGACAGTGTATATACTTACAGAAATGACTCGAAAAGCTTATTATAGCGACCTTAGTGACTTAGAATGGAAAATTTTGGCACCTTTGATTCCACCAGCCAAATCTGGTGGGCATCCTCTCCCAAGGGGAGACGCTCCGCTAACGCACAACTGATATGAGGGAAGTATGTAATGTCATCTATTGTAAATCGACTAGAACCCAAGCCAGACAGCGATTAGGAGCAGGCGTGATGTGCAAACTATAATTTATTTACTGCATAAGCTGGTTTGACTGTTCACTATTAAATATTGGTAGACAACACTTTAGCTTTATCCGTTTGTAAAGGTAAGATATGCATATTCAATACACTGATTCTTGAAATCTTAATAGAGTGGTTCTTTTAACGAATGATTTTTATATATAGATATTGAGAGTGAAAATATGAAATACTTAAATTATACTCTAAATTATTTAAAAAGAAATTATCGAGCTTTATCGAAATTAATATTTATAACATTACCGATATTAATATTTATAAAATTACCTATATTAACAATTGAATATTTCGGTTATTTTATAATAATACTGATTAAACCTTTTGTCGATTACTTAATTTGTTTAAGAGTTCAATTGATTATCGCTTTAGCTATTTACCTAATTTTTACAAATTTGGATCAAACAATAGAGGTTTATCAATCACTTATTTTAGATGACAAGGGACAAAAAGCGTCTCACTACGCATATATAACCACAATTTTTGTGTCTATATTGACATTTTTTATGTGGTATACTTCCTACCTGATAAAAATAAATGTATATGATGTAAATACTAAAAATAAGAATACATCATATTCAAAAGAAACTGAAAAGAAGGAGAATAGTGAAACAAAGTTTATTCAATGGTTCAAAAAGAACATATTCTATTCAAACAAATTTGAAACGGACAAGAAAAATAAAAATATTGTTCTATGGATAAAAGAGAAGATAGCTTTTATTCAAAATCAAATTAAAAAAGCAATAAATTTTTTGGAAAAACCATTTGTACATGTCTTTAATTTATTAGTTCTAACACTGTTAGGAATGATTCCAATTGCTAGTCTTGCTACGGGTCTTTATAACGGATATAAGGAGCTTTATAAAGCATCTACGGATTCTTCTAACGTTTCTAATCAAGACAACTATGAAAAAGCATCTGTTTTTTTAAAAAGTTGGTCAGATGGAATTAATGTCGTTTTATTCCTTGTTCTCGTTTCTTTTGTTGTTGCTAATATCATATATCTACTTAAGTTCAAAAATAAAGATTGGTTTAGTTTAAAAAATCCTATCTTCTTACAACTTGAAGTACTATTTTTTAACTTGTCTCACTTGACTTTGAATCTATTTTCATTGCCTTTAATAGCTGATACGAGTTCAAAGTACTCTAAGGGAGTAAAAACTCTTATTCTTGTTTCAGTATTACTTACAATCTTTTCTTTTTATTATGAATACGAGCAAAAACGAAAGATTGAAATATCGACAGTCGAGCAAAATACATACTCGAAAAAGTACTTTATTTATTTTAAAAATTTAATATACTTAGTACTGACAGTTTCTTTACCTTTTATCTTTTTGAACTTAAATATCCCTTTCTCATCCAGTTGGATTGGGATGATTAGTGTATTGTCTATTGGATTTACTGCACTTTTGATTCTCTTTACAACTATTTATATTTGGGGTCATAATACTAATATACCTCTTCTGACTATTTTATTTGGATTGGTTATTATTTTCAGCTTATTTAACATTAATGATAATCATCATTTAAAAAATTTACCGTGGATGTCGAAGTACTCACTTCACCCTTTAGAAGATAATTTTAATACATGGCTTAAAAAGAAACCAGGTATTTATAAATATAATAAAGATAATCCTTATACTGTTTATATTGTTTCTGCTCAAGGTGGTGGGATCTATGCAGCCTACTATACAGCAAGAGCTTTAGCAATCTTGAGTGAAAAAGTTCCTAATTTTCCCCAGCATCTTTTTGCTATAAGTAGTGTTTCTGGCGGTAGCTTGGGAGCATCAGTCTATTCGAGTTTGATAAAGGAAACTCATGGTGAATATAAGGGATTAAGTAATAAAGTTAATAAATATTTTAATCATGATTTCCTCTCTCCCTTATACACATTTGGTATGTTTCCTGATATGATTCAGGGGTTTTTACCCACGGGTATCAATGATTGGGATCGGGCAAAGGGGCTAGAATATGCCTTTGAAAAAGCCTGGTCTTATAAAAATAGTAAAAATAATAATCCCTTTAAGAACTCTTTTTACGAACATTGGGATCCTACTAAAATAGCTCCTGCCCTAGTGTTCAATACAACAGTAGTTGAAACAGGTAAAAGGTTGGTAATAAGTCCTTTTAAACAAAAAGATCTCGACGTCCTTGAAAATGTAAACTTAAGCTTGAGTACAGCTATTGGACTTAGCGCTAGATTTCCCTTTATCACCCCGGTAGCTTGGTATCATGAAAGTAAGGGTAAAAACAAATACACTAAACATTTAGTTGATGGTGGTTATTTTGATAATTCAGGGATTTTCACAGCCTTAGATATTGGTCAAACTTTGGATAAAAGTGAAAAGATTAAAGAGAATAATATTAATTTTCAAATTATTTACTTAGCGATTGGTAGTCAATCGGAAAACAATACGATTGATAATCAACAAGGGTTGACATCGTTTAATGAAATTTCTTCACCGCTTCAAGCTTTTATTAATGCTAGGCTAGAAAGTGATTTTACTGCTATTGATATGTCTAAATTCATTATCTCTAGTGATAGTAAAATTCGATCAAAGGATAAATCAAAGCCAAAAGTCAAAACTTTGATACTTGAAGCCGAAAATAATAGTATCAAGCTTCCGCTTACCTGGAATATTTCTGAGAAATCAAAAAATGACATTAATAAATATATTCCAGATCCAAGCAATTGTGAAGATAAAAATACGAAAGATTTTATACGTAATAATTGTAGTACTTTTAAATCAATTAAGGACGATTTGATTAAGAACGATGATATTTAATTAAAAAACCTTATTTAAACCTATGCCAGCAGATTACTCGAAGCAAAATCTTAAAGGACGAGATTTTAAAAGTCAAAATCTCAGAGGAGCTAATTTCAAGGGTGCTATTCTAAAAGGGGCTAATTTCAAAGCACAAGACTTAACGGACGCTGACTTTAGTTATGCAAAAATTTATAGTGCTGATTTTACTGATGCTAATTTAACAAAAGCTAATTTTAGCCATGCAAAAGCTGGATTGCGAAGGCGATGGGCTATTTTCTTAGTGTTTATTTCGTGGACGCTTATAAGTCTATCAGGATTTTTTTCAGCAGGATCTGGTACTTTGGTCGCAATGCTAGTATTTAGCAAAGATACAAACTCTCAGCTAATGTATCAAGTTGGAGGGTTGAGTATTATATTTATGATAGGTATATTCTTTTTGTTTACAATTTACCAAGGAATATTAGTGGGTATGGGAGCTTTCGTTGGATCTGGAGCCTTAACTGTACCCTTAGCTGTACCCTTTGTTCTTCAAAACGGAGACGTCGATGCTTTAGCCTTGACCTTAGCTGGAGCCTTAGGCTTAGTTTTAGCCCTAGTTGAAGTCTTAAGTGGAGTCGGAGTTTTAGTTGCAACAAGAGGAAAAGTTTTAGTTGTAACCGCAGTCGTAATTGGAACTGTAATCGGAGCTAAAGTCGGATTTTTCCTTGGAAACAAAGTTGCACACAACGGGGTCAAAGCGGAATTTTACGTTTTACCCATAGCCGTAGTTTTAGCCACAGCAGCAATAATATTATTAAGCACATATATAATTAGACGTGGATTTAAGGGAGACCCCAAGCACGTCTTGATTTGCGACATTGCAGTTGCTTTTGCAACTTTAAAAGGAACAAGTTTCTGTAGTGCCAATTTAACGGATGCTAATTTTACATCTGCTACTCTCGGAAATACGGATTTTAGCAAAGCGAATTTGACTCGTACAAGCTTTTATAAAGCCAATAAATTACACAGAGTTCATTCTAGTTCTAGCTATCTACAAATTACACAGGTACGTGATTGTTTAGTAACTGGACATGGTTATTGTAAAAAATTTGATCGCTTAGACCTACGTGGAGTTAACTTTAAAGGTACTAATTTAACAGACGCTAGTTTCATCAGCGCCGACTTAAGCTTTGCAAATTTACAAGATGCGGATTTATCCAGAGCCAAGCTAGTACAAGCGCAGTTAGATGGTACTGATTTTACAGGTGCTACTCTTACAGGAGCTTACATTCAAGACTGGGGCATTACTAGAGATACCAAATTTGATGGGGCGCGGTGTGAGTACGTTTATATGCGGTTTCCCACAAAAGAGAATCCTGACCCTTGTCGTAAACCGGATAATCGAGAAGAAGTTTTTGCCGATGGGGAGTTTGGCGATTTTATCAAGCCGATTTTTGATACTCTAGACCTTTACCATAGCCAAAGTATTGACCCCCGTGCTATTGCCATTTCATTTAACCAGTTAGCTGAAAATCATCCTGATGCTGAGTTGAGAATTGTCGGCATGGAGATGCGGGGTGAAGATAAGTTTTTACTTCGTGCTAAGACTGCTCTAGATGCTGATAAGTCTGAACTTAGTGCGGAATATTTTGACATTTACAATCAACTTAAGGGGTTGTCAGAGCAAGAAATCAGATTGCTGTTACAAGAGCAAGGTAGCGAAATACATGATTTGAAAAAATCAGTACAATCGATACTTCAAAGCTCGAATTCTTACACAAGAAAAACGATTTTGATTCTAACGGCTAATCCCAAAAGCACTACGTCTTTACGATTGGATGAAGAGGTACGAGAAATTGATGCTGGATTAAAAAGAGCAAAAAGAAGAGAGGAGTTTAACTTAGAACAACGTTGGGCTGTGCGTGTGCGAGATGTATCTCAAGCATTATTAGACTTCGAGCCCCAAATTGTTCATTTCAGTGGACATGGTTCTAAAGATGATGGTTTGGCGTTTGAAAATCAAACTGGAGATGCACAGTTAGTAAATACAGAAGCTCTAGCAGAATTGTTCAAGTTGTTTACTGCTCACACTGAATGCGTTTTGCTCAATGCGTGTTATTCATCGGTACAAGCAGATGCAATTGTCCAACATATTCCCTACGTTATTGGAATGAACAAAGAGATTGGTGATCAAGCTAGTATTGAATTTGCCATCGGTTTTTACACTGCATTAGGGGCGGGAAAATCAATTGAGTTCTCATACCAATTTGGGTGTAATGCTATTCGGCTTGCAGGAATTCCAGAACACTTAACACCTGTATTAAAGAAAAAACAGTAAACTCAAAGCACGTTTGAATTTTGAATTCCCTAACATGGAGGCCTGTTTGGGTTTGAATAAATCATCTGCAAAATCTTGGGCGGTTGTTCACCAATGTGAAAAGCACGGACTCGTTCCTCAATCACTCTATCTGCATTCGTCACCCGCGCAAATTGCCTTTTGTGTTCTGCCCAAGATTCTACAAGCGTTGTTTCTACAAAGCGACTAGGATCAGACAAATCTTGATACAAGCCCCACTGCAGTGCACCATCACGCCGGCGAATTTGGCTAAATGCTTGCATCACCTTGGAAAATTCTTCAGCGTTTGCTAGGTCAATGCGATACTCTAAAGTAATCAAAACAGGACCATCATTTGGGCAAGGTTCAAAAGCAATGCGTGGTTGATCCCAATGCAGGGACGCTTGTAAGTCCAATTTTTCAGCACAGCGAAGACGATAACGCTTTGTCAGCAGGACACACACAATTAATCCTACAGCAGCACTGGTAAGGGCAGTTGAGATACTTGTATGTTGAGCCAAAGTACCCCACAAAAGACTGCCCAACACCATTCCTCCTTGGAACACAAGCAATTGTACAGATAAAGCTCTAGCACGCACCCAGCTTGGAACTGATGTTTGGGCTGTGACAGTCAGACTAACCATAACGCACAGGGACGAAATGCCCACCAGCAGCATTACTACCCACACCAGTGGTACAATCCGGAAATATGCTAGCGCTAGCATCATCGCAGCCATCACTAAGGATGCGATCGCCACCAGGCTGTCGATTGAAAATTTCTCTCGTGCTTTGGGTAAAAGAAACGCTCCTCCTAAGCCGCCAATGCCCCAAAAGCCAAGAACGACACCATATCCAAACGCATCCAGCCCCAACTCTTTGCGCCCCAGCAGTGGTAGTAGGGCAAACAAGGCGCTGGCAAAGAAAATGTAGGCTATTGTTCTAATCAGTACAGATTGGAAGACTGGGGCGTAGCGGATGTAACGTACCCCTGCTTGCATAGCTCCCACAAACCGTTCTGTGGGTAAGGCACTCTTTTCATGCGTACGTTCCCAACGAGCAATCACGAAGATCACGCTCACAAATGAGGCAGCATTTAGCAGGAAAACAACACCTGTTCCTGCTGTGGCGATGACAATCCCTGCTACGGCTGGACCAATTGAGCGAGATAAATTAACAACAATACCACTGAGAGTGACAGCTTGCGGCAGTTCTTCTTTCGATACGAGTTGGGGTGTGACAGCTTGCCAAACAGGCATATTCATCGAACTGCCTATACTCAGGGCAAACGTCAGCCCTAAGAGTATCCACGGAGTTGTAATGTGAGCTACTGTCAGCACACCCAACAAAGCAGCTACGATTAACATCCAACCCTGTGTCCACAGCAGCATCTTGCGACGATCAACAACGTCGGCGATCGCTCCTGCTGGTAAAGCCAGCAAGAAAAACGGCAAGCTAGACGCCGCCTGCATCAGCGCCACTAATAGCGGTGAATTGGGTGCAAGAGTTGTCATTAACCATGATGCGCCGACATCGTGCATCCAAGTCCCAATGCTTGACACCGCTGATGCTACCCACAAGGCACGAAACACCGGCTGACGCAAAGGAGTCCACATGGAAAGAGCAACTGCTGATGGTGATGTCATGGGGAGATCCTGGAGTAGGGTGGAGTGAAGTAGCTACGGGGTTTTTCCAAAACCCCTCTGGGCATATACGGGCGATCGCTCGTGTGGCATGACTTGATAGAACTATCTACCACAAATCGACGATCTGTAATTGGACTGTACCAGATTTCATGGTCTGGTTTACCTTGCCGTTTAAAGTAAGCTATTCGAGAGTCAACAAACTAGGGGTGTAAGGGTGTAAGGGGAGCCAGTGCGTTGGGCGGGTTTCCCTTACACCCTCATACCCCTACACCCCTTTCTTGGTCAGTACTTAAGGCAGACTGTGACGTTCAAAAAAGTTCCAAATCATCTGACTGGCGTTAAAGCCAAGCTTATTGTTGAACTTATTGAGGCTAGCATCATCAGAAGTGCCACCAGGCCAAGCATGTCCACCACCTACAACAGTTGCAAGAAAAACTTCTGAGCCATCTTTACAACCTGAGTAGCGAGAGATTTTGACTTTATAGGGGGCGCGTGGATTAGCACCGGGAAGCAGTCGCACTGGAGCCGATCCACCGCAGCGATCGCGCGATCGCCAAAAGTTAATTGTTGCGGGGACGGAAATCAGCGCTCCTCGCTCTTGGGAGTCGTGATCGCCTTGATATTGTACGGAGCGATCATTTGTACCGTTGATCATTAGTATTGATACGGCTGCCCGTGGCTGACAAAGAGGTTTAAGTCGCACTGGCATCGCACCTGCTACTGATGCAAAAGCAGCAATTTTATTAGGGAATTTACAAGCCAAGGCTTGGGCTAGAATTGCTCCTTTGGAAAAGCCAGTCACATAAATTTTCTCGCTGTCAATATTTCTTGTTTGTTGTATGCGCTTAATCAATGCTGAAACAAATGAAAGATCATCCACACCCGTTTGAGAATTAGCTCGCAAGCTCCATTCTTGGTTAATTCCATCTGGATAAGCAACAATAAACCCTTTTTGCTCAGCTAAAGTATTGAAGCGAGAAACATGAGCAATTGAATGACCACTACCACCATGTCCGTGAAACACTAAAACTAATGGCATCGGACGACGAGAATTATAAGATTTTGGGGTGTAAAGATAGTAGGTACGCGATCGCCCTTGATTGCTTATTTGCTGGTCGTTGCCACCGTAAGCGATTTTTTTGCTAGATATGGTTTTTTCTTGTGCTTGAATGATTCGGCAATCTGTTACCAAGAACGTTGAGAGCAGGCAAACAAGAATGTGAAAAAATCGGGAATTCAAATTACTCTTCACTGTCAATATCATTAAATCTGTTGATTTTTTTATAAGCGTTCAGCCGTCACCACTTAGTGTTCAGCTTGCCTTGCCGAAAGACCGACAAATCATGCTTGCTGATGAGTCAAAGCTAGTAGCTGAATACTTACAAATAAACACTTTTTGAATTAGGCAGTTCACAGATCTACCTATTAAACAAAAAAGTGGTTAAATATTCTAAAATACGCAATCCTCTAAGAGAACCAGAAACGAGGCGAGTTGCAGCAATTGGTTGTCTGAGGAGTCCCATTGCTAAAGGAAATGCCTGCAAAGAACCATCAGAGTGAAATGCATTGCTGAGGTTAGGAATATTGTGATGTGCATCGTCGCTGATAACTCGCAGCATTGATACAGCAATTCCTAACTCACTCAAAAATTCTAATACTAAAAATCCCTCCATGTCTACAACGTCAGCACCATATGTTTGACCTAATTGAAATTTTTCACTTGCAGAATAAATCAGGCGATCGCTTGTCAAACCAATACCTGTAAAAACTCTATCTTGTAATTTATTTTGGACTATCTCCGTTAACGAGCGATCGCACAAAAGTTCAGCAGCATTTTTCTTTTCTTCTGCACCAGGATAAATGCAACTTCGATACACTACAGCCTTGCCAACACTATATTTAGTTGACAAACTTCCACATAACCCAATCAACAAAACTCTCGGTTGCGGATGATGAGAAAGGTGTCCAGCTTGTAACCATTGTTCTAAATGTTTGGTTAGTCCTGAAGAACCCATAGGAATGGGAAAAACAGGCGGTGTCGCAACTGCAAGGCGATTTAATCCTTTGCAAACAGCTTTGTACTCTGATCCAGTAACAACTAAAATGGCATCCACAAGCATTGTCATAATCTTTTGGCGCTATTGCGTATACTGCTATTACAGTCTTGCTTTTCGCCTCTGGGATACTAACTGGGCTGCTAACAGAATTGCTGCTTTCATACTCGTAGCATCAGCAATTCCCTTACCCGCAATATCAAACGCCGTCCCGTGATCCGGTGAGGTACGAACAAAAGGAAGACCTATAGAAGTATTAACTGCTCTGTCAAATGCCATCAACTTTACCGGTATTAAACCTTGGTCATGATACAGTGCAATGTAAGCATCTGCAGCTTGTGACGGCTCAATGTTACCATACCAAGCTTGACCTGGTTTAACCCACATTGTATCTGGTGGAACCGGACCGTCTAATTGTAAATTCGGGCGGTTTTTGCGTTCTTGCTCAATCCAGGGAATTAACCAATCTTGTTCTTCGTGTCCAAGTTGTCCCTGTTCGCCGCTGTGGGGATTTAAACCAGCGATCGCAATTCTCGCTTTTTGTAAACCAAAATCTTTCTCCAAACACTCCACCAACAAGTCAAGTTTTTCTGTCATCAACTCTGGTGTTAGTACTTTTGGTACTTGACTTAATGGCACATGTGTGCAGGCAAGCAGAGTGCAAAGTGTCCAGTTAGTGTGGGGCGATCGCGCGACAAACAACATTCCCACACGTTTTGCGCCTGACTTTTGGGCCAAAAGTTCTGTTTGACCTGGATAATTATACCCTGCCGCCTTCCAGGCTGATTTGGCAATTGGACCTGTTACGATACCATCAAATTGATTGGCCAGTGTTTGGGCTATGGCTGTTTCCATATAAGCAAAGCTAGCCGCACCACTTGCTGCATTACCCGTCCCGATGATAATTTCGTCCTGTGTGTGCTTGTCTAAGGGCACATCAAGAATTGATAACTCTGCTGGATCTGCTAAAGGCTGAGAATTTTCGGCTAATTTTAGTTTCGTATAAATCTCTACTAAGAAATCTCGGCTACCCACGACCGTCAGATCACAACTTTTGCTAACTTCTGGATCGGCTAAAGCTTTTAAAATAACTTCTGGTCCAATTCCTGCTGGATCTCCCAGTGTTAATGCTAAGCGTGGGCGGCTTGGCACTGATGTTATATCTTTTTGATCTAATTTGTACATTGTTGGCATATTATTCCTTCTCAAGATACACTTCAACTTCGTAGAGAGCAGGAATTTGCTCAAAACAGACTTGTTTGGTCAGTAAACTAGGGGTGTAAGGGGGTAAGGGGGTAAGGGTGTAGGGGATCCCCATCAATGAATTGAGGTGCTACAGGCACCTGTAGGATCTCCCGACTTGAGACATCTGGCGTGGGCTTGAGTCCTTCTGGGTTCGGCGGCGTGGCAACAAAGAAGATCCCCTCTTCCCCCTACACCCCTACACCCCCACACCCCTACACCCAGGAGCGAAGCGATAAAAAAATATTCAATCGGAGGGAGACAAGGAGGACGACTTGAGATATCGGCAACTTTACAATGTTTCACACAAGTCTAATACTATGGCAGCTCTTTCAGGCTCTGGTAAACTTAACTTAATTAAACAATTTGCAAAGGAGAATTAGAACAATGAGCGGCGAAATGTTAAATGCAGCTTTGTTGTCCTTCGGTTTAATCTTTGTGGGCTGGGCTTTAGGCGCTTTGTTGCTGAAAATTCAAGGTGGCGAAGAGGAATCGCTGTAAAAAAGCATCGCGCTAGAGACAAGAGACAACTTTAAAGTCTCTTTGTCTCGTATACGCGCTTTCAAAGCGTGTAAACTTTTGTTTGCATAGTCAAGTCTGATAAGATTTTATTCATAAAAGTTTAAATTTTGTAAAAAGCTCTCATGACATTATTAATAATTGGTGCCACTGGTACTTTAGGGAGACAAGTGGCTCGTCGTGCGATCGATGAGGGGTATAAAGTTCGGTGTCTTGTTCGGAATGCAAAAAAAGCCGCGTTTTTAAAAGAGTGGGGAGCCCAAGTCGTACCAGGAGATTTATGCTACCGTCAGACATTGAAAGCAGCACTTGAAGGTGTGACAGCAGTTATTGATGCGTCAACATCTCGTCCTGCCGATTCTGTTAGTATCAGACAAGTAGATTGGGAAGGCAAAGTCTCTTTGATTCAAGAGTCTGTTGCTGCAGGTGTGGAACGTTTTATCTTTTTCTCCTTACTGGATGCGGAAAAATATCCAGACGTACCCTTAATGGAGATTAAACGATGTACAGAACTTTTTTTGGCTGAATCCGGTTTAAATTACACCATATTGCGACTGTCTGGCTTCATGCAAGGCTTAATCGGTCAATATGGAATTCCGATATTAGAGGGACAGCCTGTTTGGGTAACAGGAGATTCGTCTCCGATCGCCTACATGGACACTCAGGATGTTGCTAAATTTGCCATTCGCGCGCTGAAGATACCAGAAGCCGAAAAGCAAACTTTTCCAGTGGTGGGAACTCGTGCTTGGAGTGCCGAGGAAATTATAGCCTTGTGCGAACGCTTATCTGGAAAGGAAGCGCGGATTACACGGTTGCCAATTAATTTACTACGTACCGTGCGCCGAGTCATACGCTTCTTTCAGTGGGGATGGAACGTATCAGATAGACTTGCTTTTACAGAAGTCATCGCTAGTGGCAAGCCACTAAATGCTCCAATGGAGGAAGTTTATCAGGTTTTTGGGTTAGAGCCCAGCGAAACAGCAACCGTAGAAAGTTACCTGGAAGAGTACTTCAGTCGAATTATGAAGAAGCTCAAGGAGTTAGACTACCAGAAGATTCAGCCCAAAAAACAAAAACCAAAAAGATCCCCGTTTAAGAAAACCGACACTCAGTAGCTATCAGTCATAAGTTATGAGTCAGTAGTTATGACACAAAAACAAAATACTAATGACTAAATAGCCCAAAATGTGCAACGATTAACATAATAAAGTGCGTCACTAATAATTTGGATATTTCAGTGTGCCCAAAGCAGGCATTATCTACAATGACGTTAAGCCGGTAGCAAGCCGAATCGCTATCGAACTGAAACAGACATTAACCGCAGCAGGTTGGGATATCTGTGTCACATCAGCTGTAGGCGGAATATTGGGCTATTCTACACCTGAAAGTCCCGTATGCCACACCCCAATAGAGGGACTAACACCCCCTGGATTTGATTCAGATATGAAATTTGCGGTGGTGTTAGGCGGAGACGGTACAGTTCTGGCTGCTTCTCGTTTAGTTGCTCCTTGTGGTATCCCGATTTTAACGGTCAACACCGGTCACATGGGATTTTTGACCGAAACTTATCTCAATCAATTACCCCAAGCAATAGAAAAGTTGCTTCTGGGTGATTATGAGATTGAGGAAAGAGCGATGCTCACAATCAGAGTTTTTCGGGAAGATTATGTCATGTGGGAAGCTCTGTGCTTAAATGAGATGGTGCTGCATCGAGAACCATTGACCTCTATGTGTCATTTTGAGATAGCGGTTGGTCGGCACGCAGCAGTAGACATTGCAGCAGATGGTGTGATAGTATCTACGCCGACAGGTTCTACAGCATATTCATTGAGTGCTGGCGGTCCAGTCGTGACTCCGGGTGTACCCGTACTGCAGCTTGTACCCATATGTCCTCATTCTCTGGCTTCTAGAGCTTTGGTATTTCCAGATAGTGAACCACTGAATATCTACCCAGTGAACACTCCTCGGCTGGTGATGACTGTGGATGGTAATGGGGGGTGCTATGTTCTGCCAGACGATAGAGTTTCTGTAGAGAAGTCACCCTATTGCGCCCCGTTTGTCCGTCTCCAACCCGCAGAATTTTTCAGGATTTTACGAGAAAAACTGGGTTGGGGTTTACCACATATAGCTAAGCCTAGCTCTGTAGAATTACCCTAGGGTTATTTGGGATTTTGGATGAGTGAGGGGTTGTCTAAAAGTTGAATTTATCATTCTGCTGATAAACAATGCCAGCTAGATTTGAAATTAGTGATTAAAATGACTGTATCTGTCGATTTGTATGGCAGATACTTATATGTGCTAATACATGGTCGGTAGAACACGTGTCAAGTCAAGATTGATTGATCACCAAAAAATCCGTAAACTGCACTTCTACCAACTTCAGTAAAAATCCTAAATCTAAAATCGAACATCCAAAATCAATATGACGGTAGCTCATAACCCTTGTGTATTGCTAATTGAAAGCGATGAAAATCTCGCAAATCAGCTTGCTTTTGATTTAAAAGAAGCTGGTTATGATCCCATCGTGGCTCATGATGGGACAAATGGTATACAATATAGTCGCGATCGCGAACCTGCTTTAGTTGTCATCGACCGAATGCTGGCAGGAGAATCCGGACTGTCGTTATGTAAAAATTTTAGAACGACTGGAATGCGATCGCCCGTCCTAGTTCTAATGGCACGCGATACAGTAGATGATCGTGTAGCTTGCTTAGATGCTGGAGCTGATGATTACTTTCTCAAGCCTTACCGGGGTGAGGATTTTTTGAACCTGGTTCGCTTATACTTAAAACCTGAAGTCGATACTTCCGAGCACTTACGTTTTGGTGATCTCATTTTAGATATAGCAACCCGCCGCGCCATACTTAATGAACGGGCGATTGACTTAACAATGAAGGAATTTGACCTGCTTAAGTATATGATGGAACATCCCCGTGAGGTATTAACCCGCGAACAAATACTGGAAAATGTTTGGGGTTACGACTTTATGGGCGAGTCGAATGTGATTGAAGTGTACATTCGCTACTTGCGACTCAAAATTGAAGATGAAGGTCAAAAGCGACTCATTCAAACGGTGCGAGGTGTAGGCTATGTATTGAGAGATACTTGAACACAAGTGGGAAGAGTCGAGGAAGTGAGGTGAATAACAAAATAGATAGCTAATGACTAAAATTTTTATGATTAATTGGCTAAGTTTGCTATCAGTAGTTTTGAGCATTTTGCTAGCCGGCTGTTCTGTTCCTACACAAGCAGTTCTTCCCACGGCTACGCCTAGTTCTCAATCCCAAGCACCAATGTCTTCAAAGCTAACTAAGAATGCAGGTCAACAACTACCAATTTCAGCTGTGGCGGTTGTTCCCGATGTTCCCGATGGTACAAAAATTGAGTTAGAAGTCGCACAGACACCCCAACAGCAAGAGATGGGGTTGATGTATCGTCCAGCTTTACCCGATAACCGTGGAATGCTGTTTGAGTTTCGATCACCGTTTACAGCCAGTTTCTGGATGAAGAATGTACCAGTAGCACTGGATATGGTTTTTATGCTAAATGGGAAAGTGCAGTACATTGCTGCTTCCGCACCTCCTTGCAACACCACTCCTTGTCCTACTTATGGTCCCCAGACACCAATTAATCAAGTCATAGAACTACGTTCCGGGCGGGCTGCACAATTGGGCTTGAAAGTTGGCGATTCTGTAAAAATTGAGCATTTAAAATCAGGCAATATACGGCAATAAAGATTTAGATCTTGCCCACCGGGTCTTAACACTTAGTACCGCGCGTCTCCCCTTGGGACACGCGCAAGGGACGCTGAATTCGCTCATTCACTGAATTTTGGATGGGTGTTTTACTTCCGCCGTTGTCTACTAGTATTTTATAGCAGTCCTAAATGAGATTGTAAATTGTCCCATGAGGGCTCTTAACGCTTAACGCTTAACGCTTAACAGGAATTGTTTATAAATGATTTAGGATTGCTATATTTGTCACATTTATGTAAATATTTATTAAAATTTTGGCAAATAAAAGAAATTTAAGAGATTCTTTGACAAGTGAAAGAATAAAAGCGTTGTTAGCCAAGAATGGACTGCTTCTTGCTCCGCTAACAGTATAAATTCTGTACGACTAGTGGATGAATAAGTGGATGAACAAATGGATTTAAGTCTCCCGCCAAATTGTCAAATTGGTGGTCTACAATGAGTCGCGCCTTTGAATCCGCCACTAATTCCATTCCGACTTCCAACTTTTACCTCTGACTTTCGACCTGCGACCTCCAACTTCTAACTTCTGTGTTAACTCAGTACACATTCTTAAAAGCTTTATTGTTCCAAGACTAGATAACTAATTTTATCCTAGATAACAAAAAATATTCCTTTGGACATACGTGTAAAGAGTAGTCAATAAGAGAATATTAGGCTAAGGAATCTTTCTTACTACAGTTGTAGCTAACTAAAGCACTGAAGTAAAAAGGATAAAGTTATAAATTCATCTAAATATTGTGCTGCTTAAGACTTATAAGATAAGTTGTATTACTGTCTCTTTTTGAGAAGAAAACATTCTTTGAGCAACACCAGACAAACTTTCCTGAGTTATCTATTAAGCAAAGGCACAGTGATAGGAGAATTGTTGGCTACTTACAACTACACCAGAAGTGGTGAATTGAAATATAAACATACACACCATGTGAGGAGATCCAATACAAAATGTCACCATTAACCTATTCTAGATTTATTAGCTTTTTACAGGAAGATTTGGCAATTTCCACAGCTTCGATCGCAGTCGCTTTGCGTCGCAGTGAGCAAAATCCAGGTCCTTTGCCAATGATTCTTTGGCAATATGGGTTAGTTACCATAGAACAGTTAGAAAAAATATATGATTGGCTGGAGACAATATAGGAAATAATCAGCTTGTTTAGGAGTGTCGAACTGTGCTTATATATGGAGTAAGCCTGTTACAAAGGCTTGTGTCTGAAATAAAAAAGATAAAATTTAATTTATTTGTTAAAAGAGCGAGTTCATAATTCAACTCGCTTTTTAGATTGTAGATTTGTAAGACTCACGTCTGTTTAAGATTGGGGAGTCGCTGTAGCTACCATCAGCCCCCACACGATATCGAAACGAACTCTAGTTGCACGGCGAATCGTAAAATTTGTAGCTGCAAGAAAGTGATGAAACTCGTCTTGGGTATAACACTGTTTATAAGCCGGGTCAAATAACTTTAATACAATGTCGCTAATTTTCCAAAAAAAATAATCTTTGCACCAATCCAAAATGACAACTTTGCCCTCAGGTTTGAGGACACGTTTCATCTCGCTTAACGCAGCTAATGGATCGTCAAAATAATGGAACGAACTGGCAGATATAACAACATCAAAAGTGTTACTAGCAAATGGTAACGCTAACGCACTTGCGGTTTGGAACGAGACTTGAGAATAAATGCTACATTTGTGTTTGGCAATCTCCAGCATTTTCTCTGAAATGTCTACTCCAACAATCTCTTGCGTTGGATATTCACTCAGTAACAGCCGTTCAAACTCACCTGTGCCACAAGCAACATCAAGTACAGTATCTAGTGGTGAGATTTGCGCCCAGTCCTTGAGAAAGGATAGTGTCTTGAAGATGTAGCTTTTCCAACGTTGATCATACACAGATGACATCTGATCATATTGCTGACGAACTATTGTTTCACTCATCCTGTACTTCCTGTGATCATGGATGATTTTTGCTACCTCCAATAACTATAGCGATTCTCGTTTGAATCAAATACACAACGTCTCGGCTGTATTACAGGCAATTGAGAACTGCTATTTTCCAATACGGTTTTGTTAAGAATAATTCCAGGTTGAGAATTTTTAGCCTTTAATAAGCGTCGGAAAGCTAAATGTTTGGTGGCAAAAACATCTAGCAAAATAGCTAGAGTTCGAGAAGACTTTCTACACAAGCTATCTCGCAAAATAGCATACGAAAACCAAGTGATTTGTGTAGAAGATTTGGCAGTTAAGAACATGGTTAAGAATTCTAACCTTGCTAAAGCCATTAGTGATCAAGGTTAGGGAATGTTTCAAACCATGCTCAAATACAAAGTTGAAAAGTTTGGGCATACATACCTTGAAATAGGTCGCTTCTTCCCATCTTCTCAGCTTTGTAGTCAGACTCTACTACCAATCCCAATGCTGCAAAATGGTTATGATTCTTTGGGTGTCAGGTTTGTAGATTGTTCACACTGCCTTTGTCAGCACGATAGAGATATCAACGCCGCAATAAATATTAGAAATGAAGGATTGCGACTTTGGGCGTTAGGAACTAGCGCTTCTGCCCTTGGAGGGGATGTAAGACCACAAAGTCATCAGGACGTAAAAAATCCACGAAGGCTGAGGCAATCCCCAATGAATTGGGAAGCCTACACTCGCCTGTTAAGGGAGTGTAGGTAGTTCACTCAGCAGCAATATGCTTAGTGTTGAGATGATTGAGGGACCAACGGTGGTCAATATTAAAAGACGATTGACAAACTTCTTCCAGATGCTTTTGTTGTACAGCCGCTTTACGCAAGGTAATAATGAGCTGATTTACCTGATGCCGCAAATTCGGATCATTGCTAACCGCTACCATAGTTTGTCTCTCTAACAGTTGCAGTATAAGTTCGTAGTGAACAGGTGAAGGCAGAGGAATTTGCTCCATGAAATTAATAGTTGATTTCAGATTTTGGATAATTTAGAAGTTGCTTGTCATTAAATGAATTGTTACACAAGCATCAACCAATTGCCTAAAGCTAAAATTCTTCATGGGGTCAAGATTTGCCAAAAAGGTTGGCGATCGCTTCCTCTGGATCTGGCTGTTTAATTAGAGACTCTCCAATCAGGACAGCTGATGCGCCTGCTTGTTCTACTAAAGTCAGATCATCTGAGTTATGTAATCCTGACTCGCTGACAACCACAATATTCCTTTGCTGTAATTCTTTACCCCTTGCTGCTAAGAGTTGGCAAGTCGTTTGTACATCAACAGAGAAATCTTCCAAGTTGCGGTTATTTATACCTACCAGTGAAACACCATCTATAGTTAACACGCGGTCAAGTTCTGCTAAACTATGGACTTCAATCAATGCCGCCATTTTTAAAGCTTTGGCAATTTTGACAAAGTATTGTAAATCTTGATCGCTGAGTATAGCCGCAATCAACAATACTGCATCTGCGCCTCGAACACGCGCCATATACATTTGGTAAGGATATATGACAAAATCCTTGCATAGTAACGGTAAATCTACTTGAGCGCGGATTTTAGCTAAGTTTTCAAAGCTACCAGAGAAAAACTTTTCATCCGTAAGTACCGAAATACAGCTAGCACCTGCTTTTTGATACTTTAAGGCAATCTCCACCGGATGAAAATCTTCTCGTAAAATTCCTTTACTGGGAGACGCTTTTTTAACTTCAGCGATCAATCCTGGCTTTGTTTTGCCTTGCTGCAATGCTGCTACAAAATCACGGACGGGAGGCGCTTCAACCACCTGACGCTGCAATTCCTGCAAAGAAAGCTTTTCCCGCATTCGGTTAACTTCTTCTTCTTTATGCCAAACAATTTCTTCTAAAATGTTATTTGGCTGGGCATCAGGTGTAGCGACTTGATAGCGTATTGTGGATACAGCAATAGGTGGACTAGGTCTAGAGCGACGGATTTGCATAATTAGTTATTAGTCATTGGTCATTAGTCATTAGTTATTAGTCTTTTCTCTTCCTCTGCGTCCTCTGCGCCTCTGCGGTTTTTTCATTATTCCAATTCCATTTGTCAAGTACAAAAGACACAGAAAATCGCAAATCTGCCAAATCATGATTGTACAGTGCGAGTATCTTACTCGTATACTGTAGCGAGCAAGATGCTCGCACTACTCCTGTAAAATTGGGATGCTCCCCAAAGGACAAATGACTAACTAGCAATAGCTCGTTTGTAAGCTTCGTCCAGCACTTCCGAAAGTGTTGGATGGGCGTGAACCAAATGAGCAAGGGTGTGGACAGATTGGCGGTTGGCGATCGCCGCTGACGCTTCATGAATTAAATCAGAAGCGTGTATCCCAAAGATATGAACGCCTAAAACTTCGCCTGTGTCTTTGCGATAAATGACTTTTGCCATTCCGTCTGCTTCACCTTCTGCCAAAGCTTTGGAGTTTCCTTTGAAGTAACTTTTTGCCGTCCCAACTTCAAATCCTTCAGCGCTACCTTTTTCTTTGGCTGCGCCTTCAGTCATACCCACATAACTGATTTCTGGATGAGTAAAAGCTGCTGCGGGGATACTGTGATAGTCTACTTCCTTGTGCCGCCCACAGATATTTTCTACTGCGATGATACCTTGAGCAGAAGCTGCGTGTGCCAGCATCATCTTGCCGTTAGCGTCACCAATCGCCCAGAGATGCGGGAAGACTTCACCTGCTGATAGCACTGCCATGCTGTCGTTAACTGGGATAAAGTTTCGACGATCAAGTTCTACACCAATAGACTCTAAACCCAGGTTTTGCGTTGCTGGAATACGTCCTGTTGCAACCAGACATGCATCGACTTCCAGCACCTCCACGTCTTCTTTGGTTTTGAAGTTGGCTAGTTCAATCACGACGGGTGAACCAGGAGTGACTTTTTTGGCGTATATGCCCACATGAGTTTCAACATCACGCGCAGTGATGAGAACTCGTTCAGCTAGTTTAGCAATATCGCGGTCAAATCCTGGCATCAACTGGTCTAGGGCTTCTATCATCGTGATTTCACTGCCCAAAGCTGAGTAAACATCGGAAAATTCTAAGCCGATGTAACCACTGCCAACAATTGCTACCCAATCTGGTAATGATTCTAGCTTTACGCCTTGATCACTAGTAAATACGGTTTTGCCATCAACTTCAATACCCGGAGGAACGAAGGGTACAGAACCGGGTGAAAGAATAATATCTTTTGCCGTAATGGTTTTTTCGCCGCTGTCTGTTGTCACAGAAACTTTTTGTGTTCCTGCGATTTTACCCCAACCTCGAATGATATCGACTCCCAAGCGTTTGAGGCTATTGGTTAAGTCGCCTTGTATTTTGGATACGAGATTGTTTGCATGGTTGGCGATCGCTTGTCGATCAAATTCCACACTTCCCAGTTGAATTCCCAGTGACTTGAGATGATGGGCGTCTCTTAACTCTCGCACACGTCCAGATGCCGCCAGCAGTGCTTTAGATGGAATGCAGCCTCGGTTAACACAAGTTCCTCCCATATCAGCTGCTTCGATTATGGCTGTTTTCAAACCACAGCTAACGGCGTGTAAGGCAGCCCCGTGTCCGCCTACTCCAGCGCCTACAATTACTAAATCGTAATCAAATTCATGACTCACCTTAGTTTCCCCGTCTGCTTCCGCCTATTTATTCTGAGATTGACCAAGCAATCAGTGCAAGTTTCTTAATTTTAGGCTGTTGTCACTCGCTTCGCTCAAATTCAAAATTCAAAATTCAAAGGAGGGCTACGCCCTGCGCTAACAAAATTAAGAACCACCAAAATAAATGGAGTGTAAGCCGCGTGGCGGTCATGTTATTCAGTAGCGTTAAGATGGACTTTGTACTTTCATTTACAAGATGTAGAATTCGACCAAGAACCATGAGGTGTCGTAGTAGGTGCTTGTGCGACCAAAATCACATCGCCATTGCTATCTACTACCCACCCCTGCGCTTCTACAATCTCATCCTGTGGAGATTTGACATCTTTCTTCTTTTGTATTTCATCTCTACTTCTCTGTCTTTGTGTCTCTCTACTTGAAGTACCAGAAACAGAATTTGCATCTTCTCCCAAAGACACCCAATCTACCTGCACATTGTTGCTTCTAAGAACTTCCCTAGGGTTAGGTGGTATGCCACCGCGTCCGGTGATGATGAATTCGCTTTGATTTCGCGCGACACTTGCATTACATCCTTGTGCCAGTCTCGGTTCCTCTGGTTCCACTGGCAAGTTGATTAATCCACGGTTGACATCAACCTCGGGTGTATTGATATTTACTACGCCGTTTAAAGTCGGACTAGTTTGAGAAATTGCCGTGATATCGTTTGTGATTAGGTTTTGTGGGTTTAGTTTAGTTGGGTCGTTGGTTCCCAATTGTCTTGCCAAGTCTTCTCGACTACGCGGTGCTAAACCAAAAATACTAGTAGCATTGATTTGAATTTTGCCACCAGAACCTGTGAAAGCATTAGCAGTGATGTCACTGTTTTCTTGTGGTTTGGCGACGATGAAGCCATTGGGAGCGTTGATGGTGATATTACCGCCATCGCCAATAGCCTGCGCCTTGCCTGCATTCGTGGATATTTGACTGTTACGGCGTAGTACTAATAAGTCCCGTACTTGTAGGTTAATATTTCCGCCTTGACCTGAGTTCGTTTCAGATATGAGTTTTCCTTGGTTGTTCAGAAGTATAGAACGAGCAGAGATATTGAGTTCGCCTGCTTTACCGAAATTGCGTGGATTCACTAAGTAAATAGCATTTTCCCGAACTTCACTACTTACAGTTACTGCAGCCCTGTCCTGAACAATCAATTGTCCTGTGGTGATTGTCACTTTTCCAGCATCTCCAGAACCATTAGTCGAAGCAAGTAACCTGCTGGGATACCCTGTTACTGAAGTTCCAATCAGTTCTACAGACTTGGAGGCGTTCACCGTCAAATTTCCTGCTTGTCCTGTAGCTGGTGTAAATCCCCTAGAAGCGTTTTGCTGTCCACTAGATTGTACTGATGCCAGTGCTCCATCTTGGATACGTAGCCTTCCAGTGTTGATCGTTAAGTTACCCGCCTTTCCAGCAGAGGCGGTTATAGTCGATAATGCACTAGGGAAAAGATTAACCTTACCAATTAGTTCTACAGACTCGGAGGCGTTTACGGTTAAATCTCCCCCTGCACCGTTGTTGTAAGTAGAAAGAAATACTTGTGCACCATCCCGAATACTTAATTTCTTTGAGGTAATTGTTAAGTCTCCGCTTTGTCCGGCACCTCCAGTTGCACTCTGTATTAATGTGTTAGAACCAACTAGTTCCACAGACTCTGAAGCATTCACTCTTAAATCACCTCCTGAGTTTGAACCCAAAGTTCTAGCCAAAATATTTGAATTAGTCAGCATGAGATGACTGGCTTGTACCTGGATGTTGCCGCCTCCCTCACCACTGACATCTACAGTAGAGTAAATCTCAGAGTTATTAACAATTCGCGGGATGAGTTGAATATTTTGGAAATTCTGAACACTATCATACCCTAAGGTCCAACCTTGGTTTGTTGGGCTTAAATTGACCAGACTATTGCCAGCGACACTTCCTAGCTCAATTCGTCCCCCATCTACCGTTAAATTTCCACCTTCCAACGTTAGATCACCACCCACAAGTGCTAAGGTTTTACCTGGCTGTACCTGTAGACCAACAGGGTCTCCAAAGTAAGTGGTTGCTCCATTTGGACTAGCTTGGGATTGATTGCGGATAGGTGCCGCAGTTGCCCCAAATTGTAAGCCTATGGGAACATTGATAGTCAGCAGGGGTGTGGTTTGGGGATTTGTGGCACTAAACTTAGTACCATCGGCAAAGTTCAAACTACTTGCAGTACTTGCTACAAATGAACCCCCAATATTTAACGAGGCATTGGGACCAAAAATAATACCGTTGGGATTAATGAGAAATAGGTTCGCTGTGCCGTTAGCTCGAAGTATGCCATTAATATCAGAGACAGACTTGCCCGTCACCCGGCTAATAATGTTTTGTATATCAACAGCATTATTAAAGTAAGCTGTAGTTCCATTAGGTACAGAAAACTGCTCAAAACTGTGGAACAGATTACTTCCTGCTTGAGTTCCACCTGAAATAATTTTGATATTGTCTTGTGTTATGACGCGAGAATTGTTAGGTAAAGTAGCATCCGGGGTGATTTGCGCAATAGCACAGTTGGTAGAAAAAGTTATTGCAACAAGTGGTGCAATTCCTAGCCCTTTAACCCAGTTCAAAAGAGTACTCATCTCGAATAGTGTACTTCTCCAAGCAAAGTAATTGTTGCAAAACAACGCTAATTCTGCAACTATATTACTTCCTTCTAGGTATTGAATTACCTAAATTCACTAGAGTAGGTTAGGTTTTGTTTTCCAACCCAAGCCTACTCTGGGTTTAGACCCCCAAGTCAGGAGCCAGTTGCACGCCTCGCATTCTGCCTCCTAGCTCCTAGCTTCTGACTACTTTCAAAGGTCAACAACACTTCCAGCCGCACATGGCGCAACCCGCTATCACAATTTCGCGCCCTGGTATTGCTCCTAAAGAATCCTTTATTTCCGGGTCTTTTATAGCATCGCTAGAGCGAATTTTATCTAGGTCGAGTTTAACATGAATGTGGATGAATCTGTCTTCTAAACCGTATTTTTCAAGCACATCGCCTAACTTGGAGCTTTCCACTCCATCATATACTGCCTTCTGAATCTCTTGTTGTAACTGATCTAGCTTGACCAAATTCATAACTTTTTGTTCTTCTGTTACTGTAGTATCCATGAGTTTTTTCTCCTTAAAATTCACGAAATTGATAACGGATCTTGCATCCATTAAGATGTGTAATATAGCAATCCTATTTAACTTGTGAAAAAGAACTTTTTTCAGTTATCAAACTGCACGTTTTTTTGAAACAACTTGTTTTTCACACGTTGTTGATGACTGCAATACTATGTATTAATGGATAATTTTCAGAGGAAAATAGTTAACACTAAAAGCTTTTGCCCTTTAGCTTTACCGCCTTCCTTCTACCCCTTAATAAGTGCTAGTGAAATTAACTTATGCACTTGGAAAAGAAAAATCTGAAACGACTTTTTCCTTTTCCGTCTCAACAGTAGTCGTCATGAAACAGAAAATGCTTATTTTTTAGGATAGAACTGGCAGCATACCCATTCGAGTCATACGTTTATCTCATATCTTGCACCTAACCGTAGAAATCCGTAGAAGCTAAAAGGATGCATCATAAAGCTACATAATTTTTCTTGGTTTTTCTCGCTCAATAAGACTTTCTGCTCTAATACTGAGTGACAAAATACCATCAATTTTTCTTGGTGCAAGATGTGAGCGCCCAACGGGCGCGATTAACGCTCCCGCAAAATATGAAACAAGCACATTTTTATAAGATTTCTCAAAGCCTTACTGTATAACGGTTCTAAAATGTGCAAGTTAGGAGTTTATCTTTCCTTATGGTGCGATAAGCCGGAGGCTTGACGCTACGCGTATCGCGCAAAGCAACAGACGCAATCATGCGTATCGCCATATTCCTCTTCCTTAAGAAGCCACAGTCGGCTGTAAATGATGACTTGGAAGGTACAAAACTGCTATATCTTGTGAAGTACTGAACTTCTATCTGGCTATGCCTTGCTTTGGATACAGCATTGACAATACCGAAAAAAGCGATCTGCCTCACGCTCATGCTGAGCGCTTTGTGCGTGAGGCAAGCGTTTGCGCAGCGCCCCCTTAGGGGCTAGCGATCGCCATCCCCAAAAGACTCAACCCTTCTAGTTTGTGAGTCGTAAGCACATATGTACTGGGAACTTTCAGCTATTACTATCGTCAATTGACACCAATGCAGGTCAATAGCATTTTGCGATATCGCACACAGAGGAGAGGAGCTTGCACAAGATTAACCGTATAGTTTTAGTCTTTATTTACGCGGTAATTCATAAACTCAGGAGTGAGAGCCAAGAACCATATATGAACCATAACTAACAAGTCCGGCAGGTGGAAACTGATGTCATTCTTGGCCAACATTTCTTATTTTTCTTTGAAAAAAATAGATATTCAGAATGTATATTTTGAGTCAGAAGTTGGTAACTGTTGGATTGGATTGAGTTTGGCAGCCGACTGTGGATTCATGGATTCTTCCGTATACACCCAAAGATGTTCTGTATCGCTCGGCTTACCGCTTGCTACGCCGAAGCGATTCCGAATTATACCCTTTCACAAAAATCCTGATACATTTGACTCCCCCTACTTCCCCTACTTCCCCTACTTCCCCTACTTCCCCTACTCCCCCACTTGCCCATATGTATCAACTTTAAAGTGAAACGGTATTAGGGGGTAGGACTTGCTGAACGATGCGCCCAAAGGCAGCCGCCCTTTGGCGATGTCTGACGACAAGCCCAACTTGAAAGCAGTCGCCTGTCTGTCTTCGGGTTACCCTCCCTTTGAGCGTTGTCCCTGTGCAATCTTATCTACGCAGTTGGGTGGACAGGGACAACTATTTGCGCAATTCCAAACTTTTTCACTTGAGTGGTGACTTTTTCGCCAACAATATTAGGCAAAATGAGTAATACCCAATGGAGCTGCAATCTTATGGACTTGTATGGAGATGCCTTAAACATCCTCAAGGAAACGAGTCGGACTTTCTACATTCCAATCATCAAGTTACCACTGGGCTTGCAAGAAGCAGTCGCATCAGCGTACTTGTGTTTGCGAGCCATTGATGAAATTGAGGATCATCCAGAACTAGATAACTTTACTAAAGCAAAGCTGTTACGAACAATTAGCTTGACATTACAAGCAGGCGGTGATGGCTTTGCCATCGATGCTTTCTACAAAGGATTTCACTCACATGAACATCTCCTACCCGAGGTTTCTGTGCGGATTCGAGAATGGGCAATTCTTGCACCTGCAACCATTGCTCCTCGGATTTGGGATGCAACTGCGGCAATGGCAGATAGAATGGCTTACTGGGCCCAAAACGATTGGAAAATCCGTACCGAGTCCGATTTAGATCGTTACACGTTTGGAGTTGCTGGTGCCGTTGGCTTGATGCTCTCAGATTTATGGGCTTGGTACGATGGGACACAGACAAACCGTATTCATGCAATTGGCTTTGGTCGTGGTTTACAGGCTGTGAATATCATCCGGAACCACACTGAGGACTTGGTGCGTGGAGTGGACTTCTTTCCACAAGGGTGGAGTGCCGAAGATTTGCATCATTATGCCCGTCGCAATTTGACGCTGGCAGATGCATACATTAGCGCTCTTGCTCCGGGTCCGGCTTTGGACTTTTGTCAAATTCCCTTAACTTTAGCTTATGGCACCCTCGATGCTCTTGCCAACGGTAAAAGTAAACTCAGTCGCAGTGATGTTCTTGCACTACTGGAGCAATTTACTAACACCAGTAAATAATAAAACACCTGTTGTCAAGCTTTTCGCTTATGGAAAGTTCTGCGGGTGTTTACATCCACCCATACCTCAATAAACTATCAACTATGTTTATTTAGGTCTGACTAAGCGTTCACAGGTTCTACTTAACACTACTCCTCACACTTACTCACACACCTCAACCCGCATCGCGCATCTGTATGTTTACAGTCAGCTGTGCAGCGTTTATACCAACTAAACAACTGTTCTTAATAGGACTAGAAATCCCAACGTTGCAAAATTATTTTTTCTTATAAGACGGTAGGTTGAAAACCCTGTGTCTTTAGACCAGGGATGAAAACCACTAGGCACTTTTTAAAGTGCTGTCATCTTTTCAGGAATTAATATTGTGAACATTGTATACTAATCATATAAAAGGAGGTGATTTTATTGCTAAAAGATTATGGTTGTCAACAAGTATTGTTGAATCGCTCATTGCTTGTTCACCCAGTTATTGAATATCTTTGTTCTCAGGCTCACAAACTAACGAATTGTGGAATCTATTACGGGAGACAAATTTGGTTTAAGCAACGTCGATATTTAAAAAAGTTTGATCTAATAAACGAGCTAAAAAATAACCGCAACTACCAGTCCCTTCATTCACAGTGTGCTCAACAAGTTCTCCTAACAGTAGCTGAAAGTTTTAAGTCTTTCTACGAGTTAGAGAAAAAAGCACGCAAAGGAGAATTAGATCAAAAACCTCGCATTCCTAGCTATCGTAAAAACGGGTTAGCATCATGCACTTATCCGAAACAAGCTTTAAAGTTAATAGGAAACGAAATACGAATTCCTCTAGGACAAACCGTTAAAGCCTGGTTTGGGATAGATTCTTTCAGTATCCCTGTCCCATCTAATATTAACTTTGCCACAATCAAGGAACTACGAATTCTTCCACGCAACCGTGAATTTTATGCCGAGTTTGTGTACGAACAACCAAAAGCATGGCAACCACGTTTAAATGAAAAATGGGCATTAGGAATTGATCCAGGAGTGACGAATTGGTTAACGTGCGTTGATAATGTATTCGATGGAAATAGTTTCATTGTTGATGGTCGTCACGTCAAATCAATTAATCAGTGGTACAACAAACAAGTTGCTTCTTTCAAGGAGGAGAAGCCACAAGGCTTTTGGTCAAACAAGCTTGCAGCCATCACTGAAAAACGTAATCGACAAATGCGTGACGCAGTAAACAAAGCAGCACGAATTGTCATTGACTATTGTTTGCGGATGAAAATTGGCAACGTCGTGTTTGGTTGGAATCAAGGTCAACGACAAGAAAGCAATATCGGGCGTAAAAACAATCAAACATTTGTCCAAATCCCGACATACAGAGTAAAGGAACGGATTAAGCAACTGTGCGCAAGACACAGCATTAATTTTGTAGAGACAGAAGAATCGTACACGTCTAAAGCTTCATTCCTCAATAATGATGAACTACCAAAATACGGTGAGAAACCCGAACGGTGGAAGCCAAGAGGACGACGCACAAAGCGCGGTTTGTACAAATCAATGTTCTATGGCACGATTAACGCGGATTGTAACGGAGCTGCGAATATATTACGTAAAGTAGCCGCAACACTAAGTTTAGAACTTGGTCGAGTGGGTAGGGGCGCTTTGACACGTCCCACTCGGATGAAAATCTGGGTGACAGCTAAAAAGCGAAGTGGTGAGTCCACCTCCCGTCTTGGCGGTTTCCGTCACGATGGGAGTGTGGCGAACCCGAAGGGCACGGGTTCACCCTACCACGTAGCATCAATTTAGAATCTCCTAGCCTTTAGGCAGGAGAGATGTCAAAGACCTCTGGATGATATTCAAAGATATACTCAGCCACAGTAATGTTTTTGCATTCATTGCATGATTGAGTACTCAGTTTTTCTGATAATTTCGATTGCTACAGACTATATAAAACCTTGCAATTGACTGTATTGTCTTACTTAAAAAAAGGAGAAATATTTCGTGAAAAAAACCCTTTTTCTTAGTCCTCCTTCCTTTGATGGATTTGACGGTGGTGCAGGTTCCCGATACCAAGCCAAGCGCGAAATTACGTCATTCTGGTATCCTACATGGCTGGCACAGCCCGCCGCACTCGTCCCTGGAAGTAAGCTTGTAGATGCTCCTCCACATAATCAGACTGTGGAAGATGTGCTGAAAATCGCCAAAGATTACGAACTGATTATCATGCACACCAGCACACCCTCTCTGGCAAATGATGTGGCATGTGCTCTTGCAATCAAAGAACAAAACCCTAATGTACAAATTGGTTTTGTTGGGGCGCACGTCGCTGTCTTACCAGAGGAAACGCTGCGTGACAACCCTGTGATAGACTTTGTGTGTCGCAACGAATTTGACTACACCTGTCAGGAGTTGGCACTAGACTTACCTTGGGATCAGATTAAGGGACTCAGCTACCGAGATAAAGACGGTAACTTACACCACAATGCTGAGCGTGACTTGATCCACTATTGGGATGTGATGCCCAGCGTACTTCCAGTCTACGGGCGTGACTTAGATATTACGAAATATTTCATAGGATATCTACTACATCCTTATGTTTCATTTTACACTGGTCGTGGATGCCCAGCCAAATGTAGCTTCTGCCTCTGGCCTCAAACAATTGGCGGTCACCAGTACCGTACCAAAAGCCCAGAAGCAGTTGGGCGAGACATGGAAGAAGCCAAAGCCATCTTTGGTGACAAGGTGCAGGAATATATGTTTGATGATGACACCTTCACAATTGACAAGCAGCGGGCGATCAAAATCAGCCAACACATGAAACGGCTCAAGCTCACTTGGAGCTGTAACGCCCGCGCCAACTTAGACTACGATACTCTCAAGCAACTGCGTGACAACGGCTTGCGCCTGTTGCTGGTAGGATTTGAATCAGGTAACCAACAAGTTCTCGACGGGATCAACAAAGGCATTAAGTTAGAGGTGGCGCGGAAGTTTATGGAAAATTGCCATAAACTCGGCATTACCGTACACGGTACATTCATCATCGGCTTGCCAAACGAAAGTCAACAGACAATTGAAGAAACAATTCGTTTTGCTTGCGATGTTAGTCCGCATACCATCCAAGTTTCTATCGCCGCCCCTTATCCTGGAACTGAACTTTATCGACAAGCTCAGACTAACGGTTGGTTTAGCGATAATTCGCTAGTCGCCTCATCGGGGATTCAAATGTCTACACTACAGTATCCGAACCTCTCCAGCGGCCAAATTGAGGATGCAGTCGAGCAAATGTATCGTCGCTTCTACTTTCGACCGAAAGCCATTATCCCGATTGTTGGCGAAATGTTGACTAATCCCCAAATGCTCGTGCGTCGCCTGCGTGAAGGACGCGAATTTTTCTCTTACCTAAAAGAGCGTCATACACAAGCTGCTGCTAAAGAGCAATCAGTTGTAAGTGGTTAGTTAGGTTATAGAATAGTTAGCGTACTGTCTTTTTATCCCCAAGAGTGGACTGCCTCACCACGGCATTGTCCTCTCTAACGTACTGGCTTAGGTACACGAGCCTGGACGAACTATGACAACTAACAAATAAATTGTTGCCATATGATGAAACTTGGAAGCGAAGAACACAAAGAACTTTTCTGCCGTAGCTTTATTGACAGCCACCTGGAGTTTGAGCCAGAAAAACTCTCTTGGCCCGTTCTCGATAGCGTAGCTTTAGAACGTCTACACGGTATTCCCTTTTGGAGAGAAGCCCTCAGTACAGAGCGAGAAGCTGGGGCGATGGTCAGCGCCTTTGCAGCGACAATTAGTGATCCCCTGTTGCGAGAGGCGATCGCCCTTCAAGCGATGGAGGAAACTCGCCACTCCCGACTGATTGAGTTTTTGATCAATCATTACGATATTCAAATTTCTCAACCTCCAGAGCCAGCGCTCCCTAGTAATATCAAAACTGCTTTCATTGATTTTGGGTTTGGGGAATGCCTCGATTCTTTCTTAGCCTTTGGATTGTTTGGAATTGCCCGCCAATCTGGCTATATGCCTGAAGGAATATTCGACATTTTCGACCCAATTCTTAACGAAGAAGCGCGACATATTATGTTCTTTGTGAATTGGGTAACTTACCAACAAATTCATGAGGGTCGTAGGGCGAATTGGTTACGAGGGGTTGATGCTCTTTGGCATTACTACAGAGCGCTGCAATATAAAATCAAAGCCTTTGGTGGTTCAGATGAAGAAAAACAGGAAGGTTTCACTGCCACTGGAGCTATGAACTTCATGGACAATTTGACTCCGGAACTGTTTTTATCTACTTGCCTTAAAGAAAACGCCAAACGGATCAGCGTTTTTGACCAACGGCTTCTCCAGCCGCAACTGTTGCCTACACTTGCCAAAATAGCCCAACGCATTATCAGACTGACGCCTCAGCGACAGTCCAACTCAACCCCTCAGTTGTTGGAACAATAAATCATACCATTTTGGATTTTGCGAAAAGTTTGAGCGGAGGTTTCCTCCGTAGACGCTTTGCGGTGAGGGGGTCGCAGTCTTGGACGCCACTTCCTTCAAGTCGGCAAAGCCGCCCAACGGAGTGGCTCCGCTTCCCGTCGATTGCGAACCCCCGTTAGCGCAGCGAGACCGAAGGTCTTCCCCGAAGGGCTTGCCGCAGGCATCAAAGCTTTTCAAGACGGATTTTAGATTTTGGAGCCACTCGTGTGGGCGGTGAGACCAGTGCTCTTGGTAGGGGAGCCAGTGCGTTGCGGTGAATCCAGCGCTGCAGGAGGGTTTCCCTCCGTAGGCGACGGGCGTTCCCGAAGGGGGGTTCCCCCCGTTGTAGCACAAGCGCGTTTTCCCGACAGCCAGGCATCTGGCGGAGCGCGTTAGCTCCGGCCCCCTTAGGGGCTAGCGGAACCGGAGGTTCTCCCCGATAGCCGTAAGGCGTGGCCGTTCCCACTAGGGGTCTTCCGACTTGAGCGAACTGGCGTGATTGTAAAAGACTTACTGGTAATTGCTTTTAGCATTCCATCTGTCGTATTCTTTTTTCAAATTGGTATCAGAACTTATGCAGGCTCAGAAATTCGCCATTATCAATGGTGATGACTTCGGCTTTTCACATGGCGTTAACCAAGCAATTATCAAAGCGCACAAAGAAGGAATACTGACGAGTACCAGCTTAATGGTTACAGGTGAGGCATTTGATGAAGCGGTTGATTTTGCACATGCTCACCCCAGCCTAGGAGTTGGTTTGCACTTGGTTTTGGTGTGTGGTCGAGCTGCGCTGCCACCCTCGCAAATTCCTCACTTGGTTGATAATGCAGGTAATTTTCCATACGGTGCGGAAAGAAGCGGGTTGCGCTATCAGTTCAATCGGTCAACTCACGAGGAATTGCAGCGAGAAATCCGTGCTCAATTAGAAAAATTTCGCTCTTCTGGGTTGCGCCTTTCCCATGTAGATGGGCATTTGCATATGCACATGCATCCGTTGGTACTGCGTATCCTAGTTGATTTAGCCGATGAATTTGACATTCGAGTTATCCGTCTTCCTCATGAAGAACTGGGGATGAGCCTGCGGCTTGATCGTCAGAACTTACTAACTAAACTGGTTTGGGCGGGGGTATTTGGTGGACTGCGCCGCTACGGTGAGAACTTGCTCAAATCAAAGAGTATTGGTTTTGCTGAGCGCGTTTACGGGTTGCTGCAAACTGGTTCTGTGACTGAGGAATACTTGCTTGGTCTCATACCCCAAATTGAGGCAACGAGAGTGGAAATTTATTGTCATCCAGCGATCGCCATACCTGGCGAACCGCTGAATGGCCCATCAGGGGCAGGTGAAGTTGAACTCGCGGCTTTATTGAGTGGGCAGGTGCGTGAGGTGCTGGCTGCTAAGGGATTTGAATTGACGAATTTTGATCAACAAAGAACTCATAGCAAGTAGCGACTCAATGAGCTTACACCTATTCCTCTGTACAAGTTCAAAGAAATATCACTTTGTCCTATTGGCAAATTAAGTGAGTGTGGGAACCGAATTAGCGATCATGAACTCGGTTCACCCTAGTGGGAACGGTCTGCCAGAAGGCTATCGGGAAGTCTTCTGGTGGGCGTCTAAGCCTGTGAAACTCTAGCTGAACACTACCTCACCAGAACGTCTGAAACTCTTTCTCCCCTACACAAGATGCACAAGATACTGTTTTCAAGTCAGCCATTCATGGGCGATCGCCCACAAACCTTGCCATGAAAATAGATTTTCATGCTTGCCATTCATGAGAAAATCTCACAAACCTTGCCATGAAAATGTCTTTCCTTATACCCTTATACTCCTACACCCTTACACGCCTACACCCATACAAGCGAAATCTTCTTAAAATCCCGCGTCCTTGAGGCGGGGAAGCGCTAGGTTGTTCGTATCCTTTGCAAGACAATGAAGCTTAAAAAGAGGATGATCCCAATGGTCGTAACAAGTATTTGTACCAAGGTCATATTTTGTAGTCTCATTGCCAACACGTTGCAAATCAAAGCAATTGACCAAAGAGTAAGCGCAGCATGGCGTTGAGACAAGCCCCAAGCTAACAAGCGGTGGTGCAGGTGGTCTTTGCCAGGGGTACTAAGAGGATTTTTTCCCGCCATCAGGCGTCGGATAAACACTTGAGTGGTATCGAGTACTGGTAATAGCAAAAACAGAACCGGTGCGACCAGAGAGACAGCCGTCGGTCCTTGGAGATTACCTAAAATACTAGTAGCAGCTAGTACATAACCAAAAAAGTAGGCCCCAGCATCACCCATAATAATGCGCGAAGGATGGAAGTTATGGCTCAAGAAGCCCAACGCCGCCCCTCCCAATGCCGCCAGAACTAACGTCGCTGCCGCACGGTTGGGAACCTGAGCAGAAACTGCCAATAAACTTATAGCGGTGATAAAGCTTACTCCCCCCGCCAAACCGTCCATGCCATCCATTAAGTTGATGGCATTCGTGATCCCAACTACCCACAGTACTGTTAGTATTACTGATAGTGTAGAGTCGATGGGAGTCCCAAAAGAGAATTCTATGGTAATACGATTAGCAACCAGCAACAGAGCTGTGAGTATCTGAATTAACAATCGAACCAGAGGGGGTAAGCCAAATTGGTCATCAATAAAGCCCACAAGAACCAGTATCGATCCCCCTAGAAGAATCGTCTGTACCTCAGCCAGTACTCTTTCGAGTTCAATAGGTCGTAAGAGACTGGCTAATACCACGGCAGCAATCACTCCTGCATAAATAGCTAGACCTCCTGCATTAGGCAAAGGTTCTCGGTTCAGCCGTCGCGCATTCGGTTGGTCAGCCCAACCTACTCGCAGGGCAAACTTGCGAACTGCTGGAATCAAGCGCCAAGTGACAGTACCAGCTAAAAGAAATGTAAATACTACCGCCAACCAGCCGGAACCGCTAGGGTCAGCAATACCGAGGGAACGAAGGGAGCTGTATATGTTCATCTCCCGGTTTAACCATTAGTGTCAGTATCAATAAGCATCAACTGTATGTTAGTGAATTTTTTCCTAACTATCTGTAACTTCATAAGAAGTTGCTTCTAATATAGAGTCATTCTGTGAGAATAAAGTGTCTGAGTAAGGCCATAACACCTTAAGTCTGTGCTGGAGTGGGGTGTAGAGTAGAAAGATTATTTTTTATTTTGTCTTTTGAAATTTAAATTGTCACTGGTCTTTAGTCCCCAACTTCAACTAATTCCGCAAGGACTTATCCAGCGCTAAATTGTTCCAAGGCAACTAACTGCAAAGTTGCTGCATTTTATTCCAGTCAGAATGCTTAGGACGTAGCCGTGCTGTAGGCATAGCGCTTAGGATATATCCGAAGGATGACTAAAAGTGATTAGCACTCTTGGCCAGTGAGTGCTAAATTGTCTATTGGAAGCGCACGAGAGAACACAAAACATGGCAAAAATTGTTGCATTTAATGAAGATTCGCGGCGGGCCTTAGAACGAGGCATCAACGCTCTTGCCGATGCGGTGAAAATTACCCTAGGACCAAAAGGTCGCAATGTTCTTTTGGAGAAAAAATTTGGGGCACCCCAAATTGTTAACGATGGTATCACCGTTGCCAAAGAAATTGAACTAGAAGACCCCTTAGAAAACACTGGCGCAAAACTGGTTCAGGAAGTGGCGTCAAAAACTAAAGATGTGGCTGGAGATGGTACCACCACTGCTACTGTGTTGGCGCAAGCGTTGATCAAAGAAGGTTTGAAGAATGTTGCCGCAGGTACCAACCCTATTGCCCTGAAGCGGGGAATTGACAAAACCGTCGAGGCGTTGGTGCAGGAAATTGCAGCAGTGGCGAAGCCAGTAGAAGGTGCGGCGATCGCTCAAGTTGCGACAGTCTCGGCTGGGAACGACGAAGAAGTCGGTCAAATGCTGGCTGAAGCAATGGAGAAAGTTACCAAAGATGGTGTGATCACTGTTGAAGAATCTAAGTCCCTGACAACGGATTTAGAAGTTGTAGAAGGGATGCAAATAGACAGGGGTTACATCTCCCCCTACTTCATCACCAACAACGAACGGTTGACGGTAGAATTTGAAAATGCCCGCATCCTGATTACTGATAAGAAAATCAGCAACATCCAAGAGTTGATTCCAGTTTTGGAAAAGGTAGCCCGTAATGGTCAACCTTTGCTGGTTATCAGTGAAGATGTAGAAGGAGAAGCTTTGGCAACTTTGGTGGTGAACAAAGCGCGGGGAGTGCTAGCTGTTGCCGCGATCAAAGCCCCTGGATTTGGCGATCGCCGCAAAGCATTGTTGCAAGATATTGCGATTCTCACCAATGGACAGCTGATTTCTGAAGAAATTGGCTTAACCTTGGATACCGCTTCTTTGGAAACCCTGGGAACTGCCCGGAAAATCACGATTGACAAAGAAAACACCACCATCGTTGCTGCTGGTGACAACACAAAAGCAGACGTGCAAAAGCGAATTGCTCAAATTCGTAAACAACTAGAAGAAACCGATTCAGACTACGATAAAGAAAAACTGCAAGAGCGCATTGCTAAACTAGCTGGTGGAGTTGCGGTGATAAAAGTGGGTGCGGCAACAGAAACCGAACTCAAAGATCGCAAACTGCGGATTGAAGATGCTCTTAATGCTACTAAAGCTGCTGTGGAAGAAGGTATTGTTCCTGGTGGTGGAACAACACTGATTCATTTGGCGAAAAAAGTACAAGAGTTTAAAAACACTCTTTCCCTAGAAGAACAGATTGGCGCTGATATTGTGGCGCGAGCGCTCGAAGCCCCATTGCGTCAAATTGCAGATAATGCTGGCGTTGAAGGGTCGGTTATTGTCGCCAGAGTGCGGGACACTGATTTCAACATCGGTTACAACGCCGCTACTGGGGAATTTGAGGACTTAATTGCTGCTGGTATTATTGATCCTGCAAAAGTAGTGCGTTCAGCTATCCAAAACGCTGCTTCCATCGCTGGAATGGTTTTAACCACTGAAGCAGTCGTGGTCGAAAAACCTGAGAAGAAACCCGCAGGTGGTGCGCCTGACATGGGCGGCATGGGCGGCATGGGCGGCATGGGCGGCATGGGCGGCATGGGCGGCATGGGCATGATGTAGTTCTGTTGACCATATAAATTTCACCCTTGGTGGGCACTGCCCACCTTTTTTGTTAACCACTGAGCGCTCATGGTCGAAAAACTTGCTATGCCAAAATTGGACTCTATCATTAAGACTAATTAATTTCCCCTATACCCCTATTCCCTTACCCCCCTTTTTCTTGACATACTATTTATTTAGTAAACTAAATGACAAAATTAGCACTTGCACACGCAGCTATGTTGATGATTTAATAGCCATGTCCAAAGCTAACTCATCGCTAATTTCATGTCATTTTTTTCCAGAGCCTTGCCTTGAACCACAACTTGTGATAAGTACATTACACATTCTGGATATTAAACTGAAGATAGGACATAGTGTTAGTGCTATGTTCTTAGGGCTAATTCCGCCAAATGTTAAATAGGAGAATATATGGAACCAATTATTGCCATAGTCTTAGTGCTTATAGGGTATGCATTAGGATCGGCAAAGCTTATTAATCAGGGAAATGAAGCTTTGGTTGAACGTTTGGGGCAGAAGCATCGCATACTTAAACCAGGACTCAACTTTATTGTTCCCTTGCTCGATCAAATTGTCATGGAGGATACGACCCGAGAGCAAGTTTTAGACATCAAGCCTCAGAACGTGATCACCAGAGATAATATCTACTTGGAAGTGGATGGAGTTGTTTACTGGCGCGTCAGAGATATAGAGAAAAGCTTTTATGAAATTGACGACTTGCAGCAAGCACTAACAAACTTGACTACAACTACGCTTAGGGAAGTCATTGCCCAGAATACCTTGGAAGATGCCAACGCCGCCAGAGCAGGCATGAACACTGCCTTTCTGGCTCAGTTGAATCACACAACGGCGCAGTGGGGAGTTGAAATTCTGCGGGTAGATATTCAGAGTATTACACCACCTGAGAGTGTTCGCAAATCAATGGAAGAGCAGCGAGCTGCTGAAATTACTAGCCGTGCTGCGATTTTAGAAGCAGAAGGGCAGCAACAAGCTGCAATTAAGAAAGCACAAGGAACAAAAGCCTCAATGCAGCTCATTTCTGAAGCTTTACGTTCTAATCCTGAAAGTAAGGAAATTCTGCGCTATCTCGTGGCTCAAGATTACATCAATGCCAGCTACAGACTGGGTGAAAGCGAGAATGCCAAAGTTGTCTTTGTAGACCCAGGCAAAGGTGCTGAGATGATGGATTTGATTTCTTCGATGACACACGAAGAACATGCCAACAATGGCGACAATGGTTCTACTTAGTCTGATGGCTGGACTTGCGAAGATTGTCGCAAAATTGCATCAGCAACCAATGATACATCGCGCATTTCTTTAACATCGTGAACTCGCAGGATATCAGCACCATTAAAGATAGCAGCACAACACGCAGCTGCTGTTCCCCAGACTCGTGCTTTCGGATCTGGCTGATTTAAAATACGACCAATGAAACTTTTACGAGATGCTCCTACTAAAATAGGACACTTAAGTTGACGCAATTGGGGTAAGCGGCGCAAAATTTCTAAATTTTGCTCATAGTTCTTGGCAAAGCCAATCCCTGGATCGATGATAATTTTTCTTTCGTCAATACCTACAGCAGTAGCTACAGCGATTTGCTTTGCCAAAAAACTATAAATCTCTCCCATCAAATCTTGATAATTAGTGAATTGTTGCATTGTTTGCGGGTTTCCCCTGATGTGCATTAATATAATAGGCACATTCATCCTTGCCACTGTCAGCAACATTTCTGGGTCTAAGGTAGCCCCGGAAATGTCATTAACTATATCCGCACCTGCTTCTACAGCAGCCTGGGCAACAGCTGCCCTTGTTGTGTCTACAGAAATTGGCACTGGTATCTCTTTTCGCAGTATTTGCAATACTGGCAGAACTCGGTTAAGTTCTTCTGCAAGAGTGATTTGCTCTGCCCCTGGTCGAGTTGATTGACCACCAACATCGATAATATCTACACCGCCTGCTACCATTGCTTGTGCTTGTGCTAAAGCAGCAGTGACTGTATTGAATTCGCCACCATCACTGAAACTGTCAGGTGTGACATTTAGAATCCCCATGAGGTACGTCCGCTGTCCCCACTCAAAACAGCGTTCTCGAATGATTAAATTGGGTGTCATAAATTTACGTGTTAAACACGCTTTACACTCGTTCCTAGGGCAAAGCCCTAGGAACGCTTGACTAAAGGCTCCGCCTCTAGATTTCAAGATTAATTTCGCCATTTCTACGTGAGGCTCAGCCTCACTGTATACATTCCCTGGCTGAGCCAGGGAACGAGAGGACTTTGGTTACTGAACATTCACTTATAATTCACAAGTCTGGCGAAACTTGCGGGTTCCAAACTTGCTCCTCCCACCAGAACGCCGTCAATTTCCCTTTGAGCCATGATTTCGTCTATATTATTCGGCTTTACCGAACCACCGTATTGAATTGGTACATTAGGATTGGTCAATTGGTTGCGAATCAAACCGATGACACGATTGGCTTCCTTGGTTTCACAAGTGTCACCAGTGCCGATGGCCCAAATGGGTTCATAAGCAATAACCAAATTCTCCTGATCAATATCCACAAGGGCTTTTTCGAGTTGGCTGATAATCAGTGATTCTGTTTCCAGCGCATCTCGTTGTTGTTTGGTTTCACCTACACATAGAATAGGCGTAAGACCAAACTTCTGAGCAGCTTTCAGGCGCAGGTTGACGGTGTGATCAGTTTCACCAAAGTATTGCCGGCGTTCGCTATGACCGACAATAACATAGCGCACACCAATCTCAGTGAGCATAGGTCCAGAAATTTCACCCGTGTAGGCTCCATTCCCTTCCCAGTGAATATTTTGCGCCCCCAATTGTATACGACTTCCATGCAAACTCTTGGAAAAAACGCTTAAATCAGTGAAGGGGACGCACAATACCACTTCTCGGTCTTGAGGAGTTTCGCCCAAGCTGGGCAGAAATCCTTTTAAAAACTCCAGGGATTCTGCCTGGGTTTTGAACATTTTCCAATTACCGGCAATAACTATTTTTCGCACAGGTGATTTCGTCAAGAACTATAACGCTACTACATGCATTTTTCAGTTTATGACTTTAAGGGGTCATCACGAAAGATAAACATCGCTACTATCTATTTAGCATTGTAGATTCTGCCATTTTTCACGATGTGGTCGTCGTCGCTTCATGGAGGTAATGATAGTAAACAAGAGATATATAAAATTTGAAAATCGAAAACTGATATGACTCCAACATTACCCTTACCCGAGCCACATCGTAATGATTCGCCCAGCAGTAGCGAAAACTCTCTCAATTGGGACGAACAGCTAGATAGTGCGATTTTTACTTTTGAAGATATTCAAGCAGAACTCAACTATAAACAAGCGCGAACCGCACTGCGAAATTTGGTAGATAAACTTGATCTCACTCAAGAGGAAAAAGACGGACTGGAGATAGAGATTGGCGATTTGGAAACAATGCTGTTGAAATTAGAACGCATGGTAGTTCAGATAGCCGCCTTTGGGATGGTGGGACGAGGCAAATCATCTCTACTCAATGCTTTGGTAGGGCAACCAGTATTTGAAACAGGTCCCTTGCATGGTGTCACGCGCAATTCTCAAACTGCAAATTGGACTATCACAGAAGAAGAGATTGGGGAAACACAACGTGCTTTGCGAGTGACTCTACCGGGAAGTGGTCAATCTCAAGTGGAATTGATTGATACCCCAGGGTTAGACGAAGTTAATGGTGAAACCCGCGCCACACTAGCACAACAGATCGCAAAACAAGCAGATTTGATTTTGTTTGTCGTTGCTGGCGACATGACGAAAGTTGAACATGATGCCCTTTCCCAATTACGGGAAGCGGGTAAACCTATTTTGCTGGTGTTTAACAAAACAGACCAGTATCCTGAAGCAGATCGCATGGCAATTTACGAAAAAATTCGGGATGAAAGGGTACGAGAATTACTTTCACCTGATGAAATTGTGATGGCTGCAGCATCGCCATTGGTGAGGAGAATGGTTCATCGTCCCGATGGTACCAGGGGTGTGCAGTTGAGTGCAGGAGTTGCCCAAGTTGAAGAACTGAAGTTGAAGATTTTGGAAATTCTACATCGTGAAGGCAAAGCTTTGGTCGCCCTCAACACTATGCTTTATGCTGACAACGTTAATGAGCAGTTGGTGCAGCGAAAACTTAAGATTCGAGATACCAGTGCCAATCAGTTGATATGGAAAGCAACGATGACTAAAGCAATGGCGATCGCCTTCAATCCTGTCATGCTACTAGATGTTCTCGCTGGTGCGGTGATAGATATCGTCCTGATTCTGGGCTTATCAAAACTTTATGGCATTCCCATGACCGAAACCGGAGCCGTAAAATTATTACAAAGAATTGCCTTGAGTATGGGTGGTATCAGTGCCAGTGAACTCTTGGCAAATTTGGGCTTGAGTTCGCTGAAAACATTACTTGGTCTGTCTGCACCTGCGACTGGGGGCGCTTCCTTGGGTGCCTATGTGTCAGTAGCACTAACTCAAGCGGGTGTAGCAGGTGTTTCTTGCTATGGTCTTGGGTATGTGACAAAAGCATACTTAGCCAATGGGGCAAATTGGGGACCAGAAGGTCCTAAAGTTGTGATTAGTAAAATTTTGGCAACCCTTGATGAAGGTTCAATTCTCAACCGGATTAAAGATGAATTGCGATTAAAGATAAAAGCTAAAACATAAGTAAATTGGGAACAGGGAACAGCCAGCAATTTTTGTAGGGTGGGCACTGCTTACCCTTCGGGTTCACCAGTCGCCTCTGTCGGGAAACCCTCCTGCAGCGCTGGATTCACCGTTTGCTCAAACCCTTCTTTTTACTATTGTGGGCAGTGCCCACCTACGGTTATTGAGAATGGTGCAAGATTTCAGCTTAAATAAATACACAGTTATGCAAGTAGATGGCAATATTCATGACACTCAACAAGTTGAAGATACTATTCGAGAAAACTGGTTAAAAGCCAATGGTTTCCAAGTAATTCGCTTTAGGAATGAACAAATATTAAATCATATAGAAGCAGTGCTAAACGAGATTGCTAATGTCATTGATTCAATCAGAACAACGAAGTAGTTAAGTTCTCCACAAGTTACTTCCCCCCTCTCCCAGTGGGAGAGGGGGCTAGGGGGTGAGGGCTATTTTCCAAGCAAATAAAAGGGTTTACGCAAAAATCAATATTTTCGGCTTTGTGTGAGAAATAAAAGTCCAAATGCCTAGCAGTATCTTGGTTTGGTGATTTTGCCTTTAATTTTTATCCCACTAAAGTGATCAAAGAGCGATACACTGTTACCTAAAATGAGGATACAACAAATACGCCACTCGCTCTTTGATAGGAGTATCCATCTGTGCAGCCGGACTTATTAAGCCTGGAAATAACTAAGGGAGAACTGAGACGTTTAATTGGATTAAATCCAGACAATGTCTTACGACCTTCTATTATGAAGGATCGCGAGAAGCGATTTCGTTTTTTGATTAACGAAATTGTTATAGCGCTGGTGGTGAGTTTGATAATTGTCGGGTTTGTTTATGCGTTTGTGATTCTGCCGACAATTGGTTCCTCAATAATACTAGGAATTGTTTTGCTGACAACTGTGCCAATTGCTATTATAGTTGGGCGTTGGTTTTGGCGGCGTTTTACCCATCCCAGAACACTCAGAGTACTTTTGGATCAAGTCGATAAATATCATAAGTTGGTGATCGCGATCGCTATCCATGATCCACAGATAACATCTGGGAACACAGACAGTGGTATAGCTGATAGAGAAAAAGTCGTTGCTGCTCTGCAACTTATTAGAGAAGATTTCGTTCGCGCTTTGAAAACAGAACGAATTTTACGAGATAATAAAGAATTATTTACCAATAATCAAGAATTACTTGTCAATAATTTAACAAAGTTGCAAGCCTTACAAGTGAGCAGTCAGGCAAGCGAGTATGCTCAACTTCTAAATCAATCATTGCAGATTGCAATGAGTGTGCAAACAGAGATCACAAAATTGCGGAAAATTTGAATCCCGGTTATCAAAGCAGTCTCCATTCAAAGAACCAATACTTGCCAGAACTTTCCAACAAACATTTGTCCGTTGACTTAAACATGACTAACAAACCAAAAATAATTGTCTTAGATGATGATCCAACAGGTTCTCAAACAGTCCACAGTTGCTTGCTACTCATGCATTGGGATGTGGAAACATTATGCTTGGGGTTGCAAGATGATTCACCAATTTTCTTTGTATTAACAAACACAAGAGCGCTTCCCCCAGAGGAAGCCGCATCTATTACCAGAAAAGTTTGCCATAACCTGAAACAGGCAATATCTAGAGTCGGGGGAGATACAGGAGCAAAATCCACCATCACCTTAGAAACAGATACAACAAAAGGGTTTATCGTTGTCAGTCGTTCTGATTCGACTTTACGAGGACATTACCCAATTGAAACTGATGTCATCGCCGAGGAACTTGGTCCATTTGATGCTCATTTTCTCGTACCAGCGTTTTTTGAAGGCGGACGGATTACCCGTGACAGTGTACATTATTTGATAGTTGATGGTGTTCCCACCCCTGTCCATGAAACTGAATTTGCTCGTGATTCAGTCTTTGAGTATCATCATAGCTACTTACCCAAGTATGTGGAAGAAAAAACTCAAGGAAGTATCAGTGCTGAGTCGGTAGAAAGGTTTTCATTGGCGGATATTCGCGCTGGTAGCTTAGAACGACTTATGCAACTCACTAATAACCAATGTGCTGTTGTGGATGGTGAAACTCAAGCAGATTTCAACCAGTTTGCACAAGATGTTCTAACCGCAGTCAGTCAGGGGAAACGCTTTCTGTTTCGTAGTGCTGCTAGTATCTTAACGGCAATAGCCGGATTACCGCCCCAACCGATTGCTCCAGAAAATATGTCACAGTACGTGCAACGAGGTAAACCGGGTATAGTAATTGTTGGTTCCCATGTTAAAAAGACAACTCAGCAGTTAGAGGTGCTCTTGCAACAAGAGAAAACGATGGGAATTGAAGTGGATGTGGCGCGGTTGGTTGATGATGGAGCAAATGAATCTGCTACACTGCTAAGCGAGGTTCTAGATCATGTCCATGCAGCATATGATGCTGGAAAAACAGCAGTGGTTTATACCAGCCGTCAGGAACTGGCTTTTAAGGATGCTAAGACAAGGTTAGAGTTTGGTACAAAGGTGTCAAGCTTATTGATGGATATCGTGCGGGGTTTACCACCGGATATGGGATTTTTAATCAGTAAAGGTGGCATTACTTCAAACGATGTCTTAAGTACAGGTTTAGCTTTGACTTCGGCGCGGTTACTTGGTCAAATTTTACCTGGTTGTTCAATGGTGATAACTCCATCAGACCATCCTCAGTTTCCTAATTTACCAGTTGTGCTGTTTCCAGGAAATGTCGGCGATGCTGATGCATTGGCAATAGTCGCTAAAAGACTAAATAAAAATACAGGGTGAGGAGTGTGAATTTTTAATAACGCTGTTGCAAATTGTCACTAATCTAGTATGGATGATCGCTCTATTCCTTATTCTGGCAACCGTTATATGACTTCTGACTCTACTATCCCTGATCAGAAGTCAGAAAAAGCCTTTGGTGAAGTAGAGAAAATTTCTGCTCTTTCTGATTTAGAGTCGATTTCGCAACCAGAGGAAAATCCAGTCCTCCCCGAAGCAGAAGTAAATTCTGTCCTACTTTACTTAAAATCACATATTCCCGATTATAATGTGCAGTCAAATTCCAATCATTCCAACGTGGAGTCAAATTCTTTCGAGCCTAATATAGAACAGACAAATTCTTCCGATTCCAACGTGAAGTCAAACTCTTTCGAGCCTAATATAGAACAGACAAATTTTTCCGATTCCAATGTGGAGGCAAATTCTTTAGAACCTAATATAGAACAGACAAATTCTTCCGATGCCAATGTGAAAGCAAATTCTCTCGTCCCTGATAGTGAGCCACATCCTATTTCGGATACAGAGTCAAATTCTTCCGATTCCAATGTTGGGTCAAATTCCGTCGTTCCTGATGTAGAATTTAATCCAGCCAATATCAACGTAGAGTTGAGTGAAGAATTCCCGTATTCGACAGCAACGGTGAATCCTAATATTCAAGTCCAAATAAAAAGTCAGGAGGGAAAACTTTTATTAATACTACCAACCGAATCACAATTGCCAGCCTCAGAACACAGTTGGACTGAGATTTGGCAACAAATGAAGCTGCGACTTTTAGCTTGCGAGCGCTCTTTTTCACCTAATACAGCCGTGAATCTGATCGCCCAAGATCGCTTATTGGATAACAGACAACTCCAAGAACTGGCGGAAAGTTTGAATCAATTTCAAATTCAGCTAAAATCAGTTTCTACTAGTCGTCGGCAAACTGCGATCGCTGCAGTTACAATGGGCTACTCTGTAGAACAACTAGAGCGACAAACAACACTTGGCAGTGAGTTAAAGTCTGAGACACCTCCTTTTGCAGAACCTCTCTATTTAGACAAGACGGTGCGTTCTGGGGAAGAAATCCGTCATCCGGGTCATGTTATCCTCCTAGGGGACTTGAATCCTGGTGGTATCGTAGTTGCAAATGGAGATATTCTTGTTTGGGGTCGTCTACGTGGAATTGCTCATGCGGGTGCCCTTGGAAACCGTGATTGTCTGATTATGAGTTTGCAGATGGAACCAACCCAGCTGCGAATTGCAGATGCTGTTGCTAGGGCACCAGAAAAATCGCCATTGCAGTTTTATCCGGAAGTGGCGTATATTACGTCCCAAGGAATCCGTATTGCAAGGGTGAGCGATTTTTCTAAAATCCTATTAAGTAGGATGATAAAAGACACATAAATCTTTTTTATTGTTGTATATTTTCTAATCACTAATCGAGCTCGTTTCTATCATGACTCGCATTATTGTTACAACCTCCGGCAAAGGAGGGGTGGGAAAAACCACGATTACGGCAAATCTGGGGATGGCTTTAGCCAAAATGGGGCGTCAAGTAGCTTTGGTTGATGCGGATTTTGGTTTGAGAAATTTGGATTTGTTGCTAGGGCTAGAAAACCGGATAGTTTATACTGCTGTTGAAGTTCTGGCTAGAGAGTGTCGCTTAGAACAAGCTTTGGTGAAGGATAAGCGACAACCTAACCTCGTTTTGTTACCTGCTGCGCAAAATCGCACCAAAGATGCGGTCACTCCTGACCAGATGAAATTATTGGTGAATGCACTAGCGCAGAAGTATCAATATGTTTTGGTTGATAGCCCAGCGGGAATTGAAATGGGGTTCAAAAACGCGATCGCCCCAGCAAAAGAAGCCCTGATTATCACCACTCCAGAAATTGCTTCTGTGCGTGATGCTGATCGTGTCGTTGGGTTACTAGAAGCACAAGGCATTAAACGTATTCACTTGATTATTAACCGTATCAGACCTGCAATGGTACGGGCAAATGATATGATGTCTGTTCAAGATGTTCAGGAACTTCTGGCAATTCCCTTGATTGGAGTTGTTCCTGATGATGAGCGGGTTATTGTATCTACCAATCGCGGTGAACCTTTAGTATTAGCGGAAAACCCTTCTTTAGCTGCTACAGCTTTCGACAACATTGTTCGGAGATTAGAAGGGGAAACGGTTGAATTTCTTGAACTGGACTCAACTCAAGACAACATATTCTCTCGTTTGAGAAAGTTGTTTTGGACAAAAAGTCTTTAATCTGTTCCGTCTGTTGCTGACTTAGCTCCAATGATTCTTGAAATTTTAGAAAAAATTTTTGTTCGTAGTGTTGACAACAGTCGCACTCAAGTTAAACGCCGCCTGCAATTAGTGATAGCTCATGACCGTGCTGACATCAGCCCTGATGTACTAGAAAAGATGCGGCAAGAAATCTTAGAAATCGTTTGTCGTTACGTAGAAATTGAAACGGACGGCTTAGAGTTTTCCCTGGAAAGCAATCAACGGACAACAGCTTTAATTGCTAACATGCCAATTCGTCGAGTCAAAGAAGATCAAGAAGAAATGTCTGAATTAGACAGCAGCAATTAGGTCTAAGTGATTTGACGCTTTTTGTGTGATCATTAGCAACAACAACAAATAATTCTGTCCTAACTGCGCCAGAATGAATTTCGCGCGGCTGAAGTAGCGCAGTTAGGCAGTGTGCTCTGTCTTGGAGAAAACAGTGGCTCACCCCGGCTGTAGCACCTCAATTTATTGATGTGAACCACTACACCCAGCCTACGGCACGAAGCGCCCCGATAGCCCAAGCGTGCCGTTAGGGGCGTTGCTGATTTGAAGTATCAATTCAGTTTTGTCATGCTGAATGTAGCGAGCGCGAAATGTAGAGACGTTTGCGCAGCGCCCCCTTAGGGGCTAGTGGCTTCCCGCAGGGTAGCATCTGCGAGATTCTATGTCCTCCGGACACGCTTCGCTAACGCTTCTGTTCCTGAGCTTCGCTCAGGACTACGCTCAGAATGACAATTCATACCTTAATTCAGCAACGCCCCGTTAGGCTATCGGGGCGCTGAGTCCCAAGGGGACACGCTCTTGCAATGCAAACGCGCTTCATAACCTTATACCCTTACACCCTTGCACCCTTACACCCTGCCCTATGGCACAAAGTGCCACGCTGAGTCCCAAGGGGACACACTTTTGCAATGCTATCGGGCATTGACGTCTCCCGCGTCCCCTTAACCTGCTTTTCCTTAAGTGAATTTTGGAGATATTATGAAACGGAGAGAGAGGGATTCGAACCCTCGTTGAGGTTGCCCCCAAACAGCATTTCCAGTGCTGCGCCTTCAACCACTCGGCCATCTCTCCAGGCGTCACGAATTCCAAGTATACAATAAGATAAATTAAACTGCAACTAAATTTCGTCTAAAGTCCCAAATTGAAATCAAAAGTTCAAATGTCCGAGACATACACTGTTAAAGTTCGCGATCGCGCCAAAGGCACAGTATACACCTTGCAAGTCCCTGATGACCGCTACATCCTGCATACGGGTGAAAAACAAGGGGTAGAACTGCCGTTTTCATGTCGGAATGGGGCTTGCACCACTTGTGCTGTCCGGGTACTCTCAGGAGAAATTTACCAACCGGAAGCTATTGGACTCTCACCAGAGTTGCAGAAAAAAGGTTATGCCCTATTGTGCGTCAGTTATGCTCGCTCTGATTTGGAGGTGGAGACACAAGACGAAGATGAAGTCTATGAACTCCAGTTTGGACGCTTTTTCGCTAGGGGGAAAGTTCGCAAAGGTCTTCCCTTAGATGAAGATTAAATTTTGTTTCAAGGGCATTGGTGCAAACCTGGAAAAAATCGTCATTCTGCTTTGTCTACTACTACTTGTAGCTTGTCAACCTCAAAAAAAACCTGAAGAAAGCACACAGGTGCAAGTCAAAGTCACACAAGTTGTCAGTGGACAAACTTTGAAGGTGGTAGGTTTGGGTGATCAACCAAGTCTCATTTCTCAAGTACGCTTGCTGGGAATCGATGCACCAGATTTGCAGCAACGTCCTTGGGGAGATGCAGCCAAAGAACGCCTAGAAGGGGAGGTTGTGGAACAGCCTGTCATCCTGGAGTTTGATGTGCAAATCAAAGATCAATTTGGGCGGAGTTTGGCTTATGCGTGGAAAAATGGGGTTTTGTTGAATGAAGAGTTGGTGAAACAAGGGTACGCTTTGTTTGTGGGGCGATCGCCTAACCACAAATATGACCTACGCTTAGAACGTGCCCAGCAATGGGCTAGACTCATGGGGTTAGGAATTTGGGATCCAGAAAAACCTATGCGTTTGACACCCGCTGAATTTCGCCGTCAGTATCGTTAGTAATTCGTAATGCGCTCAGCATTACGAATTTTCAACATTCATAAGTCATTTATGCCAGCAAAAGATGCATTTCATACTATTGTCAAAACAGCCCTCCAGAAGGATAAATGGCAAATAACCCACGATCCATATCCACTTGTTGCAGGTAGTTTTAATTTGGCAATTGACTTAGGTGCCCAGAAGGTAATAGCAGCCCAACGAGGAGAACATAAGATTGCTGTTGAAATTAAGAGTTTTCTTGGTCCATCTAAGATTTCAGAGTTTTATGGTGCATTAGGACAGTTTTTGGCGTATCGAACAGCACTGCAAGTACAAGAGAGCGAGGGTGCAGAGCACCCGCCAAGGGCGAACGCCTATTGTATTTAGCAGTGCCTAATAACGTGTATGAGGAGTTTTTCACCACATCATTTATTCAATCACTAGTTGAGCAACATCAACTGTATTTGCTGATCTACGATATTGATCAGGAGGTAATTAAGCGATGGCAACCGTAGATGAATATCGTCAGCACATTCAAAGATTGTTGAGTGAACACGCTACGTTAGTTTGGGATAGCCGCATTAGAGCAGAGCTAATTTTTGATCAAGAGCGCGATCGCTATCAATTGGTATATGTCGGCTGGCGTGAATCACAGCGTGTTTATGGAATTGTGCTTCATCTTGACATTATAGATGGAAAAATCTGGGTACAGCAGGACGGAACAGAAGTCGGCATTGCCAATAAGCTAGTTGAAGTAGGAGTGCCAAAACACGATATTGTCTTGGGTATTGATCCACCAAAGATGCGTCAATACACAGAATTTGCTGTTGGTTGAGTCAACTATCAGTTATCAGTTTCACTGTTCGCTGTTCACTGATTTGTTGAGACTGTTTAGAACGCTAAATTTTATGACTTGAGATACAGGCAAGTGTTTTTACAAATTTGGAATAATTAGTATATAGGAATCTGATTTGGTTTATGTTCGCTTGTCTGGCGTTATGCGCTAGCTGTGGCGTCAGCCATAACCATGCTTAGTAGTTGAGCTAGGGAATGGGGAACTCTTAACTGTTAATAGGAGACATAAACTGTACAGAGTTCTGTTCAAAAATCAAATAGGACTCCCATAGTTTGTTTGTTATTCTTAGAAAGATCTAACATTTAATATGAGCATTCGTTTACCAATAATAGCTGCCACCTTGATGGCTACCACCGTTAGTTTAGGTACGGTTTTTAACGCTTCACCAGCTTCTGCGCGAGACACAATAACTTGTGAAAGCACCGGTAATAACAGGAACACTTGTTCGGTAGATAGAGGAAGCAGAGTAAGGTTTGTCAGGCAATTGTCTGATGCTAGTTGTAGAGGAAATTGGGGCTATGATAGAGACCGTATTTGGGTAAAGAATGGCTGTCGAGCAGAGTTCGCAGTGAGCGATCGCTCAGATGGCAGATACGACAGAAATGACAGATATAATGACGGATACCGCAGAAATGACAGATATGACGGATATGGCGGATACGGCGGATACGGCGGAAATGACAGATATAATGACGGATACCGTAGATAAATGAATCTACTGAGATTTTTGAGAGTCAATTAAGACTTGATCTTATATCATGTCCGGATAAACATTTATCAAAAACGAAGAACCTCACCCCCATCCCCTCTCCTGAATAAGGAGAGGGGTGCCCGATAGCGTAGCGTGCCGTTAGGCATAGGGCGGGGTGAGGTCTTTTTATTGTGAGTAATTAGTGCGATATGCCCCCACACTGACAACAAGCTGTACAGTTCCACCCGAAGCGTGAGAACGAGAAGACTGCCATAATAATGATTAATAACTAATCTTTCTACAACCTAACGATATAATTCCTATTACAGCTTTCCGGAACGCTCTATATCGAAAGCGTTAAGTTCTTAAAGCTGAGGTTTAAATGATAAACATCTTGGATTTGGGGGAAACTGCAAAAGCCCAAGAACTCCAGCGACGCGGTACAGATTTGTTGCGACGCTTGCTGGATGACTGCAAAAGTCCTGGCAAGAAAAAGCAGTTGGCTTTGAAGTTTGCTCCTTTTCAGCAGTTAACTGTTGACTTGGCTGTGCAGTCGGGTGAGATGGTGCAAGCGTTGGAATTAGCAGAACAAGGGAAAAATGCTTGCTTGGCTTGGCTGCTGGATGCTTGGAATGGTGAGTCTCCTGCATGGGAAGAGATGAAACAACTGCTCAATCCCACTACTGCTATAGTTTACTGGCATCTTAGCCCAGCCGCTCTACACACTTTCATCCTGAAACACGACGCTTCATCACCCATCCTCATTTCTCCTCCTTCCTTTGCAAGCGGGGTTGGGGGAGATTTCCAGTCGGATGAGTTAGAAGTACCCGCAGCAGCGCGACGCTTGCACGAGTTTGAAAACTGGGTGAAAGAATGGAATGAACAATACGCCAGTTATTGTGAGGGTAGAGATACTCTGACTCTAGAAGATATTTGCCAGTTCAATCTGAGTCACTACGAGTTGGTAAGCCTTTCTGCTTGTGAAACGGCTGTTACAGGGAATCAAACTATCAGCACTGAATATGTGGGTTTAGTCAGTGGCTTTGTGCGTCAGGGTGTTGCTCATGTCGTCAGCACGCTGTGGCGGGTGGAATCTGTTTCCAGTGCTTTGTTCATGATGGAATTTTACCGCCAGTTAAATAGAGATATTGAACCCACCACCGCCCTCAGACAAACTCAAATTTGGCTGGCGACTGTTAAATATAGTGAACTCGTTCAATGGTACAAAGATATCGCCGCCGAAATCGCCCAAAGTGATTCTCTTTGCGCCGAAGATTTGAAAGACAAAGCCAAAATCATCGAATACGATGTTGAGAAAATAAATTCGTTTGTTCCTCCTTACGCTCATCCCTATTTCTGGGCTAGTTTCATTATCACTGGGACTGTTTCAGGACTTACACACTGAAGATCCCCCCTAGCCCCCCTTAAAAAGCTACGGTGTACACACATCTCGCTCAAAACCTCACCCTCGCTTTTAGCTGCGCTAAAATCTTTCCCTCTCCGGAGTTCGGAGAGGGATGCCCGACAGGGCAGGGTGAGGTTTTACGGGGATGAGCGGGTAATTCGAGGACTTGTGTGTACACCGTAGCTTAAAAAGGGGGGAAAAATTAAAAGCCCCCTTTTTAAGGGGGTTGGGGGATCTCTTCTGCTTAAGTCCTATCTTTAATTCTCAACTTTTTTCTTATGCTAGAAAGATACACAATCCGCCACCAAGCTTTTTTGCAAGCATTCAATAAACTTGATTTATCAACCCTTTCACCAGAACTGCAAGAAGAACTTCACCAAGTCCGTCAAGCGTTGGGGAATAATGTGAATGAAGCTACAATTAGGCGGCTTGATGCTTTAGTAAAAAAGAGCGATCGCCTCAATCAACTTTATGAAAGCGAACGCCTTAGCTTGATAGGGAAAGATAGTCAACAAGAACGTGACAAAGGCTTTCCGGTAAAAGATGACAACCCAAAACCAGAGGATTTAGGCGTTAATAATGTCAATCCTTCCTCAACAACAGCAAACACCCACAATTCGACTCATTCCAGTCATGCACAAACACAACGAAAATCAAAAAAAAACTAACCTATAGAGCAATACAATTGCTGTTAAGGATTGATCCTCCCTAGCCCTCCTAAAAAAGGAGGGACTAAGCCCCCTTTTTTAGGAGGTTGGGGGGATTTTACAAAACTAAACACCACTAACAGCAAGCGTATTGATCTACACAGATGCAGAATGGGAGCATCTCAAATGTGTAAATTGATTTGATTTTGTAGTACGGGCTGGACAGCCCGCTTTGGTAGGAAAATAGGAAGCAAGATGCTTCCACTACTATAGGACTCATATTTGATTTTTGACGAAGCTAGGTACACTTTCTGTTGCCTGTTCCCTACCTCTACTTTGTCAATTCACCAAATCAAACCGGATTCCTATATCTTTTATGCAATATTTGAGATCCTCCCAAATCGACTGTCAATTAATAAAACTAGAATTTGATTAGATACTTACTCGATGAATGACTTAATTTACTACCCGACTCTCGATGTATTTGTCTACCAATTAAGAGATGGATTGGGAGACAGTGAAGCTCAAATTGCTGACAATCACGAAAAATTCTGGAACAATCTACCTCCTAAATTACATGTCTATTTAGAAGAAGAGTTAGCAGCCGAAAACCCAGAATATATCAAATTACTAGACTTACTTGATCCAAAATTCAAACAGCCATTTAATATCAAAGATAATCATTTGATTTTTCAAGATAAGGTTGCAGATTATCAAATTGGAGGTTATTACTATCCGGTTCGCTTAAGTGATACTTACGGACTGCTGTTTGACTGTTCTGTTGATGACTTTGATCATCCTCACTCTGTTACTTTTTTTAAAAAGCTCAAAGAAAAAGCCTCTGCTAAAAATGGTAACTTAGGGAAAACTTGGATGCTTTCCGGTTGCCTACCTGCAAATTCTCAAGCTAATTTAGAAGATTTAGCCAAAGCATCTGCCAACGCTTTAATCCCTGGTGATTGGCAAGAACTAAAAACCGGATTTTTTTTAGGCGCTACAGTTTTTGAACTCTGGAAATCGCCCCAGAAGTGGGAGAACGTTGCAGAAGAAAATACTCACATTTTAATATTTTTCTATCCCGCCCTAAATATTATGGAGGAAGCTGCAGGCTTTTATGGAGATTGGCTGCGGTTATTATCTGCGCGTAACAAAATTTTGTGGGAATATGCTTATGCTGAGAAAACAACGAGAAGTTTACAAGCTGAATATAAGTCTATCACAGAAAACGTTGCAAAAGTGAAAAATTTATATACAGAAAATGGAGAAGAAAAATTATCTGGTAACAAGTTACAGTACTTACAAAAAATCTTGAGTGAGAGTATTGCAACTTTATCAGAATATCTCAGAAAAATCAGCGATTTAGAAATTATTAGCTTGGCAATAGAGACTAATTTAAGCAACTACCAAAAATACCATCAACAGATTGTCCAAAAAGCAGAACAAAAGCAACAAGAATATGGTAATTTGGGTGATACAGACTTGGGGTTTTTGCAAAACTTCAGTGATATTGTCCAGGAAAAATACAAAGCGCAGGTAGCGCAAGACCGTGCTAGCCTGAGTGTAGGCTTGAGAATTTTAGAAGACTTGATCAACACTGTTAGGGGTATTATTGAGATTGAGCAAACCAAGAGCGATCGCACTCTAGACAACACCATCGCACTTGCAGGAATTGGACTCGCCATCAGCGGCATAACAGCCACCGCCATCTCCACCCAACAACCTCCTGTGGCATCTTATAAAGACTTTTCTTTCCTAGGTTCACCAACTTTTGTCTGGAGTATTGTCTTTAGTTCACCATTTTTAATCGTTCTCATTCTTCGCCTACTTAGGCGGTAATATAGCGGTTTTCAATTGGTTGGAATACATCAAACAGTTTCGGCTATTAGCGGCAGGACTTATAGTCATAGGCGGACTACCAATACAAGATTATGATATAATTTTCTATATAGTTAATCTTTAAAAAAGAAACATTATTCATAATCTTGTGAAAAACTAAAATAAATATGAATCTAGCTGTAGAACTACCTAGTGGAAAAATATTAAACCTTTCTCGCTTCATTGCTCTTATTCCGCTTACAACTACAAGTAAAAATTACAACTTAATTTTAGAAGGTTATTCTGCTCCTATTACTCTAGAATCAGATGATGTTGAAGCTCTCAAGAAACTATTGCAATTAGATAAGGATTTAGTTACTGCTAATCAACTAGAATTGCACAAGCAGAAGCAATTAAACCAAAATCAGCGAGCAATAGCCTTATTAAAACAGCGTATTCAACGCCATGAAAATATGTCTGAAGCAGAATCACTACACAGAGAAGAAATATTTGAGAAATTTAAACAAATAATAGATGCAGAACGTCTTCCCGAACAAAAGTTATATTCGCAATCATGATAGTTTTTATTGACTCTGGGGTACTGGGAATTCTTACCAATCCCAATAAGTTAGGAGAAGCTTACGATTGCGAACAATGGCTTTATACTTTATTATCGCATGGTGTTCATGTTTGTTCTTCTGATATATGCGATTTTGAAGTCAGGAGAAGTTTAGTTTTAGCATCACAAAAGAAAACTGAACTCAATAGTATTCAGAATTTAGATGAACTTCGAGAAATAATTGACTTTTTACCCATTACTTCAGCTTTATTGAGACAAGCTGCTTCTTTATGGGCTGCTGCTCGAAGTCAAGGCATTCCTACTGCAGATGATAAAAGTCTTGATGTGGATATTATCATTTCTGGTCATTGGCAAATTCTCAAGGAAGATTTTCCCGGTCGTTATATTGTTATTGCCACTACAAACGTAAAGCATTTGAGTCGCTTTACTGAAGCTAAAGTGTGGAGAGATATTAAATTTTAATTGAATGTTTTCCCTCCGTGCCAGGTATTGAAATCCGCAAATGTTGATTCTAGCGTAGGAAAGGAAGCTGCAATAAATATTTACAATATTCTGAAACGCTTAGATATTACAGTTTACAAGTCTCAATAGGAGAGAACAGACCCCCTTGCGACGACCCTCCCACGAAAAAACCCCACCCAACAACAGCCAACAACAACGCAACGGGAGATGTCCTTTGGGAGCCGTTGTATCAAAAGTGAGTTGCTCGTAAGAAATCCAGTTTTCTTCTCTACTCCATCCCACGCGATCGCCAAATTTATTCCAGGCTTCTTCGTCGTATTCACTGTTCAGCTTGCCGCCAACACTGAAGTAAATTTCCTTCTGAACACTGAAGCCAAAATGCCCATTACTATATTTTACCCAAAGTTGGTCAATTATACGGAGGTCAGTACAGGGAAAGTTTAAGAGTTCTTCCTCTCTAATCCAGTCATGTTCCTTGCGCCCGACAGCTTGGAGCATCACTAGATAGGTTTCATAGTCAGCTTCCTTCCACTTTTGTGCTGCCAGTAAGTCCCGCAGTTTCGTGTAGTCTACGCCTTTTTCTGAACTGAGGTTATCTTCATCAGTTGTAGAGGGTGGAGGTTCAGGGGCAATATCTTTTGCTAGCGGTTCATGTGAACCCGTCGTCTCATCCGCCTCTCCTTCCTGCTGACGTGCTGGGATTAACCGCGCCTCAATTGGCGTGATGTCTTGATCTCTGAGTTGCAAAACTTGCTGCAAGCGCTTCAAATCCTCTCGCGTGTGTTGGCTGAGACTACCTTCATCCTCTAACGCCTCAGTCAGTGCTTCTTCATATTCTTCTAGATTTTGCTGGCGCTTGCGATAAGGTTCTAGAACTTCATTCTCTATTTTCGCTACTTCCTCCGTTGACAAACCCAATTCACTTTGACGTCGGTTGAGAATTCGGCGACCAATACGCGAAACCTGACCATTTCGGATGCACTGTTCTACTTCCTTACGATACTGCAGTTTCGGATCGCCTATCGGAGCTTTCGCCAGTTGAATTTTATAGCCCTCTTTGATAGCATAAATCTCTGGCTTCATTGCGGGTGCTGCTTCCTGCACTTTCTTGCGAGCATACGAATGCAGTTCATCCACGGAAATTACACCGTCATTGTCAGTATCAGCCGCGCCTTTCTCAATTCCTTCCACAAGGTAGCGGGTATAAACTGATAACTCTGAACCCTCTTGTTCAAAAGAATACTCAATGGCAGAAGAAGAAGTCAGAACTGCCCGTCCTTGGACTTCCTCTGGTTGTTTTGTCTCTACCAGTTGGTTTTTAATATCCAAACTGCCATCATCTTTAGCCTTCATGCCTTGGGCAAATGCACCACTGAAGCAACAGTCAAGAATAATCACCTGTCGCCGCGAACGACTATTTTCCATGACGTCGTGTATCAAGCTAGCAGCAACAGCGGTAGTTCTGATTAATTCTCCCTTGGAGTTTTTACGAGTTTGACGAGTTGCCAAGTAAAGCCTGCCGATATCATCTTTAATACCATGACCAGAAAAATACACTAACACCAAATCATCCTTTTGCCGATTGAAGAATAGCGCTTCAATCGCTTCTTCCATCGCTTGTCGTTGGGGGTTTTTCAGCACTGTTATATCTGCTTTGTTAAACCCGCCCATATCTGGATGCTGCAAAACTCGCTGTATGGCATCGACATCTTTAACAGCGCCAGCCAGGGGGTTTAAGCCCGGTTCATATTCACTAACTCCTATCAACAGTGCAACTTTCGCCATGTTTGCTAGTCTACTCTGGGTTCAGTAATTCCTGTATTGCCTTGACTGCTGCTTCTAACTCTTGCTGACTGCTAGCTTTTATTTTAACTTTCTTGCCGTTTGCTTCTGCTTCTAATTCAATGGTTTTGTTGGCTAGGCGATCGCTCAAAAATCCCCACACTTGTTTCACATTTTCCGGCTTCACAAAAGCAATCACCTGAGCTGCTACCCAGCCTGTGACTGACTTGGTTCTCAGTAGCGTGTTGGGGTTCACAACTCGATCAACCGCTTCCACTTCATCCAAGTCTTTCATCTGTGCTAAAAGCTTCTGGACTTCCTCATTCTTCTCTTCCTCATCCAAGGCGGGATCAGTAAATATAATGCTTAGTTTAACGTTTGAGGTATCTGCCATCATACTGCTTTTGTTATGAATAATATATACACTTGCGAAAATTCTACTGTATGTAGATATCAATTAAACAGTAGACTATTCCGGAAATTCTCCTCCCTTTCCTCTTTATGACGACTTACGCACTCAAAACCCGAAACCTCGATCCCCCCTGGTGCTCTGTCAACCCAAAATTGCCGGGTTAAGGCAAGCAGGGGAGGCAGTGCGTTGCTCTCCGCAACGCACTGCCTCCCCTAAAAAAGGGGGGAATCTTAAAAGCCCCCTTTTTAACTCTGTTGGGGGATCTCTTTTGCGTAAGTTCTATTTATAAGCACAAAGGTGCCGCAGGCGGATAGGGGTAAACTCCACGTCTGTGCTTAATTTTTGCCTAACAGCTTTGTTCCTCACTCGTTCCCAGCCTGAGGCTGAGAATGCATTTGGTGTGAGGATCTGCCTCTGGGAACGACTCTCTATGCCTCTCCTTTCAAATCATCAATTTCTAACAAACTGACAAGCAAACCAGCAATTGGAACAGCAAGGAAAATCCCTAGCAGCCCAGCAATTCTTGCACCGACTAATAAAGCAAAAAATGTAACGACAGGGTTAACATCGACTGAATTTTGCATGATTCGCGGCGAAACTAAGTTGTCTTGGATTTGCTGAAGTATAATTGAGGCTACTAAGACTTTGAAAGCAAGGAAAATATCTTGAGTTAACAAAATAAAAAAAACAATACCAATTCCTAAAGTTGCTCCAATGCCTGGAACCGCATCAATAACTCCAATTATTAAAGACAAAACTAAGGGAAAAGGAACCTGGAGTAATATAAAAACTAAAAAAGTAACACTTGACAGAAATAACATTAAAATTAATTGCGCTCTAAAAAATCCTAAAAGCTTCTCTTCAACTGTATCTGCAAAGTGCTTACGCGATCTTTCTGGTACAATTTTCAAAACAAATTGCCAAACCTTTTTCCCATTCAGCAACATAAAAAGGGTAACAACTGCAATCAAAATAACATTAACAAAATTGGTGAGGGAAGCTCCTAAAAGACTAATAATATAATTAATAGCTGAGAAAGCAAAGCTTCGGATTCGCTCCGCAATAGCATCAAGATCTAATTGGATATTGCGAGTTTGAAGAAAAGCTTCTATTTGTGCTACAAAAGAGCCAATAGAATTAGCCATCTCAAAAAATCTATCAATGAGTTGTTGTCCTTGAGACAAAATTGCTAAACCGAGGGTGATTGCTAAAGCGATAATAATTAAAAGGCTTACCAAGAAAACCAAGATAACTGCAACTGTCCGGGGTAAAAAACGCTGCAACCAGCGAACAGGATAGTTCAATAAAGCAGCTAAAATCGCGGCGAATGTGAAAATTACAATAACTGTTTCAAAATAAGTGAAAAGCTGTAACATTGCCCAACCAAGGGCGAATAATAGTAAAAAGTGAATGATAAAGGAATTATTTAGTCGCTGTCGGAGATTGTTCATCATTTGCTTTCCTGATTTCTTCAATTTAGCGGACTTGAAAAATTAAAGTGAAGCATTGACTTGTTTGTTTGGCAACAAATTGTTTTAAAAACCGTACTTGGTTTGGCGCTAAAGTTCGTGTGATGAAAACATTCAAGTAGGTAACGTAAAGTTTAGTTTCCCAGTTGACATAACTGCTAATCAATGAGTTGCATTTTTGCTGATACGCATGATTGCGTCTCTTGCTTTGCGCAATAGGCACATGCGATAAGTCGGAGGCTGATCGCACCTTGAGGACAATGCTCAGTTTACCTGGTTTTTGGTCTTAACCGAACCGTATTACTTTATAACGGGAAAGGTGCCGCAGGCGGATAGGGGTAAACTCCACGTCTGTCCTTAATTTTTGCGTCACAGCTTTGTTCCTCGCTCGTCGCTTGTTCCCAGCCTCAGACTGTAGAACTCCCTAGTGGAAAAATATTAAACCTTCCTCGCTTTAGAGTCGAATAATATGTTTAGACTATTGACATTTGTTTTACCAGGTGCAAGACGTAAGTTACGATCAATCCAAACATATTCTTAAACTCACCTATGAGTGAGCAGTGCCCACCCTACCCTTAATTCACTGTTCGCGCAAACTTCTAGTTGTATGTTGTCGGCAGTGCCCACCACCAAGGATTTTGAGAAGGGACTCAGGGCATACGTAGCGCAATTGCTTCACTGTGCGATACGCGTAGCGTCAAGCCTCCGGCTTATCGCCAAATCTTGAAATTGCTGTGACGGTAATTTGTAAGGTGGGCACTGCCTATCTTCTGATCTCATGAGTCTGCTATGAGTGAGCAGTGCCCACCCTACCCTTAATTCACAATTCGTAATAGGCTAATATTACGAATTATTAACTAGTCATGACTAATCTGCAAATCTTTTTGGATATTGCTACAGAAGCAGCCCTCGCTGCTGGCGCGGTGTTGCAAGGTTATTTGGGTAAGGTGGAAGACGCGATTATTGAAAAAGGACGCCCCGGTGATTTGGTAACTGCTGCTGATAAAGCTTCGGAAGCGGTGGTTTTAGATGTTTTGCGTCGTCACTTTCCTGACCATTCTATCCTGGCTGAGGAATCTGGGAAACTAGGAAATCAAGATAGTGAGTATCTCTGGGCGATTGATCCTCTGGATGGAACAACGAACTTTGCTCACCAATATCCCTTTTTTGCTGTCTCCATTGGGCTGTTGATTCAGGGTGTCCCGCAAGTCGGTGTTATTTATGACCCTTTTCATAACGAGCTATTCCGGGCGGCTCAAGGTTTGGGAGCAACGCGGAACCGTTGCCCAATAAAGGTTTCAAAAACTTCTCAACTTGGTAAAAGTTTGTTGGTTTCCGGATTTGCCTATGACCGTCGTGAAACATCTGACAACAACTATGCCGAATTCTGTCACTTGACTCATCTGACTCAAGGAGTTCGGCGTAGTGGTTCCGCATCCCTAGATTTGGCTCATATCGCCTGCGGTCGTGTTGATGGTTACTGGGAAAGAGGTCTTTCTCCTTGGGATATTACTGCTGGTATCATTTTAATACGAGAAGCTGGGGGAAAGGTGACTGCATACGATGGGAGTTCCTTAGATATCTCGTCTGGTAGAATTCTAGCTACGAATGGTTCTATTCACAACAGCCTGAGTCATGAACTACAACAAGTTCCACCGCTGTCTTCATGGGCTAATCCCCATTAGCATGCTGAAAAACTAACAGTGAGGGAGTTTAATTTACAGCTGCTGTTGCTGATTTATCAGCCTGAGCAATTCAGCAATATTTTCTCAGTTGTGAGCCTTTAACTAGCGATAGAAAACCGCTAGCAACAGCCTTAAGAAACTAAATCCCCCTTCTTGTTTGTTCCCTGTTCCCTGTTAAGCGTTCCCTGTCTTTCTTGAAAGCAATCCACAGGCTGCGCAGCACCCGCTATGAATGAAACAAACACCTTTTTCCCCTTACACCCCGTACACCCCTACACCCCTTATACCGTTTCACTTTAAGGTTGATACAAATAGGCAGCAGAGGAGCAGAGGAGCAGAGGAGCAGGGGAGAAAGAATTAGAGACTAATCATTTGTATCAAGGATTTCGTGAAATGGTATTACACCCCTGTGTTTCTTCAGAGAGCGCTGAGAGTGCACAAAGAATAAATGATAAGTCTAATTTACTATTTCCTCTGTTGGTACAAGAAGGCTAAAAAGAGGGGTAAACTCATTAGACGTCTTGCAAAAGTGAGATTTTTGATGGTTCTGTTCCCTGTTCCCTGTTAAGCGTTCCCAACTTCTGCAAGAAGTCTATTATTGCAACTGTGCCCAAATTCCTTGACAAGGTTCTATAACTAGCCCCTGAAAAATTGATTGAGTTGATGGATGAATGTCTATTCTATACAGAGAAAAAAGACCTGTAGGACTTTTAAGGTTTAACTCTCTTCGGGTAAGACATAATGCTTGTGCTCGATGAAGTTCCACAGCTTGGAGTAAACCTGGATAACTCAAATTACGTAAAGCTAATTGACCATTTTTAGTGATATATATGGCATCATTTTGAAAAAGATGTTCTAAGCTTAGAAGGCTAGCATATACATCTACATCTTTTTCTATGCCTCCTAAACGGTGAGCATCTAAGCCAAAGCGAATGCAGAAATTGACAGCTACCAACTTCCCAGCTTCTTGGGCAGGTAAAGTGCAAGCTGCAAATTCAAACCCTAGACTATCAGATCGCCATTCCTCCACACCTGCATAGGCATAATTTTGGAAAAGTTTCTGCTTTAATTTGAAGTCAAATCCCAAACCACTCGCATGCCCTGCTTCATGAACTTGAGTGTCTGCATGGCGATAGCGTTCACCATTGATTTTGTCTTCTAAGGGGTCTAATAGTAAATTAGCCGTTTCATACTCAAATATTTTTTGGATGCATTCGCGGCTGGAACCTAAAAAACGTCGTCGCTGCTCGCTTGTATTGTTTAATACTGCGCCAGAAACACTGTTAGGAAAACACCATCTATGCGGGACGATGAAGGCTTCACCAGTTTCACCACTCACATTACCGCAACTAGCAATCTCGGTAAAAGAATGGTTTCTTGGAACTGGTTGACCGAGTTTTCCAAATTTTTCGCGAGTCAGATGTTCTAATTGTTCAATAGATGGCTGAAAGTTCTCGTGCATTTTCCCGTAAATTGCGCTTAAAGTCACCAGGGGTTGGGATTGTCGATTTATTTTGTAAGGTGCAATAATCAGGAAATAGCCATTTTTACCGATAAAATCCTTATTGATAAAGCCTTCAGATAAGATACTCCAGTCGTCATTTTCTAAAGCATCTGCTGTGTTGAGTAGCCAAGTAGGAGGAAGTTCACAAAAGTTTGCCGCCTGTTGACGCAGTTTTTTAACAGCAATAGTAATTTCATTTTTGTCAATATATTCGACTATTTTTTTGACTAATTCTTGTTCGTTGACAACAGTGATGTTCATTTTTGATACCTCTTTGGTAGATGCGAAATTTGGTGTTGTGATTGGTTGAAAGTACGAAATTGCATAATCTATAGCTCTATTTATGGGTTCGACATTTTGCTTATTTTGGAAAAAAGCACAGAACAAGAATTAATTGTTGCGCAAAAGCAGCAGAAGTTTTACCTAAAAAGCATAAGTAACCGCTAAACTCTCACCCATTTCAACACCTTGGGGTCTTTGTTGTAGCGGTAGGTAAAGCCGTCTTTACCAGTAATGGATTTACCAAGGCTTCCTCTGCTTCTAATGCTGGCAATTGAATAGTCTGTTAATGTCTGCATTTCTTTATGAGAAAGACCTTCGATTGTGCCTGTAACTACCTCTACTTCTGATTGAGTTTGGGATTCATTATTAGGAGAATCATCTATTTCTAATTGAGTTTGGGATTCATTATTAGGAGAATCATCTATTTCTAATTGAGTTTGGGATTCATTATTAGGAAATTCATCTATTGTGATTTGAGCATTTTCATGGGGAATCGTGACAATTTCTTTTGCTTTTTGAGTCCGGTAATCCTGCACGGTCAAAAGTTGCCAACTAGAATCTTCTTGTGAAAGTTCCAGAACCCATTGATGATAATGAAATAGACTTTCCCGATGTCCGACACTGATAAATGTTGTTTTTGTCTCTTGTAACTGTTGATATAAGTGCCCTTCGTTGTTCAAATCTAAAGCACTCGTTGCTTCATCTAATATGGTAAAGCTAGGATGGGTAACTAATAGTCGTGCAAATGCAAGGCGTTGTTGTTCTCCTAACGATAATATGTTCTCCCAAGGAACTTCTGTATCAAAGCCTTCGACTCGACTTAGCAAGTTTTGCAGATTGACTTGTTGCAAAACTTCTTTGAGTTCCGCATCGGTCATTTGACGATTGGTATTAGGATAAAGTAACTGTTCGCGCAAAGTTCCTAAGATTATATAAGGACGTTGAGGCAGAAATAAAACTTCTTCTAATGGAGGTCGCACCAGACGACCAGTTCCTGCATTCCACAAACCAGCGATCGCTCTCAATAAAGAACTTTTACCTCGACCACTTGGCCCAACAATTAATAAACCTTCTCCTGCTTTGACAGAAAGGGACAAATCTTCAACGATCACTTGTTCATAGTTGGGCGTTTTTAGAGTGACATGTTCAAAAGCAATATGATTCTCTTCTATTGTTTTAATAGTACTCACCTTTTCAGGTTGTTTGGTCACTTCTTGTAGTGCATCTGAAAACTCAGATAAACGCTCAACGTAAGTCGAAAATCGTCCAGAAGTCCCAAATTCAGTTATTAATTGTCCCAAAGCACTAGCAAACAGATTACAAGCTAAAGCGGCTTGTCCAAGTTGTCCAAAATCAATTTCATCTCTAATATATAAAGGTGCGAGTACTAAAAAGGGGAAAAGTTGGATAACGGCTTGATATCCTCTGCTAAAAATATCCCGACTTCTCTCCCAATTATTCTTGCTTTCAGTATTTTTGAGAATCTTACTAAATCGGCGCTGAATTATATTTGACTCTTGTTTTTCTCCTTGAAAAAAAGCTATTGATTCAGCGTGATTCCTAACATGAGTCAATGCATAATTGTAGTCTGCCTTAAATTCGAGTTCCTCTTGATTAATTTTATTCAATTCTTGATTTAAGTAAAGAGCAATAAAATTTCCTAGAAAGGTATAAGCAAGCAGAATAAGAGCAATCTGTTGGGAAATGAACCAGACAATTATAAAAAAAGTTGTCATTTCTAGTACTTTTTCTAGAAAAGTACCTGAAAAATTCAGAGCATTACTAATAATCGGTTCAATTTCTTGGGATAGACGTTGATCTGGATTATCAATATCGGATATAAAGTTAATTTTATAATAAGCACGATTGCTCAAATATTTATCTAAAGTTTGATTATTTAGCCATTTGTACCAATCAAGAGCGATTTGTTTTCTGACAAATTTAGAAAATCCTACTAAAAGCGTTACAAAGACAAGCACAACAATATTGACTGATAAGGTTTTAATGAACTTGGAATAATCTTTTTCTTGAATAAGAGTATCGACCAAATAGCGACCAACGAAACTATCAAAAGCAGTCATTCCTACAAGCGCGATTATTAGTAAGATCAGGAAAATAAGCATTCCCCATGCACGAATCACGTCTGAGAATGCTCTTTCTCCCGGGTTTGTTGGATACCAGTAAGGACCAGCGATCGCTTTTACATCTTGCCAAAATTGAATAAAACCTGAAAAAGCATTTTTTGTGGGTTGAGTTTGAACAACTTGGGTTGGCATATTTTAGAAATAAACTGAAATCTTTTCTCAAATTTAGTACTTTTTAGTGCTGAAGAATCAATAATAAGTACCGAATCCCAATCAATATAATCAATAAGTATTTACTTTTATTTATATGTTGGATCAGAAGTATCAATCGTGACAACTAGAGCAACCGAAAGTGCTTCTCCACCAATTAGTATTGTGATTACAACAAGGTTACACCGCCATCCACAGGCAAAGTAACCCCTGTTATATAGGGATTGGAGATCAAACTTAATACTGCTTGCGCCACTTCTTCTGGTTGTCCAAGATGCTGGACAGGTAAGGCTGTTTCAGCCCACTTTGTTAAATCTGAGCGTTCAGACTCGCTTTGACTGCTCCAGATAGTTGTATCTTCAATCAGTCCAGGGGCAATTACATTGACCCGAATCGGTGCAATTTCTAACGCTAGCGATCGCCCGAACACAGCAACAGCACCATTTGCGGCTGCGATCGCGGAAATCCCCCCCATTTTTGAAGGTTTGAACATAGAGACACTTGATGTCAGCGTAATGGAGCCGTCAGTCGCTATATTTTTCAGCGATGCACGCACAGCAAAGAACGTACCCCAGAATTTCTCCATTGCACCTTGAGCCGTTTGTGTGCTCATCTCTGCTAAAAGCGATCGCGGCATATTTCTGTCTCCCATAGCCGTTACCACCAAATGATCGAAGTTCCCAATCTGCTCAAAAAAAGCATTGACTGAATCTTCATTGGACACATCAACAGTTTTGGCCTCAATTTCTCCAGAAATCAACGCGATCGCCTCATTTAATTTCTCTTGAGATGAGTGGGAAAGTACAACTTTTGCCCCCACTTCTACCATTTTATTGGCGATCGCCAAATCGACCCCTGAACTGAGGCCAGTAATCACCACTTTCTTACCTGATAGCGACTGAAACATTATTATTTTGCCTCATGAAGTAAAAACAAAAAAACATCACACTCACTTTACTGCTTCTTTGCTGAAACGAACAAATAAGTTATAGCTGAAGAACTTAGTAAACCATCTATGGCATCCACATTTACCTGATAGGTTTGTTCATCTACATCTCCCGCTTCAAATTCTTTTACAAACCAAGATTTTAGAACGCGGAAGTGGTTTTTCCAACATTCATCTGTTAAATCTACAAATTCTAAGAGTTGAAATCCTGCCTGTTGGTAAAGATGTTTATACTCCTCAATATCTTTGACAATATTTTTTTGAGGAACAATCCAATCACCGAAATGCTGTGTATTTTCAAAGATGATATCACAGAGGATCAGGTTGCCTCCTGGCTTCAATACACGTGCCGCCTCTCGAAGAAACTTCTCCCTGGTATCAAAGTAGAATGCTGCCTCAACACATATGATGTTATCAAACAAATCATCCTCAAATTCCATTTGCACGGCATCCATGCAAATGATTTTGCACTTATTTGCGTTAACTGTACTTCTTTCAATTTGTTGAGGGGAAATATTAATGCCCACAACGTCAGCAGACGAGTAATACTTGAGCAGATAATTGGTAGTTGCTCCCAAACCACAGCCAACATCAAGGATAGTTCCCTGTTTTTTTGGAATAAATGCTAAAAGCTTTTCCATCAGGTTAAAACAAGCTTCCTCCTGATTCTGAGTATCCGAGAGCCAATAGCCTACATTGAAAAATTCTTGTTGACCGTATATCTTTCTAGTCCCCGGATTTAAAATTAAACTGTCAAATTTGCTAATCCATTCGTTTTTATCCATTTTTTCCTCACTTAGATGTTTGCTTGTCCTTCTTTGATACAAGCCCTCAACTGTTCCGCTAAAACCTGGACATGGGGTTCCGCCATAATTGTGACATGATTGCCCAACACAAAATGGATGTCCACTGGTTCGGTACAAAACTCGCTCCAGCCCAAGGAAAAATCTTGAGAAATTTCAGATGCTAACTCACGATTGGGATCGTCTGGCAAATCCTCGTTGGCGCGTAGAATAGTTATTTTACCGGGATAAATCTGTTTTGGTACATAATCAACCAGACATAAACAGCTAGTTTTATAAGCTTCTACGATATTTGTCAACTGCGTAGTTTCAGCATTCGGAGGCAGCATATTAGCCATTTTGAAATAGTGTAAAACGTATTTTAGTTGCTCCTCTACCGATAAGGGTTGGAGAGTTTCGTAGGAAATATCTATGTCCTTTTCTAAATAAACTTCTATGCCTTTGCTCACTTCAGCTAGCCATCTCGCGTGATCCCAATTAATATAATCAACAAGCATTTGCTTATCCTTATAGGTTGGTGCTGAAGAATCAATAATTGCAAGCATTGCAACTTTGTGTCCTTGTTCATGCAACTGTTGAGCCATTTCAAAAGCGACGTTTCCCCCATAAGAGTGACCTCCCAAAAAGTATGGTCCCTGTGGCTGAACTGTTTGCATTGCTGTAACATAAATACTAGCGATCTCCTCAATACCAGAGATCGAACCTACTTTCTCGTACAGATCGTTTTCAAAGCTATATAATGGTTGCTCCTCTCCTAAATAACGTCCTAAATGATAAAAATAGAAAGGTCTACCTCCTGCACCTGGAACGCAGAAGAAAGCTAAGTTTGCACCATTGGGTTGAATGGCTACCAAATAAGAAGAATTTGAGTAATCCGAATCTTTTTGGATAATTACCGCTAACTGTTCAATAGTTGGGTTTTGGAAAAGAGTTGTTAAGGGAATATCTTTACCATACTGCTGCTTAATTTGAGTCATTAAGTAGGAAGCTAAAAGGGAATGACCACCCAGATCGAAAAAGTTATCCTGTACCCCAATTTTGTCAATTTTCAGAATCTTTGACCATATTTGTACGAGTTTTAACTCTAATTGGTTACGTGCTTCAAGAAATCTGTCAGAGTCACTGGTGCAATCAGGAGCTTTCAAGGCGCGGCGATCTACTTTACCGTTTTGTGTTAATGGTAGGGACTCCAACATCACAAAAGCATTTGGCACCATGTATCCAGGTAATTTATTGGAAAGGAACTGACGCAGTTCTCCCGTTGTGAGTGTCACCTCTTTTTGCGGCACTACGTAGGCGACTAAACGCTTACTTCGACTTTGCTCAGTACAAGTCTCACCTGGGGTATCTTCGCGGACAATGACGCAACAGACCTGCACGCGATCGTGTTGATTGAGTACGGCTTCAATCTCTCCCAACTCAATGCGGAAGCCCCGAATTTTTACTTGGTTATCAATGCGCCCTAAGTATTCGATATTGCCATCTGGTAAATAACGGGCTAAATCCCCGGTTTTATATAATCTACTTTCTCCTGCCTCCTCAAACGGATTAGGGATGAATTTCTCTTGTGTTAACTCGCTTCGGTTGAGGTAGCCGCGTGCCAATCCCGCACCACCAATGTGCAATTCTCCTGGAACACCAATGGGAACTAGTTGCAAATATTCGTCTAAAATGTAGACTTGTGTATTGGCGATCGCTCGTCCAATGGGAATTGATTCTATAGTTGGCTCAAATTGTCTTGGGATAGGATGACAACAAGTAAAAGTTGTGCCTTCTGTTGGACCATATCCATTAATGATTTGCGTCCAGGGCAGAACTGCCAAAGCTTTGTGAACGTGAGTAACCGAAAGTGCTTCCCCACCAATGAGTAACTGTTTAATTCCTGACAACGCTTTTTCGTCATCATCAATTATGGAGTTAAACAAAGCAGCCGTCAGCCATAAAACAGTAATGTCATGTTTGCGGATTTCATCGCCCAGATTTTGAGATGTGGGAATACGAACTGGGAACAGAACGCATCTAGCACCATGCAACAAAGCTCCCCAAATCTCGAAAGTGGAAGCATCAAAACAAATTGGGGCTAGTTGAAGAAATTTTTGTGTTGCATCGAGATGAACGTAATTTACGCCAAACAAAAGACGATTAACGCCACGGTGGACAACTTCAACCCCTTTAGGCTGACCTGTAGAACCTGATGTATACATCACATAAGCCAAGTTACTAGCTTGGACATCTGCGCTTGGATTATCCTGACTTGATTGAGAAATTAAGTGAGCTTCAATATCTAAACACACAAGCTGTCCAGTATGCTCAGGCAGTTTGTCGAGGAGTGACTGCTGAGTCAGCAACACGGAAATTTGAGCATCTTCGAGCAGAAATTGTAAGCGCTCTTGGGGATACTCAGGATCAAGAGGCACGTAAGCCCCGCCCGCTTTGAGAATACCCAGTAGTCCCACAATCATTTCTAAAGAACGCTCTACACACAACCCCACCAGCACATCGGCTCCCACACCCAAAGACTTTAGGTAATGCGCCAACTGGTTAGCACGACAATTCAACTCATAGTAAGTGAGTTTTTCCTCTTCATACACCACCGCCACCGGATCTGGGGTACGCGCTACCTGCTCCTCAAACAATTGATGGATACACTTATCATGAGGGTAGTCTGCTTGAGTATCGTTCCACTCCACCAACAATTGATGACGTTCTGCTTGACTCAACAGTGGTAATTCTGCAATTCGCGCTTTGGGATTTGCGACAATTGCTTGGAGTAAAGTTTGAAAATGTTGACCTATGCGAGTGATTGTGGTCGCATCAAATAAATCGGCATTATAGCACCAAACGCCCTCCAGACCTCCTGCAACTTCCCAGAAGTTTACTTCCAGGTCAAACCTAGCTTTAACATCAAGTGGCAAGGGCATATTCTCAATAGTTAAACCTGACAAATTGCCAGTCCCTTGTGGCGCATTTTGGAGGGAAAACATCACCTGTACCAAGGGATTACGACTCAAATCTCGGTCTGGCTGTAACTTTTCCACCAACATCTCAAAGGGTAAGTCCTGGTGAGCGTAGGCGGACAAGGTTGTTTGCCGGACTTGCGCTAAAAAGTTAGCAAAGCTGGGGTTTCCAGAGAGATTGCCCCTTAATGCTAGGGTGTTAGCAAAAAACCCCATGATCTGCTCGATTTGGGGGCTGTTGCGGTTGGCGATCGGCGAGCCAACAACAATATCTGACTGACCACTATAACGAGAAAGTAAGACCAAAAAAGCTGCCAGTAGGGTCATAAACAAGGTTGCGTCTGACTCCTGGCTCAGCTGCTTGAGGCGTTGCGTGAGGTCGCGATCCAGTTGAAAACACTCAACTTCACCTATGTAGGTCTGAATTGGGGGACGTGGTCGATCAGCAGGCAGTTCTAGTACCAGAGGCGCACCTGCTAACTGTTTTTGCCAGTAGTTGAGTTGGCGATCAAGGACAACGCCTGTCAGCCACTGGCGTTGCCACACGGCAAAATCGGCGTACTGAATGGGCAGTTGGGCTAGTGGGTTGGGCAATCCTTGAGTGAAAGCTGCATAAGCTATTGATAACTCCCGGTAGAAAATGCTTAGAGACCAGCCATCGTAGATAATGTGGTGCATCTTCAACAGCAGTACATACTCCTGGTCACTCAGTTGGAGTAGCCTGAATTCTATTAATGGCCCAACAGCCAAATCGAAGGGCTTGGACGCAAGGGACTTCGCCATTTGTCGAATTTGGGCAGTTTGCTCTTCGGCTGACAACCCCTGCAAGTCATGGATTGGCAAAGTTAAGGCAGTCGGAGGGGCAATTACTTGCAGGGGTTTTCCGTCTACCATTGGAAAAGTGGTTCTTAAGATCTCGTGACGGCGAACGAGTTCACTGAGACTTTGCGAGAGTGCAAGTATATTCAGCGACCCATCTAGCCGCAGAGCCTCCAGCATATTGTAAGAATGACTCTCGGGTGAGATCTGGTGCAAAAACCAGAGCCGTTGTTGGGCAAAAGACAGTGGTAGCTGAGTGTCCCGTGGCACGGGTTGAATGTCCAAGCGCTCAGAGGCTTTAACCTGCTTTGCCTCTTGTAAAAAGGAAATAATTTCTGTTTTGCGCTTAGCAATTTCCTGGCGTAGGGTTGGAGTTAACGCCCCTTCAGGCGCATGACAGCGCAAGCGAAGCTCCTCCGGAGCCGCTCCGCTAACGCCATCAGTTTCTAGGTTAATACTCAATTTCTTGAGTTGACAAATAAATTCAAATGTGCTGCTCGTCATGACTCAAAACTCCACTACTTCGCCACTGATATCAGGTACTGCTAAATCTTCTGCTGCCCAATCTATTACTTCCATGTAGGATGCTATCCCTGCTACTGTGGGAAACTCAAACATCTTCTGTACAGATAGCTCAAGTCCAAAAGCTGAGTTGATCCGTGAAATGACTTGAGTCGCTAATAGGGAATGTCCCCCTAGTTCAAAGAAATTATCCTTCACTCCAATGCGTTCGGTTCCCAGAACTTCACTCCAGATTTGCACCAGTTGAGCTTCAATCGGTGTTCGAGGTGAAACAAAGCTAGTGGCAAGATTTCTAGTAGCTGTATCAGGTGCTGGCAGGGCGCGACGATCTACTTTACCATTAGGTGTCACTGGCAGAGCTTTGAGGAGGACAAAAGCTTGCGGCACCATGTAATTGGGTAACTTTTGTTGGATAAATTCCCGCACCTGTGGCACTAGCTTCTGGACTAACTTGCCCTGCAAGGGATTGTTAGTGTAATCAGTCCAGGGTTTGGCAGTGACTGTCGAACTATCCCAAAAAGCGATCGCCCTTTGTGCGTTAGATGTTTGCGTCGAATTGGTGCGGCAGAACACCACATCATAGGAACCATCCTGACTACTCTCCCACCAACTCAGGTGGACAGTATAACCGAAATGCTGCCCCAGTTCCCAAAACTGCTCTGGATTTATGTTGGTTACTGGCTGTTGTGCTAGTAGTTCCCGCAGTTGCCCGACTGTTTCGACACCAGGGGGATTTTCCAACCATTCCCAAATCTGTAGTGCTTGCTGCACCCGTTGATTAGGCACACCCCTGATTCCCAACAGTTCTGGCTGCTGTTGTTGGAGTTGATTTTGAATTTGTATGAACTCAAGCCCGTTGAGTTGCCAGTTTAACCAAGGAACTATCGTCACTTCGGCTACTTCGACTTCGCCCCTTCGGCTACGCTCAGGGCGAGTCAGTACTAGTTCGCTCAGTGCAAGTGCTTGGACATCAGTACCCACATGCAGGGTGACATCATAGCGGAATTGGGTTAACTCATTTTCAGCATGACCGCGTTTGGGCTGAATTTCCACCCAAGTAATCTGGGGAAAACGTTGTTTGAGGGCGATGAAGAAACTGGGATCAATGAGCAATTCTTCTTCAATTGCCACAGTCTGATGTACCTGCTGTTGCCATTGCTCAACTGTTGTGTCTGACTCAGCGCGGGCTAACTGCACAGCTGCATGGTATGGCTCTAGCAAGGGTAAGCTGCGCACATCCCCTACAAAAATTTTACCCGTAGTGGCGATCGCTGCCATTCCTCCTTCAAGAACCTGCAACAAATACTCCACGCTGGGGAAGTATTGCACTACTGAGTTGATAACTACAGTATCGAATTCTCCTTTGGGGATAGCTGTAAAATTATCTGCCATTTGGTGTAGTAGCCGCACATTATCTAGACCTGACACCGTTTTACATACCTGCTCAACGTGCTTTATGGCGGCACTGGAATAATCACATCCCCAATACTCTTGGCAGTTCGGAGCAACGCGAGATAGCAGCAACCCTGTGCCACAACCAATTTCTAATACTCGCTGCGGTGACAGAGACAGAATTCGGTTGACTGTATTCTCAACCCACTCCTGCATTTCCTTTGCTGGGATGGGTTGCTTGGTGTACGAACTGTTCCAACCACTAATATTGAATGTCAAGTCATCTGTGGATGTTTGAGGTTGCCCGTATGCTTGTTCATAGAGCATTTGCCAGTCACTCACGTACTCACTCTGCCATTGAGCAAGCTGCTGGGGTAATACTTTATTTTGGAGTGCAGGCACTAAGTAAGCCACCAGACTTGTACTGAGCGGAGCCGAAGTGCGTTTATCACCAGGGATATCATCAACTCTAGCTACTACCACACTTTCTTGCACCAAGGGATGTTGGCTCAAAACTGCTTCAATTTCGCCAGTTTCGATCCGGAAGCCGCGAATCTTAACTTGATTATCGATGCGTCCTAAGTACTCAATCTTGCCATCTGGTAAATAACGTGCTTTATCCCCAGTTTTGTAAAGCCGGGAATGCAGCTGATCACTAAAGGGGTTGGGAATGAATTTTTCAGTTGTCAATTCCAGACGGTTGAGATAGCCTCTTGCTAACCCTACACCACCGATGTGCAACTCTCCTGGTACACCAATCGGCACTGGCTGTAAGTGCGAGTCTAAAATGTAGATTTGTTTGTTGGAAATTGGACGACCAATGGTAACTTTCTCGTCTGAAGAAGTGCATTTTGCTATTGTGGCACAAACGCTAGCTTCTGTCGGTCCGTAGGCATTGAAGAGGTTTCTACCAGCAGACCATTGTTTTATGAGTTCAACTGAACTTGCTTCTCCGGCGACAATCATTGTTTGCAGGGATGGGAGTTCTTCAGTTGGCAGGACTGCTAGTGCCGATGGTGGTAGAGTGACATGGGTAATGCCGTGATCGCGTAATCGCTCAATTAACGGCGTACCTGGCATGAGGTCCGCTTTTGTTCCGAGGTGAAGTGTCGCCCCCGATCCCAAAGTCATCAAGATTTCTGATATACAAGCATCAAAACTAAAGGAGGCAAACTGGAGAACGCGACTATCACAATGCACGCCAAATGTCTGAATCTGAGCTTGAGCTAAGTTGCACAATCCGGTATGCTCAATCATTACACCTTTAGGCTTACCTGTGGAACCGCTCGTGTAAATCACATTCGCTAGATGAACAGCTTTAACTTCACTAATGGGGTTATCCTGGTTGTTTTCGTCAATTTGTGACCAAATATCATTTAAGAAGACTAAATTTGCTTGAAGCTGGGGTAGTTTATTAACTAAGTGCTGTTGGGTGAGCAGTATCGCAACTTGAGTGTCCTCTAGCATAAAGCTCAAACGGTCAGTAGGATACTCAGGGTCAAGCGGTACGTAAGCACCACCCGCTTTGAGAATTCCCAAAAGCGCGATCGCCATCTCCAAGGATCGCTCAACACACAATCCCACTAATATATCTGCTCCCACACCCAAAGACCGCAAGTAATGCGCCAACTGGTTAGCACGACAATTTAACTGCTCATAGGTTAGTTGTTGATTCCCAAAGACAACTGCCACTGCATCTGGGGTACGCGCTACCTGTTCCTCAAACAACTGATGAATACACTGATTGTGCGGATAATCTGCTTGAGTATCGTTCCACTCTACCAAAAGTTGATGACGTTCCTGCTGGGTGAGCAAGGGAAGTAATGCTACTGGTTGCTGTGGATTTGCAGCGATCACTTCTAGCAAAATTACAAAATGCTGCATCATGCGGGCAATCGTCGCCCCATCAAATAAATCCCTGTTGTAAGAGCAAAAGCCCCCAAGCCCAACTGGAGCATCCCACAAGTAAACTTCTAGGTCAAGCCGAACTGAGTCAAGTCCGGAAGGCATTCCTTCAACCGTTAAACCAGGCAAATCCCAGGGGGAGGTGGGAGCATTTTGCAAGGCAAACACCACCTGCGTCAGAGGGTTGCGATCCAGGTTTCGCTCCACTTGCAACTCTTCGACTAACATCTCGAAAGGCAAATCCTGATGGTCGTAGGCGTTTTGGGTAACTTTTCGCACCTGTGCCAGTAATTCTGCAAAGGTCGGTTCTTGGGACAGATCGAATCTCAGTGCCAAAGTATTGACAAAAAAGCCAATTAATGGTTCTATTTCTGTGCGGTTGCGATTCGCGATCGGTGAGCCAACCACAATATCTGTTTGTCCACTATAGCGAGACAGTAACACCACAAAACCCGCTAGCAGCGTCATAAACAGAGTGCTTCCAGATTCTTGAGATAGCTTTTTGATCTGCTGCGTTAGCTTGGCATCTAGTTGAAGTCGCTCTGTACCGCCTCGAAAACTCTGTATCGCTGGGCGGGGGCGGTCTGTGGGTAATTCTAATAGAGGTGGCGCTCCTGTTAACTGTTGCTTCCAATAGCTTAACTGACGTTCTAGTACCTGATTTGTCAACCACTGACGCTGCCAGACAGCAAAGTCGGCATACTGTATAGATAACTCTGGTAACTCAACAGAACTACCCGTTGAAATAGCTCGATAATAGGCTGACAGTTCGCCAATCAAAACGCCCATCGACCAACCATCAGCTGCAATATGGTGAATTGCGAATAGCAGTACATACTCCTGGGTTGCAACTTGCCAAAGCTTGACTCGCAGCACAGGACCATTAGCCAGATCGAATGGTTTGCAAGCTTCTGCTGTCGCCAGTGCTTCCACTTGTTTCCAGGGGTCTGGCAGATTTTGTAGATCGACCACTGGTAACGTTATGGTCATACTGGGTGCGTTCTGCGCTCCGCGCAGCAGCGAAGCTATCGCTTGTATCGGCTTGTTATCCTTAATTTCAAAGCGAGTCCGCAGAACTTCATGGCGCTGCACTATCTCACCAAAGGCTTGTTCCAAAGCTTTTATATTGAGATTTCCCACCAGACGCACGGTGAAATCTATTGTATAGGCACCGCTTTCGCCTTCCAACTGATTCACAAACCACAGACGTTCCTGCGCCCAAGATAGCGGTATATCTGTGTCTCTTGAAACGGGTGCGATCGCTGGAACCACGAGACCGGAATTAGTTTGAAGCTGGGCTAAGATCGCTTCACTTAACTGGGCAATTGTTGGTGACTCAAAGATATACCGTAACGGCAACGAAGTCCCAAAAGCTTCCTGCGAGCGAGAAATTACCTGAGTAGCTAGCAGGGAATGTCCCCCAAGTTCAAAGAAATTATCATGAATGCCGACTTGTTCTACTTTTAGCACTTGTGCCCAAATTTGTGCCAGCATTTCTTCAGTGGGGGTGCGGGGTGCAACAAATGTTTCTTGCAGTGTGCTGTCGAACTCTGGTGCGGGTAAAGCGCGGCGGTCTACTTTACCATTAGGAGTCAACGGTAGGGACTCCAGAATCACAAAAGTGTTTGGCACCATGTACTCTGGTAGCTTGCCTTTGAGGAATTGCCGCAGTTCGGTGATTGTCGGTGTCACCTGTGGATGCGGCACCACGACGTAGGCGACTAAGCGCTTCTCTCCTGGGGTCTCTTCGCGAGCAATAACACAAGATGCCTGCACGTCAGGATATTGGCTCAGTACTGCTTCGATTTCTCCCAACTCAATTCGCAAGCCACGAATTTTTACTTGATTGTCGATGCGTCCTAAGTATTCGATGTTGCCATCAGGTAAATAGCGTGCTAAATCCCCAGTTTTGTAGAGGCGGGAATCGGGATCAGCACTAAAAGGGTTGGGGATGAATTTCTCTTGTGTTAACTCGCTTCGGTTGAGGTAGCCAAGTGCTAATCCCGCACCACCAATGTGCAATTCTCCTAGCACACCAACCGGAACTGGTTGTAAATACTTATCTAAAATGTAGATTTGTGTGTTGGCTATGGGACGACCGATAGGTGGTGAGATATTATTCTTCTGTCCAGAAGAAACTACTATCCCTGAAGTTGTGACAACAGTATTTTCAGTTGGACCATAATTATTCACTATCTGGAAAGGGAGTAAACTTGACGGATATCGATGAAGCTTATCTCCCCCAATTAGTATAGTTCGCAAGGTTGTAGTTTCTGTCCATTCCAGAGAAAATAATTGTTCTGCAAGGGGTGTTGGTAGAAAACTGATGGTAATCTTTTTTGATTTCAACCAATCTTGCAAATCCAATGGAGATACAAGGATGGAAGGTTTGACTAAATAAATACTTGCTCCTGCGCTTAGGTAAGGCCACAATTCCCATACAGCAGCATCAAAAGCTGTTCCAGCTAACTGAGTGGCTTTGTCACTTGAGGTGATTTCAAAAGCATCTTGGTGCCAGAACACTAGATTTAGCAGTCCATGATGAGCAACTAATACTCCCTTCGGCTGCCCTGTAGAACCAGAGGTATAAATCACATAAGCTAAGTTACTAGCTTTGGTAGCAGTGATTAGATTCTCTTGGCTTGACTGAAATATTATTTGAGCGTCAGTATCCAAACAAACAAGCTGTCCTTGATGCTTAGGTAGTTTGTCGAGGAGTGACTGTTGGGTCAATAGCACTCTAATTTGAGCATCTTGAAGCATGAAACTAAGACGCTCAGTCGGATACTGTGGGTCAAGTGGTACATAGGCACCACCCGCCTTGAGAATTCCCAACAGTCCCACGACCATTTCTAAAGAACGCTCCACACAAATACCCACCAGCGTATCTGGTTTTACACCCAAAGACTTGAGGTAGTGCCCCAACTGGTTGGCACGGCAATTTAATTGCTCATAAGTCAGTTGTTGATTTTCAAATACAACTGCCACAGCATTTGGAGTACGCTGAACCTGTTCTTCAAACAACTGATGGATACATCTATCCTGGGGATAATCTGCTTGAGTATCATTCCAGTCAATTAATAACTGCTGCTGCTCAACTGTTGTTAATATTGGCAATTGGGAAATGGGCAGTTGGGGATTGGCCACAATTGCTTCCAGCAGTGTCACAAAATGACCCGCCATCCGCTCAATAGTGCTTGCATCAAACAAGTCAGTACTGTACTCCCACACTCCCACCAGTCCAGAAGCAGTGTTGCCCATTGCTAGCGTCAAATCAAACTTGGCAGTTGCATTTTCTATTGGCAAATCACTTATAGTTAACCCAGTCAGTTCTACTTCAGACATGGGCGCATTCTGGAGGACAAACGCCACCTGGAAAAGCGGTGTATGGCTGAGATCTCGTTCTGGCTGCAATGCTTCCACCAGCATTTCAAAGGGCAAGTCTTGATGAGCATAGGCTCCCAACGCCATTTCCCGAACACGACTTAGTAAATCTTGGAAGCTAGGATTTTCAGATAAATCAGTCCGCATCACTAAAGTGTTGACAAAAAAGCCAATCAACCCTTCTATTTCACTGCGATTACGGTTAGCAATTGGTGTCCCCACCAAAATATCTGATTGTCCTGTGTAGCGATAAAGTAATGTATCAAACGCTGCCAACAGCGTCATGAATAAGGTAGCCCCTTGTTGCTGACTCAGTTGTGTCAACTTACTAGTTAACTCTCCGGAGAGTGCAAACTCTTGATATGCACCAGCGAAGGTTTGCACAGGTGGTCTGGGTCGGTCGGTGGGAAGCGATAATAAAGCTGGTGCATCTGCCAATTGTTTTTGCCAGTAATTCAATTGGCTTTGCAGTACCTCCCCGACTAACCACTGTCTTTGCCACAGCGCAAAGTCGGCGTACTGAATCGGTAGTGGGCTTAAAGGTGAAAGCTGACCTTGAGAATAAGCATTGTACAATGCTGCCAGTTCCCGAACAAACACACCCATTGACCAGTCATCACTAACAATGTGATGCATACACACTAACAATATGTGTTCTGTCTCGGACAGCACTACTAATCTCGCCCTAACTAATGCTTGTGTTGCCAACTCAAAAGGTTGAATCACTTGTTGTTGCGCTAATTGCTGTGTGGTTATTTCTTGTTCGCTTGTGGGCAGATGTTGCAACTCAACAACTGATACTTGCCAATTTGTTTGTGTTTGAATGACTTGTGTTGCTTGTCCATCAACTGCGATGAAGTTGGTGCGTAACGCTTCGTGGCGATGAATAATTTCTTTTAAGCTTTGCTCTAAGGCTGTACTATGAAGAGTTCCAACAATACGCAAAGCTACGGGTATGTTGTATAGTGCACCGTTCGGCTGTAACTGTTCTAAAAACCACAAACGCTGTTGAGCAAATGACAGTGATAATTCTGCATTCTTCGCCCTTGGCAAGATGGGTGGTACTGTCAGTTCTAAGTTTTGTGGCTGCGATCGCCCAATCTGATCCCCCAATGCGGCAACTGTCGCTGCGGCAAAAATGCTACGTAATGGTAGTTCTACTTTGAAAATGTTGCGGATGCGTGAAACCAGTTGCGTTGCTAGTAGCGAGTGTCCCCCAAGTTCAAAGAAGTTATCATGAATGCCGACAAACTCTATTTTCAGCACTTGCGCCCAAATTTGTGCCAGCATTTCTTCAGTGGGGGTACGCGGTGCAACATAGTTGTCTATTTGTTCGCTGTGTAAATCTGGTGCAGGTAGTGCGCGGCGGTCTACTTTGCGGTTTGGTGTTAGCGGTAGGGACGAAAGCATCACAAAGACCTGAGGCACCATGTAAAGCGGCAGTTTATTTGTAAGGAACTGACGCAGTTCGTGGGTAGCAGGTATCTCCTCAGAATACGGTACTACGTAGCCGACTAGGCGCTTATCCCCGGTTGTATCTTCGCGGATGATCACACAAGATGTTTGCACCAGAGGATGTTGGTTCAGTACAGCTTCGATTTCTCCTAATTCAATGCGGAAGCCCCGGATTTTTACTTGATTGTCGATGCGTCCGAAGCACTCAATGTTGCCATCGGGCAGATAACGTGCTAAATCCCCGGTTTTATATATGCGATCCAATTTGGGATCTTTAAATGGGTTGGGAAGAAATTTTTGGTCTGTCAATTCTGGGCGGTTGAGGTAACCTCGTGCTAAACGAACGCCACCTATGTGCAATTCCCCTGTAACTCCAATCGGTACTGGTTGGAGATGACGGTCGAGGATGTAGACTTGCGTATTGGCAATGGGACGACCGATGAGTACTGAATTGGTTTTTGATGATTTGGGGTGAAGCAGATCATGGACTATAGCTGTCACCGACGCTTCGGTGGGACCGTAGACATTCAGACAATTGACGCGATCGCCCACCACTTGCTGCCATATTGTCACTGTTTCTGGTAGAACTGCATCCCCACCCACAGCCACTAAGCGTAGACAGCTTGGCACAGTTGCATACTCTTGAGATACCGCCACCGCCCATTCATGCCAATAGGCTGGGGTTATGTTCAACACACTCAGCCCTTGTTTTTCAATAAATTCGGCAAAACTGGCGAAGTCCGCGAACATTTGCACAGATCTAACGACTACGGTTCCACCTTTAAACCAAGTGGGGAAGATTTCTTCAGCCGCCACATCAAAGCCCAAGGAAGCAAACTGTAAAACGCGATCCGCACTAGTTAAACCAAATACTTGACTAATTGCACTGCTATGGTTAACTAAAGCTGCATGAGTTAACATCACACCTTTAGGTTTACCAGTAGATCCAGAAGTGTACAATATACAAGTCAAGTTTTCTGGTTTTACTTCACTTACTGGATTTTCTTGACTTTGAAGAGTCAGCACCCCAGATTCTGTGTCTAAGACGATAACTTCTACCCCTTCCACTGGTAAAGAACCCAGCAATTTCTGCTGTGTGATTAGCACGGAAATTGCTGAATCTTGGGATATGTCGGCTAATCGCTGCTGGGGATAATCAGGATCTAGGGGGACATAAGCACCACCAGCTTTGAGGACAGCTAACAATGCCACGATCATGGATAGCGATCGCTCTAAATAAATCCCCACCTTCACCTCTGGTTCCACACCCAAAGATTGTAGGTAATGTGCTAATTGATTTGCTTGGGTGTTCAACTGACTATAGGTGAGTGGTTGATTCTCAAACACCACTGCCACTGCATTTGGGGTACTCAAAGACTGCTGCTCAAATAATTGATGGATACACTTATCCCAAGGGTAATCAGCCTGAGTATCATTCCACTCTACCAATAATTGCTGCTGCTCAACTTCTGTTAGCATCGGCAATTGGGAAATTTGCTCTTGGGGATTTGCCACAATTGCTTCAAGCATTGTCACAAAATGACCCGTCATCCGCTCAATAGTGGTAGGGTCAAACAAGTCAGTGTTGTACTCCCACACACCCACCAGTCCAGTAGCAGTGTTCTGCATTGCTAAAGTCAAATCAAATTTTGCCGTTGCGCTTTCTATTGGCAACGGAGTGACAGTTAACCCAGTCAGTTCTACTTGAGATAGGGGATCATTTTGGAGGAGAAAATCTACCTGAAACAGTGGTGCATGGCTGAGGTCTCGTTCTGGCTGTAATGCTTCCACCAACATTTCAAACGGCAAATCTTGATGAGCATATGCTTTTAGAGCCATTTCCCGAACACGAGTGAGTAATTCGTTAAAGCTGGGATCGCCTGATAAATCACTCCGCAAAACTAAAGTATTGACAAAAAAGCCAATTAACCCTTCTATCTCACTGCGATTCCGGTTAGCAATAGGTGTCCCCACCAAAATATCTGATTGTCCGGTGTAGCGATAAAGCAGGGTATCAAATACTGCCAACAGCGTCATGAACAACGTTACACCTTGCTCTTGGCTGAGTTTTATCAGTTTTTGAGTTAACTCAACAGAGAGTACAAACTCTTGATGTGTGCCAGCGAAGGTTTGGACAGCAGGTCTCGGTCGGTCACTGGGAAGCGGTAATAAAGCTGGTGCGTCTTTTAGTTGTTGTTGCCAGTAAGACAGTTGGCTTTGGAGTACATCCCCGACTAACCATTGTCTTTGCCAGATTGCAAAATCTGCGTACTGAATCGGTAGTGGGGTTAACGGTGACGGTTGACCTTGAGAATAAGCATTGTACAATGCTGCTAGTTCTTGGACAAACACACTAATTGACCAGCCATCAGAGACAACATGATGCATACACATTAATAACACGTGTTCTGTCTCGGACAGCACTACTAATGTTGCTCTGAATAATGACTCACTTGCCAAGTCAAATGGTTGAATAGCTTGTTGTTGCACTAATTGCTTAGAAGCAATTTGTTGTTCGATTGTAGATAAATGCTTCAAGTCAACAACTGAAACTTTCCAATTTGTCTGTGTTTGAATAATTTGAGTTGGTTGTTCATCAATTGTAATGAAGTTGGTGCGTAAGGCTTCGTGGCGAGCAATTATTTCAATTAAGCTTTCTTTTAAAACCGCAACTTCAAGAGTTCCTGCTAAACGCAAAGCTATAGGTATGTTGTATAAAGCACTGTTCGGCTCAAACTGGTCTAAAAACCACAGACGCTGTTGAGCAAATGATAGAGGTAATTCTGCACTTTCTGCCCTAGCTAAGATGGGTGGGGCGGTGAGTTTTAAGTCCTGTTGCTGCAATTGCCCAATCAAATGCGCCAATTCGGCTACTGTTGCTGTGGCAAAGAACTCACGCAGTGGTAGTTCCACTTGGAAAATGCTGCGGATGCGTGAAATCAGTTGCATTGCTAGTAGCGAATGTCCTCCCAAGGTAAAGAAGTTATCGTAAATCCCCACTTGCTCTACTTTCAGCACTTGTGCCCAAATTTGTGCCAATATTTCTTCGGTGGGGGTGCGTGGGGCTACATATGTGTCTTTGAGTTCGCTGTGTAAATCTGGTCTGGGTAAAGCGTGGCGGTCTACTTTCCCGTTTGGTGTTAGCGGTAAGCCTTCGAGGATGACGAAAGCACTCGGTACCATGTACTCTGGTAGCTTAGCTTTCAGGTATTGCCGCAATTCGCTGATTGTCAGTACTGCCTCTGTTTGGGGTACGATGTAAGCGACTAAGCGTTTATCACTAGGAGGATCTTCGCGGGCGATAACGACAGATGCCTGCACATCACCATGTTGGCTCAGGACTGTTTCGATTTCTCCCAATTCGATACGGAATCCGCGTATTTTTACTTGATTGTCGATGCGTCCCAAGTATTCGATGTTGCCATCTGGTAAATAACGTGCCAAATCCCCAGTTTTATACAATCTACTGCCCTTCGGGTATGACCTTCGGTCACGCTGCGCTAACGCAGTCGCCTGCGGAGGAGCCAGTACTGAAGGAGGGTTTCCCGACAGAGGTATCTGGCGTTGGAAACCCTCCCGCAGCGCTGACTCACCTCCTGTCTGCTCAAAGGGATTGGGAATGAATTTTTCTTGTGTTAACTCGCTTCGGTTGAGGTAGCCGTGTGCTAATCCCACACCACCAATATGCAATTCTCCTGGTACACCCACAGGTACTGGTTGACCAGATTGGTCGAGTATGTAGATTTGGGTATTAGCAATGGGGCGACCGATGGGAGGTGATGAGGTATTGTCTTGCCCATTCGAGACTAGCAACCTAGAAGTTGTGACAACAGTATTTTCAGTTGGACCATAATTATTCACTATCTGGAAAGGGACTAAACTTGATGGATATCGATGAAGCTTATCTCCCCCAGTTAGTATAGTTCGCAAGGTTGTAGTTTCTGTCCATTCCAGAGACAATAATTGCTCTGCAAGGGGTGTTGGCAGAAAACTGATTGTGATCTTTTTCGATTTCAACCAATCTTGCAAATCCAATGGAGATACAAGGATGGAAGGTTTGACTAAATAAATACTTGCTCCTGCGCTTAGGTAAGGCCACAATTCCCATACAGCAGCATCAAAAGCTGTTCCAGCTAACTGAGTGGCTTTGTCACTTGAGGTGATTTCAAAAGCATCTTGGTGCCAGAACACTAGATTTAGCAGTCCATGATGGGCAACCAATACTCCCTTCGGCTGACCTGTAGAACCAGAGGTATAAATCACATAAGCTAAGTTACTAGCTTCAATAGTGGTGCTTAGATTCTCTTGGCTTGACTGAGAAATTACTTGAGCGTCAGTATCTAAACAGATAAGATTTGCTTGATGCTCAGGCAGCCTTTCAACTAATTGCTGCTGAGTGACCAACACTGAAACTTGAGCATCTTGAAGCATAAAGCGCAAACGTTCAGTTGGATACTCTGGATCAAGCGGCACATAAGCACCACCCGCCTTGAGAATGCCCAACAGTCCCACAACCAATTCTAAAGAACGCTCGACGCAAATACCTACCAGCACATCAGCTCCCACACCCAAAGACCTTAAGTAGTGTGCCAATTGATTTGCTTGGGTGTTCAACTGCTCATAGGTTAGTTGTTGATTTTCATATACAACTGCCACTGCATCTGGGGTACGCGCTACCTGCTCTTCAAATAACTCATGGATACACAAATTTTGGGCATAATCAACTTGAGTATTGTTCCACTCAATTAATAACTGTCGTTGCTCAACTTTAGTCAACAAAGGCAATTGCAAAATTCGCTGCTGTGGATTAGCAATAATCCCCTCAAGCATTGTCACAAAATGACCAGTCATCCGCTCAATAGTGCTTGCATCAAACAAGTCAGTACTATATTCCCACACCCCCACTAGTCCAGTCGCAGTATTCTCCATTGCTAAAGTAAGATCAAACTTGGCAGTTGCGCTGGTTATTGGCAATGAACTGACAGTTAATCTTCTCAACTCTACTTGCTCGGTGGGCGCATTCTGGAGCGCAAACATCACCTGAAATAAGGGTGCATGACTGAGATTCCGTTCTGGATGCAATGCTTCCACTAGCATTTCAAATGGCAAATTCTGATGAGCATCGGCATCCATTGCCATTTCGCTCACGCGAGTCAGTAATTCACTAAAGCTGGGGTTGCCTGATAAATCAGTTCGCATCACTAAAGTGTTGACAAAAAAGCCAATTAACCCTTCTATCTCACTGCGATCGCGATTAGCAATTGGTGTCCCCACTAAAATGTCTTCTGTACCTGTGTAGCGATAAAGCAGGGTATCAAATGCTGCCAACAGCATCATGAACAAAGTTACCCCTTGTTTCTGGCTCAGTTTTGTCAGCTTACTAGTTAGTTCCCCGGAAAGTGCAAACTTCTGATGTGCCCCTGCGAAAGTCTGCACAGCTGGTCTGGGTCGGTCTGTGGGTAGTACTAACAGGGCTGGTGCATCTTTTAGTTGTTGTTGCCAATAAGACAATTGGCTTTGTAGTACTTCCCCGACTAACCACTGTCTCTGCCAAATTGCAAAGTCGGCGTATTGAATTGGTAGTGGTGCTAATGGTGTTTGCGTAGCGTCTCGTAGAGAAGGCTGACATCTTGAATAAGCGTTGTATAGGGCTGTTAGTTCTTGGACAAACACACCCATTGACCAGCCATCGCTGACAATATGATGCATACACACTAACAATATGTGTTCTGTTTGAGACAGCACCACTAAAGTGGCTCTGATCAATGATTCACTTGCTAGGTCAAACGGCCCAAATGCTTGTTGTTGAACTAATTGTTGTGCAGCAATTTCTTGTTCACTTGTTGACAAATGTTTCAAGTCAACAACCGATACTGTCCAAGTAGTTTCTGCGTGAATGATTTGTGAAGCTTTTCCATCAACTGTAATAAAGTTGGTGCGTAAAGCTTCGTGGCGTGCAATTATTTCTTGTAAGCTTTGTTCCAACGCGACTTGATGAAGAGTTCCTTCTAGACGCAAAGCAATCGGGATATTGTATAAGGCACTGTTCGGTTGGAATTGGGCTAAAAACCATAAACGCTGTTGAGCATAAGATAGAGGTAATTCTTCAGTGTTCATCTCTTGCTCCTTGGTAAAATGGGTGATGTAGTAAATTCCAAGTTTTGTTGCTGTAACTTCCCGATTGATTGCGCTAATTCAGCTATCGTCGCGGCATTGAACAATTCGCGTAAACGGAGTTGGACTTTGAAGCGATCGCGGATGCGTGAAACTAGTTGTGTTGCTAGTAGTGAATGTCCCCCAAGTTCAAAGAAGTTATCATAAACTCCTACTTGCTCTACTTTCAGCACTTGTGCCCAAATTTGTGCTAGCGTTTCTTCGACCGGTGTGCGCGGGGCGACATATTGATCTGATGCTTGGCTGTTTAAATCTGGCGTCGGTAAAGCGCGGCGATCTACTTTCCCATTAGCTGTCAGGGGTAAAGACTCCAGCAGTACAAAGGTGTTTGGCACCATGTAAGCTGGCAATTGGTCGGTGAGGAACTGACGCAGTTGTGCTGCTGTGAGAGATTGTTCTTTTTTTGGCACTACGTAAGCCACTAGACGTTTGTCCCCTGGTTCATCCTCTCGTACTACCACCACGCCTTCCCAAACCGCTGGGTGAGAAGCCAGTAATACCTCAATTTCTCCCAACTCAATGCGGAAGCCTCGTATTTTTACCTGATTGTCAATTCGCCCTAAATATTCTAACTCGCCATTGGGCAAATAACGTGCTAAATCCCCTGTTTTATATAGTTGGGCTTGTGGGTTCTTAGCAAAGGGGTTAGAGATAAACCGTTGTTGTGACAGTTCCGGACGATTGAGATAACCACAACTGACCCCAGCGCCACCAACATACATCTCGCCTGGAACCCCAATCGGCATTGGCTGTAAATATTGATCTAGCACATACACTTGTAAGTCGGGAATCGGACGACCAATGACACTTGCCGTACCATTCAAATCAGCTTTGCTCAACGGACGATAAGTTACATGTACAGTGGTTTCCGTAATTCCATACATATTCACTAACAAAGGCGACTGGTCGCCATGTCGCTCAAACCAAGGCTGCAAACTCAACAGTTCTAAAGCTTCTCCACCAAAAATAACTAAGCGTAACTTCAAATCGCTCTTCTTTGCTACTGACTGTTCTGCTTGAATCAACTGGCGGAACGCTGGAGGTGTTTGATTGAGAATTGTAACTTTTTCTTGACACAGTAACTCATAGAAGGATTCTGGCGATCGTGTCACCAGGTAGGGCACAACTACCAGTCGTCCACCATACAGCAAAGCACCCCAAATTTCCCAAACAGAAAAGTCGAATGCATAAGAGTGGAACAGTGTCCAGACATCTTCGACGTTGAAGTGATACCAAGAGTTTGTTGCTGCAAATAGACGAACTACATTTGAGTGGTTGACTAAAACGCCCTTGGGCTTACCTGTAGAACCAGAAGTGTAGATGACGTATGCTTGGTTATCGGGTGTTGCGCTGTTTAGAGGGTTTGATGAGCTGTTTTGAGCAATTTTTTCCCAGTCACTGTCTAAGCAGACGAAACGCGCCTGATGTTTAGGTAGCTTTTCAACCAGATGCTGTTGAGTCAGCAGCACTCTTACTTGAGCATCTTTTAGTATAAAGCTCAAACGCTCAGTCGGATACTCAGGGTCAAGCGGCACATAAGCCCCACCCGCCTTGAGTATCCCTAACAGTCCCACGACCATTTCCAGTGAGCGTTCCACACACAATCCGACCAGCACCTCAGAACCAATACCCAAAGAGCGTAAGTAATGCGCCAACTGGTTAGCACGACAGTTCAATTGGTGGTAAGTCAGTTGTTGATTCTCAAACACCACAGCCACAGCATCTGGTGTACGTTCTACCTGCTGCTCAAACAAGGAATGAATACATCTATCCTGGGGATAATCCGCCCCAGTTTTGTTCCACTCAATCAATAACTGCCGTTCCTCAACTTTTGTTAGGATTGGTAATTGTGAAATTCGCTCAGTAGAATTAGCAACAATTGCCTCAAGTAAAGTCACAAAATGACCAGTCATCCGCTCGATTGTACTCGGGTCAAACAAGTCAGTACTGTACTCCCACACACCCACCAGTCCAGTATTCGTGTTCTCCATTGCTAAGGTCAGATCAAACTTTGCAGTTGTGCCTTCTAATGGCAATGAACTGACAGTTAACCCAATCAGTTCTACTTGAGACATAGACGCATTCTGGAGAGCAAACATCACCTGGAACAGTGGTGTATGGCTGAGGTCTCGTTCTGGTTGCAATGCCTCCACTAGCATTTCAAATGGCAAATTCTGATGAGAGTATGCCTCCATTGCCATTTCTCGAACGCGAACGAGTAATTCCTCAAAGCTGGGATCGCCTGATAAATCTGTTCGCATCACTAAAGTATTGACAAAAAAGCCAATTAACCCTTCTATTTCTGTGCGATCGCGGTTAGCAATTGGCGAACCCACTAAAATGTCTTCTGTACCCGTGTAGCGATATAGTAGGGTATCAAATGCTGCCAATAGGGTCATGAAGAGAGTACAACCTTGCTGCTGACTCAGTTGTGCCAACCTTTGAGTCAGGTCCAAAGAGAGTGCAAAATTTTGATATGCCCCAGCGAAAGTCTGCACAGCAGGTCTGGGTCGGTCTGTGGGTAGCACTAAGAGGGTTGATGCCGAAGCTAGTTGTTTTTGCCAGTAACTCAGTTGGCTTTGTAGTACATCCCCGACTAACCAGTTTCTTTGCCAGATTGTAAAATCTGCATACTGAATCGGTAGTGGCGCTAACGGGGAAGGCTGACGTCTTGAATAAGCATTGTACAATGCTGCTAGTTCTTGGACAAACACACCCATTGACCAGCCATCAGAGACAACATGATGCATACACACGAGCAAAATATGTTCTGTCTCGGACAGCACTAGTAAGGTCGCTCTAACTAATGCTTGTGTTGCCAACTCAAAAGGTTGAATCGCTTGTTGTTGCGCTAATTGTTGTCTTGCTATTTCTTGTTCGGTTGTAGATAAATGCTTCAAATCAACAACACAGACTGTCCAAGTGGTTTCTGTTTGAATGATTTGAGAAGGTTTTCCATCAACTGTGATGAAGTTGGTACGTAACGCCTCGTGGCGAGCAATTATTTCAATTAAGCTTTGTTCTAAGGATGCAATATGAAGAGTTCCTGTTAGACGCAAAGCTATAGGTATGTTATATAATGCAGTGTTCGACTCGAACTGGTCTAAAAACCACAGACGCTGTTGAGCAAATGACAGTGGTAATTCTGCATCACTTGCCCGCCTTAAGATGGGTGGGGAAATTAGTTCTAAGTTTTGTTGCTGTAACTGCCCAATCAAATCTGCTAATTCGGCTACTGTTGAGGCGGCAAATAACTCACGCAGTGGTAGTTCCACTTTCAAGATGTTGCGGATGCGTGAAACTAGTTGTGTTGCTAATAGGGAATGTCCACCCAGTTCAAAGAAGTTATTATGAATGCCAACTTGTTCTAGTTTGAGCACTTGCGCCCAAATTTGTGCCAGTATTTCTTCAATTGGAGTGCGCGGGGCAACAAATTTTTCTTGCAGTGTGCTATCTAACTCCGGTGTTGGCAGTGCGCGACGGTCTACTTTGCCGTTGGGGGTGAGGGGTAGGGACTGCAACATCACAAAAGTGTTTGGCACCATGTACTCTGGTAGCTTGCCTTTGAGGAATTGCCGCAGTTCGCTGATTTTCAGCGTCACCTGTGGGTGCGGTACCACGTAGGCTACTAGTCGTTTATCCCCTGAGTTATCTTCGCGGGCGATCGCACAAGATGCCTGCACATCACCTAGTTGGCTTAGGACTGTTTCGATTTCTCCCAATTCGATGCGGAAGCCACGAATTTTGACTTGATTGTCGATGCGTCCCAGGTATTCTATGTTGCCATCACTTAAATAGCGTGCTAAGTCCCCTGTTTTATAGAGGCGGGAATCGGGATCCGTGCTAAACGGGTTGGCGATGAATTTCTCGTTGGTCAATTCTGGTTGGTTGAGGTAGCCGCGTGCCAATCCTGCACCACCAATGTGCAATTCTCCTGGTACTCCTATGGGTACTGGTTGAAGATGGGAGTCGAGAATGTATATTTGTGTATTAGCAATAGGGCGACCAATGGGGACAACTTGTCCATACTTCTGCTGCTTGCAATCCCAGAAAGTTGCATCGATACAAGCTTCCGTTGGTCCGTAGAGATTGTACAAATTCACATCTAGCTTGCTCAACAAGCCCTCTTGCAGAGCAACTGGCAAGGCTTCACCTCCACAGAAGACTTGTTTAAGGGAGTGACAAGTTTCGATTCCTCCCTGTTCTAAAAGCATTTGCAGCAAAGATGGGACAAATTGAACAGTAGTTACTTGCTGTTGGGCAATTAATCTTAAGAGGTAAGCACTGTCGGTATGCCCTCTTGGTTGAGCCATTAGCAACTGCCCACCCACTAACAAAGGAGCGTAGAATTCCCAAACTGAGGCATCAAAGCCAAAGGGAGTTTTTTGCAGTACTTTGTCTTTTTCAGTCAGGGGGAATGTTGCTTGCATCCAGAACATATGGTTACAAAGGTTACTGTGAGACAGCATTACCCCCTTTGGTTGACCAGTAGAGCCAGAGGTATAAATGACATAAGCCAAGTTACTAGCTTGTACCTCAGTGATTGGATTGTCCTGACTCAAGTGAGCAATTTTTTCCCACTCAGTATCCAAATAGACGACACGCGCCTGATGTTTGGGAACAGAATTTACTAATTGCTGTTGGGTCAACAGCACTCTTACTTGAGCATCTTTTAGTATAAAGCTCAAACGCTCAGTCGGATACTCAGGGTCAAGCGGCACATAAGCCCCACCTGCCTTGAGTATCCCTAACAGTCCCACGACCATTTCCAGTGAGCGTTCCACACACAATCCGACCAGCACCTCAGAACCAATACCCAAAGAGCGTAAGTAATGCGCCAACTGGTTAGCACGACAGTTCAATTGGTGGTAAGTCAGTTGTTGATTCTCAAACACCACAGCCACAGCATCTGGTGTACGTTCTACCTGCTGCTCAAACAAGGAATGAATACATCTATCCTGGGGATAATCCGCCCCAGTTTTGTTCCACTCAATCAATAACTGCCGTTCCTCAACTTTTGTTAGGATTGGTAATTGTGAAATTCGCTCAGTAGAATTAGCAACAATTGCCTCAAGTAAAGTCACAAAATGACCAGTCATCCGCTCGATTGTACTCGGGTCAAACAAGTCAGTACTGTACTCCCACACACCCACCAGTCCAGTATTCGTGTTCTCCATTGCTAAGGTCAGATCAAACTTTGCAGTTGTGCCTTCTAATGGCAATGAACTGACAGTTAACCCAATCAGTTCTACTTGAGACATAGACGCATTCTGGAGAGCAAACATCACCTGGAACAGTGGTGTATGGCTGAGGTCTCGTTCTGGTTGCAATGCCTCCACTAGCATTTCAAATGGCAAATTCTGATGAGAGTATGCCTCCATTGCCATTTCTCGAACGCGAACGAGTAATTCCTCAAAGCTGGGATCGCCTGATAAATCTGTTCGCATCACTAAAGTATTGACAAAAAAGCCAATTAACCCTTCTATTTCTGTGCGATCGCGGTTAGCAATTGGCGAACCCACTAAAATGTCTTCTGTACCCGTGTAGCGATATAGTAGGGTATCAAATGCTGCCAATAGGGTCATGAAGAGAGTACAACCTTGCTGCTGACTCAGTTGTGCCAACCTTTGAGTCAGGTCCAAAGAGAGTGCAAAATTTTGATATGCCCCAGCGAAAGTCTGCACAGCAGGTCTGGGTCGGTCTGTGGGTAGCACTAAGAGGGTTGATGCCGAAGCTAGTTGTTTTTGCCAGTAACTCAGTTGGCTTTGTAGTACATCCCCGACTAACCAGTTTCTTTGCCAGATTGTAAAATCTGCATACTGAATCGGTAGTGGCGCTAACGGGGAAGGCTGACGTCTTGAATAAGCATTGTACAATGCTGCTAGTTCTTGGACAAACACACCCATTGACCAGCCATCAGAGACAACATGATGCATACACACGAGCAAAATATGTTCTGTCTCGGACAGCACTAGTAAGGTCGCTCTAACTAATGCTTGTGTTGCCAACTCAAAAGGTTGAATCGCTTGTTGTTGCGCTAATTGTTGTCTTGCTATTTCTTGTTCGGTTGTAGATAAATGCTTCAAATCAACAACACAGACTGTCCAAGTGGTTTCTGTTTGAATGATTTGAGAAGGTTTTCCATCAACTGTGATGAAGTTGGTACGTAACGCCTCGTGGCGAGCAATTATTTCAATTAAGCTTTGTTCTAAGGATGCAATATGAAGAGTTCCTGTTAGACGCAAAGCTATAGGTATGTTATATAATGCAGTGTTCGACTCGAACTGGTCTAAAAACCACAGACGCTGTTGAGCAAATGACAGTGGTAATTCTGCATCACTTGCCCGCCTTAAGATGGGTGGGGAAATTAGTTCTAAGTTTTGTTGCTGTAACTGCCCAATCAAATCTGCTAATTCGGCTACTGTTGAGGCGGCAAATAACTCACGCAGTGGTAGTTCCACTTTCAAGATGTTGCGGATGCGTGAAACTAGTTGTGTTGCTAATAGGGAATGTCCACCCAGTTCAAAGAAGTTATTATGAATGCCAACTTGTTCTAGTTTGAGCACTTGCGCCCAAATTTGTGCCAGTATTTCTTCAATTGGAGTGCGCGGGGCAACAAATTTTTCTTGCAGTGTGCTATCTAACTCCGGTGTTGGCAGTGCGCGACGGTCTACTTTGCCGTTGGGGGTGAGGGGTAGGGACTGCAACATCACAAAAGTGTTTGGCACCATGTACTCTGGTAGCTTGCCTTTGAGGAATTGCCGCAGTTCGCTGATTTTCAGCGTCACCTGTGGGTGCGGTACCACGTAGGCTACTAGTCGTTTATCCCCTGAGTTATCTTCGCGGGCGATCGCACAAGATGCCTGCACATCACCTAGTTGGCTTAGGACTGTTTCGATTTCTCCCAATTCGATGCGGAAGCCACGAATTTTGACTTGATTGTCGATGCGTCCCAGGTATTCTATGTTGCCATCACTTAAATAGCGTGCTAAGTCCCCTGTTTTATAGAGGCGGGAATCGGGATCCGTGCTAAACGGGTTGGCGATAAATTTCTCGTTGGTCAATTCTGGTCGGTTGAGGTAGCCGCGTGCCAATCCTGCACCACCAATGTGCAATTCTCCTGGTATACCTACAGGAACTGGCTGTAGATATTGATCAAGAATGTAAATTTGTGTGTTAGAAATCGGGCGCCCGATGGTCGGTGAGTTACTCGTCCCTTTTTGTATCAGGGTAAATGTAGAGTAGGTGGTATCTTCTGAAGGCCCATAAAGATTGAATACACGCTTGACTTGACTGTGCTGATAAATTTGCTGCACAAGTTGATTTTGCAGAGCTTCACCAGCCAAATTAATTGTGCATACCTGCTGTGGTAAACTCTTCTCTCGAATTAACTCAGCAATCGCACTTGGAACTGTATTAATCAGAGTGACTTGGTTGGCAGTAGTAATCGTGGATAAATGTAAAGCATTTTGAGCTATAACGACCTTTCCTCCTACGCTCAGAGGAACAAAGAACTCAAAAACTGAGAGGTCAAAACATATAGAGGTAGAAGCTAAGACACCAGCAAGTTGCTCTGGTGTAAAAACCTTTTGCGCCCAGCTTACTAAAGCAACTGGACTGTGATGCTCTATAGCTACTGCCTTTGGTCTACCTGTAGAACCGGAGGTATAAAGTACGTAGGCTAGATTTGATGGTTTTACTTTACCGCAAATTTCGCTGATTTGGGCAAACTCCTGGTTAGCAGTATCCAAATATACAAGGTTAGCTCTATGTTCAGGTATCCTCTCGATTAGATGCTTTTGTGTGAGCAACACTGGAACTTGAGCATCTTTTAGTATAAAGCTTAAACGCTCAGTAGGATACTCAGGATCAAGTGGCACATAAGCACCACCCGCTTTGAGAATCCCCAACAGTCCCACGACCATCTCTAAAGAACGCTCCACACACAATCCCACCAGCACATCCGCTCCTACGCCCAAAGATTGCAAGTAATGGGCTAATTGGTTAGCACGACAGTTCAATTGCTCATAGGTGAGTTGTTGATTTTCATACACAACTGCCACTGCATCGGGTGTACGCTCTACCTGCTCCTCAAACAACTGATGAATACACTTATCAGAGGGGTAATCAGCTTGAGTATTGTTCCACTCAAATAACTGCTCTTGCTCAACTTCTGTTAGCAGAGGTAATTGGCAAATCTGCTCTTGAGGATTAGCTACAATACCTTCAAGCAAGGTCACAAAAGGCCCTGCTATGCGCGCGATTGTAGTAGCCTCAAATAAATCAGTATTATATTGCCAACACAGCTGCAAAGCTCCCTGAGCTTCCATCACTATTAAATTTAGCTCAAAGTCGGCACCGCGTTGTCCGAGCAAGTATGGCGCCATTTGAAGCACTTGTTCTCCACTGTGGAATGAATTCTCTGTTGGTTCACACCAACGTTGTCGTTGCCAAGTGAAACTAACTTGACACAAAGGACGACGACTTGGATCTCGCTGTGGCTGAAGTTGTTCTGCTAAGAGAGAAAAAGGGTAATCTTGATGCTTTTGGGCTTGTTTTACCTTGTTGCTGACTTGAGCGAGAAATTCTTTGAATGTCACGGTTTCCTCTATGGAAGCCCGCAAGACATTCAGATTAACGAAGTAGCCAACAGTGTCTTTAAACTTTCCACCCCCTCGACCTCTCATTGGGCTTCCTATGAGGATGTCTTTTTGATTCGTGTAGCGGTAAAGTAGCACGTAAAATGCTGTTAGCAGAATCTTATAAAGACTTGTTCCAGAAGTTAAAGCTAGATTCTTTAATTTTTGAACTAACTGTTCATCTAGCTTTAAAATATGTCCTGCCCCTTGATAAGTCTGTATTGGGGGGCGGGGTTTGTCTGCTAGCAAATTCAAAATTGGCAATTCGCTAGCTAGTTGTTCTTGCCAGTATTGCCAAAGTTTTTCTCCTCTCGAACTAGATAGCATTTCTGTTTGCCAGCGGACAAACTCTAGATAAGATTTCTTTTGAGTTAAAGAATCTGCGGCTGCTTGTGTCTGCTCTTGACTAACTTGCTCGATTTCATTAGCATACAAAGCTTGAAATTCACTCAGCAGTAAATCCATAGACCACATATCACCTGCAATGTGGTGCTTTGTTAGCAACAGAACGTGTTCTTTTACTGATTGAGTAAATAAATTAACCCTTACAACTGAATCTTTTTCTAGGTTAAAAGGGCGGTCAGCTTCAGCAAATATTTGCTCTTTTAAGTAATTTTCACTCCAATTGCTGGCATCTATAACCTCAATACTAAATTTCGGATCTTCATTAATTTGCTGAATGGGTTTACCGTCAAAGGTGGTATACGTGGTTCTAAGAATAGGATGCTTTTCAATAATTTTTTCCCATACACGGGTAACAGCGGCAATATTTAAATATGAATTAATTTTTACTGTAATAAATATATTGTAAGCAACACTCTCTGGAGCCATTTGGTAGATAAACCACATTGCTTCTTGACCAGAGGAGAGGGGGTAAGTTGTGTTTACAATTCTGTTCATTGGAGTTCCTTAAAATCATTACAATCTTGATGACTACACCAGAGAGAGTATGTGAATAGAGTTTTTGTAAACAAATAAATAATAAGATATTTCAAACTTTAAAGAGAAGTTACCCACCCTGACTAAATTACATTATCGCAAATTTAACAAGCAGTCAATCATAAACAGCATAGAAAAGGACAATGTGCTTAATCCCGTAATTCTTTACTCGCTTAATGTACTGCTTTCCCTTCAACATAGAAGTAGTGATCAGACCATCTAATCCTTTTGATTGGAGAGATTGCATCAGTTTTGCTTTCTGCATAATAAATAGTCTTGAGAATAGCTTCAATTCCATATCCTACTACAGCATCCTCTGCAACTGTTATTGGTTCAAGGAGGGAATACCTCTTACGATGCCAAACAGTCTTCCCAAGGTTGTGAGAGTTGCTGCAATACCAGCTGAACTACCTTCTGATGCGACAGTTATAATCACAAGAATTACCTCAGGAAAACCTATACTAGCAACTTTTTTAACAATTTCGTCCATTGTAGTTACTTATAATCTTACGTTTTGGTTCAAACATTTCTCAGATTTTTGTGATTATTTCGCAGAATTTAGATTAAAGATGCTCAAAAACCTCTCAATCTTATCAAAAAAATGTAATACGTAATTAAGACAGTTAAGACAGTTAAGACAGTTAAGGAGATATTTAAAAGAATAAAAACAGGGAATAAAAAACTAGACTAGTGCCGCTGGCGTTCGTCAAAAGTCAAAAGTCAAAAAGCTTATGATCTAGGCTTCTCGTTGATTTTGTAGACGCGGAGCTGCTTCGGTGCAGAATATGGGTGTTTTATTTCCGCTGACCTTGTACTAGTACACGGAGCGCGTAAGTTCTGTACGCAGGCCAAACGCGCCCCGTGTCAACAATAACTTCTCAATGTCAATAAACTCCAGAATAATCGCATTAATGCATACTTCTTGACAAGATTCTAAGCGTAGACACTCTGGGGTTTGCCGGAGGCATCGTCTTAACCCCTGAAAAACCCATCAAACAATAAATTCTTGTTCTCCTGTTTCTGCACTTATTCAGGTTTTTGTCAAGACTAATGTAAGATGCGTTTGCCCTGTTTTTAGTAAACCGCTGATCTAAGCCTTTTTTGTAAAAAAACTAACTTTAATATAAGTATAGTAAACTAGATAAATCCAACTGCTAGTCAACAGATGATCGTGCAACTCTATGTCTTTCAAGTTCAATCGTGGATTTTTTAAATATGACTTTATAGATTATCACGCAGTTATGTGTGTGCCTATTGATGCAGATATAAAAGAAATTCGTAAACGCTATCTCAAAATTGCCCGCCGTTTGCATCCTGATACCTGTAGGGATGAAAACGATACGGAAAAAGAACTTGCTAATGAATTGTTATCTAAGCTGGTGAATCCAGCTTATGAAACACTCTCTGGTGAGAAACAGAGAATGGAACATCTTTTAATTTTGTCGCAAATGGGTAAGCGTTTGGTGCAAGAATCAGCTTCGGTGGAACTCAATAGCGATGTGGCTCAGCAGTTAGCTACTGCACCTCATTTCGAGCATATCTATCAGAGTGGACTTGCCAAAATCGCAGAAACTCAATATGACTCTTTAGACAAGATACAAGACACCATAGCCTTAGTCAGCGAGTTGAATTTGGTATACACTATGCGGAGTGCTGGCAAAATATTTGCAGCAGCCCCGCCGCTGATTGCTCAACCAGATATTCCAACGAATGCACCAGCAGTCAACAAAGCCCCTGTAATTTCTCCACCACAAAAGAAAGACTCGGTGGTCTTACAATACATCCGTCGTGCTCAAGATTTAATATCACAAAATCAATTGGCACAAGCAAGGGTAGAATTACAAGATGCTCTGAAGCTAGAGCCAAATAATAGTCGTTGCCATAGCTTGATCGGAGTGGTCTATTTGAAGCAAAATCTAACCACGAGTGCAAAAGTGTACTTTAACCGCGCCCTGCAATTAGACCCCAAAGACGAAACAGCGTTGGCGGGGAGACTTAAAGTTGAACAGATTACAGGGCAAAAACCCAATGGTGCGAAGCGTACAGCATCGCCCAATATTGGGGGTGGCGGTTTGTTTGGTGGTTTGTTTGGTGGGAAGAAAAAATAATGGTGTATCAATCTCCAGTGGGAGCGAGGGATTTATTGCCCTTAGATGTGGCTCAAAAACGCTGGATAGAAAACAGGTTACAGCAAGTGTTTCATCGTTGGGGATATCACAGAATTATCACTTCAACCTTAGAGCGTATGGATACGCTGATGGCGGGGGGAGCAATTGATCGCTCTGCGGTGATTCAACTGCAAAATGGTAATGATGAGGATTTGGGGCTACGTCCAGAACTGACAGCCTCTATTGCTCGCACGGCTGTAACGCGCATGGCGGGCGTGAATTATCCACAACGCCTGTATTACAATGCCAATGTTTTCCAACGTACAGGCGAGTTGAAGCACAACCGTCAGCAAGAATTTTATCAGGCTGGGGTAGAGTTGTTGGGCAGTGGCAGTGGCTTAGCCGATGCAGAAATTCTGTTGTTGGTAGCAGATTCTTTACAGGCTTTGGGTTTGAACCATTGGCATTTGATTTTAGGTGAAGCCCAAATCACGCGATCGCTCCTCAAAGCTTTTCCCCCTCATCTACAAGAAAAAGTCCGGAGTGCGATCGCCCATCTTGACCGCGTAACCATAGACACTTTACCGTTGAGCGATGAACTACGGGAACGCGCCATAATCATGCTAGATTTGCGCGGAAAGCCTGCGGATGTTCTGCAAAAAGTCAGCAGTCTAGGTTTAGACCAGAGTCTACAAGCAGTCGTAGATAATCTGAAAAACCTAGTAGAGTTACTTGAGCACTCAGTAAAATCGAGTACATATTCACCGTCAGCAAGAGGGATAGAAATCATCCTCGACCTGAGTTTATTACAAACCTTTGACTATTACACAGGTATTGTATTTGAGGTCATCAGTCAGACTGATGGACAAACGCGGGTTCTTGGGCGGGGTGGTCGTTATGACCAGCTTTTAAAGCTTTATCATCCAAAAGGAGAAAGCATACCAGGAATAGGTTTTGCACTGTTCTTGGAAGGTTTACAACAAATTCTCTTGTCTACTGGGCGGTTACCACAAACGACGCCAGGAAGTAATTGGTTGATTGTACCAGAAACGCCGGATGCTTACACAGCTGCCTTTGCTTACGCTACAAAACTTCGAGACTCGACTCACTTGGTACGGGTAGAAATGGATTTGGGGGGACGAGATGCGGATGAGATTCGACAATATGCACGCGATCGCACTATCAACCAAATTGCTTGGATTAAAGCTGATGGTTCAAAGACGATTGAGTCAACAATTAGGGGTGTAAGGGGGTAAGGGTATAAGGGTGTAAGGGATAAATATGTGGTTCACGGTTTCTGTTTTTATATCTCCTACTCACCTACACTCCTACACACGCCAGATACCTCTGTCGGGAAACCCTCCTATGGCACTTTGTGCCACGCTACGCTATCAGTACTGGCTCCCCTATACCCCTACACACGCCAGATACCTCTGTCGGGAAACCCTCCTATGGCACTTTGTGCCACGCTACGCTATCAGTACTGGCTCCCCTACACCCCTTTGTTGGTCATTAGTCTTAATAAAAAACCAAAGACAAATGACTGCTGGACTAGTGATTCAGTATTATTGCTAGGCTATATAGAGCTGGCTAAACACAGCAATTTTGATCCAAGTAGAGGGGAACTATGCCGCACACAATTGTGACTAATGTCTGTGAAGGTGTCGCTGATTGCGTAGACGCTTGTCCAGTAGCTTGCATTCATGATGGTCCTGGCAAAAACGTCAAGGGAACTGATTGGTACTGGATTGACTTTGCCACCTGCATTGATTGTGGTATCTGTATCCAAGTTTGTCCAGTAGAAGGGGCAATTGTTCCAGAAGAACGACCAGAATTACAAAAAACACCGTAGTCTCAACGATCACGTTGTCCTGGAACAGGCGGTATCATCTATTACATATAAATATGATACCGCCTGTTTTTACACTGATAGTACTAGATAAAGATTTCAAAAAGTAACAGTAAATATTTATTGTTCGGAAATTGCTAGTGCACTTGTGTATAGGTGAGTATAGTAATCTTACGTAGAACCATTCATGAGTGTAGCTCTGATTAGCAATTTCTTGAGATTAAGTTTGGCTACTGGGGTAATCACCCTAGTATCAGTTTCCAGTGCTATAGCAGGAACACTGAATGTTGATTTTACAAAGTTAGAAGGCTTAACAGGTGGTAACCCCGGTTTGACTGGTGTTTACCGTGCGGATCTCTCTAATCTTGGCTTCGATATCAATTCCATTGCTATTGCTGATAGCAACAGCGCCCAAGGTGGTCAACCTGGGAAATTTAGCGGCTTTGATTTAGATGCAATCAAGATTAGCAACGTGTTAGTTAACAATGCAACAGACATCAAAAACTTACCAGGGCTAGATGTCTTCGATTTTACTCCCTCGGGAACTTTATTCACCCCAGGAACCCAGCGCTCTCCTGCTGACTCAACAGATTTATTTGGCACAACGGGTGGTAAAATTAATAATTCAGTTGCAACACTTGCATACTTTGATGCCAACGCCAGTGCTGATGCCAATGCTTTCGGCATGGTAAGCTTAGGTGATGGTGGAAAGGTTGTGTTTAACCTCAAAAATCCCATTTCAAATACGACTCCACTTTACTTATACATTGGAGAAGCTGGTGATAATGGTGAGGTAGCAAGTGGTCAAATTACTGTTTCTGACAAACCTCTTCAGGTTCCAGAACCAACTACTTTAGCTGCTGTATCTTTACTCGGAATTTACTTGACCGCTACCCGTAAAAAGAAAACAAAAGTTGCTTAACTTTAAAATTTAGTAATCTTTTAGACTCATCTTAGGACATAGGTTTTTGACCTATGTCATTTTAATATTGGCCTCCTCCGCAGATTTTTGCTGAGCTAGGTACATTTTTATTCCTTCTTCCCTTTTCCCTTTTCCCTGTTCCCTGTTAAGCGTTCCCTGTTCCCTGTTAAACGTCTCTACTTTGTGATTCACCGAATCAGATAGGATTGCTATATATTTTGTATGAATAATATAGAACATTATGTCTGATTCGCTAACTGATTCGTCTGCCCTGCTAGAAGTGAAAAATGTCCACGCTGGATACATCAAAGATGTGGACATCCTACAAGGTGTGAATTTTCGAGTGGAACGGGGGGAATTGGTAACAGTAATTGGTCCCAATGGTGCTGGAAAATCAACCTTAGCAAAAGCTATTTTTGGGCTTTTGACTCCCCACACAGGCTCAATTACCTTCAATGGCGAGAATATCGGTGGACTCAAGTCGAATCAAATCGTTGAGAAGGGAATGTGCTACGTACCGCAAATTGCCAATGTCTTCCCTTCGCTGAATGTAGAAGAAAATTTAGAAATGGGCGCTTTTGTTCGCAATGTTCCCCTCAAACCGCTCAAGGATAAGATATTTGATATGTTTCCAAGACTTGGCGATCGCCGTCAACAACGTGCTGGTACTCTCTCAGGTGGCGAACGTCAAATGCTAGCAATGGGCAAAGCCTTGATGTTAGAACCCAGCTTACTGCTTTTAGATGAACCTTCAGCAGCTTTGTCTCCCATCCTGGTAACACAGGTGTTTGAGCAAATTAAACAAATTAACCAGACTGGTACAGCGATCGTACTTGTAGAGCAAAACGCCCGTAAAGCTTTGGAAATGGCTTCACGGGGTTACGTCTTAGAATCTGGACGTGATGCTATCTCCGGTCCTGGTTTGCAATTATTGAATGATCCCAAGGTAGGTGAACTGTATCTGGGAGCAGGTAAGGCGCACTAAGAAAATGAGCAAGTCAACAACTAAGGGTGTAAGGGGGTAAGGGTGTAGGGGGTGCACCACAAAGAAAATTTGTTCTTTCCCTTACACTCCTACACCCCCATACCCCCGAATTGGTCAAACAGCAAGCTTAAGGCAAAGCTACTTCTGATGTAATGGGTGTTCTTTCTCAGGGTACAAGACTCGTAACCGAAACTGATGCAATTTAAGAGTAGTGCAAATCTTGGAAATTATGGATGCTGCCAAACGCCTTGCTACTCTCAATCGCATTCGCAAACTCAGCGTATTAATGGATACGTCTATACGGGTTCCTTTTTTCGGTTTTCGCGTCGGACTAGACCCAATTATTGGTCTAGTTCCAGGTGCTGGTGATTTAATCAGTACTACATTTTCAGCTTACATCATCTTTTTAGCTACTCGCTTTGGCATACCACCTAAAGACTTAGCCCAAATGATTTTCAACATTAGTTTGGAAGCAGTCGTTGGCACAGTACCATTGGTGGGTGATTTGTTTGATGCTTTCTATAAGTCCAATATCCGTAATTTGGCCATTTTAGAGCAACATCTCACAGCAGTTGAACCAGAACTCGAACAAGTCAGGAGTGAAATTTACGACACTAAAGTTAGCCAAGTTTAAGAATCAGAGTTTCGGTGTGAGGAGTTATATTATCCTGACTGCTTGGAGGGAACGTTAAATTGACGAACCACTCATTTTTTTTCTATTGGTTTGTCTTGTTCGCTGTTATTCTTGCTCGATACTTTCTCATAGCTGGGGGAGCATACTTGCTCTTCTATTCAGTTGTAGGAAAGTTCCTTGCAAAACGGAATTTGCGTCTGAAGCCGCCGATGGCTGGTTCCATTCAAAGGGATATCAAATTATCGGTTCTCTCTGCAGTCGTTTTTGCTCTTTGTGCAGCGCTCATATCAAAGTACGGTATAGGAGTAACACTCTTCTACACTGACTTGCATAAGTATGGACTGTGGTATTTAGGAGTTAGCTTTGTTGCGGTGCTCATCCTTCAGGATACGTACTTTTACTTTATCCATCGGATGTTTCATCACCCTCTGATTTTCAAATGGATGCATCATGGGCATCACCGTTCGGGAGAACCAACACCTTGGAGTTCTTTCGCTTTCGACCTACCGGAGGCAATCATACAGGTACTCTTTTTTGTAGGTGTCATCTTCACCGTCCCGCTGCATTTAATCACCTTGGTTGCCGTGCTCATGACCATGACAGTATCGGCAGTGTTGACCCATCTTGGATTTGAAGTATTTCCCTCGTCATCCCACCACCACTGGCTTGGAAGGTGGTTCATCGGTTCAAAGCATCACTTGATACATCATCGCAAGTACACAGTACACTACGGATTGTACTTCACGTTTTGGGACAAGCTACTTGGTACTGAATACCCTAATTATGAGGATGAGTTCCACATGTAAATTTCCCGTTGAATCTAATTCAAATAGTTTTAGTATCCTACACTAGTCCTAAATAATTCGTAAGATTTTCTCCTCTGTTTCTTGGTGTCCTTGGCATGCCAGGTGCTAAGAAAGCGGGAAGCCTTCTGGTGGGCGTCTACAAGTCGGCGGAGCCGACGGCAGATGCTCCACTTGGGGAAACACGCCCTTCGGGGAAGACCTTCGGTCTCGCTGCGCTTTAGACCTCTGGGCGTGCGCAAAGCGCATACGCAGTCGCCTAGGTCGGGAAACCCTCCTGCAGCGCTGGTCTCACCAGATGCTACAAGTCGGCAGAGCCGCCCACCGCACTGGCTCGTCTTGTTGCTAATCGATAAATTCTCACAACTCATATAGGATTGCTATAGTTATTGTGATTCTCAAACTCCTGCCACAGCACATACAAACCATCTACACCCACGCCGAAACCACTTACCCCGAAGAATGTTGCGGTATCATGCTAGGTCATCTGACAAGTGAAGGCAAAACTGTGGTAGAAGTGATGCCAACAGAAAATGCCTGGAATGCAGAAACAGCCGCAGATTTCCCTAAAGATGACACATTAGATTACAGTAAGAAGCAAAGGTACGCTATCGCACCCCAAGTCATGTTGCAAGCACAAAGGGAAGCACGTGAGCGTAACCTAAATATCGTAGGTATCTATCACTCCCATATCCACCATCCAGCAATTCCCTCAGAATTTGACCGTCGGTGTGCTTGGCAGGAATACTCTTACATCATTGTTTCTGTACAAAATGGCAAAGCGAGTGACATCAAAAATTGGTGTTTAGACGATAACCACCAGTTTCAGCAAGAAGCAATTGAAAACAAAATTTAACAGTATTTAACAATTTCTCAAGACACCTCGTTTTTGGATAGGATCAATAAACTGTCTTGCGTATAGAAAGGCGTAGCGTGCCCATAGGGCATATTTTCAATTTTGAATTGTTCAGTTCGCTCTTGCTCATTAAAGTGCTATGCTCAATCCTAATCTGGATGAAATCCAGCTGACGAAAGATGATTACGAACGTTACTCCCGCCACCTGATTTTGCCAGAAGTGGGGTTGGAGGGACAAAAACGCCTGAAAGCTGCCAGTGTACTATGTATTGGTACAGGTGGACTGGGTTCACCTCTGCTTTTGTATTTGGCTGCTGCAGGTATTGGACGTATTGGTATTGTTGATTTTGATGTTGTCGATACTTCCAATTTGCAACGTCAAGTTATTCATGGTACGTCTTGGATCAATAAACCTAAGATTGAATCTGCAAAGAATCGAATTTTAGAGATCAATCCGTATTGTCAGATTGATTTATACGAAACTCGTCTGACTTCGGAAAACGCTCTCGACATTGTTAGACCTTATGATGTTGTGGTGGATGGTACCGATAACTTCCCCACTCGTTATCTAGTTAATGATGCTTGCGTGTTGCTGAACAAGCCCAATGTCTACGGTTCCATTTTCCGTTTTGAAGGACAAGCTACAGTATTTAACTACGAAGGTGGACCGAATTATCGTGATCTTTATCCTGAACCACCACCACCAGGAATGGTTCCTTCTTGTGCAGAAGGTGGTGTCTTGGGAATTTTGCCAGGAATTATTGGTGTCATCCAAGCAACGGAAACGGTTAAAATCATAATTGGTAAGGGAACAACTTTAAGTGGACGCTTGCTGCTTTATGATGCGTTGAACATGAAGTTTCGAGAGTTAAAGCTGCGTCCTAACCCAGTTCGTCCAGTCATTGAAAAGTTGATAGACTACGAACAATTCTGCGGTATCCCACAAGCCAAAGCACAAGAGGACAAACAGCAGATGGAAATGTCAGAAATAACAGTCCAAGAGTTGAAGCAATTGCTGGATAGTGGTACAAATGATTTTGTGCTGCTGGATGTCCGCAACCCGCACGAGTACGAAATTGCCCAAATTTCTGGTTCTGTTTTGATACCTTTGTCAGAAATTGAAAATGGTCCAGGCGTTGTGAAGGTAAAGGAATTACTCAACGGTCATCGCCTGATTGCTCATTGTAAATCAGGTATGCGTTCTGCCAAAGCCCTTGGCATTCTCAAGGAAGCGGGAGTTAATGGCACGAATGTAAAGGGTGGTATTCATGCCTGGAGTAAGGAAATCGACCCGTCAGTCCCGACGTATTAGAAGAAATCGTAGGCATAGGGTGATTAAAGCAACACAGGTAGCAAAGCTATCATCCGGCGTTTGCTGCGATACGCCTTCAAGCGTCTCTTGCTTTACGCGATACGCATGATTGCGTCTGCCCTTTGGGCAATCGCCCTACTTGTGCCTACGAATGTTTACGCTGGAAATCGTACGAATTGAAACCTAGATGTAGCATTCCAAGTTGCAACGCACTTTAGGCCCGAGGGGAAACAGTAATGTTATCCTTCGGGCCTAACTGTTCGTGTTAAGACAACCTGAAAAGTTAACGGTAGGAATAATGCCAATTGTGTGTTCTATTGTCGTACCAACGATAGCCATCACGCCAGACACGAGCCTGTTTGTCATACCAACGATAAGGCTGCCTCTGCCCATCGAATTTCTGATCATGTTCACGTCGCCATTGTTCTTCGCGACGTTCCTCACGACGTTCTTCACGACGTTCTTCACGGTAATCATTGTTGCAGCTATGATGCTGACAATACTCATAACGAGATTCAGCATTAGCATTTGACGAAAAAGCTACAACTGACCCAGTGCTAACAATAAGTGTTAAGAGAGCAACACTAAAGCGTTTCATACTCTTATCCTCTGAAAAACTGAAACAATTAATACAAAAGTAGAGAATTTATTCTAAAAAGTTCCCGTTACATGATAGAAATTTAACCAAGTCCTTTTGGGGCAAATGTAAGGGTGTAAGGGTGTAGGGATTATATATTTGATTCAAACAAGAATTACTATATTGATCGCAATAATCGGGTAGAACGTAGTTTGTGCATACGTCTAATCTAGTATTACTTCAAGCCCTTAATCATGAGCGATATATCTTAACGAGATATCAATGAAATTACAACAAACCAGCACTACAGAAGAAACTTTTTGGCAAGCAGTTCTCAATAGAGACTCCAGTTTTGATGGAAAACTATTCTACGGTGTTCGCTCTACAAGCATATACTGCCGACCGACTTGTCCTAGTCGAAGACCGAATAAAAACCAAGTTTGTTTCTTTCAATCACCACAAGAAGCTGAAACAGAAGGTTTTCGACCTTGTAAGCGGTGTCAGCCACAATATGAAATAGTTCCGAATTTGACGAAGGCTAAAATTTTGGCAGTTTGTCGATACATTGAACAACAAGTTGATCGTATCCCAACTTTATCAGAACTAAGTTCTCATTTTGGAATAAGTCCAGGTTACTTGCAAAGAGTCTTCAAAGAGATAATGGGCGTATCCCCTTTTGAATATGCTGATGCACTTCGGAGCGATCGCCTCAAGCACCGTCTTCAACAAGGAGAGGAAATTACTCATGCACTTTACGACACAGGATATGGCTCAAGTAGCCGACTGTATGAAAAAGCATCCAAGCAACTTGGTATGACACCAAAGACTTATCAGTGTAGTGGTAAGGGAATACACATTGCCTATACCATCGTGCCATGTTCTTTAGGATATCTGCTTGTCGCAACAACAGAAAAAGGAATCTGTGCTATGAAATTGGGTGATGAAGCAGATCAACTAGAACGTCTTCTTGTTAATGAATTCAATCAAGCGCAAATTGTGCGTGATGACGATATACACAGAGACTGGGTACAGACAATCCTTGATTTTGTCAAAGGAGACATAGCCCACATCGATTTACCCCTTGATGTACGTGGGACAGCATTTCAAAAACAAGTCTGGCAGGCTTTGCAGAAAATTCCTTATGGCGAAACGCGTACCTATACTGATATCGCTCGTGAAATTAGTAAGCCTCAGGCAGTCCGCGCTGTAGGTAATGCTTGTGGTGCGAATCCAGTAGCGATCATTATACCATGTCACCGTGTCTTGCGAACGGATGGTAATCTTGGCGGCTATCACTGGGGGATTGAGCGTAAACAAAAATTGCTTGCACAAGAAGCCTAACAATCGGTGATGAGATTGAGTAAGGCGATCGCCCTTTTGAAAGAGCACAATTGTAAGTTGCGAGTACTGGATCAGCCCATCGACACATCATCAGCTATTGGGTGGCGATCGCTAACTGGGGTAAAACAGGGTTAGAAGCCCCTCTTTTTAAGCAGGGCTGTTTCATGCGATAAGTAGCGAGCATTTGTCAATCAATTTTGTTCTTTTTGATAAGTTTGGAGAACCTGCCATATTTTTCTATCACCAGAGTCATACTGGAGTTTAGACTAGTTCGCGGTGCAAAACTAAATTTCCAAAAAATAAGGGTACGAATTTAAGATGTTTCCAGGAACCAAAACCTTGGTTTTTATGCTTGATAGAATCAGCCTTCTGAGTTTCGCACCGGGAACTAGACTAGTTCGCGGTGCAAAACTAAATTTCCAAAAAATAAGGGTACGAATTTAAGATGTTTCCAGGAACCAAAACCTTGGTTTTTATGCTTGATAGAATCAGCCTTCTGAGTTTCGCACCGGGAACTAGACTAAAAGTCGTTACTCACTCCTATAATAGTTCAACCGGACTAAGCAACCTGTTGACACCTTGTGGACACGGATCTGTCAGGAAATCAATGTTTGCGCAAAAAAAAACCCAATCATGTGAAGATTAAAGAAGTCATCAATTAACTAAACGCAACATAAAACCTGTTCTATGGAGTTACCCATGTCCAACGAAGCCGATTTAGTCAAACCTGCCGTTCTCCTGACCATCATTGGTGAAACAGTGCTGAAAGACGCTATTCTCAAGCTATTGAAAAGCTACAATGTAAACGACTACACCATTACTCAAGTGCAGGGTGAGGGTAGCCACGGGAGACGGATGGGAGACATGGTGGGCTACAACACCAACATCGAAATTAAAACAATTTTGTCACTAGAAGTATCTAATGATATTCTTCAATCTATCAAAGACTATCAGGGTACGCAGGCAGTGATCGCCTTTCGCTCTTACGTAGAAACGTTGTAGCAATTGACACTCTGACTGAAGTTTAGACTAGTTGACGGTGCGAAACTAAATTTTCAAAAAATAAGGGTACGAATTTAAAATGTTTCCAGGAACCAAAACCTTAGTTTTTATATTTGATAGAATCAGCCTTCTGAATTTCGCACCGCGAACTAGACTAAATGGGCAATGTCAAAAAAAAGGGGGTCTGATTGAATACAGTCCCCTTTTGGCAGAAGCTGAGAAAAGAACTACCATTACTCAGCTGCCAATATGAAACTTGCCAAACTCCAAGAATTACGCCCGTGCAGCTTACAGGCATTTAGGCAAAGCCCATGATGCCACATTTGAATTGACTGATGCCATACTGCTGACCTGTAACGCCTACAGCTTGGCGGATTTATCTCTGTCTCCAGTTTTCCGACGCAAGTGGCTCAGCATTTATGTTCGCGTTCGCGCAGCGTGTCCCCTTGGGACTCAGCGTTACAAGATAGCAGACCACAGCATCTGTTTGATGCAATTATACATCAAACAGATGCTGACTGTTGGGCGTCCCTCCACGTGCAGCCTGATAGCAGTACTCTAAACTCCAGTCATAAAAGAGCGGTAGAAAACTCCAACTGACGTGCAGCCCCATCATCGACAAAACTCTGTTCGCCAACACCAACTAGTTCCACAATGATTTCACGCGTTGCGGGTGAAAAGTTACCTTCTCGTCCTCCAATCTCAACAATCGTTCGTTGCCCTTGTGAACAAACGTGGTAAGTTGTTGTGCAAAAGGCTCCCGTTTTGTACTCAAAGGTATGACCATCATCCTCATAAAGTGTAAACTCACCTATGCCCATCCAGATCCGAAGCCTCATCTGGTCTAAGGGACGTTCATCTACGTATTGCATGACTGGTGCCATCGGAATAATCGAACCAGCACAAACATATAATGGCATTCGCTCAAGCGGTGCGTGTGCCAGAATGTGAATTGGTCCTTGAAAAGTCTCGCCACTCCACCAGTCGTACCAGCAACCTTCAGGCAAGTACACGGCACGGTGTTCAACACCTGGACGATAAATTGGTGCTGCTAATAATGAGGACCCGAGCATAACTTGGTCACAGAGGGTGAAAGTTTTCGGGTCATTGGGAAAATCATACAGTAGGGGGCGCAGAATTGGTGAGCCAGTGGTTGCGGCTTTCCAGAACAGAGTGTAAATGTAGGGCAGCAGTTGGTAACGCAGTTCGATGTACTCGCGGCAAATTTTTTCAACGCGATCGCCAAACACCCAAGGTTCATGCTGTGCTGTCGTTAATGCTGAGTGTCCCCGCATCAAGGGGTAAAGCATTCCTACCTGCATCCAACGAGCAAATAGTTCAGCCGTCGCGTTACCCGCAAACCCCCCAATATCACTACCCACAAACGCAACGCCCGATAGACCCAAGTTACACATCATCGGTAAGGACATTTCCAGGTGTTCCCACAGGGATTGATTATCTCCCGTCCATACTGCAGACCAGCGCTGAATCCCAGCGTATCCAGATCGTGTCAGAAAAAACGAGCGTTCTGTCGGACGAGATTTTTCAAGTCCTTGATAAGATGCCTGTGCCATCATTTGTCCATACAGGTTATGGGTTTCGGTGTGGGTAGTTCTCTCGTCAGTTGGTCCTTGGGCAGCATCAAAGGGAAACGCAATCTTCTTACCAGGATCACCGAATGGACGGTCATCAAGCGTCGGTTCATTCATGTCATTCCAGATTCCAGCAACACCCACGTCGGTGAGACTGTTTAGCAAACTTCCCCACCAATCTCTAACTTCAGGGCGCAGGAAATCAGCAAAGACGGCTTTATCGGGCCAGACATAGCCGTGAAATAGCTGACCATTCGTTTTCCGAATAAAATAGTCGTTGTTTAATCCCTCATCAAAGACTTTGTAATCTGCTTCTGGCTCGTACTTGACACCTGGATCAACAATTGTCGTTACCTTGAAACCATCTTGCTTGAGATTGTCTATTAATTCTTTGGGGTTAGCAAATCGCTTCTGACTCCAGGTAAAAACCCGGTAGCCGTTCATATAGTCAATATCGAGATGGATAACATCACAGGGAATGCGGCGCTGACGAAATTCATTCGCCAGTTTGCTTACTATATCTTGTGACTCGTAACTCCAGCGACACTGGTGGTAACCTAGTGACCATTTGGGCGGCAAGGGCATCCGTCCGGTTAACTGAGTGTAAGTCTCAATAATTTTTGCCGGTTCTGGTCCATAAATAATGTAGTAATCCAGTTCACCCCCTTGAGTTTCCATCCGCCAAACTCCAGGTTGTTCTGCCCCCAAATCAAAGCGACTCCAAAAAGTCGTATTGAAGAAAAGCCCGTACCCCAATCCAGGACGCAACGCGATGAAAAAGGGAATCGCCTGATACATACTGTCTGTCAGGATACCATAATCAATCGCATCAGATGTCCAGTTGGTTTTGACTTTTGAACGCTGATCGAGCAAGCCAGTGGGTTCACCGAAACCATAAAAATGTTCATCAGCTTCAATCCGTTTCCACCCAGCAATGGCACCAGTCCGCCACCCCATCCCTGAGTCGGCATCGTGAGCAAAGGGCTGTCCGGATTTGTCAAAGCACTGGATACGACAAGGATTGCGAGACACAACGAGGCGCACCTGCTCAGTTTCAATTTCTATAGCCTCTGCTTTTTCTCGTACCTCAAACGGCACAGTCGGCCATTCTTCATCCGCCTGTGCGACTGCCCACGATCGCCGAGGTAGGAATTCGCTCGTTGGTGTCATTCGTACGCGAATTAAGTTCGGGGCTAGTACGCTAACCCTTAAACAGGGATCGCCACACTTGAAGAGAATATGGCGATCGCTCTGTTGTATTGTTTGCACTCCCTCAAGAATTGACCAAGACGGTTCGGTTGTGTGCAGTTGTCCAAAGTATTGCGGCATAATCCCTGATTAAAACATAAGTACTTTCCCCAATTGAGATTTACATAAACTACTGCTAAAAAACGTGTATCTTTAGGCATAGCGTATATCAATGCAGACTTGAATGGAGCGAAAATGATTGCATTATTGGGGCTGTCTGTAAACCAGCCTGGAGGCTCGAACGGTCTGTGCTGTAATCTCAGCACAGACTCTTCAGGGCTACTGAAAGCCTACACTGTACCGCAAGGTCAGTGTAAGTAGTTTACAATGATGTAAACAGACAATCACCGAATCATGCCGAGATGCTTGAGTAATAGTGGATGCTGTATTTATGTTGATCTCAGAATCACTCACACAAGAAACCCTTGCCCATGCTTTGATGGAACTTGCCAATCGTGACAGCGATTTTGCTCACGTTCTCGAAACTCTGGGTTCTCCACCAATATGGGAAAGAAAAGCTGGTTTCCCAACACTTGTGCGTATCATTTTAGAACAACAAGTTTCTTTAGCTTCTGCAAGGGCTGTCTATGAACGCTTGTGTGCAATGGTAGTAACGCTGACGCCAGAAAATTTTCTCACACTTGATGATGTGCAATTAAAAGCAATTGGCTTGAGTCGGCAAAAGACTGTGTACACTCGTGCATTGGCGAATGCTATTGTAAACGGTGAGCTTGACCTTGCTAAGCTAGAGACAATGGACGAAACAATTATCCGGACTGAGTTAAAGCGGATCAAAGGTATTGGAGATTGGACAGTAGATATTTACTTGCTGATGGCGCTGCAACGCCCTGATGTTTTTCCCAAAGGTGATTTAGCATTGGCGATCGCCTTACAAAAACTCAAGAAATTGTCAGTACGTCCAACACCTGAACAACTCGAAACCATTGCAGACAATTGGCGTCCTTGGCGTGCCATCGCTGCAAGAATTTTATGGCACTATTATCTAAACAATCCTAATCGTAAAGGTTTTGAAAAAAGTTCTCCATCCGAGACGTAATTCTGCCAATAAACTTCAACGTGAAGACTAGGCTTATTAAGAATAAAAATTGGAATATCTTCATCAAGTGCACTCTCTTAAATTGGTGTTGTGAATTCATTGAGAGCTTTTAATTCATTAATAATATCTGGTGGGAAAACCCTAGAGTTCAAAACAGGAGGAAAAACCAAATATTCTGCTCCATACAGGAGTCCTTTACGGTGAAGCGAGATAGCTTCTACCAGGCGTAGAAACATGATTGGAATCCATAAGCACAATCTGTTGCTGTAAAAGTAGACAACAACTCGGCTCGTTGTGTACTCATACTGTGGGAGTGGATTTTGTAAAGGCGAAATCATACTCAATCAGGCTCATCTGTCAAAAGTTAGAAAAGACTATATCTATCATTTGACTTATTTTAGGAATAATAACAACTAACCTAAGCTAGTTGTTTTCTCCAGTTTTTTACACAAATTATAACTGCGTCCAAAATGATTTGTCAGAGATTACTTAAAGTGTTTTTTTTAATAAGAAAAATTGGTTTCATAGAAATCGCTTTTGGATGTCAAATAACAACATATTCGTTTTGGAAAGTATGTACGAAGCGCTGACGTAGATTTCGCCGATTTATATTTCCAACTGTGGGAGAAAAGTACTGGCGAGGAGGGCTGCTTGAGTGCGATCGCGCAAATGCAACTGACTCAAAATACTTGTCACGTGATTTCTGACTGTCCGTTCTGAGATGTAAAGTGTATGGGCAATCTCGCGGTTACTCAATCCCATTGCAATTAACCGTAAAACTTCTTTCTCCCTGGGGGACAGTTCTGCTAGTTCTGATGGAATGGCTGAGTGTACTGGTTCAGATATCTCAGGCGCATTTAGGGCTTTTTCAAACAGTCCTGGTCCCATATGGGTGTAGCCTTGATGTACAGCTCGAATGGCGATCGCCAAATCCTCAAGCGGTGTATGCTTCAACAGATAACCTTTTGCTCCATAGCGCATGGCTTGTGAAACATATTCATCATCATCAAATGTCGTCAGTACCAGAATGTTTATTTCTGGAAATCCCTGATAAATCAACCGAGTTGCAGCAACGCCATCCATAACGGGCATTCTAACATCCATCAGGACGACATCTGGTTGCGATGGTGTTCCATAAAGTCTCTGCAATGCTTGAATGGCAAGTTGACCATTTTCAGCGTCACCAACCACTTGTAAATCTGGTTTTGATTCCAGTAAATTCTTAAGTCCTTGACGAATAATAACTTGGTCGTCTACCAGCAACAGTCGAATCATAAGATTTTCGATTTTAGATTTTTTGTTGCAGGTTCAGAATCCATCATACTAGAGTTTAGTATGGGTATGCTTACTTGAATTCGGCATCCCGCTCCTTGTTTGCTAATAATATTAAAATTACCTCCTAATGCAGTTGCTCGTTCTCGCATTCCTTGAAGTCCAAAACCTGTGGTGTTTTGTTCTGGATAAAAGCCTTTGCCGTTGTCTTCCACAAGCAGGCTTATCCTTCCAACTTGCGTCTGCAACTGCACAGTTACCTGAGTAGCTCCGCTATGTTTGGATATGTTGGTCAGTGCTTCTTGTAAAATGCGATAGATAACAGTACTCACCTCAGAAGTCAGAGAATATCTCAGGCTAATTTTACACTCTGGTGTGAGGGTTGTTGCGCTGCTAAAGTCTCGGATAAGGTTGCCAATTGCATTTTCTAGAGATTTTCCGCGCAATGGATCAGCTCGCAGTGTTGCGACAGAACGAGAGACTTCCTGCAATGCTTGGTAAGCGAGCTGTTTTACTTGTTGGAGAAACTCTATGGCTTTATCAACATTAGAAGGCAATAATAGCAAAGCATTCTCTAGCTGAATTGTCTGAGCAGTCAGAGCATGTCCTAGGGAGTCATGAATTTCACGGGCAATGCGATTGCGCTCTTGTAAAGTTGCCTGGTTTTCAATTCGCAAAGCATACTGGCGTAGCTGCTCATGAGCAATTGCTAGTTCTTGCCGACTTCTGCGTTCTGCCAGCACAGCATTAACTAGTAGCAATACAAAAGTCAACGTCAAAGCAAAAGTAATCGCATTATTCAGTATAAAATAGACTGTATTAGGCGGCGGCATTGGTGGCCCCATATAACCCCTTCCATGTCCCAATGGCATTTTGAAGAAAACAGGGGTTCGACTAATTCGTAAAAACTCTGTGTAGACGTATGATATGTATACTAGAGCGGCAACAATTAAGCGACCTTGTAAATTGAACATTTGGCAACTGCGAATCACCGCAATTAACCCAAGCAGGGGAGCACAGCGAAGATGACTGTTTGTCAAAGCTGGTAGCACTGGTAGCAAAAGAATCCCCAATTCTACTACCGTATAGATAACTTTGTAACTGAAGTTGTGCTTTGGCAACCTTAAACCCATGACTCCAAACACAACAATCCTCAAGACAGTGAACCAAGGAGAAGTGTGGAATGGGTAGATAGGGGGAATGAGGAATTCTGCTAACAGACTCATGCCCAATAACAGCCATTCCAGATAGAGTAACAACCGCAGGGAAGGGAAAGAAGGTGACATTTCACTGACAGCAAACAAAAATGGTGCAACGTTTGGGCTACTTTTTACCGTATTTTATGTGAGAGTTTGGGACTAGCGCTTGCTATCCTATTTTAATTTGGTAAAGACTATGACAAAAGTCACAAATTTATGGTTACTTTATTCCCAGGATGTTTGGGACTTTTGCTTCATGTGCTCTATGCGGGGAATCATTTACGATAGCGATGTGATGATCAAAGGACAACGAGAGTTGAGAAATAAGTGGAGTGGCTATAAAACTTGGCAACCGATGCAGACTGTTCTAACACCAGAAAAATTGGAAAAGATTCGCTCGTTTGAGCGCAATTGATACTCGTGATGGAGTTCTTGGTAAGAATTACGAGTGATCAATTGCTAAATATCCATGCTCCAGTTCCCCCCAGTTCTTTGAAAATAGAGGATTGGGGGTTTTTTTTATTTTTAGCTTAGATGCAGAACCTGAAGAATTTTCCGTGGACTGGCAACCGTCATTTCAAGTTTGAGCTAACTCAATATAGGACTCCTATTTGATTTTTGAACAAGGTTCAGTATCGTCCTAACAGGCTGTTCCCCTAGTGGGAACGGCCACGCCAGAAGGCTATCGGGGAGAACCTATGCCCTGCGGGCACGCTGCGATAGCCTTCTGGCGTGGCGTTAGCCATAGAGCGGTTCCGCTAGCCCCTAAGGGAGCCGGAGCTAACGCGCTCCGCCAGTCCCCCAATCTCCTGCACCAGACGCTAGCCCCTAAGGGAGCCGGAGCTAACGCGCTCCGTCACGGAGACAGCCCTAGTGGGAACGGCCACGCCTTACGGTGAGACCAGCGCTGCGGGAGAATTTCCCTCCGCAGTGCTGGTTCACCAAGACGGGGGCTGGTCTCACCTGTTAAGCGTTCCCTGCTCCCTGCTATAAAAGATATGCGAGCCAGAAGACATACTTACGAGTTACGAGAACTTCTTTCCAAGGGATGAAGTTACTTTTGAGTAGGCTGTCATACACTACTTTTTAGTAAGCAGTTATTTTTTACATAAATTTATTAAGACATTATGCAAACTCCAGACGCTGAAACACTACAAAAACTGTTTGAAGAAGAACTGACTGACGATGAGTTGCTCGCTATTATTGCAGGGGTTTTAGAAGATGATGTTGTAAAGAACACTTCCTATCAGCACTGATGTTCCAGCAACTATATAGATATAAATATAGAAAACCCCAGTCCTGACCTTAGGCTGGGGTTCTCGGTTAGGGGTTGCATAAAGTGACCTACCAGCCAGTTATTCTTCCGGTTGCTCCTGTTCTTTCAATAACTTTTCTAACCATAACCCTCCTGTTTCCAGGTTAGTTATCGCTACCTCTCTAGAGCGGTTAGGCGTTGCATTATCTAGTCGCTTCAGCCCAAGGATAACTTCCGATAGCATTTCAAGTAGCTCTTCATCGATTTTATAGTGTGCCATTTAACGCTCCTCCACTTACGACCAAAAGCAGTATTGTACCACTTGTACGCGTCAGCCCAAAAACAAGCCCTCGTTAGTTTTATCTAATAAGGGAATAAAATAGCTGTGGTGACGGTTATCACCTGGTAGTATTTTAACCTTTCTTCAACGGTTAGATGGTATCGATATCAATAACCCAACAAAAGCTAAACCAGCCAGCAAACCATGTTGAAGAAGTTGGCTACTGGCTGGTTATAAAGTTAAAAAGACTACTCCCTTCCCGCTAGAAGAATACCTAATTTAATGAACCGCCAAGACGAGCCAGCGCTGCAGGAGGGTTTCCAACGCCAGATACCTCTGTCGGGAAACCCTCCTATGGCACTTTGTGCCACGCTACGCGCTTCAGTACTGGCTCCTCCGATTGTGGTTCAAATAGATGAAAAACGCTGTAAGTTGAACTTTAACTTAAGACTTATCTTTGGAAAGTTGACTGGTCTGAATTAGGCGATCGCATCTCGAAATTGAATGTAGGGATTTTAGTAAGCTTAGGTTTTACTACTGCTGCGCTGATCGCACTTGCAAAACCAACAGAAGCATTCACACCAAAACAAGGAAACTAAAATGGCTACTAACAATATCGTGCTGGTGCATAGAGCCTTTGCGGACGGCTCAAGTTGGAGCAAGGTGATCTTGCTACTGCAAGACGAAGGCTTTCGCGTCATAGCAGTGCAGATTCCGCTCACCTTCCTAGCAGATGATACTGCTGTGGGTTAGTGATAGCGTAACCCGTGCAAGCGTTGGGTTATTGTATTGTGCGCTGTGTCGGGCGACAACCGTGGATTGTCTATGGGCAAATTCGCACGGCTGACCCAGCTTCAGCTTCTCACCTACCCGCTGGAGAGGTTCTAGCCTTTATCACCAGCTTTGCGGTAGTCTAGTAGGATTGTCCATAAATACCTGCTTGTTACCAATTGAGAACACTTTTCAAGTATTAGACGCACAGCGAATTATCCAATTTCTCATCACACGGTATTAAATATGAACCACACACTCAAGAATAAACGCGCACTGATTACCGGAGGCAGTCGCGGCATCGGGGCCGCCATCGTCAAGCGTTTAGCCAGTGAAGGTGCTGATATTGCCCTCACCTATACCAGTTCTCCCGATCAGGCCAACGAGATTGTGCAGGCGGCACAGGCGCTAGGCGTTCAGGCTTTGGCCATCCAAGCCGACAGCACCGAAGCCAGTGCGGTAGTCGCCGCTGTTGAGCACACAGTGGACAAATTGGGCGGTATTGATATTCTCGTCAATAATGCAGGCGTGGCGGTGATGGCCCCTATCGATGATTTCACGCTCGCAGACTTTGATCGAATCCTCGCCATTAACGTGCGTGCCGTGTTTGTTGCGACGCAAGCCGCACTCAAGCACATGAAAGAGGGCGGACGCATCATCAACATCGGCAGCACCAACGCCGAACGCGTGCCATTTGCTGGCGCCGGTATTTATGCCATGAGCAAATCTGCTCTGCAAGGGCTGGTGCAAGGCCTGGCGCGTGATCTCGGTCCGCGCGGGATTACGATCAACAACGTGCAGCCAGGACCTATCGCTACGGATATGAATCCCCCGGAGGGTGAGTTTGCTGAGATGCTCAAAAAGCAGTTGGCGGTGCCCCGCTACGGGACTGTCGAGGAGGTTGCGGGGATGGTCGCTTATCTGGTTGGTCCTGAGGCTGGTTACATCACCGGCGCAAACCTGATGATTGACGGAGGGTTCAGCGCCTAACAGCCGTAGATGGATGCCTAAGCCAGGAAGTCGCCCTCCTGACTCGGCTACAAAACCGTGCATGAATCTTTGGATTCACACGGCTCCTCAGTAACTTGGTGCTTGTCAAACACACCTAGAAATTCCGAGTTAAAAGGGATTAAGGTAGAGATAATCCTCGTCTATCTCTGGAACTCTAACGGCAACATTATCAGCAGCCGTTTTGGCATCGTGGCAATGTCCGTGAAGTAATTGAAGGTTGTCGTAACAATCCGAACCGCCTTTTGAACGGGGGATTTTGTGGTCGATTTCCATCAAATCACTATCTAGGAAAAACAGTCCACAGTGGTGGGCACATTTTCCTTTCTGCCTTTTCAAGAGTGTTGCCACTCTCGTTGGTGCTTCGAGATGTTTACCCATTCGAGAACTCCAGTAGACCCAATCACCATCAAAAGGGCTTCTGCTTCCTTGCACCTTTGTGTGTCTCACAATAGGAGTTTCACGATGTTTTAGGAGGCGGACTCCTCGATTAATTGATGTGAATACCCAATTATCGAACCCAATAGTTTGCCAATATTTTTGACAACACCATTGAGAGGATTTATTGGGGTGGCGATGTTCTACCCATGCCTTCAATTGGCTGAATAGTATTGAATCAGCTTTGTTGAATATGCGTTTGCTGACGACACTTGCATAGTAGTTTGTCCATCCACGAATGATGGGATTTAGGTGAGTAATTAAATCAGATTGTGGTACTGATTTATGCCTCTCAATCAATTGACCTACCTTCTGCGTGTGTGCATTCAGTTTTGCTTTGCTTGGGGTAATTATGGTTTTGAAACCAAGTAGTGTTCCACCTCGGTTTTTACCACTGTGACATTTCCCTACAGGAAGTTGTCGAATGGTGAAACCCAAAAAATCAAAACCTACGCTATCTTCATGCTTATTAAGAGTATGAGATATTCGCGTTTTACTTGGTTTAAATTCTAGCCCAATTCCGCTTAACCACTCTGCAATAATCTGCTGACATCTTTGGACAACGGCAAGATTTTCGTGTAGAATGACAAAGTCATCCGCAAATCTAATTAAGCTTATTGCCTGTCGGTTAGCCGTTTTTTTTCCGGGTAACGTGAGAGCAAATTGTTTAATTTGATTCTCCATACCGTGGAGGGCAATATTCGCCAATAATGGCGAAATACATCCGCCCTGTGGCGCACCCTCGGATGTTCTGCTGTAGGTTTTCTGCCTATTGGAATAGGCAGCAAAATCAATTACTCCCGCTTTTAACCATTCGCGAATTTGTCGGCGAATGGTGGGAAATGTATTTAATTTTGACAGCAAAGCATTATGGTTAATTCGGTCAAAGCATTTTGCAATGTCAGCATCCAACACATATTTAGGTTTAAACCTAATTGAGAGGAATATTGCCTCAATTGCATCATGGGCGCTTCTTCCTGGTCGAAACCCAAACGAGTTCTCCTCAAATCGGGCTTCCCATTCTGGTTCTAGCGTTAGTTTGACTAACGTCTGCAAGGCACGGTCGTAAATTGTAGGTATCGAGAGCGGTCTTTTTTCTCCCTCTGAGTCAGGTTTGGGTATCCACACCCTTCGAGTGGGTGCAGCTTTACTCCCCAACTTCAGGGATTCTACCAAGATGAGACGTGTTTTTGGGGACAAGCTTTTCAGTCCATCCACTCCTGCCGTCTTCTTACCTCGGTTCTCTTGTGTTACCTTACGCACCGCTAAGCACTTAGCTGACCAGGAGTGTACCAGAGTTTTCTGGAGCTTTCGGACTGCTTTGACATCACCACGCTGCGAGGCTTTGTAGATGCGTTTTTGCAACTTGAATATTCTCCTTTCTAGCTTTCGCCAGGGGATGGTATTCCATTCCACCGTAGTCTTGAAACTCGTTTTAGACGTATACATTGCTACTTGTACCTCTACAATCCAAGTCACCGTGTCTCCGTCTGCATATCCCTTGTATTACCAAGGGCATTGGCTTCTGAGACAATCCTTCTCCCACATGGCTTCCGGTTGGCTACCTGCTCAAGAATTCGACCAATTCTTGAGAGCATATGAGGGATTTACTTCGTTCCCAATTTTCCGTTTGACGCTGGTTTTAGGATTCTCTCTCTTCACCGGGTTTATTGTGAATGCATATTGGTCTGCCACTAATCAGCCAACCACTAATCCTTTCCCGTTTTGGGACAAGCCTAACAGCCTTTTGGCTTGTTTTGCATTACGATGATTCAGTCGAGAGATTTGTATTCCTATCCATGACCAGCTATGTTAGGCGGGATTCCACTTTAGGCTAGCAGTTACCGCCATGATTCCCCGCTTTACCCCAACAAAGAACCACCTTGTTGAAATAGGGGACTTACTGTCACTCCTGCACCTGGAGGGATGGAATTACACCATCACGAAAAACTGAGTTGTCAAGGTTCAGTTGAGATTTCTCCCTTCTATATTCCTTGCCTGTCATCCCTGAGTATTACTACTCATTTTGACAGAACGAATCACACTAGCGAACTGCAAACATAAATCCTCAAAACAGCTTTCCATAGCAATGAGCGAAACCACGTTAACTGCAAATAAAAGAGGTTTCAAAACCACAGGAGCTTGCAAATAGTCTAAAACCGGCTGCAGCACGGCTACGCCTATCGGGGCTAGCGCTGCTGCTTTGCTGTAGATCGCACTTTCAACCAATCAATTCCCATTTATTCTTGACTACATTAATCTACCACAGATATAGCAGACTTGACTTTTCCTCCTATTTAACCCCGAGCTTCGCTCGGGGTTAAACTTTTTCTCTTCTAATATGAGCTAAGGGACTTCCAAAGAATAAATTAATCAATAAAAACAAAGAAGCCAGGTTTTTACAATAATGATAATCATTTTGAGGTGAGGAGAAAGCGGTTGCCATCGGCAACCGCTTTCTCCTCCTTAAATAT
>JAESFI010000078.1_pt1 | contig 125276 bp, 94 predicted proteins | sample 9269361 | NCBI WGS metagenome assembly JAESFI01 (sample SAMN14504119, study PRJNA617095) | algae metagenome | isolation source: Brasilonema angustatum HA4187-MV1 and co-occurring heterotrophs from moss... | place: USA: Manoa Valley, Honolulu, Hawaii | collected 2009-07-20
GCTGTCACGATTATATCCACATGAGCAAGGGGAAACCCTAGAACATCGGGAGCCGGATGCTCAGAAATGAGCACGTCCGGATCTAATAGAGAGGAGCGGGACATAATAGTCCCCTTCGACTCTACCAGGCTTCGCGAACGCGGGTTAAACAAGCGTATCTTGTGGAGGACATACATCTATAGACAAGGAATTTGTCCAAAAAGTGGGAAATGTGTAGACAGCTAACTGGAAATATTAATTTTTAAAGTATAAAAAAAAGACACCAGCTATAAAAGGTGGTAATCCGCTTCAGTTTTAGGTTGATAAGCTAATGTACTTTTAGTTTGGATAATTAGAACGAGCAAGATGCCTACTCCGTAAGAGCTTTACTTTTAGCTAATATACAAGTTAAATGTCCAACAGCTTACAAATGGGCTACTGTACCTACCACCTTATTCTCCAGACCTAAACTTGATTGAGAAATGCTGGTCTTAGTTAAAGAGTCGAATCCACAAAAAAAATGGAGTAGTTCGATTGTTTACGAAACGCCATTGAGACTGTCTTGCGTTCTGCGTCCTAACCGCCTTGGCAGTTGCTATAAAAGAATTTTTAAAAGTAGAAATAGCTACAATTACAATTGAGGCAGCACACTATATACAACAGTCATCACAGTTCTCTTATTCTTAATGTTAAGTTTTGTATAGTATTAATTCAAACTCTGTAATCTTGAAGGTTGTATTAATAATTTGATTGGCATATTTCACTTTTGGGGTATATAACAGACAGTGGCACTGTTCTGTCACCGGATATTTTATGTTAACTTTACACATTGTACAAGTAAAAACACTGTGGTTATAGCAAAATTTACCTGAGATTTATCTCGGTTCCAAAAACCGTATTATACTTAGGTACGAGTACTAAAGATAGCAGGGTTATTGTGGCAAGAAAAAGCAGTATTATCTCGGTTGCCATTAGACAAGGCTTACTTAAAGGTGATTTGCTTCATCTAGTCTTTACATTCTTTTTACTTGTTGTGTAAAGATGTCTGCTAATCTCAGTATAAGTTAGTAAATTTAACTGTAATTTGCGAGTTATCTGAGGTTTTTTCTATCTTGATAGAAGGGTGCTGCCGCTGAGTTTTCCCGCAAATCTTAAGGCTAAACTTTTGTACTTTTTATAACAAAAGCTATAAACCGTTTCAATGGACTTGTGGAAGACCCTGCATAAATTTAGCTCACACTAGCAAGAATTTAGCCTAAGTAAAAGCAAAATGAGCACAACTCCTCTAGGTAGCTACAAGTTTTTTCAGAAACTACATCCGCTATCTCTACTAGCACAATTAACAAGTCGGCGTGCTACAGGCTGCTTACAAGTATTTACAGAGTCGGCTTCTTGGTCAATCTATCTAGATGACGGTAAACTGGTTTATGCCTCTTCAGATAAAATGTTTGAACGGCTTGAAAATCTTTTGGGGCGTTTGAGGCAGCAAACACATACTCTCAACAGTGCATCTCTTATGCGAGTAAGACTGATATTTGACCAAAACAAAGATCATCAGTCAACACCACAACCAGATTATCAGGCTATTTGCTGGTTAGTTAACGAAGAATACATCACTCCTCCCCAAGCAGCAGTCCTAATAGATGAATTGGCAAGAGAAGTACTGGAGTCATTTCTAATAGTAAAACAAGGAAGCTATGAATTTAAGAGTGAAACTCTGTTAAATGAACTACCAAAGTTCTGTCGTTTGGACTTGCGATTACTTGTAGAAAATTGTCAAAAGCAGTTACGCCATCGCCAACAGACGCAATCAACCGTTGATAGGCAAGTTACCTCTAATTTCGTCTCTACCACTGAGGTTGCGGCAATGGGGCATCAAGTTAAGCTAGCGGAAGAATTGCCAAAACGGAATAATTTTGATACGTCTGATATTAACAACAAAGATTCTTACCAATCTCATGAGAAAAGTGCATACACAGTTGCCTGTATAGATGACAGTCCAACAGTATTAAATTCTATCAAGCACTTTTTGGATGAAAGTACATTCTCGGTTGTGATGATCAACGATCCTGTGAAAGCTTTGATGCAAATTCTCCGCAGCAAACCTGACTTAATTTTGCTAGATGTAGAGATGCCAAATTTAGATGGTTATGAGCTATGTTCTTTGTTGCGAAGGCATTCAGCTTTTAAGAATATCCCTATTATTATGGTGACTGGCAGAACAGGATTGATAGACAGAGCAAAGGCAAAAATGGTAAGAGCCTCAGGCTATTTGACGAAGCCTTTTTCTCAATCAGATTTGTTGAAAATGGTGTTTAAACATATTGATAATTGAGGTAAACATATTAAGAACAGTCACAAATTTTGAGAAACTCAATTTACTCATAAAGGAGATGTATAAGTGAGTCTAACTTTGCTTGGTACAATTTTGATAGTTGAAGATTCTCTCAGTGAATTGGAACTGATGAGCCATTATCTAGTAGAAAGTGGTTATAACGTTATTCAAGCTACTGGTGCAAAGGAAGCTTTAGAAAAAGCACAATCACAGAATCCAGATGTTATCGTCACCGATGTAGTTATGCCAGGTATGAGCGGCTTTGAGTTGTGTCGTTCTCTTAAGAGAAATCCGGTTACTCAAAAAGTTCCTATTGTCATTTGCAGTTCTAAAAATCAGGAGATTGACCGATTATGGGCAATGAGACAAGGCGCTGATGCCTATGTCACAAAGCCTTACACTCGGGAGCAGCTCCTACGAGCTATTAAATCAGTGGTCATATGAATCAAATGAATAGTTCCAAATTAGCACTCTCTTTAAAACAAAATCAAAATAGCTTGGGGGATGGCTATCTTAGATTTAGGCTAAATAGACATACATCTGCCACCCTACCCATGAGGCACACCCAAGAAGCGGTTGTTGTGCCACCTGAAACAATCTCATCGATGCCAAACATGCCTGCCTGTATCATAGGATTGATGAATTGGCGCAGTCGCATAGTTTGGGTGATTGATTTGCCAAGGATGTTCAATCTTGAATATTTAGATAATAGGCTTCGGCAGTATAATGTGATAATTATCAGGGTAGATTCAGTCCTTTTAGGCTTACTTGTACAAGAAATACAAGGTACAACTAAGTTTTTGCTTGATGAGATTCGCTCTCCTATGGGACAAGTTGCATCCAGTTTAACTCCCTATCTACGTGGTTGCGTTGTTCAACAAAAAGAAATGTTGCTTGTTTTAGATGCACAAGCAATTGTACAGTCTTCTATTCTCCGCTGTGATTAGGGTGTACTTCAAAGAAAACACAGATTTTTCGTATGTTCATTCACCACCTCAGGAGAATATCTTTATGTTTAATAAAACTGATGCAGCTAAGAAGAAGATTGATACTCAAAATGGAGCATCTGTTTCTTCATCGGAAGATTTCACAGATGAAAATAATTCTAGAAAACGATATAACGACGTAAACACTGAAATTCGTCGTAATCATCATACACAGTATCCTGCATCTTTCAGTTTGAAGCGGTTAAGTTTAGGTACCAAAGCGACACTAGTTGCGATCGCGATTGGTACGCTTCCAGTTTTAGCAATTGGAGCACTTGCTTATTTGGTAGCCAGTAATTCCTTAACCAATAAAATTGCTCAAATTCAACAAGCAGAAGCCAATAGTATGGCTGACAAAGTTAGCCGTTTCATGAGAGAACGGTATAACAATATTCAATTTATCTCTAGTCTACCAATATTTACAGATTATAATTTTAGCAATAGTTTTTCTCAAAAAGAAAAACAAGGATTGCTGGATAAGTTTGTAGATACTTACAAAGTCTATGACAGCATTGTTGTACTTAACTTAAACGGTGATGTTATTGCACAATCTCAGGGAGATTTAATTCCCAATCAAAGCAGTAGTCCAGACTTTCAAAAAGTACGTCAAAACAGAGTTTCTTACATCACTCAAACAGAAGTCACAAATAATACAAGTATTTTCAGCATTATTATCGTAGCACCTGTGAAACGTAGCACAGGAGAAATGGCGGCGATAGTCAGAGCTAGAATACCCGTGAAATCTCTAAATAATATTGTCAAAAATTATGCAGAATCTGGGCGTAAATACTATCTAACAGATGGTTCAGAAAAAATATTCTTGGCAACGGATAACAAAGATTTAACTAGAAGTGCGACAGCAATGTTTCCTAGCTTAGCACAATGGCAAGCACAAAAAAAAGACGATACTTTTATTAGTGTTAATCAAACCGATAACCAACAGCAACTTGTTAGTTACTCATCCAGAATGCAAGATGGATTGCCCAATTTGAACTGGCGATTTATTCTAGCAACAGATACAGCAACTGCATTTGAGCCTCAAAGACAATTATTACTAACAGTTGCTGTTGGGACAGGACTGACAGCATTAATTGTCGCCCTGATTGCCGTGTGGTTAGCCAAACGAACCACAGAACCTATAGCGAAAGCAACCGCAGCAGTGGCAAAACTTGGCTTAGGAGAACTTGATACCCGTTTGGAGGTGCAATCAGAAGACGAACTCGGCATTTTGAGTCATAACATCAACCAAATGGCGTCGCAACTCCAAGCGCTAATGAAAGACCAAGAACTCGACACGCAAAGGGCAAAGTTGCTTACAGATATTACGCTGCGTACTCGTAGAAGCCTGAAAGTTGAGGACATTTACAAAACAGCTGTCAGAGAAGTTCGGCAAGCAATGAAGACAGACAGGGTTATCATCTATAAATTTAACCTAGAAACCTTGGATGGAAATGTCGTCGCGGAATCAGTCACAGCTGGTTTACCAAAAATGTTAGGCGTGCAAATCGACGATCCGTGTTTTCGAGAACGTCATGCAGAAGGTTATAAAGATGGCCGAGTGCGGGCAATATCGAACATCTACCAAGATGCTAGTCTGAGCAATGCAGCTTGTTACACCAAAATGTTGGAGAAATTTGCAGTTAAGGCAAATTTGGTAGCACCAATTATTATCGCAGGGCAATTGGTAGGCTTGATGATTGCTCATCATTGCGACAGTCCTCGAAATTGGCAACAAACTGAGATAGATTTGTTTAGACAACTCGCCACTCAAGTTGGCTATGCTCTAGAGCAAGCCCAACTTCTTGAAGAGGTAGAAAAAGCACGGCAAATAGCAGAAAGAGTATCACAAGACGAACGCCAACAAAAAGAAACTCTGCAAACGCAACTTTTGGAACTCCTTAGTGAAGTAGAAGGTGCAGCCAGTGGTGACTTGACGGTGCGTGCTGAAGTAACGGCAGGAGAAATTGGCACAGTTGCTGACTTTTTCAACTCTATCGTTGAAAGTTTGCGCTTGATTGTCACTCAAGTTCAACAAACCGCTACCCAGGTGAATCAGGCGATCTGGACAAACTCTGGAGCAATCGGTGAACTGACAGAGGAAGCACTGATTCAAGCCCAAGAAATCAACCGCACACTCGATGCAGTTGATAACATGAGTCAATCAATTCAACAAGTCGCATATACCGCCGAGCAAGCAGCTTTCATTGCCAATAACGCCGCCCAAACTGCCAAAAAGAGCGGCATCGCAATGGATTTGACAGTACAAAACATCTTGTATTTGCGTGAAACAGTCGGCGAAACCGCCAAGAAAGTCAAGCGCCTAGGAGAATCAACCCAACAAATCTCGCGTGTCGTGGCATTAATTAATCAGATTTCCATGCAAACCAACTTGCTCGCCATCAACGCCGGAATCGAAGCAGCACGTGCAGGAGAAGAAGGTCAAGGTTTTGCTGTTGTGGCAGAGGAAGTCGGGGAATTAGCCGCCCGCAGTGCCGCCGCCACCACAGAAATTGAACAAATAGTCGAGAACATCCAACGCGAAACAACCGAAGTTGTACAGGCGATGGAGATGGGAACCACCACTGTTGTCGAAGGTACACGCATTGTCGAAGATGCCAAGCAAAATCTAGCTCAGATTTTGGAGATTTCACGTCAGATAGACGTTTTGCTACAGTCGATTTCGACTGCCACAGCATCGCAGGCACAAACTTCGCAAATAGTCAGCCAATTAATGAAAGATATTGCTGCTTGCTCACAACGCACGAGCGATTCTTCTATGAAGGTTTCCCAATCTTTACACGAAACTGTGGAGATTTCCCAGCAATTGCAAGCGACTGTTGGTACTTTCAAGGTGAATTAGTCATCAGTTTTTTGTCTAACTCTACCCAAAGACGCCCTACACAGGCAGCACCAGGGTGAGGCAGCGCTTTTTGGAAGGTAACCTGAAGATAGGCGACTGTCGTACATAGTGTAACAACTTGAGAACTGCCATAGCGTCCATGTCATTTTTATCTAACTGGTGATTAATGACTAATGAACGGCAGATGCTACAACGCAGGGAACCAGACGCTAGATGTCTAGTAGGTCGTGGAACCCTCATCAAGCACTGCCTCCCTTCGGGGAAGACCTTCTTCTCGGTCTCGCTGCGCTAACACCAGTCGCCTAGGTCGGGAAACCCCTTCGGGTTCGCCTTATGGCTAACGCCACGCCTTACGGCTATCGGGAACGCCCGTCGCCTGGCTGTCGGGAAAACGCCACATGCTAAGAAAGGGGGAAGCCGCCCTTCGGGTATCTAAGCCTGCGAAACCCGTCCAATGCAGTGGCTCCCCTCGCGCAGCACTGGTCTCACCTCCTGCATAGCGCTGGATTCACCGCAACGCACTGCCTCCTAATGACTCATGACTGATAGCAAATATTATGTCACAAGACAAAGAATTAGAAATCCAGATGCAGTTTCTGGAGGAAGCGACTGATTACCTGAATACCCTGGAAGGGGTATTGCTGGAACTCAATACCAACAGTCGTATCTCTCTAGAAAAAATGAATGCCGCACTTAGAGCTGCCCACTCAATCAAAGGTGGCGCAGGCATGATGGGATTTCGCGCCCTGAGTGATTTGGCTCACCGTTTGGAAGATTCCTTTAAAGTTTTAAAAACGAGAAAAAACTCTTTAGATATTAACACGGAGTTGCAAAGTTTATTGTTATCTGGAGTAGACTGGCTACGTCAGATAGTGGAATTCTTATCAGAAGGTAATGCGATAGAGGAGCAGTGGTTATCGACTTTCTGTTATCCAGTTTTTGAAGAACTGCATGCGCGTTTAGGTGATCCAACTCCAGAGGATGCAGCAACTATGCTGTCTCCAGAAGATGGGCAAGACATCATTCCTTTACTGTTTCAAACAGAAGTAGAAGGATGTTTGCAACGCTTAGAATGCGTGTTGGCAGATAGTGCACAACCCTGTTTAAAAGAAGAAGTTGCGATTATGGCAGCTGAGTTAGGTGGTTTGGGTGAAATGCTGCAATTACCAGCTTTTACTCAACTTTGTGAATCTGTGGCAAACCACTTAGAAGCAGCCCCTTCCTCTGAGATTGAAACAATTGCCCGTGTGGCATTGGAAGCATGGCGGCGATCGCAAGCGTTGGTGATGACAAATCAACTAGATAGCTTACCAACAGAAATTCAGCTAGAGGATTTGGCTTTTGAAGCTGCAGCATATACTCAAACAGAATTGCTACAAGTAGAAGTAGCACCCCTGCTAGATCCAGAAACAGAAGTTGCCGAAACAGACATTCTGCAACCAGAAGAAACACAAGAAACTTGGTTGGATCGTGAAATCATTGCAGCTGATTTTGAAGCTTTAGAGGCAGCTTTTGCTGATGAGAGTAACGCTCAAGTTGAAGTGCCACCAAATCCGGAACCAGTTGTTGCTCAAGAAATTCCCACAACAAATTACAAATTTGTTGAACCGAAAGCCGAACAAACTGTTGGTAACAACAATAAGAGTGAACCTCAGGAAAATACAGTTCGAGTTCCTAGCAAGCAACTTGAGCAAATTAATGATTTGTTCGGGGAACTGATTATTCAGCGCAACGGATTGAATCTACAACTTGAGAGGTTACGCAAACTGATTCGTAATTTGAATCAGCGAGTGCAAGTTCTCGGCAGGGAAAATCAGCAATTACGTACAGCTTATGACAGGATAGCAACTCAGAGTGTGCTGTCATCTAGTGTTCCATTCCTGGCATTGCCACCAACTCAAAACGTGGAGGATTTCATCGGATTTGACGATGAGAACCAGACACAACGCCGGTTTGATTCTCTAGAAATGGATAGCTATAACGAATTAAACCTGCTTTCTCAGGAAGTGATGGAAACCATCGTTCAAGTGCAAGAAGTCACAAGTGACATTCAACTTGGTCTTGACGATACAGATTTGTTTGCCCGCAAACTCACCAAAACATCCAAGCAGTTGCAAAGAAAGCTGACTCAAGTACGGATGCGTCCGCTATCTGATATTGTTGATCGCTTTCCCAGGGCTTTGCGCGACCTGTGTGTAGAGTACGGCAAAAACGTGCAACTGAAAATTGAGGGTGCTGGAGTGTTAATTGAACGTAACATCTTGGAGGCTTTAAATGAGCCTTTAATGCATATGTTGCGAAATGCCTTCGATCATGGTATCGAAGATCCACCAACACGTCGCGCCTGCGGTAAGTCAGAACAAGGATTAATTGAGATTAAAGGCGCGCATCAAGACAATCGCACAATCATTACTCTAAGAGATGATGGACGTGGGATTCCATTAGACAAAATCCGTACTCGTGCTATAGCTATGGGGTTAGAGCCTAGTCTCATAGCACAAGCTACTGATGAAGAACTGCTATCGCTCATTTTTGAGCCAGGATTTAGCACCTCTGACCAAGTCACAGCCTTGTCTGGTCGCGGTGTTGGTATGGATGTGGTTCGCAGTAACCTCAAACAAGTACGGGGGGATATCAAAGTTGATACGGTAGCAGGGAAGGGGACGACTTATACGATATCAGTGCCGTTTACACTGTCAGTCGCAAGAATCCTACTAATAGAAAGCAACCGAATGCTTTTAGCATTTCCCACAGATGTGGTTTCAGAAATATTCTTGCTGAATCATGAGCAAGTGTTCACAATGGCGAGCAGCGAAGTCCTTAATTGGCAAGGAACCATGTTACCCTTAGTTCGTCTCGGTCGGCATTTAGAGTTTAATTGCCCCCGCTACGACAACCCAAACCTAGAAACTCCCCCTGCAATTAACGCCTCTAGCATACTCATCGTCAACCAAGGTAATCAACCAGTGGCGGTGCAAGTAGATCGTTGTTGGGGTGAGCAAGAAGTTGCTATCCGTCAAGTTGAAGGAAATATACCTTTACCTAGTGGCTTTAACAACTGTACAATTCTGGGTGATGGTCGGGTAGTCCCACTGGTGAATGCCAGCGAGTTACTTTACTGGATTGTTACCAACAAACGCACGCCTAGAACAAATCAACTACCATCGCCAAGGTTAAAGACCGTTTTCCTGACGCCAGCCGATGACCAATCACTGCTGCCAATTAATCAAAAAGGTACGGTTTTAATTGTAGATGACTCAATTAATGTCCGGCGCTTCTTAGCCCTGACTCTAGAAAAAGGAGGGTATCAAGTAGAACAAGCTAAAGATGGTCAAGATGCGCTAGAAAAACTTCAGAGTGGTTTGAGAGTTCAGGCTGTTATTTGTGATATTGAAATGCCTCGTGTTGATGGTTATGGCTTTTTAGGTCGGATTAAATCAAATACTGACTTTAGAGATATACCAGTCGCTATGCTAACCTCTCGTAGTAGTGATAAACATCGTCAATTAGCAATGCAGTTAGGTGCTAGAGCTTACTTCTCCAAACCTTACAATGAGCAAGAATTACTGAAAACTTTGGATGAAATCATTTTTCCTCTAGCAGGAGCTTCTAACTAAAGCATCATGCTGAAAGTTATAAATTAATACCAAGTTGCAATTCCCAGGTAGCACCTGGGAATTGCGTAAGCGCAAATAGGACTGCTATATATTAATGTTAAAAATCTTTAGTATATTAAAAATAATTCACACTTAATCTATCAAACCATTACTGCTTTGTTCCCCAAAAAAGTACAAATTTTATCTATCTGTAGATTGATCATAGATGCTTAAATAGAAAAAATATTTCAGCCCACAGGACGATTCACCTTTGTAGTATTAAAAGTAGAAAAAAGATTAGGTTGAATCTTGACGAAATTGAAATGGTGGTCGCAACCAAGCTTTGAAACATAAAAGTACAGCTACTTTTTAACACTCTTGTTGGGCGAAATTAAAGCAGGCTTTTCTTTCAAAGTTAAGATTAGTTTGCAACCACTGCTCAAAACTTTTTCGGTAGATACCAAATCAGGTAAGCTATAGTGTATCCAAGATTCATGACAGGCAGCGTCTATAATGCTACCCTGCCAATCTCTCAAACTATGCGTGTATTTTGGATAACCATTACTTTGGAGGAGTTTCAATGAAGAATATTGGTTTTGGTTTATCTGTGTTGCGTCCAGTACGGTTTCTGATTGTTGTATTCACTTGTGCCTTGCTGATTTTCTCTAATGCGTTTCCTGCTGCTGCAATAGGTACCCAAAAGAGCAGTCCTGAAAAAGGTGAAACGCAGCTACTCGAAACTCAGAAAGAAACTGACAAAGCCACTGCAAAACCACCTCTTGGATTGGAAGAGACAACAAAAAAAGCAAACGAGGGACTGAACGAGATTCAGGGTTCGGCGGATGTTAATAAAATGAATCGTCCTGATAATTCCCCGGCTGCAACTTCGGCGGAAGATAAAGTTGAGGGTTTTTTGGAAAAAATCACAGGTAAGAAGTAAGCATAATTTCCTACTTTCCATACCTTTTCATTAAACCAAGGTGTAGTTTTTCAATTTGGGTGTAACAAATAATTGTTGCTCAATGTTCTCGGGTTTTGAGCAGTTAATTTTTGATTTCACCATTGGGTAGACATCTCGATTTGTAGATTGAGATGTCTATTTATATTTAGTTATAAAAAACAATCTTTCCTTAGATTGATGAGGGTACGAGTTTAATTTGTAAAGGTTAATGAAGAAGCGAGCTAAGGGACTTAAAGTTATGCGCAAGTTAAACATTGGTTTGACAGATGAACAGCGTCAAGGTGTAATTGATCTGTTGAACAAAGATTTGGCAGATGCCTATCTGCTGTTGGTAAAAACTAAAAAGTTCCACTGGGACGTGGTCGGACCTCAATTCCGCTCTCTTCATCAGCTTTGGGAAGAGCACTACCAAGTACTGACTGAAAATATCGATTCTGTAGCTGAGCGAGTGCGTGCTTTGGGTGGTTATCCTATTGGCACAATGGAAGGATTTCTCAAAGTTGCCAGTCTCAAGGAAGCAGGTGGTAACGTTCCCACAGCAACTGGTATGGTCACTCGATTGGTGGAAGACCATGAGCAGATTATTCGCAATTTGCGGGATCATATAGATCAGTCCAGTGAGAAATTCCATGACGAGGGAACTGCTGACTTCCTAACTGGATTGATGGAAGGGCATGAAGAGATGGCTTGGATGCTACGCTCATTTATTGAAGGGCAAGACCTACAGTCAGATGGTTCACAGGCGTTAGGACAAACAAAAACTCCTGTAGGTGTATAATCTGTGTTGGCGATACAGCATAAATTCAGTCAACAGTAAAGAGTTTTGCGGCGTATGGTGAGACAACCTGCCGCTTTGAAGGCAGATTGTCACCCAATCAAAGATACGCTCGCTCCCTCCCTCCCTCAGTAATAACTAATAGAGCTAAGGTGTGAATTTAAATTGGCAGATTGAGGTATGAGTAAATTTCTTGCATCTACCCCCTCAGTCTGTCAACTGGAAAAGCAAAAAGGAGTGTTCAAGTGGCAGAAGGATATAAGGCAGAGCGTACTATCTCAGCTATTTTTAAAGAGCAAAAGCAAGTTGATGACGTTATTCGGCGTTTATTAGACCGGGGTGTGTCCAGAGACCATATTTCGGTTATGGGCAGAAATTTTCAATCAGAAACCCGAATTGCTGGTTTTATTAGCAAAAGAGACGTCATACTGGGAGGTTTGAGAAGCGGAGCAATCTTTGGTTCCTTATTCGGTTCCTTCCTCAGCTTGCTCACAGGTGTAGGCGTACTGTTTATTCCCTTTGTCGGTCCAATTGTCGCAGCAGGTCCCATTGGTGCAGTGCTGTTAGGAGCTGCAAGTGGTGCGATCGCCGGAAGTGCAGGTGCAGGTTTAGTATCTGTTTTGACTACATTGGGAATGCCAGAAGACAAAGCAGCAGTTTACCAAACCCGCTTAGAGGCTGGTGAATTCTTACTGATGGCAGAAGTGCCAGGAGATCGCTCTGGAGAATACCAAATCCTGATTGAAAGTGCTGGTGGTGAAGAAGTCAACACAATTGAACAAGCGCTACCTCGTGCTTGTGCTGGTGGCTGCAACGGTCCAGAGGATTTATCTCCAGAAATTCGCTCTCATCTTTCTACTGAAGCGCAGCGTACATTCATTGAACGTTATAACACTGCAATAAAAGAGACAAATGATGAATCTAAGGCTGAACAAGCAGCCTGGGAAACTATTCATCAACAATATGATGAAGATGAAAATGGTGTCTGGTCAAAGGCAAAAACAACTGTTTAGCAAATAGTTATGAGTCATGAGTCATGAATAAAATATTCTAGACTTTTGACTCCTAAGTTTGACCTATTTTTCAAGGCAATTTATAACTAGTCACTCTTATTGTTAACTGACCTTGGCGCGGATCACGCTTAAAGATAAACGCTCCTTGTTCTTTTTCACCACTAGATAAAAAGTCAATCTGTATATCCCCCGTTTCTTTTACTTCGCCGTTAATTTCCAACTGGGCCATAATCTGAACAGATTCGGCTGTTTCTCCTCCAGTATTAACTACCTCGAAGGGAATATAAAATTGTCCATCAGCTTCCCGAATTGTCTTGTTACTAACACCAAGGACAGGAGGTTGATGTTTTTCGTTGAGCCAAGTATAGCCTACCAAACTCACAATGACTGCCAGGATCAATGAAGCAGCACCGAAAGTTATCCATTCTGCAAGTGTTCTTTTCGGTTGCTGTTGTTCTTTTTTGTGATCATTAGATTCATTTGCTTGACTCATACTGCTAACCGTCCTGCTGCACCTCCGATACTCGCAGGTAATCCCAGCAGCAAAGTATATTCCAGCCAAATTGTCCAGGGATCGCTAAAGGTCAGCTTTTGAAAGAACCACAGCATAAAAGCTGCTGCTAGTAGCGACACTAAGTATGCCATAATAGTTTCGCTAAATGGTGTTTGGAAAATTCCTTGTTGCTGCCTGCGCTTTTGCTGATCTGAAAAACCTGCCTGAAACACAACGCCATAGGAAATAAGTATAGATGTAGCAATAATTGCTAAAAGCCAGGGCGGTGTTACCGCTGCTGCTAGCATAGGAATTTCGTCTGTTGGCGCGATGTTAAATGCAATGACAGTTGCACCAATCAAGGTTGCACCTATATCGGCAAAGGTAGCGTGTAACTCATCAGGTTTCCTTCCGCTTTCGTCGCTTGCTTGATAACCCGTTCGCCCTTGCCCATCAGCATCACGAGTATCTCCTAATAACTGGTTTGCTAATGCCACGCCTAAGGTAAATGGTACACCTTCAAAGACGATTTTACCCAAAGCTTCCTTCATCGAAGTTTCAGGTGTTAGTTCTTGCATTAACAGCAGCATTAAGGCGGAGCAAACCAATCCAATTCCCATTGCTTCTATAGTATCTGTGAGTGATCCATAGGGTGGAGAGTTTCGTTTACTTCTACGAAAACCTTCTGTCCGGTTCAGCAAGAAAACTACCAGAAACATCAAGGCGATCGCCAACATGATCATTGATGGTTTTGCCAGTGATCCTATCCACCAAACCTCCATTGTGTAGAGCAAAGGGATACCAAATAGAAAGCCTCCACAAGCACCCCGAATAATATCATTAATATCGTTTTTCCAGACATTTTTCCGGCGCTTTCTTCCGATACTCATAGTTTGTTAGTCATAAATACTTGACTAAATACTTTTCTTTTTATGTAGATACTAATCTATCAGTAAGCTGTATAAACATCTCAGATTATATTTGCTCAACTGATTAACTATTTTTTTCTTAACAGTCTATATTTCTATCCTGAGTGTCCATAACTTATGAGGTGAAAACAATATCTCTAATTTTTTTATATACGTACTTACATTTAGAGTGTTGCATCTACCGTCAGATAGGATATTTGATGAATATATCTAAAATACTCTTTTGGTATGAGAGATTTAAAACAAAACTGCTTTTTATGTATACGCAATATCTTTCTTAAGATAGGTACACATCAAAGTTAAGTCTGATACTATATGAAGCATGCGCACATAATACCTAAAACTAGAGGTGTCATATGAGTACTGAAGATAAAAGTGCTGAAAACAGAATAGAAGCAACAGCGAAAAACATCGAAGGCAAAATTCAAGAGGTAATTGGTAATATAACAGGAGATCCAAAACAAAAAGCTGAGGGTAAAGCAAAGCAAGCAGAAGCTCAAGTTAGACACACTGCTGAAAACATCAAAGATGAACTGAAGAAAAATTTATAGAATAGTATATTCCTCTTGTCATCCAACTGGGTAACGTCGTTAATTAACTAAAGGTTTTACGAAGTAAAAAACTCCACTGTTTTTATTCGCAGTGGAGTTTTTTAGTAATTTTAAGCAAAAAACAAAAAAGGTTAGCCCTAAGAATTTGGCTCTAACCATTCTTTTTACTGTCATTGAATTAAACAGCACTGCGACGAGTAATTAAGCCCCAAATGAAGATAGCAACCATTGCTCCAATTACAGCAACAATTAAACCAGGAATACTTAAGGCGGCTGCGGTTAGTTGAAGGCTTCCAGTTTGTAAGAAGGTAACGAGACTGCCTCCAACAAAAGCTCCGATTATACCTAAGATCATTGTAGCGAGAATTCCACCACCTTGAGTACCAGGATAAATTGCCTTAGCAATTGCTCCTGCGATGAGACCAAGAATTACCCAAGCAATAATGTTCATAACTGTATTTTTCAAATTTCTAACTATACAACGTATCTTATCAATATAAAATTGACTAGATCTTCTATCCTAAGTCCAATAACTGTTCTGTCGTAAGAGATAACTGTGATAAATTCTAGTATGACTTGCCTTTTGTTAAGACACTACATCTATTTCTTAAAGAGCAGCCAATCTAATTGTAAAGTGTAGAGCAATACAATGTTTTTTGTTTCAAAGAGTTTTTGCTCAACTTGAGGAGTTGGATTGTTTAACGACTCAAGAAACTGTTCTGATGACTGATATGATGAAACAAAGCACGCACGTTAGAGGAAGTGCAAAGTAGACACTTAGACACTTGGAACTGTTGTTAATCATTCAATCTGTTCTGAGATTGTGACTGGGATGGGCAAAACTCTACAGTGCATTTCCTCTTGGAAGTAGGGTGCTGAGTGTGTGATTTAGATTGGGCTAATATGATAATTGACCGTTACATAAATCATACTCAGAATTAGTCTAAGCTTATCAAAGCTATGCAACAAAGTCTGAGTTTCGTTTACTTCCTGCAACAGGACTGGCAACATTGGCGTTAACCAGTCCACAGGCTAACGCTGTCTAACTGACAGCTATTAAAAAATTGCTTTTGAGGGGCTACTTACTATCCTCTGTCTGTGGAGCTTGCACTAAGCCCCAAAGAAGTGCGCTGCGCAAACGGCTGTGGCACGTTTATCAAACGCCAGTTGTTTGCTGGAAGGGTTATCCTCTGACGGCACGGTTATTAACCGTTAATGTGTTGACTATATTAGCATCTTTTAGCTATACCTACTCAAAATTGACTATCTTTTCGGTTACAGTTCCATACCCTAGATAATCCAAAGTCGCGTATGCTTTATGCTACAAGACCGGAACGTAAAGCTCGAACGGCAGCTTGGGTACGATCATCGGCACAAAGTTTATTTAGGATGTTGCGAACGTGGGTTTTAACGGTACCAACTGTGATGTATAGTCTCTCAGCAATCTGTCCGTTACTACATCCTGCTACTATTAACTCTAGAATCTCCAGTTCTCGTTGTGTGAGTGGATAAGTTTCCAAAACTTGCTCGTACTCTGATGGCAGCGCTTCGATTTTGACAGTTTTTGGCAGTTCAGATGGCTGATTTTCTGGAATACCTTGCCGCATTTGCTGCAACACCACGTTGGCGATCGCCGGATCAATCCAGGAGTTTCCTGTGTGAGTCGCTTGAATTGCTTCCGTCAACTTATCTATGCTTGTATCCTTCATATAATAAGAGTCAGCTCCAGCTGCAAAAGCAGCAAGTACTGCATCTTCTGAATGATCCATCGTTAAAACAAGGATTTTGGTTGCTGAATCACCCGTCTGTTTTTGGAACTCTCTAAATCTTCGGGTAAGTTCAATTCCATCAATATCGGGCAAACCAATATCCACAACAGCTACATCTGGCTTAGCTGTTTCCAAAAGTTTTAATCCTTTTGTTCCATTTGGTGCTTCACCTATAACTCTAAGTGTGCTGCTCGACTGTAATGCAGCCTTTAGCCCCATTCTAGTCAAGTCATGATCCTCAATTAAAACAATACTAATTTCACTCATAATTACACTCACTACTTTAGGGGACTGCATCTGTCGATATCTGACATTTTGCAGATTGTTTTTTTTATTTTCCAAAACCAAAGATAGATGATATTTTATCAAACTTGCATCCACCGATAGAAATAAGGAGTTTTCTCTCCTCTTGCTATTTTATACAGACAAATATCTTGTTTGGCATATATGGGTAATTTCTCAAAAATTTTCAAATATAGTCGGATAATTGTGCAAATTTCCACTAGTTCTCCTTGTGATAATGCATCCTCAATTGACTAGACGGATGAAATTTATGAACTTTAACTACAGTTTATATTTTTCCTCATCAGTAAGTTAGAGTTAGTTATTTGTTACCAGTCTAAAACGAATAAATAACAACAAATGATTTTTTTTCTAAAATCATTATTAAAGTTAGTTGACAAAATAAGCCTTTAATGAATATAAATTATCAGTATACTTAGTCAATAGGCACACTACCGCCTGTTGCACAAGCAAGTGCATCAATGGAAGCTCTTATCAACGGCTTGCTAGCATAATCCTGAGTTGGCAGCACCCAAATTCAATTGTCTGATGAGAAGGAGCTGCACACCATTGTGGCTCGTGAGTTCTAAAGCTGTGAGTTTTTTGTTAGTCATATGTAGTTCTGACTAATGGCTGAAGGCAGGTGTTTGAGTGTCAATTTATAATTGTACTGAAAAATGCTCGGTACGTTATTTGACTACGGCTTTGTTCTGATTTCCACATAAACAATTATTTTTATGTTTGCGAGTCGTGTTTCTTGTTGTGCTTACTGCAATGACAGACTTACAGGATATCTCAAAAGTATCATTTTGTCATAATCAAGTGGAGCAAAGTCAGACTATTACTGCCAAGAGTTGTTTGTTCTTCTGGCTTCTCTTGAAGTATGAGTAGCGACTCCTAGCGCTTAGAACTTTATCCGATGCAAACTTCTCTGAGAGTACCCTTTCGTCACAAAGTATGACATTTTAGACTTCAAAAGACATTTTCTTACAGGCAAATAAGTTGCAATTCATTTAAGTTGCACGTTTTCCATTAGGCTAACCTTTTGTGATTGATAGTTTGTCTTGACAGAATTAGCAAAAAAGAATGCAAATTAGATGAATTTCACCTAATTTGTCATCTGAAATTCCGGTGATTTATAGAAATCAGCTAGAGTGTGCGTAGAGCAGATTGTATGAGATTAAAGGATATGTTAAAAAAATGATTAACATACTACTTGTGGAGGATGACGAACTCGATGTTGTGAATATGGAACGAGTCTTCAAAAAAGTTAAGGTCACAAACCCACTTTTTGTTGCTACCAATAAAATCGAAATATTAGCAATAATGAGAAACTAGCAAAAATTTCTGTCAAGCGATCCTTAATTTTGCTAAATTTGAATATGCTTGAAATGCGAGGTGTAGACTTACTTCAACAATTACGTTGCCATCCTCTATGGAAAACAACTTCTGTGGTAGTTATGATAACTTAAAACCAGGATAAAGAGGCGTAGAGACTTCTAAGCTAAATATATCGCAGCTATATCCTCAAACCTTTTACTTTCAATTGCTTGATTAAACTTATGGCAACACTAAAAAAATATTGAATATCGTGCAATATGCCGTAATCTACCAATTTTTCCGGAATTTTAAGTTTGAGGCGAGTAATTAATCGTTGCTAGTTATCAAATGTTGATTATGTTACCATCCGACAGCAACCATAAAATATAAAATAATTTCAACGTTATACATCTGCTGCCAAGAAATAAGAAATCATAGAAAGAAAAACAATTTATTTAATGGCGATGGCTAAAAACAATGGAAGAAAAACTAAAGATTTTAATTATAGATGATGATGAAATAGACCGCATGGCAGTACGTTGTATCCTCAGCAAAACAGGCGTTGAAATGGAAGTGTCTGAGGTGGGCGACTTAAGAAGTGCGATCGCTCTTTTGAGTGATACTTTATATGATTGTGTCTTTCTCGACTATTGTTTACCAGACCAAGACGGTTTAAGTCTACTCCAAAACCTGCGTTTAAACAATATCGAAGTGCCTGTTATCGTTTTGACAAGTCATGAAGATGAACAGATAGCAGTTGAATTGATGAAAGCAGGTGCTGCTGATTGTATATCCAAGTCATCGAGGTTGTCGTCGGAAATTTTGCTAAAGCTTTTGCGGAATGCGATCCGCCTTCACCATGCAGAAATGCAAGTCGCCTTAGTTAATCAACAACTGCACCAAAGCAATGAACTCCTGATTCGTCAAAAGCAGGAACTGGAAGTACAGCGACAACATATAGAGTTACAAAACCTCAGGCTTATCGAAGCCTCACACCTCAAGTCGCAGTTTCTTGCAACAATATCTCATGAGTTACGGACTCCGATGAATGTGATCATTGGGTTTTCTCAGTTATTGTTACGTCCTAAGTTTGGTCAGTTAACACATCAGCAAAAAGATATGCTAGAGCGTATTCTCAGTAACGCTAAGCACTTGCTGATGCTGCTCAACCAAGTTATTGACTTTTCCAAACTAGAGAGAGGAAGGTTAGATTTCAAACCAGAAATATTTGATTTATCAAAGGTGGTGAATGCTACTGTGGAAGAGATACGTTCTCTAGCAGAGGAGAAAAATCTGTCTTTATTAATTCAAATGGACTTGCAAAACTCTCTGATGTTCAATGATCCAACACGCATACGGCAGATTTTAACCAACCTGCTTTCAAACGCTATCAAGTTTACAGAGTCTGGCAGTATAGCAGTTGAAGTGAAGGAACTACCAGAACTAAGAGTCGAGATTGCAGTTCATGATACTGGCATAGGTATTGCTTCTGCTGATTTACAAAAGATTTTTGAACCTTTTCGGCAAGTAGATCAAAGTATCACCCGCAAATATTCTGGAACAGGTGTGGGCTTGCCAATTATCAAAGCGTTGCTGCAAACGATGGGTGGTAACATCAGCGTGGAAAGTCAGTTGAATAATCATTCAGTCTTTCGGATTCAACTACCACGTCATATATCATCCTTAAGCCAAGAAGGTTCAGATCGAACATCAAACTTTACTCATGCTTCAGCCAGAAAACATTTTTGGAGACACCAAGCAATTCCTCGTTTTGCTCAAGAAGGTGCACACAGTAACAGTAGAGATAGTTAACGTTCTCCCCCAAACTTTAGTTTGGGGGATTGTTGGGCTGATCAGCCTATGTACAGATTTAGCTTGTTAAAATAAATAATTATGCTAGCAGAAGACAATTCTCAAGTCGAACATATACTTGCTGTTGATGATAATCCCGATAATCTCATCTTACTTGAAACAATTTTAGAGAGTGAAGGGTATAAGGTTGAGTTAATCTCCAATGGTATGGATGCTCTGGAGCAAATTGCCCAAGATCCACCCGACTTAATTTTATTAGATGTCATGATGCCAGAAATAGATGGCTATGAAGTGACACGCCGCATTCGTCAAAATCGAGAAATATCATATATTCCTATACTGCTAATCACAGCCTATCATGATGCGAGTGTTGTTGAAGGTTTGGATGCAGGAGCAGATGATTTTATTCGTAAACCATTCGATCATGAAGAATTGCTGGCAAGAGTACGATCAATGCTGCGCCTCAAGCACAGTATTGATGAACAACGAAAAATGGCACGACAACGAGAAGACTTTGTTTCACGTCTGACTCACGATTTGCGAACCCCGCTAGTAGCCGCAGATCGGATGCTTCATTTATTTCATGAAGAACTATTTTGTGCTATTTCGCCAGACATGAAAGAGGCGATATTCGCCATGATTCGCAGCAACCAGAACTTGTTGGAAATGGTGAACAACCTCCTAGAAGTCTACCGCTTTGAGGCAGGTAAAAAAAATCTTCAACTTGAAAGTTGCAATTTGCGGCAAATTGTAGAAGAAATTGTTCAAGAACTGACTCCTCTTGTGATTGAGAAGGGGTTAACTATCAATATAGACTCTAGCAACTTAGATCAAAAAGACGAAACAGCAGGTGTGCTTAAAGGCGATCGCTTAGAATTACGACGAGTCACAGCCAATCTAGTTGGAAATGCCATTAAATTTACAGATACAGGAAGTGTTAACATTCGCCTGTGTGAAACACCCGTCAAATCTGAAGGTAAAACTTGGGTGATCATTGAAGTCCAAGATACAGGATTCGGCATTGCTCCGGAAGATCAAGCTACAATCTTTGAGCGGTTTCGTCAAGGTAAAAATAAGCGTGCTGGCAGTGGCTTGGGATTGCATCTGTCGCAGCGTATCATTGAATCACATAAGGGAAGAATTGACGTTTTTTCTGAACTTGGTAAAGGCAGTGTATTTACTGTACGTTTACCTAAACAACCTTAAGTTGTTTTCATCTGTAAGTTCTTTATTCCCTGTGATCTGCAATTGCACTTTACGGGGATATATATTAGGCTTTACGCCTAGAGGTTCACAAAAGCTTATATAAACAGCGATGGTAAATACTGCATTTGGAAGGTGATTTTAGCAAATTTGACCAAATATAATGTTTTCAATAGTTCGGGATTCCCGAGTTTACTAGATTTGATAGTAAAGTTACACTACTATTGATAACTCAAAAAGTCAAGAGTGAATGTCGCTAGTCTGTCAACCCCAAATCTGAGTGACGCCTGAGAAATTAAGTAACTAATAGCTTATAACATCACTTTTTGACTTGTCGCTGGTGGTCTAAATCTCTAGGAAAAACAACAAGCACATGACTACACCAATACCTACTCGCGGTCAAGTAGAAAGAACTTTAGCACAACGTATTCAAGCCTTGTATCGTGACCAATTCGGTCATCAGCCTAGTAAAGTTACCTGTCAACTTTCGGATCACAATGTCGTAGTTATTATAGAGAATTCTATCACTAAACCAGAAAAATTGCTGCTTAAAACAGGTCATGAAGAATTAGCTGAAGAAGTTCGGTCAGACTTGGATGATGCAATTCAGCCACAACTCAAGGTATTAATTGAAGAAACTTTAAATGTTCCAGTGATAGAACTTTTAACTGATGCCACATTAGATACTGGTCGTACTGGCATTATTGCTATTTTGACAGATCAACCTACTATCCGCACTCCAACATCTGACTCTAACAAAGTTAGTACGACAACTTCATCTGATAGAAGTAACACTTCAAAATCCGCGTGATATGGTTAATCTTTAGATAGATTATAAGCTAAATCTGGATTCCACTCCTGACAAAGGTAATGGGCAACCAGAGCTTCTAAGTCTTCTATCATGTAGGGTTTACTGATGTAGTCGTTAAAACCTGCACTCAAAATGCGTTCTCTATCCTCTGTACTCGCTAATGCTGTCACCGCAATAACTACAATATGACTGGTTAGAGGTTCTTGTTTTAGAGAACGCACTATATCTATGCCACTAAGACCTGGTAATAAAATATCTAGCAGTATTAAGTCTGGTTGATACTCTTTTGCAACAAGTAATGTTGTTAAACCATCGTTTTGACTAATAAGCTTACAACCCAGGGATTCAAGGGTATAACTCAACAGCAGTAGGTTATCCTCATTATCTTCCACCGCTAATATTAAGGGTGGTTGAGAATTTTGCTTTTTTTGATGACTGAATAATTGTGCCTGCTTCATGTCTTCTCCAGAAGATTCATGTCAAACTCATAATCTGTCTTGAGAAAATAAACGAGGCACTCCGTAAGCGGTTAGGTAGCGCTCACATTAGACTGGCTCGCGTCTCAACTCTACCAAGTTGATTATCTTTGCTCACTCAATGAACTTTAAGGAAAGAATACCTCAAACAAAGAAGTGAGAATATACTTCCTCATTATAGGCAAAATGGACAAAAATGATAGCGAATAAAGTTATAAGCACTAAATATTTTTAACAATGATTTAATGTGAAATCCTTAAATATACATGTCTGCATGGCAGCCTGTGATACAAAGTTCACCAAACTGTTTGGTAAGTATTGGGTTATGAGCGTTTGGGTGTAGGTCGCAAACTATTACACCTCCAGACATCTTATTTTTCGTGTTGGTATAAAAATGAAAACTTTTTCTAGAGGCTTGACACATTTTGTAGTAAAAGTGTAACATACAAAGTATCAATAAACAAAAATAGAAAATTTATAAAGTAATTAGCCTAGTACGTTGGGCGCGGAAATAAAGTTAGCATACCCTTGGCGTGTGCGCAGCGTCTACAAGGAGGAGCAAAAAGCTTGTGATGTAAGCATGCGTGAATTCCGCCGTTGCGCACTAGTCGTTTCTCTGGGTACAGTTCCTTTTAAGTGATAAACGATGACTATAGCAACTTACACGTAAGTAGTTTATATTACGATAAAACTTTTGCCAAATCTCCCATATCAGGAGATGACAACTCCACCACTGCAGGACAACTGACAATATGGACTTTGAATACTATAGAAATGACGAAGGCGCTCCTGCTAATAGTAACCGTCAAAGTTTACTAGCAAGTGGCTGGCGACCCTTCCATAGAGAGTTGGACTGGGAGTTTGTATGGCAACTGTTGTGTCACGACAGGCAAGAATTTACGCAAAAAAGTTTTAATTTGGCAAGTAACTTCGCTGAGATATTGGGACGGAATAATTATACTTGGTGGGCTAACTTATTGAGTGTTGTCTCTGATAATACTCGTTATGAAGTAGAAAAATATTGGAATTACATCACACCCGATCCTCTATCACCAGACTATCGTTACAAAGATATTTTAAGTACGGAAACGCCTATCCTCCAATTTGTCAGCCGCAATAGCATTCCAATCGATTATGTTCTGAATCGTCTTCAAGAAATTACTGTATTGCGTGTTTTAGATGTGTTGGGATGTCCTGACATCATCACACAATATTATTTGGAACGAGATTTTTATTTTCCAGTTGAAAAATTTGTCAACTGGGAGCGTTTGGACGTTCTTAACACCGTTTATGCTTATTGGTCAAAAAATGACGTTTGGCTACAAATAAACTCTTTTGACAGGGGACGACGACAGTATACTTTATTAGGAAAAAATCTCGCGCCACTCATTAACAAAGCGACACATGATTTAGCAATTATGTTGAGTGGATATCAAACTCGTGTGGGTAAAGTTTACAGTCAATTTCCCATTCGGAGTTTTCCGGTCGATCTTCAAAACTTTACTGATTTAGTGCAGCAGGCAATTCTGAATCAGAAGCAGTTAGCAGTTTTGGTACATGGAGAACCAGGTACGGGTAAAACCGCCTGGACACAAGCAGTTGCTAAAGAGATTTTGGTGCCTTTGGGTTATGTGATTTTTATTTTGGATCATGATGCGATCGCCAACTTTGTCCCACCAACATATCTAGAAAGAATTTGCATCATTATTAACGAGGCAGATAACTTAGCACAAAACCGCGCGAGTGAAGTAGCGCAGTACAGTAACAAAACCGAACATATATTGAGTTTACTAGACGGCACGCTGTACCAAAGTGTGATTGATGATTCTGGTATTCATATACAGCAGCAGTTAGTTGTTTTGATGACTTGTAACACCACAGAAAGATTAGATCCAGCAATGTTACGTAAGGGAAGAGTGGATTTGATGTGTGAGTTTACGCAACGATTTGTTTAAAAGCTCGGTTTTTCTAATTAGTTTATGAGCAGCGTAACTGGCGAAGTAAATTCTCATGTGTGACGACATGACAGCAATATCTAAGATGAAAGTTAATCGATTTGAGGATGCAAATCAATTTTACGAGCGGGTGAAAGACTACTTGCTGAGTCACGAAGCATTGCATATCTTGTTACTAAGAATTTGCAACACCTTGATTCATCATCCACAACGGTATGATTGCCAACCCTACTTGGCGACTGTAGAAATGGATGGAAATCTTGTTTCAGTAGCAATGAGAACACCACCTCGTAGGTTGCTCTTATCAAAGGTAGAAAAGTTTGCAGCAGTGGAGGCGATCTGCGCGGAGCGCAGCAGCGAAGCTATCGCCCAAGATTTGCACTCTCATCAGGAGCAGTTACCAGGTGTTAGTGGTTTGGCTACGGAAGCTTTTGCCTTTGCTCAAGCTTGGCAAAGTGTTACAAATCAGTCCTACAAACTGGATAAGCAATTGAGAATTCATCAACTCGACAAAGTGCAGCCAATTTCTAGATCGGGTGGATACTTGCGCCTGGGGACTGAGGATGAGTACCTCCTATTACTAGACTGGTATAAAGCATTTGCAATAGAAGCCTTTGGATCTCTTCAAGGAGATGAAGAACGCAGTCTAGAACATTACCTGAGCCAGAAAACTCTGTATATTTGGCAGGATGAAGTATCCGTATCAATGGTTTGTGGTAAAGTTTCAACTCCTAATGGTGGTTGGATAGGACCTGTGTATACTCCAAAGAATTACCGAAGAAAGGGTTATGCCACTTCTTGTGTGGCGGCTTTGAGTCAAACCCTTCTGGATCAGGGATGTCGATACTGCTTTTTATTCACAGACTCAGCAAACCCAACTTCAAACCACATTTACAAAACCATCGGCTACCAAAGAGTGGCAGATTGGAACGATTACTCTTTCACCGAAAACAAAGCCGTCAATGTCACAGCATAATTCTGTCACCATCACTGATGTAGAAGCCGCCGCCAAGCGTTTAGCTGGTATTGCCCATCGCACCCCAGTTCTTACCTCCAGAACTGTGAATAATCGCACCAACGCTCAGGTGTTTTTCAAGTGCGAGAACTTTCAACGTACAGGATCTTTCAAATTTAGAGGTGCATACAATGCACTGTCACAGTTGTCTGAACAAGAGAAGCAAAAAGGCGTTTTGACTTTTTCTTCTGGAAATCATGCTCAAGCAACAGCACTTGCTGGACAACTGCTCAACATTCCCACTACTATTGCGATGCCTGATGATGCTCCAGCCGTCAAGTTATCTGCGACTCGTGGATATGGCGGTGAGGTGGTTTTGTATAATCGCAAGCAAACCAACAGAGAAGAATTAGCCCAAACACTATTAACCGAGCGAGGAGGTGTGATGATTCCTCCTTACGACCATCCTCACATTGTGGCAGGACAAGGTACAGCTGCTAAAGAACTTATTCAAGAAGTTGGTGAACTGGACTTGCTGCTCGTTTGTTGCGGTGGTGGTGGATTACTTTCTGGTTCCGCCATTACAACCAAAGCCGTATTACCCAACTGTCGGGTGATAGGAGTAGAACCAGAACTTGCTGACGATGCGACACGTTCTTTTCACACCAAAACCCTACAAACTGTTCATAATCCAGAAACCATTGCTGATGGTGCTCGTACCCCTTATTTAGGTAAAATAACTTTCCCACTGGTGCTGCATTATGTCGATGATATGGTCACGGTATCAGAAGAAGCGATTCTACGCACCATGTTCTTTTTGTGGGAACGCCTCAAAATTGTTATTGAACCGACTGGGGTGTTAGCCGCAGCGGCTTTGTTGGAAGGAGTGGTGAAAGTACAGGGGGCTAGGGTTGGTGTAATTATTAGCGGTGGAAATGTGGATTTGGCGAAAGTCGGTCAATTGTTTATCAACTAGGGGTGTAAGGGGGTGTTAGCGCAGCGAGCCGTAGGCTGGGTGTAAGGGGTAGGGGATGTAATTAGTGGGTGCACCGAACTAAGGGTGTAAAAGGATATGCCCGAAGGGCATTGTACCCCAGAGTTTAGGGGGTATGGTGCACATAATCCCTTGTTATCCCTTAAACCCCTACACCCTACACCCTTACACCCTTAGCTTTGATCAACTAATTATTCAATAATATGGAAGTAATAAGCAGCTACAAGGAAATTGATAGCCAGTAGGAACACTGCCCAACCTACACGAAAGGTATAAGGAGCTTTAGCTCCACTTTTAGCAATGTCTTCGCCTACTTTAGCAGCAGTAGCATTAGCAGCAGCTGTCTTAGCATCAGCAGTCATTGTGTTCTCTCCTATTTAAAGACTTCTTAACAAATACCAAAGAGCTGTCATATATTGCCAGATTCTTCAAGAATATTTTTGTAGACTTTGCAGCACAAATCAGCAAAAATAAACAAAATGTAGCACAAAGTCTTTTTGAGGATGGTTTAATGGTGGGAACTTTACTCCTCAACGCCTGCGTGGTAAGAACTGCGAACTAGAGGACCAGAACGAACATGGCTAAATCCCATTTCTTGTGCTACCTTGCCTAATTGATCGAATTCTTCAGGTGTCCAATATTTTTGGACGGGTAAATGTTCCAAGGAGGGACGCATATACTGACCGATTGTGATGCGATCGCACCCCACCTCACGAAGATCCACCATTGCCTCAACAACTTCCTCAACCGTTTCCCCGTGTCCTAGCATCAACCCTGACTTGGTGAGAATGCAAGAGTCGATTTCTTTAACGACTTGCAACACAAAAAGCGAGCGATCGTACTTCGCTCCTCGGCGGACTGGTCCTTGTAACCGTTGCACCGTCTCAATATTGTGATTAAAACAGGCTGGTTTCGCCTTCACTACCTTATATATACGCTCACGTTGACCTTGCTGTCCAGCACCCGCACCACCCCAAAAATCTGGTGTCAATACCTCAATTTGAGTTTCTGGGTTTAGCTGTCGGATAGTTTCCATTGTCTTGACAAAATGACCTGCTCCTTGATCTGGCAAGTCATCTCGTGCTACAGAAGTCAGCACAACATAACGCAATCCTAAAAGCTGCACTGCTTGTGCGACCTTTTGCGGTTCTTCAGAGTCAAGAGGCATGGGGGCATGACTTTTATCTACTTGACAAAAAGCACAAGCTCTGGTACAAACTGCACCCATAAGTAAGAAAGTTGCAGTTTTTTGAGAGTAGCACTCCCCTCGGTTCGGACAGCGCCCCTCTTCACAAATCGTGTGAATTTGGTGCTGCTTGATAATACGCTGTACTGTAGAAAGTTCGCTGGCTTTGCCTATTGAACGACGCAACCACGTAGGCATTGCCCTTATTTCTGATTTCAGTTCGGCTTTTTGTGAAGAAGTCATAAGTATTTAAAATCTTTGTAAACAATAGTATCGGAGTGAGATAGTCAGGGAAATACTCTCTTTCTTATTGTTTGAAATGTAACCATGATACAAGTCGAGAGCAAAAACGATACTTAATACATTTGATATTGTGTTTTCTCCGAAAAAATACTCTCCCCTAAATCAAGAAAAGATTGAGTATAGTGTGTTAATTGGCGAAACCAGTATCTAAACCTAAATTTTTTATTACAGCAAAAACTCGTGGTAACTCATAAAATTTTAGTTATCGATGACACTACTGTTGTCCGGGTAAAAGTACGGGAAATGTTGCCACCAGGCAACTTCCAAGTGTTGGAAGCAAGAGATGGTCTTGAAGGATTAAATTTCATCCGTCAAGAAAAACTCAGCCTGATTCTTTTGGATTTCGTGCTACCTAAAGTGAGTGGTTGGGAAGTTTTCCAGGAGATTCAATCCCAGCCAGGTCTAAAAAAAATTCCTCTAATTATTATGTCTGGTCGAAAAGAAGAGGTGAGAGAAAAAATTTCAGAACCTTTTGAATTTTTTGAATTTCTCGAAAAGCCTTTTGACCAGAAGCAACTAATTGACGCGATCAAATCAGCGACAAAAAAGGCTAAACAGCCACGTCAAGAACCTGCTGAACTCTTAACAGTATCTGCTACAAATACTCGAAGAATGACGACTTCTAATGAGGCAGGAGCAACTGCCGACATTCAAATATTAAATCAAAAAATCGCTAACATGCAAGGAGAAATAGATAGTTTGAATAAACAGTTAGTTCAGGTTGTCACCTTTATTCAACAGAAAATCAAATAATAGGAAATGCTTAGAAAGGGGTGTAAGGGTGTAAGGAGAGCCAGTGCCTTGGGGAGCCAGTGCTTGATGAGGGTTTCCCGACAGAGGTATCTGGCGTTCGGGTTTTCCGACTTGTAGACGCCCTCCGGCCGGCTTCCCGATAGCCGTAAGGCGTGGCGTTAGCCATAGGGTAGCACAAGCGCGTTGTGAGGGTGTAAGGGGAAAAGAGAAAATTGTATTTTTGTACACCTTAGCCTATAACTAATGGGTTCAAGCCCCCACTAATTGTTTCCCTTACACCCCTAGTCGTTGAGTAACTTACTCGTTGTTCATTGCACTTACTTGAGTGGTCACAACTGTTGTCGGTTGCAAAATTGAAGTATGAGCGATGGAATTGTTAGCCAGAGTAAATATCGGATTTGACAAGATTCCAGCGATGGAGGTGGCGACTAATGTCGCGATCAACCCTACTTGTAAAGGTCTATATCCCGGCAAATTCCAACGTACTTCTGGATAATTCTTCACCACCTCAGACATTTCATGAGTTTCTTTAACAACCATCATCCTAACCACGCGGATGTAGTAGTAGATGGAGACGACAGTGGTGACTAAGCCTAGCAAAACTAACCAGTACTGTCCAGCTTGCCAACCTGCCCAGAACAGGTAAATCTTACCGAAAAATCCGGCTAGTGGTGGAATACCACCCAACGACAGTAGGGAAATACTTAACCCCAGTGTCAGGAGTGGGTCTTTATGATATAAGCCAGAGTATTCCACAATTTGGTCAGTTCCTGTGCGCAGGGAGAACAGAATCACGCAGGTAAAGCCGCATAGGTTCATGAACAGGTAGACCAGTAGATAAAATACCATGCTGGCATATCCTGCTTGTGTGCCTGCAACTAAGCCAATCATGACGAAGCCGGCTTGACCGATGGAAGAATAAGCCAGCATCCGTTTCATGCTGGTTTGAGCAAGGGCGACGACGTTACCCAACACCATACTCAAGACGGCGAGGGCGGTGAAAACAAACTTCCATTCGTCAGCAACGAGAGGGAAGGCTGTTGTCAGCAAGCGAATCGCTAGGGCAAACCCAGCTGCTTTGGAACCAACTGATAAAAACGCAATCACTGGGGTGGGTGCGCCTTCATAAACATCTGGTGTCCATTGGTGGAAAGGTGCAGCGGAGATTTTGAAGCCAATACCTGCAATCACGAAAACTAGAGCAATCACTAAACCTAGAGATTGACCAAAACCAGATATGGCAATTTCGCTTGCGATCGCACTCAGTTCAGTCTCTCCACCTGATAAACCGTACAACAGCGAAACTCCATACAAAAACACTGCTGTACTCGAAGCACCAATCAACAGATATTTCAGCGCTGCTTCGTTAGAGCGGGGGTCACGCTTGGTGTAACCTGTGAGCAAATAAGAGGAAATACTCAGGCATTCTAGAGAGATGAAAATCATCACCAACTCACTAGCCCCTGATAGAAACATTCCTCCCAGAGTAGCAGTTAGCAAAATCGCGATGAATTCGGCTAAAGGGGTACCACTTTGTTCAACGTAGCGAATTGACATCAAAATGGTGACAGTGGCAGATAATGCCACAAGAGCGCGAAAGACGATACTTAGGTCGTCACCATTAAAGGCACCGCTAAAAGAAATGGGATTTGTATTTTCCCATTCAAACAACAGGGCGACGATAGAAGCAAGTAAACCTGCAATTGCTAGATATCCAATCCAGCGTGAGGACGTCCGCCCTAAAATCAAATCAACAATCAAAACTGTCAAGAGGGTGACAATCACAATCCCCTCTGGCAGAATTGTTCCAGCGTTAAGCTGCGATGCAAGATTAGCAAAATCCATGAGCTGTATTGGTTTTGGCTATCAGACATAATGGTCTAACTGTGTTCATTCTATTGTCTTTTACTCCCGTTGCATTCACTCGTGTGTCGAGTGAGTACCTCTATCAGATTAAATTATGTTTAAGTTTAGTCAGCCTGATTGAAAAAAAATTGTTCTCATAAAATTAAGCAGACCAGCCATAGACTAATCTGCTTGCATACAAAATGATAGTAACAGTTTTTTATAAACTGCTCATTTCGTTTGATATTAAGTTTCGCCTTGCAAATGCTTTTTGTGCCTTTTGGCTACAGATCATGTGAAGCTTTACTTCTCAATCATTTCAAGCCTTAATAGCGTCCCTTACCAGAATATCCACCGTTGCTCCGGCTCCCCCAGTTACCGCCACCAGACCGACTATCTTTCTCCTCGCGTGGTCTTGCTTTATTGACTTTCAGCACACGATCCATCCACTCGGCACCATCTAGACCTTCAATCGCTTTGTCCTCTGCTTGTTCTGAGTCCATTTCTACGAAACCAAAACCACGTGGGCGGCCAGTTTCCCGGTCAGTGGGCAATTGAACTCGCTTTACTGTACCATACTCAGAAAACACTTTGCTGAGGTCGTCTTGGGTAACGCTGTAGGATAGGTTCCCTACGTAAATTGACATGAAATTCTCCAGAATCCGATACAAACAGATGTATATCCGGAGAGCCGCTTGCAGTTTTTCATCATAACAAGCTTATAATCGCCGAATTTACCTCTTCAGACTTAATCCTATCACAACTGTTTTTAAAAAAAGGTTAAATCTATTCTTTTGTATTGATTTCAAGTATTTTCTTTTACTATATTTAATGTGTCAGCTATTATTTACTTAAATACTTCCTAGGACAGATGACTCTATGAAGTTTTAATCCTCTTGAATTTCCGGCAAAGTCAATGAATACATAGAAAGAATAAGCAAGTTATTATAAGTTTAACTTTTTATTTTTGAGAATGTATTGGAATTTAGACTAATTTTGCTTATCAAACCGCCAAACGCTTCTTCATACAGGTTTTCCTAATTTATAGGCTTGTTCTGATTTCGAAATATGAAATGTTTGCAGCATTTGGGCTGTGCCTTGAAAAGAAAATTTAGTCTCAACTCCTCTGAATTTACTAGATTTGCACAAAAAACTTCTCTGGATGAACAAAGACGAGAACGTAGAAGTCACTCGACCAAATCAACTTAGGGGCTTGCCGCAGGGTAGAACACGTAGATCCCTCTGGTGGCGTGCTGTCCGTAGAGTAGAAATAAGAGTTTGAGAACGTTTTTGCGTAAGTCCTATAAAATAACGTCACCTTGACGAAATGCTTGTATGGTTTTTTGTCCAGGAAGTCGATTCACAAGCTGTTGTGCCTTTAACTTGCACAATATGGGCAGGCAAGATACCGACTCCACAAGAGTTTCATTTAAATACGGTGTGCGAATTGTAAGATTTTCAGCTTACCCCTTATCACAAACGCTGTTAAATTTGATTTCATTTTGGCATAATCGACACAAATCTGGTTGTTATGTAATTCTATAACGATTTAGTTTGGGGGATTTTGAAAACAGTAGTCGCCAATTATGCCGATTATAAGTTAAAGATTGAAATAACTAGAAACTCACACATCCACTGTCCCTACCTTCCATCTGGGAGGATATTGTGCTAAGCATCGGCGACTTTCGCCATTGCGGGCAGTTTGTGTAAGGATAAAATCACATATCGCTCAGCGTGAGGTTTTAGCTTAACCAATGCGCTCTTAACGATTTAACTGACTGTTTAGCTTAGCAGCTATTCTTTGTTTGAAATTTCCATGTCAACTCTTGTCATCGTCGAATCTCCGACCAAAGCTCGTACCATTCGCAACTACCTGCCAAGAGACTACCGGGTGGAAGCGTCAATGGGTCATGTGCGTGACCTTCCTCAATCAGCAACTGAAATTCCCGCCAATGTCAAGGGGGAGAAATGGGCGCAGCTAGGGGTAAATGTAGACGCCGACTTTGAACCGCTGTACGTCGTCCCTAAAGATAAAAAGAAAGTTGTCACTCAGCTCAAAGAGGCCCTGAAAGAAGTAGATGAACTGATTCTGGCAACCGATGAAGACCGGGAAGGTGAAAGCATCAGTTGGCATTTATACCAGTTGCTCAAGCCAAAAGTTCCAACAAAGCGGATGGTGTTTCACGAAATTACCTCTGACGCCATCAAGAAAGCCTTGAAAAACTGCCGCAACATTGACGAACAGTTAGTTCGTGCTCAAGAAACGCGGCGGATTTTGGATAGACTTGTGGGCTATACCCTGTCTCCCCTGCTGTGGAAAAAAATCGCCTGGGGATTATCTGCTGGACGTGTACAGTCTGTTGCTGTGCGGCTTCTGGTCAACCGGGAACGCCAACGTCGTGCTTTCCACCAAGGTTCTTACTGGGACTTGAAAGCAACGTTAACTCCCCCTAATTCTCCCAAAGCACAATCATTTACTTCCCAACTGGTAACACTGGGAGGAACAAGGCTGGCGAATGGCGGCGATTTTGATGCCGCCACAGGGAAAATCCCCTCAGAACGCAATGTTATCTTGCTCAATCAGGAGCAAGCACAAGCCCTCAAAGAACGGCTGACAGGAAAAACCTGGAAAGTCACAGACATTGAGGAACGCCCTGTTACGCGTAAACCCGCGCCACCGTTTACCACCTCGACTTTACAGCAGGAATCTAACCGCAAACTGCGTCTTTCCGCACGGGACACGATGCGAGTTGCCCAGAATTTGTACGAACAGGGATATATTACCTATATGCGTACAGATTCGGTGCATTTGTCAGATCAGGCGATCGCCGCCGCCCGTGACTGTGTAGGCAAACTTTACGGTAAAGACTACCTCAGCCCCCAACCGAGGCAATACACCACTAAATCCAAAGGTGCACAAGAAGCCCACGAGGCAATTCGCCCCGCAGGTAGCACCTTCCGCACTCCCCAAGAAACAGGCTTAAGCGGTCGGGAGTACCAAGTCTACGACCTGATTTGGAAGCGTACTGTCGCCAGCCAAATGGCAGACTCTCGCCAAACTCAAATTATCATGCAACTGCTCGTGGAAGATGCTGGTTTTCGCTCCTCTGGCAAACGCATTGACTTTCCGGGATTCTTGCGTGCTTATGTGGAAGGTTCTGACGATCCAGAGGCGGCGCTGGAAGACCAAGAAGTCATCTTGCCTAATCTCAAAGTGGGGGATAGTCCCAAATGCAGCGATTTAGAAGCAGTTGGTCACGAAACCCAACCTCCTGCAAGATACACCGAAGCCACCTTAGTCAAAACTCTCGAAAGCGAAGGCATTGGGCGTCCCAGCACCTACGCTAGCATCATTGGCACTATTATTGATAAAGGTTATGCCCAATTGGTGAGTAATGCCCTTATACCCACCTTTACCGCCTTTGCCGTCACAGAACTGTTGGAAAAACATTTTCCTGATGTTGTTGATCCCAGCTTTACCTCCAAGATGGAGCAAACCCTGGATGACATTTCCACAGGTGAAGCTGCGTGGCTACCATACCTCAAGGAATTCTATCTGGGAGACAAAGGTTTAGAAACCTTGGTAAAGGAACAGGAAAGCCAAATAGATGCCAATGTTGCCCGGACAGTGGAACTAGAAAACCTAGATGCCAAAGTCCGCATTGGTAAGTATGGTGCTTATATAGAAAAAGAGAATGGTGATGATGTTGTCACCGCCTCCATTCCCAAAGACCTGACTCCTGCTGACCTTGACCCCCAAAAGGTAGAAACACTGCTGCGGCAAAAAACCGTAGGTCCAGACGAACTAGGTATTCATCCAGAAACGGGTGAAACAATTTACGTCAAAATTGGTCCTTACGGTCCCTACGTACAATTAGGAGATAAGACCGAGGAAAACCCAAAACCCAAACAAGCTTCCTTACCCAAAGGAATAACGTCCGAAAATGTCACCCTTGAGGCAGCTATTGGTCTTTTGTCACTACCGCGAACACTGGGGGTTCATCCACAAACAGGCGCTAAAATCCAAGCCAATTTAGGACGCTTTGGACCTTACGTTGTTCATAACCAAACTGGTGAAAAAGACTACCGTTCCCTGAAAGCTAGTGATGATATATTGACAATTTCCTTAGAACGTGCGGTGGAACTGTTGTCTGAACCGAAAAAAGGACGCAGCACCAGTAACAGCAAGTCTAAGGCGGCTGAACGGGAATTGGGTGCTCACCCAGAAGATGGTGAACCAGTTAATATCTACAATGGCCCCTACGGACCTTACATTAAACACGGCAAAACTAATGTCAGCATCCCAGAAGGTCTATCGGTAAGCGATGTGACTCTTGCTTCAGCCCTGGAGTGGTTAGCATCCAAAGCATCAACAGCAAAATCGACTCGTAAAACAACAGCTAAATCAAGGAGCTCTACGTCTAAATCAAAGACTAAGTCGTCAACCACCACTGCCAAAAAAAAATGACAAAAAAGGCTAGTTAAGCTAAGAGGTTGATATCATCGAGTAGTCTTTCGTAACGAGCGAAAATGTTTAATGAATGGCGATCGCCACTGAGTATAGACGACAAAAATGTGCGATGGCACCGAGTACCTGCCCCTTTGGGGCGATCGCCCTCATAATTCAGCATGAAAGCGTTAATTATGTACAAAAAAAGTGTAGATGCTTTTGTTTACAAGCGCTTGCTAACTTTACATACAAAAAAACAAAAGAATTCATAAAAAGGAAAAAATTTTCGACTGCCTGAACTTCTATACCCATGAAACCTCCCTTAGTAAGATGCAGTCTGTAATAGAGATGATATGATACTCTAAAATATAAGAAGAGAAAACAACATCAAATTTTCACGCATTCACAGAGTGTAAAGTATCATAGTATTAAGCTGAGGGTGCAAAAATACTCTGGTTTCTCCGTGAAGGATTATAAACATAGTTGGTAGTATCTCGGGAGCGGTCAGTTCAATGGACTATATAGAAAAGGTGCTAGAAAAGCTAAAAGAATTGGCACGCAAGCTAATAGAAGCCCTTTTGGGACCAGAAGCGGAACCAGAACCGGAACTGATTCCGATTCCAGTTCACGATCGTTCACGCCGTCGATAAGAAGCTTAATCGTGCTAGATTTAACCGATCGCCCCATAAGTATTCTGGTAGTGCATGGACCAAACTTAAATTTACTGGGACAGCGAGAGCCGGGTATATATGGTTCGTTGACATTGGCTGAAATTGATCGCTCCTTAGAAGAAGAAGGAGAAAAGCTACAGGCAAAAATATCTCATTTACAATCAAATTATGAAGGCGCTCTGGTAGATGCGATTCATCAAGCATTAGGGAAACACCAGGGAATTTTAATCAATGCAGGCGCATATACTCACACGAGTATAGCTTTGCGAGATGCGATCGCTGGTGTTAACTTACCTACAGTCGAGGTACACCTGAGTAACATCTACCGCCGGGAAGAGTTTCGCCATCATTCATACATAGCCCCAGTAGCCATTGGACAGATTAGTGGTTTTGGGGCACAAAGTTACTTACTAGGCTTGCAAGCATTAGTGCATTATATAAGAAAGTAAAAAAATAAAAAACTTATTTTGACTTTTCACTTTCTTTATGATATGCGCTATTCTCTCGTAAGTCGGTTCAAAGGCACAATACTCGGGGCTATTATTGGAGAACAGATAGCTTTTTGTTGTAGCAAGCAGTTACAGGGTGCAGGGAGGTTGAAAGTACCATCTTTGCACTGGAGTAACATAGCTATTTTATATGCTGAAAGTTTGATTTCTTCAGGTAGATTAGAGACACAAGATTGGCAAAAACGTCAACAAGAAGACTTTGCTAACTTGAAAAATAGCTATGGGGCTATTCTCGCCACATTGCCAGTGGCGCTATTTTTTCATGACAATACAGCGAAACTGCGACAAAACTTATTGCTGGCAACAGAAATTTGGCAGGATGATCCAGTCGTACGGGATGGAACACTAGCAGTGGGCTATGCGATCGCCAAATCTCTCACAGAAAAACTCTCTCCACAAGCCCTCATATCTGAGACTATCTCCTTTGTTGGGGAAACACAGACAAACTTGCCACAACAATTATTAGAACTTAATACTTTGTTAAAACATGGTGCCGGGTTAAAAACGGTACAAACCGAATTTAGCAAGGAAGAAAAGTTAAGTAACATCATTGCCTTAGCTTTTTACTGCTTTGTTAGTACCATAGAAGACTTTCGTCTTTCAATTTTGCGAGGTATTCAAGATAGTTATCGCTGTTCGGCAATAGGTGCCATCACTGGTGCTTTATCAGGAGCATACAACAGTGCAGTTGGTATTCCTGTCACTTGGCAGGTTATGCTTGTACAACAGAGTTCGGCACAAGACGGGAAACTACCTGGCTCTTCTAAGATGGTAGAATTAGCTGACGCAATTGTCGCCGTATGGTCAGGAGTGTATAACCTTGCTTCGCATCCAGATAAAGTCAGAGAAGAAAGCGGTGCTATCACACCGCCTCTATTGTCTTTACAGGCAACAGCAGCTCCTCGCGTCATTCGATCACGCTAATATTTTTTCATCGCCAAACGTGACCGATTCCAAAATATTAAAGACTACAAAGTGATTCAAACTAGAATCAATATTCAAAGTCTGTAGGTAGCTATAGTGGCAAATCGGCTTCAAGTATATTCCCGTCCTAGATTGTCTTGTTTTAAGCTATCAAAGTAAGTAACTGCGGTCACAGGTAATGAAAACGCAGCAATTTTTTCAGTCCTTGACTCAGAAGCTGACTTTCTGGCGGCGACAGTACAAAGTGCGACATTGTCATATTGCATCATCAACAACAAGCCGAAAAGACGGATACCCACCAGCAAGAGTGTCAGGCTCAATTGACAAATCACTCAAAGATAAAAAAAATGGTATTGACGCAGTGGGTTCACCCTGGGTGAAAGTAAGGCGTTCCTGCGTTGTTTTTGTCATCACAGTTGTCTCTATAACAGGGGTTATGGGGCAAAAGTTATATAATCAACCCCAGTTGCAAGTGGGGACTGTTGCGCCACAGACAATCAGGGCACCAGCTACTGGGAAAATCGAAAATAAGAAAAAAACAGCACAAAAGCGCAAAGCCGCAACAAAAAGTTCCTTACCAATTCTGATGGTTGATGAACGCATCAATGCAGAAATTGAGCAAAATTTACAAGAGATTTTGCAAGAGGGGAACGAAATTCGTGCAACAGTTGGATCTTTTCCTTTTTTTGACACTTTGGTTTTGTCCGTCTCTACCCAGCGTTACTTGCGTTCGTGTTCTACTTGGGAATGGCAAGCACTGCTGTTAGCTGTAGAAAATACTGATAAGCAAAAATCAACAATGTTGCTTCAAAAGCCCAGAAGTCAAAGAGGACAGAAGGATGCGAAAAGACACAGAAATGAGAATGCAGGAAAAGTTTCTGCTCTTGGCGAACCGTATCACACTTCTTCCACATCAAAAGAAGCTTTTAGAGTCAACGTGCTAGCTTTATCCGAAACATCACAACAACCTGCTGTTTCAGGTTTTTACGCATCCAATACTCAAGACTTAAAATCAAATGATTTGTTCCAAAACATAGATTTTGCACAAGCAGTGGCCCAATTACAAGCTTACCGCCTCAAAACTTCCAAGCAAAACTTTTCCTCACTGCTTGCTCAAATTACGAACATACGGCAGGGATACACTCAAGCAAAGACTAAACTGACAGATTTGGTGAGTGCCAAACCAGATACAGTGTACGATGAAGCTTCTGTTCTCAACTTGTCAAATGAGGATTGGGCGAAAACAAAAATGGGAATCCAACAAACTTCAAAGCGGATTCTCACCCAAGGTATTGCACCCGGACTACCACAAAATATCCTACAAGATGCAGTCAGCATACAAGTCCAAACCTTGGTACCAAAAAATGCCGAAGCTTTAGCTAGCAAACTTTTGTTAGCTGTACTCAAACCAAATTTAAAGAAAGATGAATTACTAACAGATTTTATGACTGCAAAGGTAGCTGCAGAGGTAGAACCTGTCATTGTCACTGTGTATAGTGGTGAGGTGATTGTCCGTCAGGGACAGAAGCTGAGTGCATGGAATTTTGACGTATTAGACCATTATCACCTGATTAGGCGCGAAATTCATTGGCTGGAATTGATACAGTTAGGAAGCTTTGTCACCGCGTCTGTTGGTATTTTTGCAATCGTAGAAGGGCGGATCAAGCACCGATTTCGGCAAAGCGATCGCCTATTGGTATTGCTGCTGAGCCTAAGTGTACCACTGGTAATAATGATGGGTACACCTTACACCACCTGGAGTGCTGTTGGGTTATTGTTAGGTAGCTTTTATGGGCCAACTTTGAGCGTGACTGTTGTAGGATTGCTGTCACTACTGCTACCCATGAGTCTAGAAATAAGTCTAATTGGTCTTGTCGCCGGTGTATCAGGGGGACTTTTAGGGAGTTGCGTTGCACAAAGATTGCGATCGCGTGAAGAATTAGCACTTCTGAGTGTTGCGATCGCTTTGACACAAGGCGGTGTTTACTTAATCATCAAACTTTTGCTCAGTGCTATATTCGGAGTTCCAGTGCACTACTTCGTACTACAAAAAGCAGGATTATTTGCTTTATCCGGCTTAGTATGGAGCATCGTGGGGATGGGGTTGAGTGCTTATTTAGAAAAACTATTTGACTTAGTCACTCCTATCCGGCTTGCAGAACTGGCGAACCCTAACCGCCTCTTATTGAAAAGACTTGCGACTGAAACTCCTGGGACTTTTCAGCATACCCTTTTTGTGGCGACTCTTGCCGAAGCTGCTGCCAAACAGCTAGGATGCAACGTTGAACTTGTTAGGGCGGGTACATTATACCACGACATCGGCAAAATACACGACCCAATGGCATTTATTGAAAATCAAATGGGGAGACCGAATAAACACGACACAGAAATTAAAGATCCTTGGATGAGTGCGTACATTATCAAAAAGCACGTGAGTGAAGGGCTGGCGATCGCACGCAAGCACAGTTTGCCTTCTTTAGTTCAAGCTTTTATTCCAGAACATCAGGGAACAATGCAAATTTCCTATTTCTATCACCAAGCAAAGCAAATGGCGCTCTTAGATCCAAGTTTAAAAGTAAACGAGGCAGATTTCCGCTACGATGGTCCGATACCCCAGTCACGGGAAACAGCAATCGTCATGTTGGCGGATTCTTGTGAAGCAGCGCTGCGATCGCTCACAGACGCCAAACCAGAACAAGCCTTAGCAATGCTGAACAACATCCTCCGCGCCAGATGGCAAGACAATCAACTCCTAGATTCAGGCTTAACACGAGAGGAAATGACCGAAATTGCCGAAATTTTCGTGCAAGTTTGGCAGCAATTCCATCATAAGCGCATTGCTTACCCGAAATTAAAGGTAGTAAAAGAAGGAACAGTGAACAGTGAACAGTAAACAGTGAACAATTGATAACTGGTAACTGGTAAAAGTGTACCTAGTACAGTTAGGCGTAAATAGGACAACCCTTCGGGTTCACCAGTCGCCTACGGAGGGAAACCCTCCTGCAGCGCTGGTTCACCATTTAAAATCCCTAAAAAGCCCATCCCATAATACTTTTGACTTTTGACTTTTGACTTTTGACTTCCGCCTTGCGGTACTAGTTTAATAAAAATCAAATAGGATTGTTACATTAAAAAATTAACGTATTTGCTGCCTACGGCACGCTACGCTAACATTCAAAATCAAGAAAACCAGTAATAGCAAGTAGTCTAGTTCTTAATAGCTTATGCTTGTGTTTGTCATACCCCTCAAAAGTCCGCAAGCTTCTAAATCTTGGGAACTTGTAACCAAGTTATTTGAAAGATGTATCAAATCAATTTGCCATCAAACTTCCTCTAATTATCGGGTTATTGTTGTTTGCCACCAAAAGCCAAAAGTTGAGTTTCATCATCCTCACATTACATATATCGAAGTTGATTTTCCACCAGCAGCTAACGAGCCAGATACGTTCTCTAGAGGGCATACCGATAAAGGGCGAAAAATTTTGAAGGGATTAATCCATGCTCAAGAATTTTCTCCATCTTATACTATGACTGTGGATGCTGACGATTGCGTCAGCAAGTATTTAGCAGAATTTGTTAATCAAAATCATCATAATAATGGTTGGTTTATAAATAAAGGTTACAAATATCAAAACGAAAGTGATGTTATCTATGTCAAAAGAAGAAATTTTTATAAGATGTGTGGCTCTTGTAATATTCTCAGGTACGACTTAAATAATCTACCTGAGAATCCAGAATATAACCGTGGATATGGTTACTATAAATTCTATATAGATCATGAAAAAGTCCGAGAAACTTTGGCTAAAGATGGAAATCATCTTCAGCCATTGCCGTTTCCAGGCGCAGTTTATATTATTGCCACCGGAGAAAATCTTTATTATGGAACAAGCCAGTTAACATTTAGTTTTTTTAACCGTAAAACCTTAAACCAATCAATTCGCGAAGAATTTAATTTGTACCCGTTGAATTTATAGGAATCCAGTTTGGTTTCTGTTCGCACTTCGTGGCGTCTTTCCTGAGGAAACCCGCTCTTTTGAGCTACCTCTCCCTTGTGCTGCCTCGGTTACAAACATGGATACAAACCTTTTTTCCTTGATGGGCACCCTCCCCACCTCTGTTCAAAGTAGCTTGCCCAGGACTTACGCATGGAAACGAGAAATTAAGGGTTTGGGCAAGCAAGGGGTATAGGGGTGTAAGGGTGTAGGTGTTCAAACCCTTACCCCCTTACACCCTCCCACAACTCAGGATCTCTTGCGCGTAAGTCCGATTGCCGTCAGGCATAGGATTTTCCTCTCCCTCACACCCTTACCCCCTAGTTCTTGACTGACTGCAATTTTTCGGTAAATAAGACACACACACAGATTCTCAAGAATCATTTAGGACTGCTATATTCAAAATAATATGTAAAAAAACATCTATAGCTAGTGACTTTATGCGCATATATACAGCAACGCCATGCTGACAGCAAAGTTAAAATCCAACAAATACAAAAAAGCAAAAAAACAGAAGAGTCAGGAAACTCCAACTCTTAGCCTCAAAGAACGTTTAGCCCAAAAGCGTAAAGCTGCACAACAGCGCAAAGAATTCACCAATTTTTTAACGACTGCTGCTTTTGGCGGTATCTTCTTTGGCATTCTCATGGCTTTTGTCGGTGGAATTAAGGCAGCAGTTCCAGGTTTATTGGGAATTGTGACTATTGCTTTGTCCTACAAATATCCCCGCCAAGCCCTTTTTGCCTTCATTATTTACGTGCCGTTTGCGGGTACTATTACTTACTACCTCGGCAATAGTCCCATACTCCAATTAGCAAAAGACTCCTTTTATATTCCAGCGCTGATTGGACTTTGGCAAATGTGTCGTAAACAACGACTACCCCTAATCATTCCCCAAGCTATTAAAACTCCACTGTTTATTTTGTTAGGTATATGTCTGTTGACATTAGTATTTGTTAATGGAGCGCAGCAGCTTAACCCATCTTTAACTCAATTATTAGATGATACAACAACAGAAATACCCATAGGCGTGGGGATACTCGGTTTAAAAGTCTTGTTAGGCTATGTACCCTTGATTGGTTGCGCTTACTATCTCATTCGCAATAAGCGGGATTTCCTATTTTTATCGCGCCTGCAAATTGTGCTTATATTAGCGTGCTGTGCGATGGGATTGATTCAATACGTATTACTATCGAAGGGAATATGCCAAGGCACAAGATTCTTAGAAGGGGCTGCCCAATTTAAAGCATCAATCGAAGCGCGATGTTACTTTGGTGGTTCTCTGATTTATAGTCCCGATCAAGGGATAATTCGTCTACCAGGAACTTTTGTTGCGCCTTGGCAGTGGGGATGGTTTTTGATTTCCAGTGTCTTTTTTGCCTTTGCCTCCGGCTTTAGTGATCCTTCTAGAATCTGGCGGATTCTGAGTTTAAGCTCTATGGCAGCAGTTATGATCAATGCAATTGTCTCCGGGCAAAGAATAGCTCTAGCATTGGTACCTATGTGCTTCGTAGTTTTACTATTGCTGACTGGTCAAATTCGCAACCTCAAACGGTTTCTGCCCATAGCAGTGGGACTGGCGATGATTTTGGGATTTGCGATCATCAAAAACCCTGAGATTTTCCAAGAAAGGACAGCAAGTCTGAATGAACGTTGGGAAGCTTCCCCACCCCTAGAATTTATCACGCAGCAATTTGGCAACGTTTGGAGAAATTTAGAACCGCTAGGACATGGGTTAGGGCGCGCCACTAACTCTGCTCGTGTGCTAGGTAGCACCAGACTAATAGAAACTTACTATCCTAAAATAATATATGAAATTGGGCCGTTGGGATTACTGGGATTTTTAGCTTTAGTCACAACTTTAACAATCGTGTGCTTCCAGACTTATCGTTCCATCAGAAATCCTAATCTCCGCAGTTACGCAGCTGCTTTGTGGGTGTTCATATTATTTATTAGTTACAACACCTACTATTATCCTCTTGATGTCGATCCAATCGCTGTCTATTACTGGTTCTTTGCTGGAGTTCTGTTGAAATTACCAGAAATAGACAAGCAAGAAAGACTCCAAGAAGCGCAGGCAAAAGAGAAACAGGGTAAGAAGAGTAGAGGGAAGAGAGTAAGGGAGAGAGGAACAGAGGAAGCAGGGGAGAATAGTTTTTGACTAATGACTCATGACTAATGACTCTTAATATGAATTTACCTTTAATTTCTGTTATTATCCCGACGTACTGTCGTGAGGAAGCACTGCGCGATAGTCTTGCTGATGTTTTGAAACAGGACTACCCAAACTATGAGGTTTTGGTTGTGGATCAAACTCCAAAACATCAATCAGAAACGGAAACTTACTTAGAAGAGTTAGCCGAAACTAACAAAATAAAGTGGTTTCGTTTGAATTGGGCAAGTTTGCCTGGGGCGCGGAATTATGCAGTGCGGCGTGCAGCAGGTGAAATCATTTTATTTATTGATGATGATGTGCAATTAACTCCTGGATTTTTAGCAGCCCATGCGAAAAACTATTTAGAAAAACCAGAAGTGGGGGCTATTGCCGGACGGGTATTTGACAGAATGAAATTAGGTGACTCTGGGGGAAACTTACAGATTTCATATCTTCCTCCACAAGCAATGGATCCAGGAATTGCTTGGTATTATATCGATTTGGTACATACAATTAAGCCCCAAGAAGTTCTCACAGCCAGAGGTTGTAATATGTCCTTTCGTCGCGAAATTTTTACCAAATACGGCTTGAAATTTGATGAAAGGTTTCGTGGTAGCGCAGTGCGAGAAGAATCTGATTTTTGTTTAAGGTTGCGGCAAACAGGATATAAAATTTGGTATGACCCAGAAGCAGATTTGGTACATTTAGGAGAAGAGACGGGAGGTTGCCATGATATTAGTATGCGCTCTCTCCAATACCAACTCACTTTTTACCACAACCATTTCTTAATGGGGCTGAAGAACCTTACTGCTACCCAAGCTTTACGCCTTTATGCTCGTTTATTTGACTGTCATGTCCTTGGACATCCTCCTTGCAACAAAAGTGGTTCACCCATCAAAATTGTGACTCGTGGTGTTTTCTTCTTTTTGGGGTTTTTAAAAGCCTTGGGTAGTGTTGTTCAATCAATTTGGAATGATGGTCAAATTTACACTCACATGGATGAGCAAGTTAAGATTATTTAACTGCAGATTGACGAAGCGAATATGTGCAAATAGATGATAGATTGATCTGCACATATCCGCGTGCATCTGCAGTTGAAAATAAAAAATGACAAATTATGAGATATCAATGAATATTTTAGTAGCAAGCCACACTTATATTGTAGACCTTAACTGTGAAAAACTACGCATTCTCTCTCAACTAGAACCGGAAATTGAAGTAACAGTTGTCGTTCCCAAAAAGTGGAAACCTGGCGGTGTTCAAAATAAAATAATTGAAACTCAATACCGTGATGAAGGTAAGTTTCGCATCATTCCGGTTTCCAACTTGAGTCAAAATCATCAAGGACTCCTGACATTTGGTGCTGATTTGATATCTTTGTTGTGGGATTTTCGTCCCCAGATTATCCAGGTAGAACAAGGTTCTAAGGGATTAGCTTATGCTGAGACGATTACTTTAAATAAACTATTAGGATTAAAGGCAAAAAATGTCTTTTTCACCTGGTGGAATTTACCATATAACCTGAAATTTCCAGTTTCTTTATTAGAGAAATATAATCTAACCCACAGTCACGGCATTATTTCGGGTAACCAAGATGGTGCCGAGATATTACGACAACACGGATACAAATGTTCAATCAAAGTTATGCCTCAACTGGGTGTTGATGAAACTCTGTTTACTCCTACACCACAACCAGAATTAGGAAGTAAATTAGGAATTCAACCAGGTGATTTTGTTGTGGGATTTGTTGGACGCTTTGTTCCAGAAAAGGGATTACTGACTCTGATAAATGCTTTAGCCAGTTTGAGAGATAAATCTTGGAAAGTCTTACTTTTGGGACGTGGTTCATTAAAATCAGAGTTAATGAACAAAGCAGCAGAATATAAGATTCAAGACAGAATCATCTTGGTAGAAAGCGTTCCACATGATGAAGTTCCAAAATATATTAATTTAATGAGTGCTTTAGTCCTCCCATCAGAAACAAACTACAGTCTCAAAAATCTCACTTCTGCTGGCTGGAAAGAACAATTTGGTCATGTACTCATAGAAGCAATGGCTTGCAAAGTCCCTGTTATTGGTTCTAATTCTGGCGAAATTCCCTATGTTATTGGTGATGCTGGGTTAATATTTCCTGAAGGAGATGCGAAAGCGCTGGCTGATTGCATCCTCCGATTGATGGAAAAACCTGAATTCGCGAAAAAATTAGGCGAGATGGGTTATCAAAAAGTAATGAGTCAGTACACAAATAAAGCTTTAGCAAAACAGCAATTGGAATTTTATAAAGAACTTGTCGATAATCAATAAACACAGATTTACATAGAGAACTATCTGCGTACATCCCCTATACCCTTACACCCCCACCCCCTTACACCCCTAGTTCTTGACTAATTATGCAAGTTCTACAAATTGTCCCCTCAATTTCCCTCATTTACGGTGGTCCTAGTCAAATGATACTAGGACTAGCTCCTGCATTAGCACGACAAGGAGTAGAAGTTACTATTCTCACCACTGACAGCAATGGTGATTCTGGGCAAAAACCTTTGGATGTTCCCTTAAATTGTCCCATTCAACAGGATGGCTATAAAATCATTTATTTTCGTTGTGCCCCTTTTCGTCGCTATAAATTTTCTGTTGACTTACTTCAATGGTTAAATCGTCATGCCAATGAGTTTAACTTAGCCCATATTCATGCTCTATTTTCCCCTGTTAGTAGCTTTGCCGCGACTATTTGTCACAGAGAAAAACTACCTTACATTTTGCGTCCCTTGGGAACTTTAGATCCTGCTGATTTACGTAAAAAAAGGCAATTAAAAAAGCTTTATGCCGCAATTTTAGAACGTCCAAATTTAGCTGGTGCAGCCGCAATTCACTTCACTAGCGTTCAGGAAGCCAAGGTGTCAGAAAGATTTGGAGTCTCAACCCGAGATTTGGTGATTCCCTTGGGTGTCAACCCTGTTAAGAGGGTGGGGGAAGCAGAAACAGAGGAGGTGTGTCGTAAGTTAGGCATACCAGAGGATATACCTTTGGTGCTGTTTATGTCCCGGATTGATCCAAAAAAAGGATTGAATCTACTGCTTCCAGCGTTAGAGGCGCTTTTAGCTGAAGGATTAAATTTTCACTTTGTCTTAGCTGGGACTAATCCTCAAGATCCAAGTTATGAAGAAAAGATAAAATTACAAATACAAGCTTCTGAGTTGCGATCGCACACCACAATCACTGGCTTTGTCACAGGTGAATTAAAATCTACCCTTCTACAAGCTGCTGATATCTTCGTCTTGCCATCCTATTACGAAAATTTTGGTATTGCTGTAGCTGAAGCGATGGCAGCAGGAACACCAGTAGTAATATCAGACCAAGTACATATTTGTCAAGAAGTGCGTGATAGCGAGTCGGGATGGGTGGGCGGAACAGATGTGTCAGAATTCACTAACATGCTTCGTATAGCATTACAAAATCCTTCGGAACGCCAACGGCGGGGATTGTGTGCTAAAGAGTATGCCCTAAAAAATTATAGTTGGGATGCGATCGCTCATCAAACCATTGACGCATATCATCAAATCGTGTCCCACTTAGACGTAAAATAGTAAATCTGTTTGTGCAAGTTTGCACAACCTAAAATTTTGTTTCATGAGGCTAAAGCCCAATCGGCAAACCGGGGTTTAGTGTCATTATGGCAAGATAGAATACATATGGCTTTTTGAACCACAGGGAATGTGACATGGCTCTCCATTTAGGCGACACAGTACCAAACTTTACCCAAGCCTCCTCCACAGGAGAAATAGACTTTTACGAATGGGCTGGCGACAGCTGGGTTGTGCTTTTCTCTCACCCCGCAGATTATACACCTGTTTGTACAACAGAGTTAGGGCGAGTGGCTAAGCTAAAGCCAGAATTTGACAAACGCAATGTCAAAGCGATCGCCCTCAGTGTTGATGATGTTGAATCTCACAAAGGATGGATTGGGGATATTGAGGAAACTCAAAGCATAAACCTCAATTATCCAATTTTGGCAGACGCGGATCGTAAGGTTTCTGATCTTTACGACATGATTCACCCGAATGCTAATGCATTGGTGACTGTACGTACAGTATTCATCATCGATCCCAACAAGAAACTACGTCTGAGCTTAACTTATCCTCCCAGCACAGGACGCAACTTTGATGAAATTCTTCGGGTGATTGACTCGCTACAGTTGACAGACAACTACAGCGTAGCGACACCAGCTGATTGGAAAGATGGCGATGACACAGTCATCGTTCCTTCGCTAAAAGATCCAGAAGTGCTGAAGGAGAAATTCCCCAAAGGATATAAGGAAGTGAAGCCCTATCTGCGCTTGACTCCTCAACCTAATAAGTAAATCTGGGAATTGTTTCGTGTAAAGGCGCAAAGGCGCAGAGTTTTTCTCTGGCGTCTTTGCGTTTTTGCGTGAGAATAAAAGCTAGTTGGGTAGGCAATTAGAGAAAATAACTATGCTTTCATCTCCTATTTTTTTACGGATGCCACCAGATTTGCAAATGACAGATGAGCAATTTTTTGAGTTCTGTCAGGTTAACCGAGATTTACGTATTGAACGTGATAAATTTGGTGAGATATCAATTATGCCTCCTACTGGTTCAGAGACAGGTAACCGCAATTTTAACGTAGCTCTCCAGTTGGGAATTTGGGCAAATCAAGACGGAACAGGTATTTGTTTTGATTCCAGTACTGGATTTAAGCTATCAACAGGCGCAGATATAGCGCCTGATGCTTCTTGGATGAAACTTGAACGGTGGAATGCTCTAACTGGCGAACAACAACAAAAGTTCGCTCCAATTTGTCCAGATTTTGTCGTAGAACTCCGGTCGTCTTCTGACAATCTTCAACCTTTAAAATCTAAAATGGAAGAATATATGAGAGAGCTAGGGATACAGTTAGGTTGGTTGATTGATCGCAAGCACCGCAAAGTTTATATTTATCGTCCTGGAATGCCAGAGGAATGTTTGGATAATCCTGTCACTGTCAGTGGTGAGTCAGTTTTGCCAGGGTTTGTTTTGAATATGAATAAGGTTTGGTAGTAAAAGCCTTTCAGGTTGTAGCTTTGCGAAGGCACTTTTGTTAATCGTCAAAAAATATTACAAATTCAGTATTAGGGTGTACAACCCTGTTATTAATACTTTCATCCACAATTTGACTCGTTCTGTAGTGCTTTTCATTCTTTTGAACCGACAAACCCATGTAGGGGTGCAGCATCAAGGTAAATGCATCTTAGAGTCTTGACAAAAATATTAATCAGCGCATCAACTGAAAACAATAATTAGTGCTTGACTGGTTTTTTAGGGGTTAAGGCGATCCTACAAGCTTGCCGCAGGGCATCTACGTTGAGAAAATTGTCAAGAACCGAGCAAATACTGCGATTATTTTGGGTTTTATTGATATTTAAAGGTTTTTGTTGACACAAAGCATTTGCTTTGGGAAAGCAAATGCTTTGTGCACCTACAGTCAACTTGTGAGTAAAAAATTCTTTCTAAAATGATGCATCTCGGATGAAAAAGTTATCGCTGTTTGTATTCACCTTACCTCTAGCAACCATAGCAACTCTTGCGCCACTCACCATTGCAGTTGCACAGCAAGTAACTTCTGATGGAACTGTATCCACCACAGTTACCACTCCTGATGGCAAAAATTTCAACATTAATGACGGGACAACAAGAGGAGGAAACCTATTTCACAGCTTCAAAGAATTTTCTGTACCCACTGGTGGTTCAGCAACTTTCAACAATGCAGCCAATATACAAAACATTATCAGCCGAGTCACGGGTGGTTCTGTTTCTACTATTGATGGTTTGATTAGAACACTGGGCAAGGCAAACTTATTTTTACTCAATCCAGCCGGGATCATTTTTGGACCAAATGCCAGCTTAAATATTGGTGGTTCCTTTTTGGGCAGTACAGCGCACAGTTTTGTCTTTGATAATAATTTTGAGTTTAGTGCGACTAACCCACAAGCACCGCCATTGTTAACAATAACTGCTCCGATTGGCTTGAGGTATCGGGATAATCCTCAAAATATCACCAATCAATCTGCTGGTCTTCAAGTTGCTTCTGGAAACTCGTTCGCACTGGTAGGGGGTAACGTCAGCTTAAATGATGGGATAGTGTTAGCACCAGGAGGAAGAATTGAGTTAGGAGGATTATCTACAGCAGGAACGGTGGGACTTAATGGTGATGGAAGTTTGAGTTTTCCTGCGGGAGTGCAACGTGGGGATATCTCGCTCACAAATGGTGCAACTGTTGATGTACGTGGAACAGGAACAGGCAGTATTGCAGTTAATGCCAGAAATTTAGATATTTTGGGGGGAAATATTTTTGCTGGCGTTGGCAAAGGATTAACAGCAGATAACTCACCACGAGGAGATATTGCACTCAATGCGACTGGGAAAGTCACAATTAATTATCCCAGCCGAGTGACTAATCTAGTAGATGAAGGTGCTACTGGCAATGCAGGTGATATCAATATTAAAGCTGGTGATATTTTCATAACTAATAAGGCTAGTACTCCAACCAATTTTGATCTTCCTGCTGCACTAGATACTGGTCCGGTTGGAAAGGGACGTGCTGGAAACATATCTCTTGATGCAAATAACTCGATATTCTTAACAGGACAAGATGTCGGTAATGAGGATCGGGTCATTTCCACTTTTGATAATTTAGGGGGGGGATTAGGAGCAGGAGATATATCACTTAAAGCCAATGGCTCGATTCTTTTATCGAATGCTTATTTGAAAAACGCCACTTACATCAATGGAGATGCAGGAAACATATTTATCAATGGCAATGACTCTGTGTCTATAACTGCCAATAGCTCGCTTTTTAGCGGAGGTCCTGCAAAAGCTGGAAAAATCACAATCCAATCCAGAGGTCCTGTTTCAATTCAAAATAGCTTAGTCAGTTCCGCTGGTAACACTTCAGATAATATCAACATATTTGCGCGATCTGTTTCTGTAACTGATGGGGCGGAATTGACAACTAGAACATTTGATGACGGTGGAACTTCTGGCAACATTAATATTAATGCGACAGATTTTGTAGAAATTGCTGGCAGGAAACCATTCCCACTCTCAAACACAGCGCGATCGCAAAGTATCATCTACAGTGCACTATTAACAACTAGTGAGCAAGGTCTCAAGGGTGTGAGTGGTGACATCAATATTAATACTGCTACTTTACGTGTATTAGATGGAGCAAGCTTAAGGGCAGAAAGCCGAAGTAATTTCAGGGGTGGTAACATCAACGTTAATGCCAATGTCCTTGAACTAACTGGTGGCGGACAACTTCTGACTAACGCTTTTGAGGGAGGAAATGCAGGTGACATCAACCTCAAAGTAGCTGACCGCGTCACTATTAGTGGTAGTAACCCTACCAGAGCTTTACTATTTAACGCAATACTTGAAGGCAGTTATCCCGAGTTACTTGGTTCTGCAGCACTCCGTTATGCTCCTGAAATCGCAAAAAGTTCTCCTCAGAGGCAGGCCGAATTTCTACTTGGTTCTGCTGAACCTGCTAGTGGAATATTTGCCAGTACATCTGTTGCTTCCACAGGTCAGGGTGGCAACGTTAAGATTGCGACTGGAAAGTTGCAACTCCAAGATGGTGCGAAAATAAGTGTCAATAGTGATGGTCAAGGAAATGCTGGAAACATTACTTTAGGAGTCCGAGACTTCTTACTCTTGCGTCGCGGTAGTGAAATCTCAACGACTGCGGGTAGCGGTACTAGTGGAGATGGCGGCAATATCACGATTAACTCTGCATTAATCGTTGCTTTTCCCTTAGAAAATAGTGACATCACTGCCAATGCTTTCAGCGGTAGGGGAGGGAAAATTACAATTAGAACTCAAGGTCTGTTTGGAATCGAGCCTCGATCCCAATTAACGCCTGAAAGCGACATCACTGCATATTCACAACAAAACCCATCCTTAAGCGGGACTATCAACATTATCACTCCAGATATTGACCCCAGCCGTGGGTTGTTTGAGTTGACAGAAACTGTCATCGATCCCGCACAACAAATTGCCCAAAATCCATGTACAAAAGGTTTTGGTAGTACTTTCACTATCACCGGACGTGGTGGAATCCCAACTGATCCCACAAAAATTCTCAGTAGTGATAATGTGCGCGTTGATTTGGTTGAGCCTGTTGCTAGTACAGTGAATTTAACAAATACAATTCAAAAGCAGCGATCTCAACAGCCTACTCTCAAAAAGATAATACCTGCTCAAGGATGGATATATAACGAAAAAGGTCAGGTGGTGCTAGTCGGTTATGATCCCACCAAGACTGGTGTACAACGATCGCAGCCAGCACCTAATAGTAGTTGTGCTGCACTGAGATAGATACGTTCTTGTTACAGGTCTGGCTTTACCCCACCCCGCTTTTGTCTATTGCCAAAACCTTCCCTCCCCTTATCAAGGAGGGCTGTTTCATTTCACAAGGGTAATAAATTTGTCAATCTTATTAGAACATGATACGAAAGCCTTTCAGACTGAAGCTTTGCTAAGGCACTGTTGTGAATCGTCAAAAATTTTTACAAATTCAGTATTAGGGCGTACAAACCTGTTATTAGTACTTTCATACAACTTTACTCGTTTTACAACACTTTTCATTACCAGAAACCACAAACCACATGTAGGGGTGCAACCAGAATACCTGGCGATTATAAATCGCACCTACACGAGACTTATGCCTGCCTCCTCCGGCTAAACGTATTAGTCCGCGTAGGCGCAATACGGCTTCTAACCCTCTTTTACCCCCTTTTTAAGGCAGTCGCCGTAGGCGGGGGGATCTTATGATTGCTCACAGTTTTTGTCAAAAATTATTTCTAAAATGCATTTCCCATGAAAAAGATATCCCTGTTTCTATTAACTTTACCCCTATCCACCTTAGCAACTCTTGCGCCACTCGCCATCGCAGTTGCGCAGCAAGTAACTTCTGATGGAACTGTATCCACGACAGTTACCACTCCTGATGGCAAAAATTTCAACATCAATGACGGAACTCGAAGGGGAGGAAATCTTTTTCACAGCTTCAAAGAATTTTCTGTACCCACAGGTGGTTCGGCTAATTTCAACAATGCAGCTGATGTGCGAAACATCATCGGTCGGGTGACGGGTGGTTCTGTTTCTAATATCGATGGTTTGATTAAGACACTTAACCCAGCTAATTTATTTTTACTTAATCCTGCTGGTATTATTTTTGGACCAAATGCCAGATTGAATATCGGTGGTTCCTTTTTGGGGAGTACGGCGCATAGTTTTGTCTTTGACAATAATTTTGAGTTTAGTGCGACTAACCCGCAAGCACCGCCATTGTTAACAATAACTGCTCCGATTGGGTTGAGGTATCGGGATAATCCCCAAAATATCACGACTCAATCCACGACGACTCAATATCCTACTCTTGAAGTACCGTCAGGAAAGACCTTAGCACTAGTAGGCGGTAACGTCAGCTTAGATCGTCCTGATTTGCTTGCACCAGGAGGACGGATTGAGTTAGGAGGATTATCTGCGGCGGGAATAGTGGGACTGAATACTGATGGAAGTTTGAGTTTTCCTGTGGGAGTGCCAAGAGGTGATGTATCGCTGACTAATGAAGCCTTTGTGGATGTGCGCGCTGGAGAGGGCGGTAGTATTGCAGTTCATGCCAGAGATTTAAATATTTCGGGAGGAAGTTTTCTTCGTGCAGGCATAAAATCGGGTTTAGGAACTCCAAGTGCTCAAGCAGGCGATATTAAAGTTGATGCAAAAGAAACTGTTTCTTTAGATGGGAGTAGTATTACCAACCGTGTAGAAGAAAAAGGTGTAGGCAACGCAGGTGGCATAGAACTAACTACTAAAAATCTTTCACTCACTAATGGTGCTCAACTGTCTGCCAGCACCTATGGAAAAGGGAATGCTGGGAGTATCATAGTCAATGCTACTGGGACTATCTCTGTAGCTAGTGATATTAAGAATGGATTCAAAAGTGGAATTTTTAGCGTTGTTGAATCATCAGGCGTGGGCGATGCAGGTGGTATCCAAATAAATACCAACAACCTTTTTTTAACCGATGGTGCACAAATCAATGCCAATACCCTTGGAAAAGGAAAGTCTGGGAGAATAATCATTAATGCCACTGATACAATCTCTGCTGATGGTGAAAATAAGAACGGGAACAACGCTGGAATTTTTAGCGAAGTTACTCAACGACAAGCTGAGGGAGATGCAGGTGGTATCGAAATAAATACCAACAATCTTTCTCTAACCAATGGTGGAACAATAAGTGCCAGCACCTTTGGAAAGGGAAGTGCTGGGAGTGTCATCATTAATGCGACTGGTACAATCAAAGCTAATGGCGAAGATAAAGATGGATATGACAGTGGAATTTTTAGCAATGTTCAATCATCAGGTGTAGGGGATTCAGGTGGTATTAAAATAAACACTAACAATCTTTCTCTGACTAATGGTGGAACAATAAGTGCCCTCACCCTTGGAAAAGGCAATGCTGGAAGTGTCAGAATTAATGCCACTGGTACAATTTCTGCAGATGGTGAGGATAAGGCTGGAACCGACAGTGGAATTTTTAGCACTGTTGAATCATCAGGCGTAGGCAACGCAGGTGGTATCCAAATAAACACTAATAACCTTTCTCTAACCAATGGTGGAAGAATCAATGCTGGCACCTATGGAAAGGGCAATGCAGGAAATGTCATCATTGATGCAACTGATACAATCTCTGCTGATGGTGAGGGTAAGGATGGGTATGACAGTGGAATCTATAGTCGAGTCGCTAAACAAGAAGCTGAGGGAGATGCAGGTGATATTGAAATAAAGACCAACAACCTTTCACTGACCAATGGCGCTCGAATCAGTGCCACTACCTATGGAAAGGGAAATGCAGGAAGTGTGAAAATTAATGCGACTGGTACAATCAAAGCTGATGGTGAAGATAAAAATGGATATGACAGTGGAATTTTTAGCAATGTTGAATCATCAGGTGTAGGGGATTCTGGTGGTATTAAAATAAACACTAACGACTTTTCCTTGACCAATGGTGGAACAATAAGTGCCATCACCTCTGGAAAAGGCAATGCAGGAAATATCATCATTAATGCCACTGGTACAATTTCCGCAGATGGTGAGGATAAGGCTGGAACCGACAGTGGAGTTTTTAGCACTGTTCAATCATCAGGTGTGGGCAAAGCAGGTGGTATCGAAATAAACACTAACAACCTTTCTCTAACCAATGGTGGAATAATAAGTGCCAGCACATTAGGAAAGGGAAATGCAGGAAATATCATCACTAATGCAACTGGTACAATCTCTGCTGATGGTGAGGGTAAGGATGGATTCAACAGTGGAATTTATAGTCGAGTGTCTCAAAAACAAGCTGAGGGAGATGCAGGTGGTATAACAATAAAGACCAATAACCTCTACCTGACTAATGGTGGAATAATTAATGCCAGTACTCTTGGAAAGGGAGATGCAGGGCGTGTGACGATTAATGCGACTGGTACAATCTCTGCTGATGGTGAGGGTAAGGATGGATATGACAGTGGAATTTTTAGCAATGTTGAATCATCAGGTGTAGGGGATTCTGGTGGTATTAAAATAAACACTAACAACCTTTCTCTGACTAATGGTGGAACAATAAGTGCCATCACCTCTGGAAAAGGCAATGCAGGAAATATCATCATTAATGCCACTGGTACAATTTACGCAAATGGTGAGGATAAGGCTGGAACCGACAGTGGAATTTTTAGCAATGTTGAATCATCATACGAGGGCAATGCAGGTGGTATCGAAATAAAGACCAACAACCTTTCTCTGATAAATGGTGCAGACATTAGTGCCAACACCTTTGGAAAGGGAAATGCAGGAAGTGTCATCATTGATGCAACTGGTACAATTTCCGCAGATGGTGAGGGTAAGGATGGGTATCACAGTGGAGTTTTTAGCACTGTTAGCTCATCAGGCGTAGGCGATTCTAGTGGTATTAAAATAAACACTAACAACCTTTCTTTGACCAATGGTGGAACAATCAATGCTGCCACCTTTGGAAAGGGCAATGCTGGGAGTGTCATCATTAATGCTACGGGTACAATCTCTGCTGATGGTGAGGGTAAGGATGGGTATCACAGTGGAATTTTTAGCTCTGTCAGTTCATCAGGCGTGGGCAAAGCAGGTGGTATTGAAATAAAGACCAACAACCTTTCTCTGACCAATGGTGGAACAATCAATGCTGGGATTTTTGGAAAGGGAGATGCAGGAAGTGTCATTATTAATGCCACTGGTACAATTTCTGCTGATGGTAAGGGTAAAGATGGGTATCACAGTGGTATCTCTAGTGCTGTAGACAGTGGCGCACAAGGCAATGCAGGTGGTATTAATATCACTGCGCGATCGCTCTCTCTAACTAATAGTGGTATACTTTCTAGCACTAACTTCAGTGACGGTGGTAGTGCAGGAAATATAACAGTCACAACTGCTAAAGACATCCGGCTAGACAACAAAGCATTTATTGAAGCCAACACCAATGGGGGAGAAGGCAACATTAGCCTGAACGCCCGTGACTTAATCCTGCGCCGCAACAGCAACATCACTACTAACGCCACAGGCACAGCTGACGGAGGCAACATTACCATTAACACTGGCAACTTAGTTGCGTTGGAAAATAGCAAAATTACTGCCGATGCCCAGCGGGGTTATGGAGGAAACGTTATCATTACAACTACCGGAGGCAGATTTCTTTCACCAGATAGCGTAATTTCTGCCACTTCTGAAGCTGGTCCACAATTCAGTGGGACTGTGCAATTTAAAACACCCGATATCGACCCCAGCCAAGGATTATTTGAATTAACAAAAACTGTCATCGACCCCGCACAAAAGATTGCTCAAAATCCCTGTACAAAAGGTTTTGGTAGCAGCTTCACCATTACCGGACGTGGCGGACTTCCAACTGATCCCCAAAAAGTTCTCAGTAGTGACAATGTGCGCGTTGATTTAATTCAGCCTGTAACCAGGACAGTGAATTCAACAAGTACAACTTATAAGCAGCCATCTCAACAGCCACCTGTCAAAAAGATAGTACCCGCTCAAGGTTGGATATATAACGAAAAAGGTGAGGTGGTGCTGGTAGCTTATGATCCCACCAAGGTTGGTGTACAACGGGAACAGCCTGCACCTAATAGTAGTTGTGCTGCAGTGAAGTAGATACGGCGAAGAAGCTAAGCCTCATGGAGCATCCCAAATGTGTAAATTTCTTTAGTCAATTACCTATTGAAATCCCCAATGATAAAATAGCTGAACTTGCAGAGCGTTTTCATATCCGTAAGCTTTCCCTCTTTGGTTCCATCCTGCGGCATGACTTCCGCCCTGACAGCGACACTGACATTTTAGTTGAATTTGAACCTGGATACACCCCTGGTTTTGCGTTCATCGATATCCAAGATGAATTATCCCAGCTTTTGGGGCGATCAGTTGATCTGAACACGCCTCAAGATATTAGCCGTTATTTCCGGGATCAGGTACTAACAGAAGCCCAAGTGCAGTATGTCAACAACGGATGAGGTGGAACCATCCCAAATGTCTTTCTCTCCCTTTTCCCCTCTCTTTACTAACTACGATGTACACACATCTGGCTCAAAACCTCACCCTCGCTTTTAGCTGCGCTAAAATCTTTCCCTCTCCTTACTAAGGAGAGGGATGCCCGACAGGGCAGGGTGAGGTTTACGATCGCTCTTCGACCTTGGCTACCTCCAGCATAGTCTTCAAAACCGAATCCGGATTTAAACTCATCGAATCAATCCCCTGTTCAACTAAGAACTGGGCAAATTCCGGGTAATCGCTGGGTGCTTGTCCACAAATACCGATTTTACGATTGTGCTTTTTGGCGGTGGCGATCGCCAACTTCACCATCCGCTTAACACTCTCACTGCGTTCATCAAATAACCGCGCCACTAACCCGGAATCTCTATCTAACCCAAGTGTCAATTGAGTTAAGTCATTAGAACCAATTGAAAACCCGTCAAAAACTTCTGCAAACTCATCAGCCAGCATAACGTTGCTGGGTAACTCGCACATTACATAAACTTGCAAGTCATTCACACCCTGCTGCAAACCATTTTTTGCCATTTCTGCCAAAACGAGACGCCCTTCATCGGGAGTGCGACAAAATGGAATCATTACGATCACATTTGTCAACCCCATTTCATCCCTGACTCGCTTAAGCGCTTGACATTCTAAAGCAAAAGCTTCTTTGTAACCTTCATCATAGTAACGCGCAGCGCCTCGCCAGCCCAGCATCGGATTTTCTTCTTCAGGTTCAAACTGTCTGCCACCCAACAAGTTCGCGTACTCGTTACTCTTGAAATCAGACATCCTGACGACAACTGGTTTGGGATAAAACGCCGCAGCAATTCTACCAACACCTTGAGCTAATTTATCGACAAAATACTGGGGTTTGTCGTCATAAAGTGCAGTGATTTCAGAAATTTTAGCTTTCACAAAGTCATCATTTATTTCGTCATGATGAATCAGCGCCATTGGATGAGTTTGGATATGATTGGCGATGATAAACTCTGTCCTAGCCAAACCAACCCCGTCATTGGGAATCGCAGACAAGCCAAATGCTTCTGAAGGGTTACCCACATTCATGAGAATCTGGGTACGAGTGCGGGGTAAGTCTTCCAGTGGAACTTCTTCGACTTCAAAGGGCAATAACCCTGCATAAACTCGTCCTTCTTCCCCTTCCGCGCAAGAAATCGTGATTTCTTGACCATTTTTCAGAATTTTCGTTGCGTTACCACATCCTACAATTGCAGGTACACCCAATTCTCGCGCAATAATCGCCGCATGACAGGTGCGTCCACCTTGGTTAGTGATAATCGCGCGTGCTCTTTTCATTATCGGTTCCCAGTCGGGATCAGTTCTATCTGTAACTAAGACTTGCCCTGGTTGGAACTGTGCGATTTTATGCACATCTGTAATCAGGTGCGCTTTACCTTGACTGATGGCTTCCCCAATCGCACGTCCGGTGAGTAGAAGATGGGGGGATGAGGAAGATCTTGCTTTTTCATCTGCCTCATCTGTCTTTAAGAAGCGGTAAGTCCGCAACACATTTTCCGTCTTCTGAGATTGCACAGTTTCAGGACGGGCTTGCACAACAAACAATTCGTTGGTAATACCATCTTTCGCCCATTCGATGTCCATTGGGGTGTAAGTGTCGTTGACTGTGGAATAATGCTCTTCAATCACACAGGCCCAACGAGCTAGTTGTAAAATCTCATCATCAGTCAGAGCGAATTTGCCTCTTTCACTTTCAGGAACTAGGACGTTTTTCGTAAATTTCGAGCCGTCGTCATAAATCATTTTTAATTCTTTACTACCCAATCTTTTATCGACAATTGGGCGAAAATCTTCTTTGAGAGTTGGTTTAAAAACGCAGTATTCGTCTGGGTTAACGGACCCTTGGACAACGTTTTCTCCTAAACCGTATGCTGCGCTAATCAGTGCAGCATCCTTGAAACCTGTCTCTGTTTCAATGGAAAACATCACCCCAGAACATGCTAAATCAGAACGCACCATTTTTTGCACGCCAACAGCAAGGGCAATGCTGAAGTGGTCAAATCCCTTGGTGTGGCGGTAGGAAATGGCACGATCTGTAAATATGGAAGCAAAGCATTTGTGACAAGCGGCTAAAACACTTTCTATACCAGTGACGTTGAGGTAACTTTCTTGCTGTCCGGCAAAACTGGCGTCCGGCAGATCTTCTGCGGTAGCACTTGAACGCACTGCTACATCTGTGTCTGGGTTGTATCGCTCACATAACGTTTGGTACGCACTAACAATTGCCTCTCTTAATTCTTTAGGAAACGGTGTGTGCAGCAGAAGCGATCGCGCCTTTTTCCCACGTTCTCGTAAATTTTTTACATCTTCTACATCCAAGTCAGAAAAGAGTTTGCGCAGTTTTTCTTCTAGCCCAGCACCTTCAATAAAATAGCGATAAGCGTAAGCTGTAGTAGCAAACCCGATAGGAACATTAATACCTTTAGGCGTCAATTGTTGAATCATCTCACCTAAAGATGCATTCTTCCCACCAACTATCGGTATGTCGGTAATGCCCACCTCATCAAACCACAGGACGAGCGATCGCTCTTTGGAGGATGAGTGCAACAAAGTCTTTTTTGCTACTGTATTCATCTGTATTTGCCTCCTAATTTTGATGCCCTGATTGTTCGACGATTGCTTGCCTCTACGTAAGGTATATCACATTCAATCGTAGACGGATTTTATAGTTTTTTTAGATTTTACAGAAGAGATTTGCATTTATATGTATAACCTAACGCAATTCCCTGTGGTAAAAGTTCGCAGAGGCGATGAAGTCAGCAGAGCAGTAACTTGATATAAGATAAGAATGCGTTTTACTCGCTTTAGTTCGTCAACTCAAAATTGACGGGTTGAGGCTGACATGGGGATACGGTGATACGGAGACGCAGAGAATTTTAACTCAGCAGGCGTTGCCTTGACAGACTACTAGAAGAGTAAAAATATAAATTTTGCACAGGTTAAATCCACATTGGTGACTGAGATGTAGCGGTTATCATTTAGCGTTTGAGTATAGGTCAGAAAAAACCTTTTTGTGAAGATAGAACAACAGGAGACTCACTGATTGCTAAACTACCCATTGATACTAGATTTGTGTTATCACTAGCAAACCATTTTAGGAAGGAGCAGTCGTGGGCAAGTACGACAAGTTTTTTAACTCAAAAAAAACATTAGAAGAATCAATCAGTCCAGAAGAAGCAGTTGCGGCGATCGCGGTTGTCACAGCTGCTGCTGATTCTTCATTAGAAGAAGTGGATCCAGATTTTTTGGCGGATATCCTCTGGGGACTCGAAATTTTTGAAGAATACTCAGATGATGAATTGTTAGAAACGCTAGATAAAGTCGTAGCCATTGCAGAGGAAGGTCAGATAGGAGCACTATTTAACAGTGCAAAAAAATCTCTGACAGGCGAGTTAATACTGGATGCTTATGCTGCGGGAGTCAGCGTACTTGTAGACGAAGAGGAACTACGTATTCCCAAAGGAAAAACGACTTTGCTCAAAAAGCTCCAAGAAGCATTGGAAATTAACGAAAAAGATGCTAAAGAAGTGATAGATGAGGTGATCGCCGCTTTTGAAGAGGTAGAAGATGAAGACTTCCTAGAAGACGAGGATGAGACAGAACTTGAGGAAGACTTAAACCCAAACGTGTATGAATCACCCTCAGGTAATTTTATAGTTCTAATTCCTGTTAACTCTCAACAAGGTGGTAGAGTTGAAACTCAAGAAGGCTCAGTTAGCTTTTCTGATGACTCTGGCAGATTGTTGAGAATCGATTATTTCCCTATCTCCTCAAAACAGACAGAGGAAATGGATTCTGTCGGACACCAAGAATATCTGCGTTCATTTCTCGTTAGTAAGTATGTGCCTCAAACAATTGTTGCTAATTTACCAGATGCTCAGGTTAAGCATACTGAATATCTGGAAGACATATTAGAAGGGGCTTACTTCGTATTAGTTGATATGCCCCAAGGTTCAACAGTTACAAAAACAGGAAACAACGGTACTGCAACTAAGTTAAATGCATACCGTGGTGTTTTAGCATTTAGCTATGGTGACCTTTTGTATATCGTCAGCAGTCAGCACAGCTTTTTTGACAAAGAAAAACCAAATTCTCTTGAACAAGAAGCTGAGGATATCAAGCAGAATGTTTTAGGTTTCGTTGATACTATTGAGTTTCTTTAGAATTAACGAACTTTTACCAATTTTCACTACAGGGGTAGACGCGTGATGGTTTGTTATTAAACAGCATACCTGTTCTACCCCTGTTGTTTATTCAGCCAAGCAATTAAATCTTCTGCATTGGAGAAATCTAACAACGCCTCAGCTAAATCTTCTAATTGATTGAGTGAGAGTTGACGAATACGTTCTTGTAACTCAGGCTCAACTGTACCAATTCGCCGGTTGAGTAAACGCATAATGACAGCCAATTCTCCTTCTTGTCTACCTTCTTGTCTACCTTCTTGTCTACCTTCTTGTCTACCTCGTCGTATCCCTTCTTCCATCCAGCTGGTGAGAATTTCCATAACAACCTCCTGTTGAACTGGTTCAAACTTCGCAATTTCTGTTTTAAAAACCTCTTCCTCTTGAGCATTTAGCTTTAGGTAAGTATCAATAAATCCAGAAATCATTTTTGTCCGTGCTGGATCAAGTCGCAAAGTAGCTAATAGCCGCAAACATTCCGACTTCACTCTAGGGCGTTCTTCTGGAGCTATGTTCATTTTAGCCATGAGCGCACTGGCTACGGGATTTTCTTGTCGCAAGAAATTCCGCCAATTTAAACGATTTAGCTGTAATACTGCGTAGTTAAGCTCTAAAACAACTTTGTCGGGAAATTCTACTCTGTATACATTTGGTTGAGGCGTACGCGGAGAATCAAAAGAAAAAATGACAATTGGGTACACAGGAAGCGCAAATTTTTCAAACAATCGAGCGAAATAGCGAAACATTCGTCGTCCAAAGTCTGCTTGTGAATAAGCTTGGTTTTCTATATGAATCAGAAAAAATGATTCTTGCTCTTTAAATTGAGCCTTGACGACTAAATCTGCTTCATACTGTTCACCCGCAGTGATATCAGTAAAAATTTCCTTGTCCAAAAATTCTAAACAATCAGATTCTAAATAAGCAATAACTTCGGGGAAAAATAGCTCTAAAAACTCCACAAAAAATGTCGTCAGCAGTTCCTTAAACAGGCGATCATGATCAATCATGTCAAAATCGCTCCACCCATTAACCGCTCATACCGATACTTCAACTCTTCCTTCATCAAATACCAACGTTCCAAAGTTGCATCTATCTCTATCACCTTTTCGGCTGCTTGTCGCGCCAAAATTAACACTTCTTCATCTTCCACTAAACTCGCCAATGTAAAATCTGGTATACCTGATTGACGAGTCCCCAAAACCTGTCCAGGACCACGAAAACGCATATCCATTTCCGAAATGAAAAAGCCATCCTGAGATTGTTCCAAAACCCTCAGACGTTGCTGTGCATCTGAACTTTTGGAACTACTCAGTAAAAGACAATAGGACTTAGCTGCACCTCGACCAACACGTCCCCGGAGTTGGTGCAACTGAGATAAGCCAAAGCGCTCTGCATTTTCAATGAGCATAACTGTCGCATTCGGCACATCAACACCCACCTCTACAACAGTGGTAGAAACCAAAATTTGAGTTTCATTGTTGCGGAATTTAGTAATAGCTTCATCCTTTTCGGCTGAACTCATGCGACCATGAAGCAGCCCCACCTGAAACTCTGGAAAAATGCTTTCCTGTAACTTTTTATGCTCTTCTACTGCCGATCGCAAATCCAATTTTTCTGATTCTTCCACCAATGGCAAAACCACATAAGTTTGTCGTCCTTGGGCAATTTCTCGGCGGATAAGATCATAAGCATGACTACGTTGCTGATTCACGAGTACGGTTGTCTGAATCGTTTGCCTTCCTGGTGGTAACTCATCAATCTGACTCACATCCAAATCCCCGTGTATTGTCAGCGCCAAAGTTCGAGGAATAGGAGTTGCTGTCATAGTTAATACATGGGGTTGCTCGCCTTTTTGCTGTAAACGCGCCCGTTGTTCAACTCCAAAACGGTGTTGCTCATCAATCACAACCAAACCCAATCGCATAAAGTTGACAGAATCTTGAATTAAAGCATGAGTTCCCACCAAAAGCGGCAATTCACCCGTTTCTAACTGAGCATGAATTTGTCGTCTTTTTGCTGTTTTCGTAGAACCTGTGAGTAATTCCACTGGTAAATGCAGGAGGTTAAACCAACTCACTAACTTGCGATAATGCTGTTCCGCCAAAACCTCTGTGGGAGCCATTAGTGCTGCTTGATACCCAGATTGAAGAGCAGCAAGGATAGCAATTACAGCAACAACAGTTTTACCAGAACCCACATCCCCTTGCACCAAACGATTCATCGGTGCGGGTTTTTGCAAGTCATTGAGAATTTCGTTAATGACTCGTTGCTGTGCGTTAGTCAGTTTAAACGGCAGTATCTCGGAGAATTTTTCCAGTAATTGACCTTTTGGGGCTAGAAGCGCACTGGTTTGAGTTTCCCTGGCTTTCTGTTGACGTTGGAGTAACCCAAGTTGCAGGTAGAAAAATTCATCGAAGACGAGGCGGCGACGGGCAGCTTGGAGGCTAGCGCTGTCTGGGGGAAAGTGTATATTATTAACAGCTTCCTTCAATTCCATCAAATTATACTTATCTCGCAGACCGCTAGGCAGTGGATCTTTAAGATGGACAGTCGCAGGTAAAGCAGCAATAACTGCCTGTCGTACCAAATCCGCCCCCACTCCCTCTGTCAGCGGATAAATAGGCACTATCCTACCAATCATTAAAGACTCAATTGTATCTCCTGGATGTCCCAAAACTTCTAGTTCTGGGTCTTCCAACGTTAGACCATATTTACTTTCTTTGACCAACCCGCATGCCGCCACAATACTACCATTCGGGTAGCGGCGCTTGAAACTTTCCTGCCAAGCACGACTGCTATAACGTGTACCAGCAAAAAATCGGCTGATTTTGATCTGACCTGTCTGATCACGTAGCAGCACTTCTAAAATCGTCAATTTGTTGTTTTTGGGAGTCGTAAAGCAGTTACAGCGCTTCACTGTTGCCACTATTGTCACCGTCTCCCCCGCCACCAAGTCTTGAATATTTACCTGACGAGCATAGTCAATATGGTCACGGGGATAATAGTAAAGTAAGTCACGCACGATGTATAAACCAAGACGTGCTAAATTAGCAGCTTTTCTAATGCCTATTTCTGCTAAATCACTCAACTTTTGGTCTAAGTTAGGAGCAAGTCTCCGACTCACCTCAGCAACAATTTGAGATTTTGGATTTTGGATTTTGGATTTCGAGAATGAGGAGTAGGAAGATGAGGAAGGTATTGCTGCGTTATCTGCCTTATCTGCCTCATCTCCCCTTGCTTCCCCTCCCCCTTCAACCACTTGCTGAACTTGGTACAGATATCTGCGAGTTTCTGCTACTAAGTGTTGTCTATCTTCCAGTTCCAGATTGGGATAATCAGCAAATTCAGTTGCCAACTGTTGCCAGCGACGACGTTCAATACCAGGTAAGCCTGTGGGGAATTTGCCAAAAGTCAGGGTAAGAAACTCACTGAAGCGGTATTGTTTGCCCAGCAAATCAGTAAAGCCTTTTTCTGCTTCTATTGCCAAAGCTTTCTGTAATCGTATCCAATCTGGTTTGTCAGTAGTCATTAGTCATTAGTCAGTAGTCATTAGTCATTAGTCAGTAGTCATTAGACTTCGGACAAAAAACAGATCACTAATCCTCAGACCAAATTGCACGCCATGCTGCTTCAGCTTGGGCAACTGAACGTTCCCGCTGTTTTTTTTGATACTCTTGCCCTCGTCTACGAAGCTGCAGTAAGACACTGTGAATCTGCTTGCGATTAGACGAGAGTGTCGGATCAGCAAACTCAATTTCCCCAAGCCGCAGATTAATAGCCATGATTTGTGTCAAGTTAGAGTCTTCTGATTGCAGATCATTATCAATTTCAACAACCAAGTTTAGTAGATTGGGTGGTCCTGGCATCACTTCAGCAGAAGCTTCTGAAGCAGCTGCTGCAGCTGCTTCTAAAATCGGTTCTGGTAATTTTTTTGGTAAGATCCCTGCTTTTTGTAAGCGAAGATTAGCCTCACGAGAAACTCTTTTGAGCTTTTCTTGTGTCAGTCTTTCTATATTCTGTTGCCATTTTACTAGTTCTACAGGGTTAGAGGTGTTTGGAAAAGACGACACGCTTTGTAGCGAGGATAAAGAGAATAAAGTTGAGGAGGTTAGAGAAGTTGGAGGAGTTGAGGAGGATAGGGAAGTTGGGGGAGTTAAGGAGGATAGGGAAGTTGGGGGAGTTGGGGCAGTTGGTGAAGTGGTTAGGGGAGTTAGGGAAGTGGGAGAAGTGGGTAGAGTTACGGGAGTAAAAGACGAAGGTTGATCTGTTTGCTTATCCTCATCAATTTCCTCATCTTCGTTGTGTTGTTCCTGTTCTTCCTTATGCTGCTCTTGTTCAGTCTTGATAAGAGATTGTAACTGCTGGGCTGTTTGTTGACCCAACTTACGAATAGCTTGTTGCAATTGTTGTCGCTGATTCAATGACAAACTCAAAAAGGTTTCAGGATACCCTTGAGTACACAGGTGATAAGTCGCTAGAATCAGTTGCCTTTGTACGGTTTGCCCCAATGCGGTTAAATAATTTGTGTAGGCGCTTCGGAGTTCTTTTGCGATCGCCTGTATTGCTTCTTCTAATGCTAATATCTCTCGTTCAATTTGCTCGATTGCTTTCGCCATATCTTCTTGCTATCATGCATCTGAACCTTATTATGGTACAAATGTATTTATTGTTTTTCAATAATCACCCAAAGAATTTTGGAATCTTGGGTTTTTGGATATGAATTTTGGATTGAGACAAAGATACACACTTTCATCTATAGTAACGTTGACTCAATGTGTTAAAAACCTGATATTTCGTTGAGTTTGAATGAAAAACAGGTCAGCTAAACTTGCCTGACCTGTTAAGTTAAATAGTCTTGTGTCACCTATCTTTTACCGATAACTAATGACAAATGACTCAATTACTTGCTACCCATTTGTGCAGCAACTTCTTCTGCAAAGTTACTTTCTTGCTTTTCAATGCCCTCCCCGAGGATATAGCGAATGAAGCGACGAACTTGGATACTGTCGCCCAGTTTTGAAGCGTTTTGCTTAATCAATTCTTCTACTGTGATACTCTGATCGCGAATATAAGGTTGATCTAACAAACTCATTTCTTGTAGACGTTTTTCAATCCGTCCTTGAACAATCTTTTCTTTGATGTTCTGTGGCTTGTTTGCCAAGTCATCCCGCCCCATTTCAATATCCTTTTCTTTTTGGGCAACTTGATCAGGAATTTCGCCTACGTTCACGTACTCAACGTTTGGACAAGCCGCAACTTGCATGGCTATACTCCGTGTTAGAGTTTGAAACTCGCTACGATCACTCACTGAATCGTTTTGATTGTTTAGTTCGACTAACACACCAACTCGACCACCAGTATGGATATAGCTGTCTACTATCCCTTTTGTATCTTTGGAGAGTGCGAATTTGGTAAAGCGACGCAGTTGGATATTTTCACCAAGTTGACCACTCATTTGCTTGATGAAATCTTCTACGTTAACACTTTCATCTTCAATGTAAGGTTGAGCAAGCATTGTCTCAACATTTTCAGCAGTCGTTGCTTGCTTCGCCAGATTTTGAACTAGGGCTTTGAAAGCTTCGTTACGGGCAACAAAATCAGTTTGGCAGTTGACTTCTATGAGCACACCAACCTCACCTCCGGGTTGAATGTATGTATCCACCAGACCTTCTGCCGCAATACGTCCTGCGCCCTTATCGGCTTTGGCGATGCCCTTTTGTCGCAGCCACTCGATGGCCTTTTCTATGTCACCGTCACTTTCTTTTAGCGCCTTCTTGCAGTCCATCATACCAGCACCAGTTTTCTGACGTAGCTCTTGGACTAGTTTCGCAGATATTTCCGCCATGTTGCCTCAATTCCTACTTCATTGACAGTTTTAATTATTCTCAAATAAAATTTTGAGTTCTGAATTTTAACAAAGTCCTGAGTTATGAGTTGTGAGTACTCAATCAAAAGAACTCACCCTCCGGGTTCGGCAGTTTGCTTATGCCGACGACGGCAGTTCCTTCAAGTCGGGCATTGGCCGCTCAACGCACTGCATTGGGAACCCTTTCAGCAAAGCTGGCACAAAGGACTAGTACTTGATGAGGCTCTCCCTCAAGGTTGTTCCAGAGTTGGAAACCCTCATTCGAGCGCTACTTCACCCCCGCACTGCCTTACCATTTAGGACTAAACTTGGGATTTTACCTGCGGCTGTTTACTCAGAAATAGAAAGTACCACTAAGTACCGAGTATTACTATTTTACTCGGCACTCGGCACTCAACACTCAAGACTTAGCAGGCAATTATTCTTCTTCTTCGTCGTTGGGAATCGCCAAGCCAGAGTAATCGGCTTCACCTTCCTCGTAGTCGTAGTCTTCCTCTGCGCCGTCGTAATCTTCGTAATCTTCTGCATCCAATTGACCGTGACGACCTTCATAAATGGCGTCTGCCAATTTGCCTACTATCAACTTAATTGACCGAATGGCGTCATCATTTGCTGGGATGGGAATATCTACGACATCTGGGTCACAGTTAGTATCCAGCATGGACACAATGGGAATTGACAACTTTTGGCATTCTTGTACTGCGTTATACTCCCGCCGTTGATCTACAATCACAACCACATCGGGAACTTTCCGCATAGCTTTTATTCCACCCAGATATTTCTGAAGCTTCGCCATTTCCCGACGTAACATTGAGGCTTCTTTTTTTGGCAGCAAATCAAGAGCGCCATTTTCTTCCCGACGTTCCAAATCTTTGAGGCGATCTACGCGGGTTTTGATAGTCGCCCAGTTAGTGAGCATTCCACCCAACCAACGCTGGTTAATGTAGTGAGAACCACAACGGGCAGCTTCTTGAGCAATGATTCCTGCTGCTTGGCGCTTCGTACCAACAAACAAGAATTTCTTGCCTGCCTCAGCTTGTGACCTCATGTACGCATAAGCTTCTTCCATCAACTGGGCAGTCTGCACCAAGTCGATGATGTGTACTCCATTACGAGAAGTGTAAATGTATGGAGACATTTTTGGATTCCATCTACGGGTTTGATGCCCAAAGTGAACCCCAGACTCCATCATTTGAGCCAATGAAACAACAGGCATGTTTTTTACTCCTATTCGGGTTAAACCTCCATTCAGGCGTATTTCCAAAACCAGGAAACACCCGAACTCCTGAATGTGCGAGATTAATTAACCATACTAAGGTAACATAGTTGTGCCAACTATTGGGGAATTAGAAATGTTGAGAAAATACGACATTTAAAAGAGGAAATTACTACATCTGTACAAGGACAAAGCCAATCCCCCAGAGTTTCTTTTCAAGTTGCCTTTTGCATTTGGGAGTAAGCTTGATAAACACCCTTGACGTTATACCAGTTCAGAAAAATTCGAGCAGCTTCTAACGCTAACTGTGGTTTTCCCAAATCAATTAGCCATTGCAAAAATGGTGCCATTGTACGTTCGTTGAGGATGCCATTCAATGATAAAATTCCCCAAAGTAAGCGATGCAACCAAGTCATTTGAATCATCATTCGCACTTCCCAAGTAGGATGCTTTTGATAAAACAACACTCCCATACGTCCACGCTGAACTTCTTTATCGATCAAGCTTGGCACTTGTTGTAAGTTAAAGGGTGGATGCCAGTGATACCCAACAGCATCTGGACATTTGATAAGTTTTAACCCAAGATTTTTGAGTCTAACACCCAGTTCTAAATCTTCCCAACCATAAAGTTGAAAATGAGTGTCAAAAAGTCCAGCTTTCTCCAACCAGTGCTTGGGGATGGCTACATTTCCTGTAGCAAAAAAAGCTGCAGAAAAATCTGTTATTTTGTACGGTTCAGAAGTGGGGTTGTCAAAATTACAAGTATTAATGACTGCACCATATGTGAAGAAGCGATCGCCCCCCAATTTTTCCTTGCCTTGTATCAACGCATCAGCGTGGGCTTGCAGGAAATTCTCCGTCACAACTAAATCACTATCAATAAAAATAATAGTGTCCCCTAATGCCTTTTCTACTCCCAAATTTCGCGCTGCTGCTGGTCCTGCGTGGTTTTGATGAAACGTTTTCACATGGGGAAATTCGCCTTTATGCGCTTCCAACCATTCCAATGTGCCATCATCAGAACCATCGTCCACCAAGACAATTTCGTAACCAGTCATTGAACTTGACGGACTCAGTTGCTGCGTCTCCAAAGCTATAAGACACTTTTCTAAAATTGGCTTACGATTGTAAGTCGGAATAACAACACTAAAAAACACAGTCTCACCCACAACAGTAAATAATTCAAAATGGACTGCGTCCCGCTACGCTAACAAAATTCAAAATTCAAAAACGAGCGTGCTAGTCTACCTCCAGGATAGGACAATAAGGACTACAGCAGTGTTCCCTAAAGCTAAACCACCCCAGTCCTTCTCGGTTTTGAGGTGGTTAAAATGAATTTTATGGCGCTACGATTTGCAGCTTTTTTCAGTTGAAAGTCTTTTTACGATGGTGTTTGCGCAATAGAAAACCTGCTCCAAGTACACCCAAGCCGACTAGCGCTGGAGTAACTGTTGGTTCTGGAACTGCCCGAGGAGTCCGCAAGGAGAATTTCAGGATAGCGTTACCGGTAGAAGGAGTTCCTGGGGGAGCAAGTGCATCCTCCTCAGTAAAATCTATTTTGCCTGTAGCGTTTTGGAATATGCCCATTCCATTGGTAATAGTTATAGTACCACCACCTTTAATTGTGCCTGCGATGGGGTTAATTTCAGCGCTGTCATTCGCTGTTCCAAATAACTTATTGACACCATCACCGTAGTATATGTCGCCAAGTGTTTTGCCTTCTATGCCAAATACGGTTGGATCTGAATTGAATCTGGTAAATGTGTTGGCTCCACGAGACTCAGATTGTCCATAAGTATTGCTAGTAAATTTAGTCAATCCGTGAGGAGCATCAGCATTTTCTCCTGTGATGGTTGCCCTTAGAATGTTCTGTTCTGGTAGGAATGGGTTAATCTCGACTGATGTCTTATAGTTAGTAGTAAATTCATAGGTATTATAGGTAGCCTGGGCACTCGCGCTTTGTACATTTAACCCGAAACCACTGAAAGCTAAAGCTACTGGTATAAACCATTTGATGTGTAAACGGAGCATAATTTACCGTATATTCTATGTTAATTAGACACTGAGTATAAACACATAAATTGTCTTAATTAATAGTACGTAATAATTAGGAAAGTCGTAATAAATTTGTTATAAAGCAGTCGTAAAGTCATTGTGAAATTGAGTTAAACAAGATTTGTGCTATTTAATACACAATAGAAAACGTACTGCAATACAAAACGTCACTTGTCTAGTAATGCCCGCGGTAAGTTAATTTGTGGACATTATTAATGCTAAAAATCTCATTTACATGGAGTTATTTAAATCATGCTTTTAGAGCAAGATTGCAATTGTAGGTGTTCAGATAGTTTTGTTAATCAAAATCAAAACAGCCAAAAAACCCAGCATTTATCAATAACTGTTTGTTTACTTGCTGGGTTTTTTGTTGCTGAGTGGAGTGTCGGTTTGTGGAGTGGAAGTTTATCTCTACAGGCAGATGCAGAACATATTCTTTCTGACATCGCGGCTTTGGGAATATCGCTGTTTGCCAGTTGGTTAGTACAGCAACCTGCTGCTGCAAGGGCAACATTTGGATATCGCCATATTGAAATTATGGCGGCTTTGGTAAATGGCTTAAGTTTACTTGTGATTGCTATTTTCATTTGTTGGGAAGCAATTCACCGCTTTCAAAGTCCACAAGAAATTTCAGGCTTGCCCATGTTAGGGGTAGCCATGTTAGGTTTAATCGTCAATTTGCTCAATATAACTTTGCTGCATCCCCACTCTCACGATGATCTCAATCTACGGGGTGCTGTGCTTCATATTATCGCTGATACTGCTAGTTCTGTGGGTGTGATAATTGCTGCTATTGTGATTCACTTTTGGAATTGGTTATGGGCAGATACAGCTATTAGCTTAGTAGTTGCAGGCTTTATGATCTTAAGTGCTTTGCCACTTGTCCGAGAAAGTCTCTCAATTCTTTTGGAGTATGCACCAAAATCAATTAACCCTGCTGATGTAGAAGTTTTTCTGAGATCTTTTCCTCATGTTTTGCAGGTGGAAAAACTCTATATTTGGAGAATAAGCAGAGAACAGATCATGCTTTGTGCTCATCTGAGTGTGGATTGTGCGACTGTTGAACAACGCGATCGCCTACTTGGGCAACTACAAACTCATCTAGAGCAAACTTTTGCCATCAATCAGATAACTTTACAACTCACTCACCCCAAGTCTTTAGCAGTAATGCCAATTCATCCTTTGTTCAAGCAAGATTTAATTTCAATGCTATCCGTAGAAAAGAAATAATGACAATAAAGGATTTGGATCACATCACAGATTGATCTAAATTATTGAAAATATAGACACATTATGATAATGTCATTGAGTTGAAAAATAAACGTAAATAGGTTAGATAGTAATGACTCATTGTTGAGTTTTGCTATTGGAGAGACAAATGGGTCGCGCGAAGAAAGTTGTTTTGGCTTATTCTGGTGGTGTAGATACCTCTGTGTGCATTCCTTACCTCAAGCATGAATGGGGTGTGGAAGAGGTGATTACCTTAGCAGCAGATTTAGGACAGGGGGATGAATTAGAACCTGTCAGAGAAAAAGCCCTGAAATCGGGTGCCAGTGAATCGCTGGTGGTGGATGTTAAAGAAGACTTTGTGAAAGACTACGCTTTTCGCGCAATTCAAGCAAACGCTCTTTATGAAAATCGCTATCCATTGAGTACTGCCCTTGCTCGTCCGTTGATTGCTAAAGCTTTGGTAGAAGCGGCAGAAAAATATGGTGCGGATGCGATCGCTCACGGATGCACTGGTAAGGGAAATGACCAAGTACGTTTTGATGTCTCGGCTGCCGCACTTAACCCCAATCTCAAAATACTTGCCCCAGCGCGGGAATGGGGAATGAGTCGCGAGGAAACTATCGCCTACGGGGAACGGTATGGTATTCCCTCGCCAGTGAAGAAAAAGTCTCCCTACAGCATTGATCGTAACTTGCTCGGTCGCAGTATAGAAGCAGGTCCTCTGGAAGACCCCAATGTGGAACCACCAGAAGAAATTTATTTAATGACGAAGGCGATCGCCGACACTCCCGACAAACCAGAGTATGTTGAAATTGGCTTTTCCAGAGGAATTCCTACCACTTTGAATGGCGAACTCATCAACCCAGTTGATTTGATTCAACAACTGAACCAGGTGGTTGGGAATCACGGTGTTGGACGCATCGACATGGTAGAAAACCGCTTGGTAGGTATCAAATCGCGGGAAATTTATGAAACTCCCGCTTTGCTCGTGTTAATTCAGGCACATCGTGATTTAGAAAGCCTGACTCTGACAGCAGATATTAGCCACTATAAGCGTGGAATAGAGGAAACTTACAGCCAATTAATTTACAACGGTCTTTGGTACAGTCCCTTAAAAGGTGCACTGGATGCCTTTATTCAAAAGACACAAGAGCAAGTGTCTGGAACTGTGCGGGTGAAACTATTCAAAGGCAACGCTACCATAGTTGGGCGTAGTTCAGAAAATTCCCTCTACACCCCTGACTTGGCAACCTACGGTGCTGAAGATACATTTGATCATAAGGCAGCAGAAGGTTTTATTTACGTTTGGGGATTACCAACGCGCATTTGGTCACAGCAGCAAAACGCTAGATAAATTAGGCTTTGTAGCGAAAGCTAAGGGTGTAGGGGAATAAGAGAATAACAGAAGAAATGCATTTTCTCTATCCCAAGCGTAAATGCATTTCCCCTACACCCCTACACCCAAGCGTCTTGGTGCAAGTCTGGAGTTGATTTATCTGTGTTACCCTGTGTTCATCTGTGGTTCCAAATATTGGAATATCACTTTTGCAAAAGGTTGACTATTGACTAAGAACTAGTGACCAATGAATAAAAAGTGGTTTCGGATTGGCATCGTGGGTGTATTCTTGCTGTCACTCGCCTTGCGATTTTGGGGATTGGGAAGATTTAACACCTTTGTCTTTGATGAAGTTTATTACGCTAAATTTGGTAATAATTACCTTACCCATACACCATTTTTTGATGGTCATCCACCACTAGGTAAGTATATGATTGCACTGGGGATTTGGATTGGTAGCCATATTCCCTTTTGGCAAGATGAGGTGAATGGGTTTACTGGTTCAGTCATGTCACCCGTGACTTACCGTTGGATGAATGCCTTTTCTGGTTCATTTATCCCTATAATAGTCGCTGCCATTGCCTATCAGATAAGTTATCGTCGTGGTTTTGCTTTACTTGCTGGTTTGTTCACAGCTTGCGACGGTATATTTCTTGTAGAATCTCGCTATGCTCTGATCAACCAGTATATTGTCATCTTTGGATTGCTGGGACAGTGGTTTTTCTTATTGGCATTAGCAAAACAAAGACAACAACGCAGTTTTTGGTTAATACTTTCTGGCATAGCTTTTGGTGCATCAGCTGCTACCAAGTGGAATGGTTTGTGGTTTTTGCTAGGGACTTACCTAATCTGGATATTAGGTTGGGGAATTCGTTTATGGCAATCTTTTAGCTTTGTTGACAACGAAACTTACTCTGAAGTCCAAGAAGCATTTGTTTCTCATCCTCCCGACACAATCAGTGGAAGAAAACGTCAGAAAAGATTTTCTTCTTTATCTTCCTTCGCTTCCTTAAGCGAGTCTAACTCTGGCTTATCTGGGAAAAGAACATATAGAATTTCTCCTGATAATGCTAGCTTAAAATCTTCCAATAATAGTGGAAAGGTCAATCTAACACCATTACAAAAATTAACTCAACTTAATCTAATTCACATTGTTATTTATTTCGGTTTACTCCCTTTAATAATTTACAGTTTGATTTGGATACCTCATTTACTCTTAAATACAAAATTTGGATTTATAGAACTACACAGACAAATTTTACTGTTTCATGAACGTCTTGGTGGTAACACTCCTAAAGTCCATCCTTACTGTGCTGCTTGGTATAAATGGCCCTTGATGACTCGACCAATGGCGTATTTTTACCAAACAGCACAAAACCTTAAGGAACCACCACCTGTTATCGGACCTCCTTTGCCTGCAGGTGCTGGTAAAATTATTTACGATGTCCATGCAATGGGCAATCCGTTTTTATGGTGGTTTGGTGTTGCAGCACTTTTGTTTTTACTTGGAATGCTGGTGTGGCGATTCCTCATTCCTTTGGTCAGGCAAAAACGCTTTTCTCCTCCAAGGACACTGAGTGTTGATACTTGGATTGCCTTATATATAGTGATCAATTATATTGCTAATTTACTGCCTTGGGTGGGAGTAAATCGTTGCGTTTTTATCTACCATTACATGACGGCTGTAGTGTTCGCATTTTTAGCGATCGCTTGGCTTGTTGATCAGTGCTTACGTAGTTATCATATTCCACTCCGCGCTGTTGGTGTTACCATTACCTTTATTATTGTGAGTGCTTTTGTTTTTTGGATGCCTATTTATTTAGGTTTACCTCTTTCAAATTTTGAATATAGACCAATGCGGATGTGGTTTAATTCTTGGATTTAGAATTAGAAATTTAACAACAACTCAGTGAAAGCCACAGATCCCCGACTCCTTTAAAAGTTGTAGGGGATCAAGTTTGCTTACAAATAATTTACAGCGGTTTTCATATCAATAGACCACAAATCGTAGGGGAGCCAGTGCGTTGGACGGGTTTCCCGGCTTGTAGACGCCCGGAGGGCGGCTTCCCGCAGGGTAGCATCTGGCGTTGGGCATTGCTCACAAAAGCCTACGTGATAGACATTTGAGATATTGGTGAGCAATGCCCACCTTACAGAAAACTGCTGTAAGATCACTCCCCAAAAAGTGGACGCTATAGTGCGGAATTCAACCCGCGATCAAGAGTGTTGACCACATCTTTTTGATGCCTACTTGTATCAACATTAAAGTGAAAGGGTATAAGAAGGTAACAAATGGAAAATATATCTTACTCATCTAACTCTTCAGTAACGTCACCTGTTTTTCCTAAGTGCGTACGTGTTTGCCAAAATCGCACTTGTCGCAAGCAAGGTGCAGCCAAGGTGTTAGAGGCTTTTGAAGCGTTACCAACTCCTGAAGTGACTGTCACTGGTAGTACCTGTTTGGGACAATGCGGTAATGGACCAATGGTGTTAGTGCTACCTGAGATGGTTTGGTACAGTGGTGTTCGCCCAAGTGAAGTACCTCTACTGGTAGAACAGCACTTACGCGGTGGTCAAAGAGTGACAAAAATGCTCTATCATCGGTTTCATCCGCAGGGATAATGTTAATTTTTAACAATTTATAGCGATTATAGAGATCTGTACTTTTTTTGACCGAACCAGGACATCTGATTATGAATATTCAGCAACTACGCCAGTCTTTGAAACTTAAGTGGGTAAGTTACTACTACAACAATCGTTCGTGGCTGGGAAAAATGCGAGTTTGGGGAACTTACGATGGCCAACGTCGCCCTTCCTCTGGTTTTATTTTGGCAGCTTTGTCTGCTTTAGAGCCACAGCTTGAAGAAGTTTTGCCTTTGATTTGCGAACTCAACAACGATCCTGATCAGATTGTTGTTGCTTTGGGTCTTAACTTTAATCCTGAGGAGGAATTACACCTAATAGAATCGGCTGATTCTGTAAGTGAAAGCGAGGTTAACTGTGAGTCTGTTCTCCAGAAGTTGCCTGAGTATGAGCTTGTGAGTCCCAGTGTAGTTGCCACAGCAAAAGAAGACGACAGCAAATTTGTACCATCTGTTGCAGTGAGTACCGCAGTTCCTTTTCAAACACTCAACGAGTGTAAATATTTGACTTTTGCTGGAATTGCTAATGATGAGAAAAGTCACAGTTATACCAAGTTGCAATCAAAGGTAGCACCTGTGATTGCAAGCAGAACGAGGTTGCGGGAAGCAATCTTTCTTGACGAGGTACTACAACAGAGTGCTACTTGGCATCAACCAGTACAATCTGTTGAAGTTGCTAGCACTCAAAAGGAAAGCAACTCTGTGGCTTTGATGACAGCTGCTAGCACTGCGGTGGAAACCAAAAGTCAGTTCATACCTTTGGTTGCATTTCCTGAAAACGAAATTGAAAGCAAAAGTCAATCCGTGCCAGATGTTAGCCTTACTGCACGGGAAAAAAGTAAAAACAAACCTAGGTCATCGCTTGCTGTTCCTTCTGATGGAGAAAGTAAAAGTAGACTTGTGTCATCGGCTGCTGTCATTCCTAGGGAAATGGAAAACAAAGCTGTTTCATCTGCTGTTTCATCTATTGCCCTGGCTACCAAGGTGGAAAGCAAAAGTAGGCTTGTGACAACTCCACACAAAAATCCTGGTCATCAAGTTAACCCACCACCTGCTAAAATTACTCGTTTGGCTAATTGGATAGATGACTCTTGCCAAGGAATCGGATGGGATAGAGAGTAGACGCGTTGCGTTCCATGAAATGACTCATCAAAACTCTGGGTAGTCGTGAGAAACGAACGGGATTTCTACGACTTCGCCCTCAACGTCTCCTACATGGACTTTCAAACCTGCACCACCAGCTTTGGTGCGGATGTAGCCAAGCCCAAAGTCACCATCAAGGGTTTTGGTGTAACTCGTCAGTTTGCCAACTTTTTCATCCCCAATGGTGATCACACTTCCTGGTTCAGCACAACCACTTAATTTAATACCATATAAGTGCTGTTTAACACCTTTGTAGGTGTTGAGTCGGGCGATGGTTTCTTGTCCGATATAACATCCCTTATTAAAGGAAATAGTCTGCCATAAACCCGCTTCCAAGGGATTATATTCCTCGGTAAGTTCCTGCTCTGGAGCCGGACGTCCTTGTAATATTCGTAACTTATCCCAAGTAGAATCGCTGATTGGAACTGCGCCAGCTTCCAGAATTTTGCTCCAAACTTCTTGTTTACTAGAAGCTGGCAAAATCAGAGTATAGCCAGGGGAAGCCAAACCACTACCAACGCCTATCAAACCTCCATTAACTGAAGGGATGGAAATGTGATTACCATAAGCTTGACCGATAATTGCTGCAGCCCCCAGCTTTTCTACAACAGCATCACTTTGTGGTCCAATAAGGCTAATGGTGGCAGTTTCGTCAGTGACATCCGTGAGTTGCACCTTGTCAGCAAAGAAGATGTAGCGATCTAGCCATTGCATGAGAAACTCGCGACGGTTTGGCGAAACCAGCAACAACACGGCATCTTCCAGGATGTATACTGTTGCCAAGTCAAGAGTCCGGGCGGTAGAATTCACAAAAACTGTATCACAGCCTTGTCCTGGCTTGAGGGTTTGGATATCGTTTGTGCTTTGGTTGTGCAAGAAGCGGAGGCGATCGCCATCAGAAACTTTGATCCGTCCCCAAAAAGAGCGATCGCACACAGCAACTCCCTCTTGTACTGCTTGGATTGCTGCTGCGTCGTTGGTGTCAATGGCAGATGTAGACATAGTTATATCTTCACAGTTTGCCGCTAGGTTGTGAGCATTGAAAATCTTAGCAAATATGGGTGAGATACTGTAACTTAATTTATAGCGCTTCTGACTTCCTTGCAATACACCACCGAACCCCACCCCCAAACGCTTCGGATAAGATCCCCCCGCCTGCGGCGACCCCCTTAAAAAGGGGGTAAAAGGCTAAAAAAGCTCCTTTTTAGGGGGTAAAAGGCTAAAAAAGCCCCCCTTTTTAAGGGGGGTTGGGGGGATCTACGACAATTTTGTGTACTCAATGAGACTTTCCAAACATCCTCTCAGAGAATACTTTAGCTAAATCTTGCCGTAAACCTTGTCCGATATAAAACTTCATTAAAGCTTCAGGTGACATATCTTTACTATGAGCTACTTTTTTGAGTGATTCCAACGTGTCTGTTGGTATTCTTATCGATACTGTTTCTGCTGCACGCGATCGCAAATGTAGTTCTAGTTCTTCTTCAGAATTTTTCATATAACTTTCTTTCGATACGAGTGATTGGACGAGGATAAATTGGGAGACAGTATAAAATTTCTATTATTCGGCAAATCCAAGCTAAAATATGTGCACTAAAATAAAAAGGCTATGGCGAAATTTTATTAATGATAAATAAGTTATGAAACGAAATTTTACTGCAAGCGTATGGCAGGAAGGTAACTGGTTCGTAGCACAATGTTTAGAAGTTGATATTGCCAGCCAAGGAGAGACTGAAGCTGAGGCATTAGCTAATTTAGGTGAAGCTTTGTCACTGCATTTTGAACCACCAGTAGCCACTAGAACTCCCCAAATTAAGACACTTGAGGTAGAAGTCGGTGCCGCTTAAGCCACTACCTTATCGTGATGTTAAACGTAAATTAGAAGCAGCTGGCTTTGAGGAAGTTACCCAAAAGGGTAGTCACGTAAAATTTGCCAAATCTACAGATGAAGGAACTCGTACTGCGATTGCGCAAAGCGCAGACGCCAAGGGCGTATCGTACCTCGCCATCGGGAAATCACTATTGGTACACTCGGAAGTATTTTACGACAAGCTGGGATAAGTGTTGAAGAGTTTGAGGTTTTGTAATTGTTATAGCGTAGAATGGCGCTGATTTTTGGATTTTTAGTGCAAGTGAAACTAATACCTGTGATTTGTGGCACTTTATATATAAGGTTATATACTATCGTCTATCCGCTTGAGCAAGCGTTTATAAAATTGAGCAACTGCTTGAAAACACCACCCCGTCCCTCGTGCCAAAGCTGATAAAACTTTGGGTAGGGCATATTTTCGGCACAGCCCCATAAAATTTCTGTTGCTTGCTTACGGGTATATTCAGACTGAGAGTTTTGGATTAACTCAACTAAAGCCTTGATTGCAGTTGGGTTATCCTTGTCAATTTTTCTTAAGCTTTCTGCCGCTTGCCTACGGGTAGATTCAGACTGAGAGTTTTGGATTAACTCAACTAAAGCCTTGATTGTAGTTGGGTTATTTTTGCCAATTTGCCCTAAGCTTTCTGCCGCTTGCCTACGGGTAGATTCAGACTGAGAGTTTTGGATTAACTCAACTAAAGCTTTGATTGCAGTTGGGTTATCTTTGCCAATTTGCCCTAAGTTATATGCGGCTTGCCAACGGGTAAATTCAGACTGAGAGTTTTGGATTGACTCAACTAAAGCCTTGATTGCAGTTGCGTTATTTTCGCCAGTTTCTTCTAAGCTAGATACTGCTTGCCTACGGATAGATTCAGATTGAAAGTTTTGAATTAAATCAACTAAAGCGTTGGTTGCAGTTGGGTTATCCTTACCAATTTCCTCTAAGCTATATGCGGCTTGCCTACGGATAGATTCAGACTGAGAGTTTTGGATTAACTCAATTAAAGCCTTGATTGCAGTTGGGTTATTGTTGCCAATTTCTCCTAAGCTATATGTGGCTTGCCTACGGGTAAATTCATCCTGAGAGTTCTCTATTAACTCAACTAAAGCCTTAATTGAAGTTGAGTTATCTTTGCCAATTTTCCCTAAGCTTTCTACCGCTTGCCTACGGGCATATTCATCTTGAGACTTCTCGATTAACTCAACTAAAGCCTTGATTGCAGTTGGGTTATCCTTGTCAATTTTCCCTAAGCTTTCTGCCGCTTGCCTACGGGCATATTCATCCTGAGAGTTTTCGATGAACTTAACTAAAGCCTTGATTGCAGTTGGGTTATCTTTGCCAATTTGCCCTAAGCTTTCTGCGGCTTCCCTACAACTTTCTTCATGTTGAGACTTCTCAATTAACTCAACTAAAGCTTTGATTGCAGTTGGATTACCTTTGTCAATTTCTCCTAAGCTATCTGCCGCTCGCCAACGGATATATTCATCTTGAGACTTCTCGATTAACTCAACTAAAGCCTTGATTGCTTTTGTGCGATCCGTCTGTTGTATTGCTGTTTTGGCTTCTTCTTTTTTTGCAAAATAAAAATCAAAGCTCCACTCAATGATTTGTGCCACTATTGCATCTGCTTGGGGATAATCCTTAAACTCAGCAATCCCCGCTGCTGCTAAAAAGTAGGCTCGATAAGCATAAACTTTGTTGTTTGCACATCCATCCTTAAACTTTCTCAACCGTTGGATAAACTGCTCTTTCTGCTGGCTTTCCACATCCTCTCGCCCCAACCACAGCAAAATTACCTCTTTCCACTGCGGTTCAAAAATGCGGTAAGGCTTGTATCGGAGATTCTTCACACCGCTGTGGCTCCGTCTTTCCTGCGCAGGAGCTACGCTAACAGAATCACATACAGGTTTATTTTTGTGTTCGCGGGGTAGGAAAAAGTCCCAATCCTGAATTGCACACGCTGCGAAATATTCTTGAAACGTAGGATAGAAGAAAGCATAAACGGCTTCGTCAGTTTGAGAATCTCGATCTACTAAATTTAGCCAACCCAAATCACAAGCTAATTTGAACAGCTTTTCGTCCATTTCCTTTGCAAGACTCTCCCGCAAGCGAAATATTGCTGGGCTGTCTATTCCTTCTTGGGCTAATTTCCCCAGATACCAGTGCAATTCCTTTAGATTCTTGACATCATTGTGTTTCCACTCATAAAAATAGCGGCGGAACCTGTCGTATAATCCTGCTTTGGTTTTTGGCAATTCTGCTTGCTTATCGAGATAAAAAATTTGACACAACAGCGCCAACCTCAGCGGATTTTTGACTAACTCGCAGATGCGTTCTCTTCCAGTTTCTTTTAATTTCGTTTGTAGTTGTTCGCCTCGCTGTGGATTTTTGGCATCAGCAAACCACTTGTGAATAAATTCGTCAATTTGCTCTGGCTGAAAATCCTGAGTGCGATACGTGTCAAACCCACTCAGCGGATTGTTAACGCTAGCATCCCAGACATTTAGCCGACAAGTTAGCACCACCCGCGCCTGAGTCAGCCAAGAAGTGAGTTGTTTTTGAATTGTATCTAACGCCCGAACAGGTGAATCAAAACCCATCTCATCCACAGCATCCAACAGCAGCCACACCCCACCCTGCTGGAACCGTTTGATAAACTCTTGCTGAATCTGCGGCTCAATTTGCGACGTGACAACAACTTCAGGATGAGATAATCTCATCGCTTCTGGGAGCCATGTCTTGAGGAGATATTCTTCTAACGTCCTTTTTTCCAGACTAGCCAAAGAAATAAAGATGGGGAAGTTTTCAGTTTGTGACTTGATGAAAGATGCTATCGCCCCTAACAAAGTCGTTTTTCCTGCTCCCGGTTCGCCAATAATCGCAACATGCTTGTTTTTCCCTGTGGGAGTTTGCTCAATCACCTGTTGGAGAAACTCGTCATGTTGATAAATTTGGGCGATGGCTTCTTTCTCTACCTCGTACACCTCATTTAGGTGACAAGTTTCATCCCTACCCCGGCGAGACTGTTGTTTGCGTTCCACTAATCCCAGTGGTACATGAACATTCACCTCACATCCCATCTCAGTGACTTTCCGTCTTAGCCTTTGGGATTCTTGCTGATGTTCCAGCATCGCATCGCAAACTTTGCGCCAGTCAATGGGAGGTATTTTTTCAGACTCTAGCGAATCTTTGCCGATATTTATTGTATCGGCGTTATATATATTACCTTTATTATCTTTTTGCTCGTACCCTTTACCACCAGAAACATTCATATTTCATATTCTATTCAGGTGAGTTTTTATAACTGAGAGCTTGCACGATCACGAGGAAATCACGCTTTGCTTATATGAAATGGTGTTTAAAGTTACTCAAAAATCAGGTCTAGTTTTTCAGTCCATTTTAATGGACTTTGTCTATTAGCCTGGAACTTCAAGTCCTAGGCGGACGAGAACAAAGTCAAATAATATCTAAGAACCTTAACATGTCTTTGACAGGTGCAAGATGTCAGATAAAAAATAGGGAAGCTGATTCTTTGGCTTCCCAGAAACCTAAACTGACTGTTAAGAGGTTGTTTGAAAAGTATAGTTTTTGTCATGCTGAACCCTTCACTTCGTTCGAGGGTAAACTCCGCGGTAGCGGAGTGAAGCATCTGAGCCTCAACGAAAAATTGGGATTCTTCGCTCCATTTCATTTCGCTCAGAATGACAAATTATACTTATCTTGGACTTTCCAAACATCCTCATTAAGAATGCTCGTGAACGTTTATTGTATCAGCGTTATAAAATTTTCCTTTGTTGTGATTTTGCTGATAAGCTTTGCCACCATAAACGTTCATAATGTTGGAACCTTTACCCTCAGCTTCAAGTTCTTGGTTTATTTCATCGGCGAGATGTGAAACTTCTTCTTGAAATTGCGAATCTTCTTCCATCGCTAAATTAAGGTAAGTCTCAAGTCGCTTCAAATCTGGTTGCAAACCCTGCGCTTCTTTATCTATCTCGGCTTTCGCCTTGTGATAAATTCCTAATTTGGAAACGATTTTCTGGCGTAGTTCATTAATTTTAGGAATGACTACCGCTTCAGTTGCTTTCCCAATCAGGGTTTCTGAAACTTTTGTAAAAATGAAACCGATAATTGCAGCCGCTGACAAGGTGACTGGTTCCATAAGTGTAACTCTAAAAAATTTATACACATATGACTTCAATGATAACCAGTACAATTCCGCAAAAGGTTTGCTTAATTTTCTTTCCCCTCTTCTCTTAGCCTGTTAGTCACAGGGCATTATTAGGGTGGGCATTGCAATGCCCACCCTACACCTTTTTTTATAGATTCAGATCTTGGAACCTGAGGACATTTTTTACCGTCTTTTGTCTCAGATGGCAAAGAAAGTCCTCAGAACTGTTTTAGCAAAGTTACTCTGGTAAATTTGCAAACACCTGTTCAACTAATTCCTGCGCTTTAGTATCCAAGTTTTGCCAGTCTACATCACCGTTTTCGTCAATTAAATCAGTATCAATGTCAACTGTCTCATCCCCGGAAATGTAGTTGCGAAAACAGACTCGGTAACACAATTCCCATAAATCGATACTGATTTGTTGCTCTTGACGGTGTAGATACAAATGATATCCTGGATGGGGAATTGGCAAACGGGAGAGTGTTTCTCTGATTTCCAAAGCCTGCTCCGGTGTCGCGGCTTCTAGCTCTTGCAGGAGGTTGGTTACTATTGCTTTCGTCTCATCAGTAGTGCCAGTAGGCCAAATCAGGACATCTTGATAAGTTCCCGTCCAAGAAGATACATCAAGCAGCTTGCGAATATTATCGACAACGCGAATGAAAGCAGGTTGCATGAGCAGTTCCGCCTGATCCCATGCTACTGAGTTGTTAATTTTAGGTGGCATTGGAATTGACAAGAGGTATTGAAAGAAAAATTAACAATGTGTATTTATTAAAAAACTGTGTTTTACATTTAAATCTTTTCTCAAGATAGCGGATTTCATTGAGAAATTATTGGAGATATTTATTACCATCTCTAAAATTGGGTGTTATCGCTGGGGAGTGAATATGATAGGCAAGCTACTAGATCATCGTTACCGACTGAATAAAGTCCTGGCTACAGGAGGATTTGGTGAAACTTACATCGCCCAAGATACAAAACGACCAGGCAATCCGATTTGCGTTGTCAAACACCTTAAGCCTGCCAATTCTGAAGCGAAAATGTTTGATACCGCCAAGCGTCTGTTCCAAGGTGAAGCTGAAACCTTAGAATATTTGGGCAATCATGACCAAATCCCTCGGCTTTTGGCTTATTTCGACGAAAATCACGAATTTTATTTAGTACAAGAATTTATTGAAGGGCATCCTCTGGGTGACGAATTAATTCCCAATCAACGGTGGAGTGAAAGCCAAGTTATTGAATTGCTGGTGGAAGTTCTGGGCATCCTGAAATTTGTCCACGGACAAGGCGTGATTCATCGCGATATCAAGCCAGATAATATCATCCGTCGCGCTTCCAATAGAAAACTCGTTCTCGTGGATTTTGGAGCTGTCAAACAATTGCGAGGATCTGGTGGATATGGTGGGCGATCGCAAATGTTTACGGTTCATCACTCTGCCACTGTAGCCATTGGGACTCCTGGCTATATGCCCACGGAACAAGGTCAAGGCAAACCCCGTCCCAACAGTGATATGTACGCTCTAGGCATTATTGCTATTCAGGCGTTAACAGGAATAGCGCCAGTAGATTTCCAGGAAGATCCTAACACTGGGGAAATCCTCTGGCAGCATTTAGTATCCATAAGTGATGCTTTGGAAGCCGTGTTAAGCAAAATGGTACATTATCATTTTAAAGACCGTTTCCAAAGTGCATCAGAAGCACTACAAGCATTACAGCCACTTTCCTCAACCAGCTACACGCCCAAGGAATATACAAATACAACTTCTAGCCATCAACCAATTAAGTCCTCATCTGCCTTATCTCCACTGTCTCGACAAAAAACGATCGCCGTTGCGCCAGCAAATCCTGTCGTTGCTCAATTAGCACCAGCAACTCCCAAATCTCTCCCCAAAAGTTCTAGTGGACCAGATCTATTACAGTTTGTGATTATAGGAATTTTGGTTGCTGGCGCGGCTGCTGTCAGCCCAAGTGTATTTAAAAATGTTCAAAGTTTTGCTTCTACTTTTGCTATTAATAATGACACGACCTCAGCACAAAACTGTTTAGCTGTTGTTCAAGAAAATTCTAATATCCGTTCTGAGCCAAGTCCTATTAATGATGATTCTATTGTCAAAACTGTTCATAAAGATACCAATTTTGAAGTAACAGGCAAGCGAACAAAACGCGATTGGGTACAGATAAAACTTGACCCTACAAAAACAGCTTGGGCAAACTCAGAAGTTATCAAAAATAACGAACAATGGGTTTCTTGCCTGCGAGACAAGGGGACTGCAATCAAAATAGTTGATGATGATGACCTGATTGCAGCTCGCCCTAAACCCAAGCCAAAAGCAGAATCAACAGTTGATGCAGCAACGTTATCATCACCCGAGTCAGAACAATCACAAACATCAAAAAGTTTATCAGCAGATAAATTAACAGATAAATCAACGCCCGCCACTGTACAAGGCGGTTCCACCAAGGTAGTGGAAGAAGCAAAACAGAAGTACGAATCAGGAGATTTACAAGGTGCGATCGCCTTGTTAAAGACAATGACTGCAAATCCTACTGCTGTTAAACAGACAACAGAAATGATATCCCAATGGCAGCAAGATTGGTCTAAAGCGGAAGGTTTATTCAAAGACCTTGACACAGCCCTTGGTAATGGGCAATGGGATAAGGTCTTAGCTTATAAAGACCATCCAGAAAAACTACCCAATATTCAGTACTGGCGAAACAAAGTAGAGCCATTATTTCAAGAAGCTGCTGCCAATTTAGCAAAACAACAGCTTCTTCCTCAACTAGGCAATCCTACCAACCTATACAAAGCCAAACTGGAACCTCAAAATTCCAGTGAGAATTATGGACTTAACATGATGGATGATTTCGATAACATCGAAACTCCAGAACTACAGGAAACTCCCCAAAATCATCAGTAATCAAATTTATCAATAAACTTTGATTTGTTACTGATAGTTCTTGGTTAGCAGTTAGTTATTAGTTATTAGCAAAAAACTAATAACTAACTACTAACATTTAACAATTAGCAATTAACACTCAATCTATTTGTAGATGTATTGCAGGTTGTCAACCTATTTTTTCGTTGGTGTGGGAGCTATTGGTGCGGGAGGAATTGGCCGCTCTAGACCTGCGTTGAAGAAGTAAACTCGGTCACAGTATTGAGTTGGACTACTACAAACAGCCTCTATGGCAACGTTGCTGGCATTATTAACATCAAGCGTTAATGAAGCTTGCTGTGTAGGACCAACAGCACGTGTTTGTGCTGGGTTGCCATCTAAGTAAACCCGAACGTCAACACTTGGACTTTTTGTATCATTGTCACGCATTCCAAAACCCAAATTCAAAGTTTGAAACCCAGGTTTAGTGCTTTTTTCTGGCTTAATGTTACAAGTTATTGAGGCAGAGCGGTTGCCAGGTCCGAGGTAAAACCTGCTAGTATAAACTGCTCTCCCTATAGAAACATCAAGATCCTGCTTATTAACGCTGCCAAGTCCACTGTTTACGCATTTAGTATTCAGCAGAGAGACAGGACGTGGCACTCGTTGTGCTTGAGCGATTTTTTCTCCAAAGGATAAAAAAGAGGACAATAGTAAGGCACCAGTGAGCACCGAACTGATAAGCTGAGTTGTTTGCATTGGGATTTAAGAATCTAGTTTTCAGGCAGAAGACGAAAACAAAATAAAATCAAAATAAAATAATAATAGCTAATTAAGCGTACAAACACGGGATGAAGTCTGAATCCCTAAAAGAAGGCAACGCCTCCTTCGGTGTTCCCGTGGAAAAAAGCTGTAGTAGTATTTTTTACTTTAAGTATTTATATTGTAAAGATTTTACGTATATTTGAATAACTTTATTAAATTTTTTGCATGGAAAATATCAATCTTAAATCTTTCATGAACAGATATTAAAGAGAATAACAATAACAGACTTTTTAAGTGTTATTACTGGGTTTAAATCGCATATAAGTTTTCTTAAATAAGTATGTACTGGTATTAGCTGCTCATGATCACTTGTATGACTTTTTGTACAAAAGTTAGCAAAATCACGTGTCTCCCTAACGTAAACCCTTTGACAATAAACAGCTAAATTTTACAGATATGTCACACTATCAAGGTAAATTTGATACCAATCACCCGACAGTGACTCATGGTAAGTTTTTGACAATGTTTCAATGCAAACTTTTGCAAAAAAGTCTACAGCAAGATTTACCTGAGTTATACCGCCAGCGTATCCAGATTATGTTGCTGGTAGATGAGGGGAAATCCCAAACGGAAATTTGTCGAACTTTGGGGTGTTCTCCAGCAACAGCAAGGCATTGGACGCATATAGCCCGTACTGGTATGGCGCACCAATGGCAGGATTGTCCAATTGGTCGTCCAATGGCTGTGAATGACGAATATTTGCAGCGTTTGCAGCAACTAGTCAACGATAGTCCTCGTGATTACGGCTATTCTTTTCAACGTTGGACAGCAAACTGGCTGAGAAAACATTTGGCAAAAGAATTTGGAGTTGAGATAAGCGATCGCCATATTCTTCGCCTACTTAAACAGATGGGGTTATCTACTAAACCACAACCGAAAAATGCTGACAAAGACACGGATAAGAGTGACTTTGCTAAGAGTTCAAAAATTTTAATTCGTGACCTCAATTCGGCTAATCCACCGGATAGCACTGAATTATTGCCTCTTAATCTCACAAAATTAGGGACTGATTCAGATATCTATGGCGCACAATCCAACACAAGCGCACTTGCTTGTCTTACAACAGTTGAACAATGCTCTAGGATATCCTCTTTCTCAACAAGAGTTTCAACGTTGTCTTCAGGCGGCTAAAATTCTCAATCCAAAAGTCGGAAAATTCTGGCAAGGAAACCACGTTGAACCTGGCATCTACATTGTTGTTGCTGGGAAGGTAAGGTTGCTAAACGACGCAGAAGAATTGATCGTCTCCTTGGAGGTGGGTGCGTCGTTTGGCGAATTTACTTTATTTCCTGAGTCTGATTGTCAGCCTTACAAAGCTAGGGCTGCGTTGAATTTACAGGTGTGCTTTATCCCAAAAGAGGTGCTGCTACCACTTATGGCTAAACACCCACAAATTCGGGAACACTTGCAGAATGAGGCGCAAACGCGCAACTCCGTACTTTTGGGGAGAAATGATTCTCAAACAACAAATGTAGACAAACCATATCCTAAGATAAATGTTTCCTCAACATCAGCAGTACAACCAAAGCAAGGGAAAAGGATAAGCAAAGCTTATTTCCCCAATCCTACGCAACGAGTTGGGCATTTTTGGCAACGGATGATTCGGCGCTATCCGTTTTTTGCCCAGCAAAGTGCATCTGACTGCGGTGCAGCTTGTTTGGTCATGGTATCTCGTTATTGGGGGAAACGCTTCAGTATCAACCGCGTCCGGGATATTGCTAATGTTGACCGCAGTGGCGCGTCTTTGCGCGGGTTATCGGCGGCTGCGGAAAGTCTTGGATTTGGCACTCGACCAGTAAAAGCGAGTCTTGACCAGTTGGGGAAGCAAAAATTACCTGCCATTGTCCACTGGGAAGGTAAGCATTACATCGTTCTTTATGAAATTGGTCCAAGAAAAGTCATAGTCGCAGATCCCGCTATTGGTCAACGTACTCTCAGCCATGCGGAATTTAAAGCAAAATGGACTGGCTACACACTGCTGCTGCAACCCACAGTCTTATTAAAGGATGCCAAAGAAACGACAACTGCTTTTTGGCAATTCTTTGAGTTGATCAAGCCCCACTCTGTTGTCATGCTAGAAGTGGTTATCGCTTCAGTTTTTATCCAGATATTTGGACTTGTTACTCCGTTATTTACCCAGTTAATTTTAGACCGAGTGGTGGTGCAGCGATCGCAAGTCACGTTAACGGCGGTGGGGTTGGGGTTGCTGATTTTTAGCCTGTTTCGTGTCGCGATTGTGGGTTTGCGGCAATATCTGCTATTTCATACGGCAAACAAGCTGGATGTGGCATTAATTGTGGGGTTTATTCGCCACACTTTGCGACTTCCTCTCTCGTTTTTTGAATCTCGTTATGTTGGGGATATTATCTCTCGTGTACAAGAAAACCGCAAAATTCAACGCTTCCTTTCCGGTGACGCTTTGTCTATCCTACTGGACTTCCTCACAGTTTTTATCTATGTAGGATTGATGTTCTGGTATAGCTGGAAAATGGCATTGCTGGCGTTGGTGATCATACCGCCTTTTTTCTTGCTGGCGTTGATTGCGACACCTTTTTTACAAAAGATTTCCAGAGAAATCTTTCATGCCGTGACCAATGAAAGTAGTTACCTGATTGAAGTGCTGACTGGTGTGCGGACGGTGAAATCCATCGCAGTGGAACAAACAGTGCGTTGGCATTGGGAGGAACTATTACATAAGGAGGTAAAAACTAACTTCTCCGGGCAAGTTATCAGCAATGCTTTGCAACTATTTAGCAATACAATTCAAGCTGTCGCAACTACCGTATTGCTATGGTTTGGAGCATCTTTGGTGATTCAAAACCAATTAACCATTGGGCAATTGGTAGCATTTAATATGTTATTGGGAAATATTATTTCACCCTTCCAACGATTAACAGTGTTATGGAATCAATTGCAGGAAGTGGTAATTGCAACCGAACGCATTAATGATGTGTTGGATGCAGAACCGGAAGAAGATTTGCAGCATGAACTGCGGCAATCACTATCAGAACTTCATGGACAAATTTACTTTGATCATGTAACTTTTCGCTATCACAAAGAAAGTGATACTAATATTTTAGAAAACCTCAACTTTGAAATACAACCAGGGCAAATGGTGGCGCTGGTGGGACGTAGTGGTTCAGGAAAGACGACGATTTCCAAGTTGGTTTTAGGGTTGTATCCTCCAACAGATGGTCGCATCTTGATTGATGGACTAGATATTACGAGTATTTCACTACGTTCCTTACGTTCCTGTGTGGGAGTTGTTGATCAAGACACTTTTTTGTTTGGCAGCACGATTCGAGAAAATATCAGTTTAGGACATTCAGGAGCAACTTTAGAAGAGGTTATAAAAGCAGCAAATTTGGCAGGTGCTGATGAGTTTATTAAAAAATTGCCAATGGGCTATGAAACCCAAATTGGTGAAGGTGGAGGTTTGTTGTCTGGTGGACAGCGCCAGCGGATTGCGATCGCCAGAGCATTATTAGGTAATCCCCGCTTATTAATTTTCGACGAGGCGACTTCCCATCTAGATACAGAATCAGAACGGGTTATTCAGAGGAATTTGAACACAATCCTCAAAGGACGAACCGCTTTAGTCATAGCCCATCGCCTCTCAACTATACGAAATGCAGATTTGATTTTGGTTTTAGATAAGGGTGTGTTGATTGAAAGTGGAACTCACGAAGCATTAATGGCAAAGCGGGGACATTATTTTTATCTCAATCAACAACAGCAGCTAAATATGGCGGCGTGAGGGGACAAGAAGAGTAGGGGAAGTAGGGGAAGTAGGGGAAGCAGGGGGAAAAATTTTTTCATCTTGCTCATCCCCCTCACTTCCATTTCCATCTGCCAAAATCCAACATTTTGTAAGGAGAAATCATGACAAATACGTTAAATGGAAAGGTTCACACTCACAACATCCAGGAGAGTAAAAAGTATCAGGAAATTCTCAATTCTCAAACATCAGTTCAGCCAACTGATAAGGTAACTGATAAACCAAAGGATGATTGGTCTGATGTCACTCAGGATTTACTTGATAGCTTACCTCATGTTTGGACGAGAGGATTACTATATTTACTTTTAAGTTTTTCGGCGATCGTTTTGCCTTGGACGATGTTGTTTAAAGTTGATGAAACAGGCACTGCTAGAGGAAGACTTGAGCCGAAGGGTAAGACAGTTAACTTAGATACTCTTGTTACTGGAACTGTTGCTAAAATTCCGGTGAAAGAAGGTGAATTAGTCAAACCTGGGGAACCTGTGTTGATATTGGATTCTGAACTAGTTAAAACAGAGTTACATCAAGGAAAAGATAAATTAGAAGGTCAGTTAAATCGGCTTTCACAGTTGAATGTTTTGAAAAAGCAGTTAGTAGTCGCTTTGACAACTCAGCAACAACAAAATCAAGCACAAGAGTTAGAAAAACAGGCTCAAGTTGAGCAGGTGCAGCAGAATTTGACTGCTTTGCAAAACTCTTACGAACTACAAAAACAAGAAAAATTGACACAAGTCAACCAGGCAAAACAAACTGTTGAGTCTAGTCAAACAGCTAGTAAATTTGTAGAGAGTAGTTTAAGCAGTGCCCAGCAGGAAATTGAACGCTATAAACAGTTAAGTAAAGAAGGGATTGTTGCAGAAGTTAATGTTGTACAAAAACAAGACATGATAAATGAAAAGCAAAAGTTGCTTGCACAAAGTCAATCAGACATTGAGCAAGCGAAACTACGCTTGGCAGAACAACAAAGTAATTATCAGCAGACTATTCGCAAGGCAAAAGCTGAGATTGAGCAGGCTCACTTACGTCTGAAGGAACAGCAAAGAAGTTATCAGACTTTGACTCATTCTGGTAAGCTAGCTGTCTTAAAAAGTGAAGAACAAGTCAAGAATCTAGAAACAGAAATAACTACTTTGAAGTCAGATATTGCTCAAAGTAAAAGTCAAATTCAAACTTTACAGCTAGAGTTAGGGCAAAGAGTCTTAAAATCACCTGTTGCAGGTAGAGTGTTTCAGTTACCAATACAAAGGGCTGGGGCTGTTGTGCAGTCAGGAACAATGGTTGCAGAAATTGCTCCAGAAGGTGCACCTTTAGTTATTCGGGCACAGATAACAACAGCCGAGAGTGGTTCATTACAGAAAAAAATGCCAGTCAAACTAAAGTTTGATGCTTATCCATTCCAGGATTATGGAGTTGTAGAAGGAGAATTGGTAGAAATTTCTCCTACGACAATAGAGGTGGAAACAGCTAATGGAAAAATAGCAGCATATAACTTAGAAATTGCCCTAAAACAAAATTGTATTCCCAAAGCAAATAAATGTATTCCCTTGCGTCCAGGCGATACAGCGACAGCTGAGGTAATTGTACGAGAACGTCGAATTATTGATTTCTTGCTCGATCCTTTCCAGCAGTTACAGAAAGGCAATTTAAAATTTTAGAGAGTGCTAGATTTAAGTTCGTTTATTTAACTGAAATAAATATTATGTTAAAGACTGTCACTATTACTCGTGAAGATATTCTTCAACAAGTCAAGCTATCTTGTAAAATTCCTGAGATTATCCAAGAAATTATCACCTCTAAAATTATTGCACTAGCTACTGAGGAGATTGGCATTGAGGTAGAAGATCAAGCACTCCAGAAAACGGCAGATACATTGCGATTAATTAATAACCTTATAAGTGCTGAACAGACATGGCTATGGCTACAAAAGCATCACCTTTCTATAGATGATTTTGAAAAAATAGCATATAACAACTTAATTTATGGAGAGTTGGCAAAACATCTCTTTACAGATAACATTGAACCCTATTTCTTTGAAAACCAACTAGACTATCTTGGTGCAGTCATCTACGAAGTTGTCTTAGATGACGAAGATTTGGCAATCGAGCTTTATTACACCATAAAAGAAGGTGAAATGAGTTTTTATGATGTTGCTCACACATATATCCAAGACATAGAGTTACGCCGAAAATGCGGATATCGGGGGATAGTACATCGTAAAGATTTAAAGCCAGAAACATCTACCGCTATCTTTGCTGCTAAGCCGCCTCAGCTTCTCAAGCCAATTGTGACATCTTCAGGGATACATTTAATTCTTGTTGAAGAAATCGTTAAACCAGAATTAGATGAGAAGCTACGTAACCAAATCATTGCAGATTATTTTTCACAGTGGGTTAAACAACAAATATATCAGATGGAAATAATTCCAGATTTTTAATAAACAAAGTAATTTATGATTTTGGCGGCTGACAAATTTTAATTTGATAAAGTTCCTGCATCTTTTTTTATTAAGATGCAGGATATTCTCTGTTATAGGTTTGACTTTATCTTGCCTTCTCTTGTTTTCTATACTCTACTATTTATTCTGGTTTTTCAAGGTTGGAATGATTACTAAAAAGACAAAAAGGATACAGTTAGATTTTCTATATAGGAATCCGCTTAGATTTCTGTTAGCTTACGTGGCTTCCCTTGCGCGTATCCAGAGGACTCAGCCATACTAACTTGTGGGGGCGCTTAACACTTAACACTTAACAGAAAAAATACTGTTGGGGGTATACCTAGTTTCATAAAAATTAAATAGGAGTTTTATAGATTTTTGAACAAAATACTTATCTGACAACGACATAATTAAAACATTTATGTCTGTTTTTTGGAAGCATCCCGATCTTTCAAAAACAGAATGACAGATATAGGGCTGCGAATTTGTGCAATGTGGTTTAGATAAGTAGGTACAAAATATCAGTTCGGCAATAACTGCATCAGTTATGTCAGTTCTATCTATACTTTGCAGTTGATTTACATCTTAATTTTATATACATGTATAACTTGTTATGACTCAAACTCTTCTAATTTGGCGTTTTTTGACTAGTTAGTCCATAGCTAATTAAATTATTGCTAATTTGAATCCGATAAAAGATGTAACTATTCTGTCCAAAAGCCTAGTTAAAAATACTTGAATCATATGAGTTTATTACTTAAGCTGGTAATCAGCAATAAAACATTTCTGTTTTGTTGAAAAAGACAAACAATTCTTACTTAGAGGTAAACTAAAATGGCTCACATTACTTTTGGAAATCTAGAATCTGCTAATGCTGATTTGTTTTTTGAGAATCCTGAAAGTTTCATCACCGAATTAGGTGCTGACGAAACTGGTAAAATTCAAGGTGGATTACTAGATAATCTACTAAATGGTAATACTATAGGACTTTCCATACCAGTTAACGTATTGGGTAACCAGGGCGGTGATAATGATGGCATTGACAACAAAGGACAATACCCTGTCAGATGTTGAAAACCAAAGGAATTACTCAACACGTAACACTTGACAACATACATACAAGCTGAATCTAAGCTAATTGCAAATTTCATTACTGAACTTAGTTGCTTGTAGTCTGTCCAATTCTCTAACAAATTGTGTCAAAAAAACTGTATTCAGTTAAGTACGAATACTTGCTCGGCTCTAAAACATCAATTCAATTATTCAGACTAGTAATCGGAAGATGGAGATTTTAGTACTCCCTTTTCTAATATCTACTGGCTGAAGTCTATAAACTTGGCATTATTAAATTGATGTTTCAGACGACACAAACAATGCTTGTGACGACTATGTAAGCGAACTTTTTGCTAGAGTTGGGAGTCAGATCATCGATATCTTTACTCCCACTTCTTACTTCCGAATGAATTGTCACCATAACTGCCATTAGCCAAACTACCAGATAATAGCCAAAGTCATTTTTAGATTGACTTTGGCTATTATCTGTGATTTTTTCGGTAATTACTATCAAAGAATTTTTGGCATCAAGTTGTAATTTTTATCTTTTCATATATGGCTAACTATGAACATATTGAATAAGTTCCAAGATGGAATAGCCTTGAAGCCTAGTATATATTTATCATTTCCGTCAGAACAGAAAACATTACTAACCAATGGTCAAACATCTTTGGTACTATCTAATATTCCTCAAGAGGTAGTGCAAGCATTAAAGCAAATGGTTGTAGGTACACAACTTAATACATTAGCATCTTTACTACCAGGGGATAAACTTGAAAAAGTTATTTCACTTTTGGATTCTAAGGGTGTAGTAAGACCTTTCTATAAAAACGAATTTAAGGAAACACCTTTTGAAAAGCAAGTAGAGTTCTTTTCAGATTTCGTTGACGATCCCAATGCTGCACAACAAAAGCTTTCAAAACAGTCTGTCTGTATCATCGGTTGTGGTGGAACTGGAAATATCGCCGCTCAACATCTGGTAGCTGCTGGTATTAAAAACTTTATATTGCTCGATGATGATACTGTTAATATAACAAACTTTAACCGTCAGTTTTGTTTTAGTCAGACTGACCTTAGTACACCGAAGGTTGAAGCACTACGCAACTATATTTTAGCGAGAAACTCTGATACAAAAATCCATACTCGTCAAATCAGGATTAATTCTATCGAAGATTTGTACACAGGTTTAAAAAACTTAGAAAAGCCGGATTTTCTTCTGTGTTGTGCTGACACACCACCAATTACTATTAAGTCATGGATAGCACAGTATTGCATACAGGAAAATGTACCATGTATGTTCTCAGGTGTGGGAGTTTATCATGGTATAGTCGGTCCATTATTGACTCACAAGAGCCATATGGAAAAGTTTCTTAAGCACAATCAAGAACTGGAAAAGGGACTGGATGATAATTCTTCAACAGTTGTATCATCGTCAATTTCATATCTCAATACTTTGATTGGAACTCTGATGATTTCAGATGTGATCAAGTTTCTTTCAAGTATTAGTCAGCCGCTCTCTCTGAATGCGACTTTACAATATAATTCTAATAAAGGTAACCTGGTCAAGATTGCTGAATGGTAGAAACAAGCATAGGAATCCGGTTTTATTTCTGAACTAACTCGTAGGGGAAGGCAACAGGGAACAGGGAAGAAGAAATAAAAGTGTACCTAGCTTCGTCAAAAATCAAATAGAAATCTTATAGCACAAGTAAGTGCTACTTACTTCCTGATATCTTATAGTGGCTCGTGGCTCAAGTTGATTACAATCAACTTGAGCCGTTAACTAAGAGTTTCAAGTCATAACACTCTCTCTACTTATCCGCGATCGCTTTCCCAATCACCAATGACTTTCTGCAAGTACCACTCTTCAGACATTCCAGGATAGTCATACTCCGCTTGATCAATCAATCTTTGGGCTATTTCCCAATATCCCCCAACCAATCTTAAAAGGCGTTGTCGTAGCAAGTTAGATTTTGCTTCTTTGGAGTTAGAAGTGGGAGAGTTAATTTTTTTGAGACTATCTAAAACTTGTTGGTAATTTTCCCAGTCTTCTTTTTCACAAAACATACTTGCTGCACGCTGATAATCTTCAACAGCACGTTCCATTTCTTCTAAGCAAGTGTAGGCAATGCCACGATTGTAGTAAGCTGTTGCATCATCGGGATTTATTTGCAATGCTTGGCTATAGTCGTTAATTGCACCAAGATAATTGCCCATGACTCGATAGGCATTGCCTCTAGCAACATACAGCATTGCATCTTGGGGTTGCATTTGGAGTGCTTGATTGAAATCAGTGATCGCCCCTTGATGATCTCCTAAACAAGAACGCGCTTTTCCTCGATTGCGGTAGACGATTGCATCCTCAAAATTCAGTCGCAGCGCTTGGTTGAAATCAGAGATAGCTTCCCGATAGTTACCCAACTTGCAACGCACCACCCCTCGACAGCAATAAGCTTGTGCATCCTGTGAATCAACCCGTAAAGCCCAGCTTAAATCCTCCATTGCTTGACGGGTATCGCCTTTTTCTGCTTTTTCTAGTAACTGGGTGAAATATTCTTTTTCAGATTTGAGTGGCGCAATTATCGGACTTGGTTGTACAAAAGCAGGTTTTTGCTTTGGTTGGAGTTGTTTAATTTTTTCTAGACACTGGCGACAATTCTCTGTGTCGTTTTGTTGCAAATATAATTCTGCCGCTTTTTTAAAGCTGGCGATCGCATCTTGAATATACCCTTGTTTACGGTGCACGATTCCCCGTAAATTATAAGCAGCCGCATAATTTACATTTAGACGAATAGCTTGCTCTACATCCGCAAGCGCCCCTGGCAGATTTTTCAACGCCACTCGTGCTAAGGCGCGACAGTAATGAGCTTCTACACTTTGAGGGTTAAGTTTCAGCGCTTCTGTGAAGTCAGAAACAGCATTCAACATTTCTCCTAAATCATAGTATGCTAAACCCCGTTGATAGTAAGCTTCGGCAAAGTAAGGTGATAGCTGCAAAGCACGGGTAAATTCCTCAATGGCTTCAGCATAGTCTTTTTGCTTGGCTCTTTCCAATCCTTTATTGTAAAATTCGTCATTCATGGCGTTTATTTGAACAATGAAGTCAGGATACAGGTTGAAAAGTGAATAACTAGGGGTGTAAGGGGAGCCAGTGCCGTGGGCGGGTTCCCCTACACCCTTACACCCCTATACCCCTATACCCCTAGCTTTGGTGAAATACTTTAATCTTTACACTTCATACTTAAATCTTCCGTTGACTCATTTCAAATTGTTAATACAAATCACCAAATGACTAACGACTACCTTTACCGCTACCCACCTTTGTATCCTGGTGTCTTGCTCAGACGCTACAAGCGATTTTTTGCCGATGTTGAACTTGCTTCTGGAGAAATTGTAACAGCACACTGCCCCAATACAGGACCAATGACAGGAGTTTCTACTCCTGGTAGTGTGGTGCAGCTATCTTACAGTGATAATCCTAACCGCAAGCTTGCTTATACCTGGGAAATGATCCAGGTACACGACAATGAACCAACATGGGTAGGTATAAATACAAATCTCCCCAACAAAATCATCAAATTAGCTTTAGAAACATACCTTTTTCCAGAATTGGGAAACTATAGCCAAATTCGCCCTGAAGTTTCCTATGGAGAAAATAAATCAAGTCGCGTAGATTTCTTGTTATTTCCACATACAAACATCAACCTTCCATCTAGCGATTTGTTTTTAGAAAGTGATAATTTACTTTTAACAAAAAATACTTGTCCTATATATCTTGAAGTCAAAAATACAACTTGGGCGCAGGGGAAATTAGCACTTTTTCCAGACACAGAAACAACACGAGGACAAAAGCATTTACGAGAACTAACAGCACTCTTACCTCAAAATCGTGCTGTCATGCTTTACTTTATAAATCGAAGCGATTGCACTGAATTTGCCCCTGGCGATAGTACTGATCCTGTATATGGTAAATTATTCAGGCTTGGTATCGACCTTGGTTTAGAAATTTTGCCTTGCCGTTTTGAAGTTAACCCAGAAGGTGTGCGTTATTTAGGTTTAGCAGAATCTAAGTTTTGAGTGGCTGTCTGTATTTTTACTGAAGAACCTGCTGTAAAGCGTGCAATAATTCCTTAACTGTGTAAGGCTTTGGTAGAAATGATTTGACATTATTGCCCACTGTTGCCAGTTTAGTGGTGAACATGAGTCCACTAGTAGCAAGAATTTTAACTTGTGGATTGATTTTTTGCAAAGTACGTATGACGGTTAAACCATCTAGCGCAGGTAGCATCATATCAATCAACACAGCACTTATTTCGTTCTTATGTTGAGCATATGCGGCGATCGCCTCAATACCATCGCTCGCAGTCAGAATTTGATAGTTGTATGCTTCTAATGAAGCTTTGGTAATTTCTTGAATTGAGGGTTCATCATCTACAATCAGAATAACTTCTCCATGTCCTGCAAGCACTTCTACCTCTTCAAGCGGTAGTGTTTCCGTTCCCTGCACTGCTGGTAAGTAAACCTTAAAGTGTGTACCAGATCCCACTTCACTGCACACGTTGACAAAACCACCGTGACTTTTGACAATACCTATAACAGTGGAAAGACCTAGTCCTGTTCCTTTACCTTGTTCTTTGGTTGTGAAAAATGGCTCGAAAATTCTATCGATGATTTCACAAGCAATACCAACTCCAGTATCCGAAACAGTTATGACTGTGTAACATCCAGTTTTTGCCTCCAAAAGCATTTGAGCATAGTTTTCATCAATAAACAAATTTTCGGCACAGATAGTTAAAGTACCCCCATTAGGCATAGCATCGCGGGCGTTGACGCAAAGGTTCATTAGCACCTGATGAAGTTGTGTTCCATCTCCAGAAACCATCCACAAATCTTTTGCTATTTCTATGTAGACTTCGATGGATTTTGGAAATGTTTCTCTAAGAATTTTTGCCACTTCCCTGATCAGGTGTTTGGGTTGTAAAGTCATGCGCTTTCCTTCCACACCTCGCGCGAATGACAAAACCTGCTTGACGAGTTCAGCTCCTCGTTTAGCACTATTTTCTAGGATTTCCAGCAAGTGCTTATCTTGCTCGTAGACATGAGGGAATTTTAGCGGTAATAATTGAGCCACTGCTAAAATTGGCGTGAGAATATTGTTCAAGTCATGGGCAATACCACTAGCCAAGGTACCAATACTTTCTAAGCGTTGCGCCCGGAACAATTGCGCTTCCAAAAGTTTTTTCTCGGTAATATCTGTGTCAACAGTCAGAATAGACTTGGGGTTTCCGTTTTCATTACATACTAACGTCCGGCGGCTGGCTACAAGAACTTCCTTGCCATTTTTAGTCACTTTAGTAATCTCGCCTTGCCACTTTCCTTTACTCATAACAATCGAAAGAGCAGCGTCTATTTCTGATGACTGTTCTTTGTACAAAAGCTGATTAGCATTTTTACCAATTACCTCTTGAGCCTGCCATCCGTAAAGATTTTCTGCACCTTGACTCCAGAATATAATACAGTTATTTAAATCTCGGACAAAAATTGCATCAGTCGTGACATTAAGCAAAGCCGCTTGTTGGCGAATTTGCTCTTCAGCAAGTTTACGTTCACTAATGTCAATGCTTGCGCCGGTAATACCTATGATTTCTTGTGATTCATTGTGTAATGGCTCTACAGTTAAATCGTAATATTTCACCCCTTGGGCAGTTGTGATATAAACTTCCTCTCTGGTTCCTACACCTGTGATTAGTACATTACGTTTAATAGTCGTTAAACGTTCAGCATCTTCTGCACAAATCAACTCGGAATCTTGTTTGCCTATCATTTCCTCAGGTGTAGAGGCAAGATTGGCATTGTAAACCCACGTGTAGCGTAACTCTCTATCCTGGTTAAAAACAATAATTGGCGAATTTTTTAGGGCGACTCGAAATCGCTCCTCACTCTGTCGCAATGCTTCCTCTGTTCGCTGACGCTCAATAGCATAGCGCATTGAGCGCACCAGTAAGTCACCATTAACTTGTCCCTTGACCAAATAATCTTGCGCTCCCTGCTGCATAGCTTTAATTGCCAAGGTTTCATCATTAAAACCTGTCAATACAATAATGGGAATGACTGGTGCCTGATGATGGATTTTAATAAATGTTTCTAATCCTTGACTATCCGGAAGTAAAAGGTCTAGCAAAATAACATCAAAGCTTTCTTGCTCCAAAAAGCGCAGCGCTTCGTCCAATTGTTCTGCCTGCTTCAGGTAGAATTTCACAGAAGTGACATCTTGTAAAAACTCTTCTAAAAGAACGACATCACCAGGATTGTCTTCTACTAATAAAATTTTCATTATTTTTTAGTTATTTGTTATTTGTTATTAGTCGTTAGTCATCTCCCGTGTACCCTTGTCTAGGGACACTTTGCAAAGGCGAAAATTCTGAATTTTGAATTTTGAACGTTAGCGCAGCGTGCCGCAGGCAGGGAATTTTGAATTGATTCGTCTCGTCACTCCGGTGGTAGCTTGACAACAGTGAACCAAAAATTTTCTATTGAATGTACTATTTTGACAAAGTGATCAAAATCAACAGGTTTAGTAATATAGCAGTTAGCACAGAGGTTGTAAGCCTTTAAGACATCTTCCTCAGCTCTAGATGTTGTCAAAACAACTACGGGAATACGTTTAAGGGTATGATCTGCTTTAATTTCTGCTAGCACCTCCCTTCCATCTTTTCTAGGCAGGTTTAAATCAAGCAGGATTATGCCAGGAGTGGGTACCTGAGTATAGTTTTCCTGTTTGCGTAAGAATGCTATGGCTTCTACGCCATCCACCACGACATTCAAGTTCACGGAAATTTTGCTGTCTTCGAGAGCTATCTGGGTTAATCGCACATCGCCAGGGTTGTCTTCCACTAGCAAAATTTCAATGGGCATGATTCATTCAAAGCTCACAATTTGTTTCCTGCTCTATCAGGAATTGTAAACAAGAAAGTTGTACCATGTTGCGGTTGTGACTTCACCCAGATATTTCCACCGTGGCGTTCTACAATTTTTTTACATATTGCAAGTCCAATGCCAGTACCAGGATACTTATTTCTAGTGTGTAAACGCTGAAAAATCACAAAAATGCGCTCTAAATATTGAGCTTCCATGCCAATTCCATTATCACGCACTGCAAACTGCCACTTTTGTTCTATGCGTTCAACCCCAATATGAATTTGAGGTGGCTGTTGGCTGCGGAACTTAATTGCATTGCCAATGAGGTTTTGAAACAACTGCGACAGTTGTGTAGCATCCACCATGACTTCGGGTAAAGTATCGTAGGTGACGACTGCGTTACTTTCTTCAACAGCAACTTTAAGATTTGCGAGAACGCAATTCACAACAAAACGACAATCAACTGGCTCAAAGGGCTGACTACGTGTGCTCACACGGGAATAACTCAACAAGTCATTGATCAGTGTCTGCATCCGAAGTGCTCCGTCTACAGCGTAACCAATGAACTCATTCGCCCTAGCATCGAGATTATCTTTGTATCGTCGCTCTAAAAGCTGCAAGTAACTCCCCACCATTCGCAACGGCTCTTGCAAATCATGAGAAGCAACGTAGGCAAATTGTTCTAATTCGGCATTGGAACGAGCCAGTTCTTGGCGTTGGTGGGTTTCTTGTTCCAAATGTTGTGCTTGAGATAGGGCAATGCCTATTTGGTCTGCGAGCTGTTGCAACAATTCAATTTCTACATTATTCCATTGTCGAGGACACTCACACTGATGAGCAATGAGTAAACCCCAGAGGTTTTCTCTTTGAAGAATTGGGACAACGAGGTTCGCTTTGACAGCAAATTGGGAGAGAAATTCTTTATGGCAAGGTTGGAGGTTTGCTGTTTCAATGTTGGCGATCGCACTGATTCTGCCCTGACGATATGGTTCTTGATAGTCTTGCGCAAAGCACGGATCAAGAAGATTTTGTCCTAGTACAACAGGAAAACCAGGTAAGACAGCCTCTTGCATCACCGTTCCTGAACCATCTCCCCATAAGCGAAAGATAATGACTCTGTCTGCTTGTAGCAGTTTTTGAACTTCAATAACCGTGGTTTGTAGAATTGCCTCAATTTGTAAAGATTGACGAATTTTGAGGGTGATTTCGGCAAATAGTTGAGAACGCTTGGTTTGACGTTTGAATTCCTCTTCAGCTTGTTTACGAGCAGTTATGTCAAGTGTGACACCAATCATGCGAGTGGGATTACCATCAGCATCATAAATTCCAGTACCTCGTGCCAATACCCAGTGGATGCTATTATCAGACCAGATATTGCGGTACTCTGCCTCATAATCTTGGCGTTCCTCTAAAGCTTGTCTGACAGCTTCCTGCCTATAGGCGCGGTCTTCAGGATGAACGCGTTGCTGTAGCGTATCATAACAAAGCTCAATTTCAAGCGGCAAACCAAAATTTGCCTTGCATTGGTTGGAGCAAGATAAGTCGCCCGTTTTCAAATCTTGCTCCCAAGAACCGAGTTTAGCAATCTGCAATGCTAGCTTCAGATGTTGTTCGCGATCGCGTAAGGAAGCCTCAGTTCGCTTACCTTCAGTGATGTCCCGTGTCACTGCTAACAAGGCAATGATGTCTTTCTCAGAATTACGCAGCGGAACGGCGTGGGTTTCCAACCACCGATGAGTACCTTTGAGACCAATAATTTCAAACTCCAGTATTCCTGATTCGCCTTGAAAAACCAGATCTGTCAATGTTCTGAAGGCTTGACGATACTCAGGGGCAATGAGGGGATAAATGCAGCTTCCCTGCACTTGATTGAGGGAATCAGCTTCAATCATCGCCAATCCAGCCGGATTCATTTCCAGTAGTGTCCCATCTTTGGCTAACAATTTGACACACTCTGGTTCTGACTCAATGATTGTACGGAGAAGATTTTCGCTGTGTGCCAGTTTTTCCTTCGTGCGTTTAAGTTCCTCAGCAAAATGGGATACCTCAGCCAAATGACGCCTTAACTCCAATTCGCTAATCACCTGGCGACCAAGTACCACAAGTGCTTCTACTTGTTTTTGGCTTAGTTTCCGTGGTACTTGGTCAATCACGCAAAGAGTCCCCACCATATCTCCCTTTGGAGTCATTAAGGGGACACCTGCATAAAACCGTACGTAAGGATAGGATATGACTACTGAATTCTTTACTAACTTTTCATCAGCCCAAGTATCAGAAACGACCACCACATCTCGTCGCTCTTGGCAAAGGTAAGATAATCCGACGCTACGAGGCATTTCTGGCACATCCAAACCTATTTTTGCTTTAAACCACTGGCGGTTTTCATCAATAAAATTGACAAGGACTATAGGAGCATCACAAATGAAGGCAGCTAACTGAGCAATATTGTCGTAAGCTTCTTCTGGTTCAGTGTCAAGAATTTGATATTGGCGCAGGGCTTCAAGTCTTGCTGTTTCGTTATCAATCATTACAAGCATAAATTTTTATTAAATTTTTTTGAAATTTAATGCTTTGAGCCTTTTATAGCAGGGAGCAGAGAACAGGGAACAAACTTGAAAGTCTCTTGGTGACCGTGTTTTCTCATTAGTTCGTGTCCTAATCTACCTGGTGACTGCTATATCACTTAAAAAAAGTAGCTTATTTCGATGAATGTGTGTTCAACATTATTGTATTTTATGCTACTTTTGATAGATGTGATATAGAAAGCGCATAGATACAATGACAAAACTGCATGAATCCCTGGTAAAGAGATACTAGGTTAAACTGTAGCCAGAGCGATCGCTCGCAGTTTCTCAATCAATCCAAGCAAATCATCTGCATTCAAACGATAACTCAAAGGATGAGCAATCAATCTTGCGGTACTTTCATACAAAGTTTCAATTTCAACCAAACCATTTTCGCGTAAGGTTCGTCCTGTCGAAACCAAATCCACAATTGCTTCTGACATCCCTGTAATCGGACCTAGTTCCACAGAACCATACAGCGGTACAATTTCCACAGGTAAATCCAAACCGTGGAAATACTCTCGCGCACTATTGACATACTTTGAAGCAACTCGACCATGAGGTGGTAATTCCAACACGGAACGGTAAGCACTTAATTGTTTCACCGCCACCGACATTCGACAATGACCAAACTGCAAGTCAACTAAGTGGGCTACTTGTGGCTTTTTCTCGCGCAACACGTCATATCCAACTATACCAAGTTGCGCCTGACCATATTCTACATATACTGGCACATCCTGCGCTCGCACCAGCAACCCTTTGGCTTTGCCACTAGAATCAGGAATCTGAAGTTGGCGGTTACTTGAATCCAAAAAAGCACTAAAATCCAATCCCACATCTTGCAGAATCCGGATGCTATTTTTAAGAAGTTCCCCTTTCGGCAATGCAATAGTCAGCATAAGTAGCACTCAGCGTTCAGCAATCAGCAAAATAATAATATCTGATAGCTAAGTACAATAGCTTGCCATGCGAATTTTGCTTGTTGATGATGAAGTTGAATTAACTGATCCTTTGAGTCGTATGTTAACTCGTGAGGGGTATAGCGTTGATGCGGCTTATGATGGGGCAAGTGGTAGCCAACTTGCACAAAGCGGTAGTTATAACTTACTGATTCTAGATTGGATGCTACCAGGAAAAACAGGGTTGGAGATTTGTCAAGAATTACGACGCCAAGGCGAAACTACGCCCGTGTTGTTTCTCACGGCTAAAGATACTCTCGATGATCGAGTTGAAGGTTTGGATGCAGGTGCTGACGACTATTTGGTTAAACCTTTTGAGTTGCGGGAGTTGCTAGCACGAGTTCGGGCTTTATTGCGTCGTTCCGGTTCACAAAGCCACGGTACAACAACCCAAAAGCTTGTAGTAGCTGACTTAGAACTCGATACCGAAAACCAAGTCGCCTATCGTCAAGGCAGAATCATCGACTTATCCGAAAAAGAAAGTCAGCTGCTGCAATATTTTATGGAAAATACGGGACAACTGCTCACTCACGCCCAGATTCTCCAATATCTCTGGAAAGATGAGCAACTACCTAGTAGCAATGTTATTGCTGCATTAATTCGCTTACTACGGCGCAAGATTGAACAACCTGGAGAAACACAATTAATTCATACAGTCTATGCTAAAGGATATCGCTTTGGTACTTCTGCACCGGGAACTGGAGAATAAAAGTAGAGTGCGTTATGCTTTTTGAATTTTTTCATCACCCTGCGTTTACATCTGTTTCATCTGCGGAGTAAAAAGACATCATTGCAGATTTTTAACTTTTGTCAGTCAATCAGAATTTTTCTTTGTCAGGACTTAGGCAACTGGCACATTTTTCTTCAAACTGTCACACGGATAGAATTTGGCTATAACCTTTATAAATCGATGCTTACGAGCATTTACTCAATTTGAAATATATATGCCAGTTGACCTTATACTGTCACGCTTGCGTAAGTCCTAGTAATTTAGCCGAATACTGAACATCATCTCTATATACGCTCACACCCTATTAGTGTTGTGGCTTTTCCACATGCCGTGAAAAGTCACATGAAATAGTAGAGTGCGTTAACTAGGGTTGCAAAATGCGAGTGTCTTAATTCAAGGTCTTAATAATTAACTTTTTCCAACACTCCAGAAATATTCGTACCAGAATCTGTTTCTAGAATCAAAACTTTTTTCCCATTATTAACAATTACACCAAAGTATTTAAATTTTTGATTTTGAAAGGATAGAGTAACAGTGCAGTCACTATTTACCTGGTAAGTACTAGTATCAGATAAATCTTGTGCAACCTCTCCACCAGTACTGGTAGCACCCTTAATCCCTTGTATGTTGCCATTTCCATCAAATCTGTCTAGAAAGAGTAAATTAAAAGGAGTGGCTCCAGGATTTTGAAAACCAGAAACTTGAGATGCGTAGTCACCCTGTAACGTTTTGTTTGTGCAAGACAATTTTCGCGGTGCGTCTTCTGCTTTGACAAATGTTCCTGTACTGACAAAACCTAAAGCAAAGATAGTTGAAAAAACAGTTGTGAGTACTCTATTTTTCAAGAACATATTTTTTGTCTCCTACTGTAAATTTTGGATAGTTTTCCTAAAGGCTTAATTTTGTAATTATTTGTTGATAACAAATAATTACAAAATTGTTTTAAATTCTAAAATACTTAATTTTGATTATTTTTTAGTAAAATAATATCAAATTATTAATTTTGTCAGAGTTTAAGTCTTCGTATTTAATTACAATGAGCGTCAGAAAACTTTCTTCTAAATGATATACATATAGTAAAAATCTATTTTGTAAATTTTTGATGAAGAATGGAACAAAAGAATGAGAATGGGGTGTTGCCAAATGACAGTCCATCCCGTTTCACTCTGATCAATTAGTTGTTGGACAAGCTCACACAGATATGCCATGCCATTGCTTGTGACAGTTGCAGCGATACGCGTAGCGTCAAGCCTCCGGCTTATCGCCCTGTACCAGTTGCGTCAGTCTTGCCAATACACATGTACTAAAATTTAACGCTTGCCTGTGCCAGTTGCGTAAGTCCTGTTTGTGATCGCTTCTTAGTCATATTTTTGCTAACGCTAGTCTTACTCTAGTCATATTTTCTTGCTATTAATTAAATGCCACTCTCATAGATATACCCGTAATACCAATTCAAAATTCAAAATTCAAAATTCAAAATTAAGAAAGCCAGACATCACAAGGGTTTGGGAGTGTGTATCTGTCGCATTCTTTTTTAAATTTTGTATAAATTCTATCTAGACTCTTTGGAGACTCCTAAGATGCACATTTTATAATCCTGATACAGCAAGGGTTTTAGAGATACTGAAAAATATGCTTCTTCCATATATTGCTACTGGCGTAAGCCGCTAGTTGGGCGCTGAGAGCTTGCACCTCTGCGTATAAGCCTAGGGTTAGTCAAAACCCGCGCGAGAAAGTTACATCACTTTTTTTGGCTTTTTCACTAAAATAAAGGCTTTAGATATTGTACTGGCTTTTATAAAGTATTAATTATCAGTAGTGCAAGATGTCAAAATATGAAGAAATAAAGACCTTTGTATGGCTGTTGTCTTAGTAATCGAAGATGAAGTGAATGTTGCTGCGATGATTCGCCTCTGTGTAGAGAGCGAAGGACACATTTGTGATATTGCATACAATGGAAATGAAGGGTTAGACAAATTTAGTAAACTCCAACCAGATGTCGTCATTCTCGACTTGATGCTGCCAGGGAGAAATGGCTTAGATATTTGCGCCCATATTCGTCAGTTCATTAAATCAAAGCAGAAAGATCCCTACATCATGATGTTGACGAGCAAAATCGAGGAAATTGATCGCATCATTGGATTTTCTACTGGGGCTGATGACTATATGCCGAAGCCCTTTAGTCCGGTAGAACTTGCCGTGCGGCTTAGAGCATTGCTCAGACGAGAGCAGCGACAGCAAGTCAATTCAGAAAACATGATCGAAACACGCCATTTACTAATAGATCAAGAACGTAGGACTGTCCATCTCAAAGACACCAATGGCACAACAGAGACGATTAAATTCACGACATTAGAGTTTAATTTGCTGGTGGTATTAGCTAGCCGACCAGGACGAGTTTGGAGCCGTTCACAGTTGCTCGATACTGTTTGGGGAATGGATTATGTTGGTGACATTCGCATCGTGGATTCTTACGTTAAGCGTCTACGACAAAAGCTATGCAGCACCAATGCTACTGGTGAAAAACTAGATAAGACTCAGTTTATTTGCACGGTACCTGGGATTGGCTATAGCTTTACGGACTCAAATGGCAAAGTGTAACATGTTTCTGGTAAATCATTGGACACTCAGTCTCAAGCTACGATTACTTTTGTCTCACCTGAGTGTGATGCTGTTGGGAATTAGCATCGTCAATCTGGTGAGTCACTTATCTGGTCAAAATTTTCAGGACGGAGTGGTAGCAGCCCTCGTTAGTCTCTTGAGTGTCAGCGCTGTTAGCATACTGACTTCACGCATTATTATACGTCCGCTACTAACGATGGAAAAGGCAATGCAGGCATTTGCCGGTGGAGATTTAACAGCACGGGCACCTCACATTTCGATTCCTGAAATTAATCGTTTAGCCAGCAGTTTTAACCATCTTGCTATTAGCTTACAAGGAATCGAAGAGCGGCGGCAAGAATTGACGAGTGATATGGCTCACGAGTTGCGATCGCCCATTACTGTGATTCATGGCTATCTAGAAATGCTCAATACTGGGATGACCCAAATGACCGCCGAGATCCAAAGGCAAATGAGTGAGGAAGCTGAGCGATTGATTCGTTTGGTGGATGATTTGCTCGAACTCTCCAAGGTCGAAACGGGCTATTTGCCCTTGCGACTTCAGCCGTTGCCCCTCGCACCGATTTTCAAGAAAATTGTCACAACCTTTCGGGCAGCAAGCTTACAGGCAAATTGTCAACTGCAATTGCGGATACCAAATCATTTACCTCCTGTCTATGCTGATCGCGATCGCATCAAGCAAATTCTGATTAATCTGATCGGCAATGCAATTACCTACACCCCTAATGGAATAGTGACTATTCGCGCTTGGTTACAGGGCGATTATGTATGGATCGCAGTCACAGACACAGGTATTGGAATTGCTCAAGAAGATTTACCTAAAGTTTTTGAGCGCTTTTGGCGGGCAGATCCGTCACGCAATGCCAGAACAGGAGGAAATGGCATCGGACTGGCGATTACCAAACGATTGGTGCAACTGCATAACGGAAAAATTGAAGTGGAAAGTGAATTAGGCAAAGGATCGATGTTTAGATTTTCAATACCGAGGGCTGTTTAGTCATATTTTTACTGATGCTAGTCTTACTCTAGTCATATTTGCTTGTTACTCTTTAAATGCTCTTTTTAATATTACGTAATACTACCGTTATCAATATTCTTCTCTATCCTGTCCAAAGCCCAACGGGAGAAATGACATATTTTAACGCAACTTGGTATGATTCATCTTTTCGAGTTTTGACGAGAAAAAATGCCTAAACCTTGAACAAATCTGAATTTTCAAACTATCCTATGATTTTTCTGTTCTGCCTTGTGATGTCCGAGTGAAAAAACACCTTAACAAAGCGAAGGTTAATGGTCTTGAATCCTTTTACCTGCTTGTTGTGCCCCCTGCCATAAGCCCTTGTGTCTTCTTATAACTTTTTTGAAAGCTGGAACATTGGAAAACCAAGGAACCTGGACCGTAAAGCTTTTTGCTTTTGGCTTAGTATGGTTCGGTTTTAAAAGACTACCCCAATTACTAGCTTAGTTGAAACCTACACCCAAATCTAGATTGAGCGTCGTGAATAAACTCATCGATAAACTCATCTCCATTGCTTTCCGAAACCGCTATATTACCTTGGCAATTGCTATTTTGCTGTTGGTAGTGGGTTACGGAGCCTTCCAAACGCTAGAAATTGAAGCATATCCCGACTTCACCAATCCCCAAGTCAGGGTAATCACTATTTTGCCAGGGAAGGCGGCAGAGGAAATGGAACGACTAGTGACGGTACCACTGGAGAAGGAATTAAACGGTATTCCTGGTGAGATTAGCTTGCGATCTACCTCCTTCCTTAACTTATCGGTTATCGTTCTTACTTTCGAGGACGGCACACCGAGTCAACTTGCCCGGCAGCAGGTACTTCAGCGAACTGCTCAAGCAGATCTACCTAGCGATGCCAAACCCCAACTTGATGCAGATGCTAGTAGCGTAGGTGAAATTTATCGCTATACGGTGGAATCAAAATACTACTCGGCGATGGAGCGTAAAGCCATTGAAGATTGGGATTTAGAGAAGGCATTTCGGCAAATCCCTGGCGTTATTGATGTAACGAGTTGGGGTGGTCCAATTAAGAACTACCAGGTAAATGTAGATCCCTTACGCTTGAAAGCCTTGGGCTTGAGTATGGATCAAGTTTCTCAGGCTTTAACCAACTCCAATGGTACTACAGGTGGCAACTACATTGAGAAAAACGGTCAGGCTTTCGTTATTCGCAGTCTCGGACTGCTCAAAAATATTGACGATATTAATAAAGTAGTGATTACGGCGACTCAAGGTGGGACACCTATCCGTATCCAGGACATAGCAACTGTTGAGATTGGTACAGGCGTACGCTTGGGGCAATTTGGCAAAAACAGGGATGATGATGATGTCATGGGCATTGTATTGATGCGTCGGGGCGAGAATCCTTCCCGAGTTATTGAGCGCCTTTACAAAAAGTTTCCAGAAATTCAAAAATCCTTGCCTAAGGGAGTGCGTCTCGTACCACTCTATGATCGTCTCCAGCTGGTACGGGAAACTCTCCACACTGTCTTACACAACTTGGGAGAGGGAATTATGCTGGTGATAATTGTACTCATTGTGTTTTTATTTGACTTTACCAGTGGTTTGATAGCTGCGACTGTTATTCCATTGGCGTTGCTGTTTTCCTTTATCTGCCTCAACCTTTTTCACATTCCGGCGAATTTGCTCAGTTTGGGAGCAATAGACTTTGGAATCATCGTTGATGGGGCAGTCGTGATGGTGGAGAATGCTTTTAGCCGTCTGAGTGAAGAGGGCCATCATTTGAAGGATCGCAAGAGTCGCAACAATCTGGTGTTAGAAGCAGCCCAGCAGGTGGGACGACCAATTTTGTTTGCCACAAGTATCATCTGTTGTTGCTTTATTGTTCTGTTTACCTTTGATGGGGTAGCGGGTAAGCTCTTCCGCCCTCTCGCTTTCACGATGAACTTCCAGCTTTTGGGAGCAATGCTAATTGCTTTGACCATCATCCCAGTGCTGATCTCATTTTTTATGACCCGTAAGCCTGTCATCGAACGTGAAAGCCCAGTAGTCACTGTCGTTCGGTCAATATATAAGCCGATTTTGCGCTGGACAATAAATCATCCGTGGCCGATAATTGCAGGATCTGTGACGGCATTGGCGCTTGCAGTATTCATCTTCTTACATATCGGCTCAGAGTTCTTACCTGCTCTGGAAGAGGGCAACATTTGGTTACGGGCAACAGTGCTACCTCCATCAATCTCGCTAGAAGAGGGAACCTTAATTGCCAAGCGCATTCGTGAGATTATTGTCAAGTATCCAGAGATTAAAAACGTCACCAGTCAGACGGGTAGCCCTGATGATGCAACTGACCCCAACTTATTTAGCAATATTGAGTTTCTAGTAGACCTCAAACCAGCACAAGAGTGGCGTTCTCAGTTCCACGGTACAAAAGAGGAACTGGTTAGCGCCATGAACAAGGAGCTTTCAGTCATTCCTAATGTAGAATACAATTTTTCACAGTACATCCAGGACAATGTTGATGAAGCCATTTCTGGGGCAAAAGGAAATCTGGGAATCAAGATATTTGGCCCCGACCTGAACGTACTCCAAAAGTTAGGAGACCAAATAACTACCATCGTCAGTCAAATTTCTGGCATGGTAGATGTTGCAGGGGATCATATCCTTGGTCAGCCCCAGTATCAAGTCGTTGTAGACCGTGATGCTGCTAGCCGCTACGGTCTGAATGTCTCTGATATTCAGAATTTAGTTGCCACATCCGTGGGAGGCAAGACAGTGACCCAGCTTGTGGAAGGAGAGCGACGCTTTAACGTATTGGTACGTTTAGCCAAACCCTATCGCAACACCAAAGAAGCAATAGATAACTTACTCATTAATCCACCAGGATCAATAAGTTCAATTCCTATTTCTCAAGTGGCTCATACTCAGGCTGTATCGGGAGCTTTAGTCATTAATCGCGAAGAGAACAAACGTCGCATGGTTGTCAAAGCTAATGTACGAGGGCGCGATTTGGGTTCAGCCGTGGCAGAAGCACAAAGCAAAGTTGCTCAACAAGTTCATCTACCTGAGGGATATACACTCGAATGGAGCGGACAGTTTGAGTACCAACAAGAGTCAAATAAGCGTCTGATGGTAGTTGTGCCGCTTACTCTGTGTCTGATTTTTGTGATTTTACTTTTGGCTTTTGGTTCGGCACGCTATGCCTTACTGATTCTGGTGGCAGTTCCCCTTGCAGCTATTGGTGGGATAGTGAGTTTGTTTGTTACCCACACTTATTTCAGTATCTCCGCAGGGGTAGGATTCATTGCCCTGACTGGGGTAGCAGTACAGAATGGCGTGATTCTAATAAGCTACATTAATCAGTTGTCCCAAGACTATATTGCTCGGTTATCAAAAGAAGCGGACGTTGATTGTGTCGTCATATTTCCCCCCGGCATAAAATCTCAAGCTGCCTACATCGCCCTAATTCAACTAGGAACGCAGAAGAATAGCCTCAAAATGATTAGGTATACAAAACTGTCATATAAAGAATCGAAAATCATACCCTTCTTGATAAGCAAGGCAGTTTATGAGGGGGCGCTGGCGCGGATGCGTCCAGTACTGATGACAGCAACTGTGGCTATCTTAGGTTTACTTCCTGTGGCATCATCAAACGGCATTGGTTCCCAAAGTCAGAAACCTTTTGCCGTAGTCATTATCGGCGGATTAATATCAGCAACTTTTCTTACACTGATAGTGCTGCCAACACTATATAACCTAGTGGAAAAACAGACAAAAAAACCTTACAAAAACAGACCTCAGAAAAATAATTATCCTGCCGTTGAACCGACTTTGGAGAAAGTGAGGCAGGCATGAATATCAGACTGAGGATATTTATTTTTTGTGAGCAATAAACTTTTAAGAAATACAGGGAACGCTTAACAGGCAAACAATATTTCTTTTATTCATAACGGGCGGTGTGCCTAAGAATGGGGTGCTGACATTTTGTACCAAGAAAAATTGATTAAAGTTAGCGACTCAGTATGAAAGGCAAAGTCATTTACACCCACACACCCCCAATACGGTTCGGTTAAAGGGGAAAGGGAAAGGGGGAAAGGGTAAGAAAAAACCTTTAACCCAAACCCAATTCGCAAAGTGAGAAATGCTTATCACCAAGCGTATTGCCCACACCCCTATCCCAAGCGCTCTTAGCCCTTTGCGGTCTGGTGCGCCAACGGGGCGTACTCAAAGGACAAAGCGCACTTTTGACTTGTTTTGCCCCTGTGTTTGTTGAAAGTATAGCAACGGACAGGAAGCTTAGGACAACAATAAATTCACAATATACGCGCTTTGAAGGTGTCTACCGCCGACTTGTCCTAACGGCTTTGGCGACTGCTATAAAACTACTTTGTTGCGACGATCTTAATTATGAGGATGCAACTCAACTACTTTTGGATCTTGAGTTTTTGTACTCTGAGTTTTCTCACTAGCTGTGCTCAGCAAAACAAGAGTGCTACTGAAGTTCCTTCAGTTTCCCCATATTCTTTGGGGAATCAATCTCAACAAAATGCACAGAGTTTCCCAGTTGCTGGGGTTGCTCCATCTGCTCAACAAAATGCACAGAATTTCCCAGTTACTGGGGTTGCTCCATCTGCCCAACAAAATGCACAGAGTTTCCCAGTTCCTGAAGTTCCTCCACCTCCCCAACAAAGTACGGGGAGCCAACCCCAAAAAAATGCACAGGGTTTCCCAAATTTTGAGGTTCCTGCAGAAAAATCCCAGCCTCAACAGTTGCCAACTCATTTTTCAGTTAACTCCAAAAGGATTACACAGACTAAACTGACCTCTAAGACTGGACAACAAAAGCCCTCCAAATTCACTGCTCAAACAACAAAACGAGTTCAGCCATCTGGGCAAAATCAAGTTCAAAAGAAGCAGTCTCAGGCACAGAAGATCCTCAACGACCAAATTTTAACGGAGGCAGATCTACTACCAGAAGTCGCCCACCGCAAGACTTCCCCCAATTCCAGCCTACGTCTTAGTCTGAGCGAGGCATTCCAGAGAGCAGATGCTAGAAACCCCCAACTGCTCGCAGCTCAGCGTAATCTCAACATCAGTGCTGCGGGCATTACCATCGCAGGAGTGCGTCCGAATCCTCAGATTGCCCTTCAATATGGTTTTGGCTCTGTATACGACAAAAGCGCTAACCCTCAACAGTTGAGCCTCAATCAAACCGTCGAACTAGGAGGCAAGCGGTCTAAGCGTATATCTGTTGCCAAATCTCAGTACGAATTGGCGGTTCTACAGTACAATTCCACCCGTTTTGATACTCACGGGCAAGTGCGTCGGGCATACGCCGAATTAGCTGCAGCTCAAGCAAGCTTTCGCTCACAGCAAGAACAGATCCAACTGCTCCAGAAATTGGTATACATCGCCCTTAAGCGCTTTGAGGCTGGAGCTGCTCCTGAGGCGGAATTGTTGCAAGCTCAACTGGCACTCAACCAGACAGTACCCCAACTCAGACAAGCCAGAGGACGCATTCAGCAAGCACGTATCCAGTTGAATGCACTGCTGGGAGATAGCCCCGCACAGAATATCGAGATTAACGACCCTGGAATGTTCAATATGGCAGTCAAAAACACACAACTAGTACCAACACCCGATGTTCAACTTCCTGCTGTGGAAAAATTGCTTGCACAAGCCTATGAGCAGCGTCCAGACTTCAAAAGCGCCAGACAGCAGACTGAAGTGGGACAGCAGCAGCTGCGCCTTGCCAAGGCTTTACGTATACCCGACTTGCAACTAAGCGGTGGATATCTTTTTACCACTGCGGATGCTCCCACCCAAAACACTAATGGCGTATTTTTTGGAGTAACAGTGAACCTGCCCATATTCTATAGACAACAAGGGGAAGTGGCACAAGCACAAGCAACAATGGACCAATCTGTGGAGCAGCAAAACGTGGTGCGATCGCAAATTGCTGTCGATGTACGTACTGCCTACGAAGCTTTGCTCATTGCTCGTGAAAAAATCCGCAAGTACCAGTCACAACTGCTACCCGACTCTAGAGAGGTATTGGGCTTGGCTCAGGAAAGTTATCAAGTAGGTAAGACAAACCTAGCGAGTGCGATCGCGGTTCAACAAGCAGATCAACAAATTCGCTCTGGTTATGTGGATGCAGTGACGGCTTACCAGAGTGCCTACGCTGATCTGGAAAAGGCTGTTGGTACCCCATTATCATTCTGAACAAATAATCTTTAATTAATGAATTTAAATATTGGGTTTTAATTTTTAATTCTTAATTTTTTATTGTCAAGCCAAGTTATAGTGATCAGCGCCGAATTCCGTAGAGTGATTTAATGATGATGATACAGTCCTGTCGCCTTTGGTTTTTTTATCTATTTGTTCTGAGTCTGCTCGCTGGCTGTAGTCAGAATCTTAAGACTCCCAAGTTTTTTTTATTAGCCTCAGCCTCAAAGGATACAGAAATTAAATCCCAACAAATTTCGGAACAGGATCCCAAGATTCCTGAGGTTCCAGCAGAAGCCGCTAAACCTGCTCAAGGACCGACCTATGTTTCATTGACTCCTCAACAGGAGCAGCAAATCGGACTGAAAGTCGAAGCTGTACAATTCAAACCTTTCCCGGTTACTATCCAATTAACAGGTCGGGTTCAGGCTGCTGCTGATTTGCTTACCCATATCGCCCCCCCAGTTCCTGGACGGGTTACTACCGTCTTTGTCAAATTAGGTCAACGTGTCACTCGCACCCAAACACTGGCTTTGATTAAGTCTGATACGGTTGGTCAACTTCAGTCGGATTTGTTGCAAGCTACTCTACAAACTAAAGCTGATATCAAGCAAGCTCAGGTACAATTGAACTTTTCCAAAGCTGCTTACCAACGCGAGCAAAAGCTCTTTAACGACCGAATCTCAGCTAAAGCTGACCTAGAAACGGCTCGTACCCAGTATGAGAAGGATAAAGCAAACCTACAAGCCCTATACTCCAAGTTCCAGTCAGCGATCACAGTTGCGGAAGAACGCTTATCTTTATCCGGAGTGTCCGTAGGAGTGGCAGATCAAGTTGTACGTACAGGGGAGATATACCCTTATGTTATTGTTAAGGCTGCAGCTGACGGTATTGTTATCAGCCGCACCATCAATACTGGCGAGCTAGCCGATCCCAGCAAGGAATTGTTTACCATAGCGGATCTTACTCGGGTGGGGTTAGTGGCGGATACGTATGAGAAAGACGTTAATAACGTACGTATTGGTCAACCTGTTGTTCTGACTTTCGATAGCCTGCCGAACAAGACCTTTTCTGGTCGGATTAGCTATGTTGCCAATGTACTCGACCCTCAAACTCGCACCCTGACTATTCGGGCAGATGTTCCCAATCCTGATTTGAATCTTAAACCGGATATGTTTGCACGCTTCAAAATCTTGGTGGAGAATAGGAGTCTACTCTCAGTACCTAAGAGCGCTATACAACGTAAGGGAGATTACAATTTCGCTTACGTAAAGGTGCAAGAACACCGCTATGAAGAACGCCGAGTGGAAGTAGGAGTTGATAATGGAGAATCTATCCAAGTTATCAACGGTCTAAAACCGGGTGAGAATGTGGTCTCCCAAGGGACATTGGCGTTGCAGGGAGCAGCTTTGAAGCTTAGTGATGGCGGCTAAAGTTAGGAGGCGATAAGCCCGCTTGCTGACTTGTTGTGCGTATCCCGTTATTTTTGTAAGATGCCTTAGTCATATTTTTACTAACGCTAGTCATACTCTAGTCATATTTACTTGCTATTAGTTAAACATCAACATTGTGTCTGAGGTAATACTAGCTTAATCAATGAATACAAAAGTTAATAGCATTGATTTGGAATATATATATTTCAAACTCTGAAAAAGTTGGACACCCTTTAACCCTTTCGCCTAGGTAAAAGTGCAAGATCACTGCTATGGGAAAGTGAGCAACAGTCTAAAACTCGGTTAAAATGTGGTTTTCCAACTCTTAAGAAACACATTTTTGAACGCATATATATCAAGGTTTTCAAAAAGTGAATAAAAAGTGTTTCTTTCATTTTTTGCGATCGCCTAGTGGCGCTGGTTAGGAGATCTCAATAAAAACCTTTTTTCTTCTCTACATTCATATGTTAATTGAAAACCAAGGAACTTTGGAGTTGTAGAGAGGAGCTTTGAAACTTAACGATTGCGGCTGAGGTTATGATGCACTCACGTTACCCGGCGTTGCAGGATTCTGCACTCAACTATTTAGTAAAAACAAATAATCCACATCCCGCAACAATTTCTGAAATTGCATGAAAACACTAATGTACTTAATTGCATTGAGTTTAGTAGCGACTACTTCTGTTCCTAGTGTCTATGCCAATTCCATCACAAACATTGAGAGTTTTCCATATATCGGAAGTACAACACAATTTCCTCATGGTCGTAAATGGGGAAATGTTCGCCAGACTTTCCAGTTACAAATCCCTCAAAATAGCAGCGCACTTTCTCAACTGGATATTGATGTTCCAGCAGGGTTGAGGGTCAAGAATGATATTAGTATCTCCAACAAATCTGGTAAAGAAATCCAAGCCAACACTTCTGTAAACGCCAACAAAATTACCATCGTTTTCTCTGAGGCAATTTCTCCAGGAAATACACTTACTATTGACTTAAACAAGGTGGACAGAGTTGGTACTTCTAATGCCTGGTTATACAGAGTATCCGCTAAACTTGTTGGACTCAATGCAGAGATACCCATCGGTATAGCTCAGTTTCGTCTCACCTATTAATGGTTCTTCAGTATCTGTTATGCCAAAGTATAGCAGTCCTTTAAAGATTTTGAGAATCACCCGTGGAGACAGGGAAGAGGAAACTCTTATTTTTAACTTAAGAGGCAGATCTAGAGCAATTTTCACTTCTGACTCAAGAATTCATGCTGTAAAAACTGATTTGTTTTACAGCAAGCCTTTAGCTTTTTAAAAAGTAGATTTATCATACTACGTACTGAATAATTCTACTAATGTTAAATTAATCAAAAAATGAATAGAATTCTAATTTATGCTACTGCATTTCTTCTTACGATTAGCGGAAGTTTAATTTCTACTAGCTATGCAAGTACTAAAACAGATGATAATGAGGTTCCTGCCACCAAGACCAATCTCCAATTCAATTTTACTCAGTGGCGAATTGTTAAACATTCTTTCTTATTACATATTCCTCAAAACAAAAAAACTCTTTCTCAATTAATTGTTGACGTTCCATCTACTGTAGCTGTGAGTAATGATATTGATGTGTTAGATGAAAATGGTCAAAAAATAAACATTAATGTTTCAGTCAATTCCAGAAGGATAATACTAGATATTCCTGAGCCAGAAACAATTTCTTCTAAAACTAAGCTGATTGTTGAACTTAACAAAGTGAAACAACCGATTCACGGTCAGGACTCTATCTATAGTTTATTCGCTAAATTAGTTGGTAGCGACGTGGAAATTCCTTTAGGTGTAGCAAGATTTCACACATTTTAAGTAGCTGTCGTCAAAAGTAGATTGCAATGCAGCCTCCCAAAGGAAGGAGCTAAGTCTGCTAGGCGCTCAGCATGAGCGTTTGCGCACAAATCGGGCGTTTTGCACATACCAAGAGCACTAATCGAATGTCTCTTCGTGAATATTTTTAAATAGAGAGAAAAAACGGACACCGGAGGAGTTGAGAAGAGCATCTCAATTACATGAATAATGAGAATTTTTCTGACTAGTATTCAATTTTTTTATCCTAAAAAGAACTTAGTTAGGACTAAGTTCTCGGTTATTTAATTTTCCGGCTGGAATGCTCCACTTTAAAGATTCCAGCCGACAAAAAGTGCAACTTAACAGATTATCTCAAAATATTTTTTTAATGTGAGGAGAAAATGAACAAGTCATGCCAATCTCTGCTAGCTAGCTCAACAGTTTTTACAACTATGTTATTTGTTAGTACTGCTGCATTTGCTCTTGAAACACCAGTTACATCAGAAATTATTGAGCCGCAAGTAATGCTCAGTCTAAAGAAAAGTCCTGGGAGTAATAGCCAAGACAATTTAATAGCACAAGAAACATCAGCATCGCCAGGGTCAGTACAACCCACAGACTGGGCATTTCAAGCATTGCAATCTCTCGTAGAACACTATAGCTGTGAAGGATACCCAAATGCAACATTTCCACCTAATCAAGCGATAACACGTAATGAATTTGCGATCGCTTTAAATGGTTGCTTGAATCGTATGAATAAATTGATAGCAACCACAGCTACAGTAAATACCCTAAAAAAAGAAGATTTAGTTAATATCCAAAAATTAAAACAAGCATTTAAGGTGGAATTAACACAACTTTGGGAGCGTAATGCTATGACAGCAAATACTCCTTCTGTGCCAGCAAATCAATCTTCTCCCACAACCAAACCTAATGCTGACAAGTCACCAGAGCTAAACCCCAAACCAGATGCAACTCAAAAACAGGTTTCCGATAACTCAAATGCTCACTTTCAGTCTCAGGTAACTAAACTCGCGACACAAATCCCCGAAAAAGAGACAACTGTCGCTCCCATGGGGATTCAGCAACTCACAGCCAAGAGGAAAACGGTGGCAGTACCAGCACCAGGTACAGCCGAGATCTCTGCTGATAAATTACAACCTAGTTTTCCAACTTCAGACTCACCAGTCTCTCAAACACCTGCTATTGTGCCGCCTGCAACCCCGACTCCGGCGAAAAAACCGAAATATAAGTTTAGCTATTTGGGGATAGGGGCGAACTTCGGAGCTGGTGGTCAGACTAGTGCTTTGGGCGCAACTAGCTTTGCCGCATTTAGCAAATTTGCTCTTAGTCGTTCTTTTTCCATCCGACCGACTCTTTTGGTCAACCAAGATACAACAGTTTTGTTACCCGTTACCTATGACTTTCCCATAGAAGGACCAGGACATGTTGCTCCCTATTTTGGTTTAGGATTGCAGTCATCATCGCCATTTTCCGCAGCGCGTACAAAGAGTGATTTGTTGCTCACAGCCGGTATCGACTATCCGATCAATTCTCACCTCGCGCTGACGGCGGGAGTGAATTTGGGAACATTCAACAGCTCTGGCGTTGGTGGTTTACTGGGGCTTGCCTATATCTTCAACACTGCGCCTGGTTCAGAGTCAAGTGCCCCTTCTGCTCCAGAGCCAGGTACAGGTACTACGATGCAGCAAGCAGAAAAGGATCCTGGTTCACGGCAAGATGCCACCTCTGCTCCAGAGCCAGGTACTAAACCGGATCAACCAGAAAAGGAACATCATATCACCGAAAACTCGAATGCCCACTTTCAGGGGACCTTTATCTACCAGTACAAGCCAGGGTTTTATGCCCTTTATTCAGGGGCGAATAGTTTATCGAAGACTGCTGAAGACTTAACCTATAGCTACAGTTTCACTGGCTTTTTTGGGGTGCGTCTGTGGCAGGACGGCGAGTTTTATTTAAACCCAGAAATATCCTCATCAATACCACCCAGTGGTTTGTTAGGGCTGGGATCTCTGTCAAATGGCGAGGATCAAAAATCGGGATCACTAGCGCCACTACTGTATCTGGCAAGAGCCTTTCTGCGCCAAACCTGGAATTTGGGGGGAGAAAAGACGTTTGTCGAGTCTGGGCAAAACCAACTGGCTAAGGATGTGACTAGCCGACGACTGGTCTTGACGGTGGGAAAACTGTCTGAAACCGATTTGTATGGTCCCAATCGATTTACCGGCAGCCCGCGCACTCAATTTTTCAACTATGCCTTTCTTAGCTATGGGGCGTTTGACTACGGTTCTAATGCTCGTGGCTATACTGTTGGAGCCGCTTTGGAGTATTTCCTGGATAAGTGGACGTTTCGGGTGGGGCGGTTTGCTCTGACGACTACATCCAATGGACCGACCATCGATTATGGTCTGTTCGACCATTACAACGATGCCATTGAGATCGAACGTTCCTACGTCCTTGCTGGACAACCGGGCAAGCTGCGTCTCTTGGGTTTTCGTGATCACGCCGTTATGGCTTCATTCGACGATGCTTTGAATCTGTGGCGAGCAAATGGAAAAGTTGGGGTACCCTCGATCACAGATGTCAGGAATAACGAAAAAGACCAGTATGGCTTCGGTATTGGGCTGGAACAAAGTCTCGGCAGTGATGTAGGACTGTTTGCGTTTGGCAGTTGGAACGATGGTCGCACTGAAAATTACAACTATACAGATATTCAAAGCTCATTTGCGACAGGCTTGAGCATTCAAGGCAACGGCTGGGGGCGACCACGGGATACCCTTGGTTTGGGATATGCGCTGGATGGCATCGGCTCATCGTTTCGTCAGTATCTAGCAGCTGGGGGACTCGGTACCTTTATTGGTGATGGAAAACTGAACTACAATCCAGAAAATATCTTTGAGGCTTATTACAATTTGAGTGTGACGAAATCCACCACACTGGGGTTCGATCTACAGTACATCATCAATCCTGGATATAATTCAGACCGTGGTCCAGCGACGTTTCTTGGGCTTCGCATACATACTGAGTTTTGAGGAGAGAATCTTTTTTTAATAGGCGTTGCATAATGATGTTTCTAAAGCTCCTTGTCAATAGCTTTTGAGATACGCTGCCCCTGACTTAACAACTGGTTTATTTGACTTTGCAACTTTTCTCGTAACTGTTGTGCTTTACGATAAATTTCTGCTCTTTTCCTCTCTTCACCATCTAACTCAGTTGTACACAAAGGCTGAATAAAGTAACGTAGGCGAGTTCTCATCGCCCAGACTCCCATTGATGGAAACAGAATAAATAATGGCATCAAAGGTGATATTGGTAAAAATGGTAAATTGAATAACCTCTGCAATTTTTTTATATTTAAAGTCCAAGGATGTAAATTTTCGTTTCCAATACAAATAACAGGTAATATCGGAATTTGATAACGTTGGCTTAATTGAATGAAACTCAAATCAAACCTTTCTAGTTGATAGCGTTTTACCCAACTTTTTCTTGGTCCGCGTAAACCTTCTGGTGCATACAAGAGAATTTTTCGTTCTTGTATTACAGTTTCAAAATCATTTAATTCTGCTTTCACACCACCCAAAATCTTTGACCATCCAGGTGGTAACCACCAAGTTATCCAAACATGGTCAAACAGAGAGACATCAGCCAGCGGTTGCACTAACCATCCTCGTGTTTTACTTAATAGATAACCTAACGTTAAAAAGTCCCAGGGAAAACACATTCCTGCATGGTTCATTGCTACAATCATTGGACCGGTTTGTGGTAAATTCTCAATTTTGTGTAACTCGCCTCGAAAATAATATTTAACAATAGGGGCAATAATGTCGTCTCGAAAAGCTTTTTGATAATTTGGATCAAATTCACCTATCTCGCGACGAGGTGAACGACAGCCAAGCCGTAACCAACGAATCAAAAGTGCTAAGTAAAACCCGCAGGGAATCAAAAATAACCCGTATTCTAACCAATTCCAACCATCTGGATCTTTGTGATAATGCTGCCAGTGTCGGTTGAATAAAATCAGCCAGCCAGGAGGATACCATAGACAAAACCAATCAAACCAGCTAAATTTATAACCCTCAACTGATGTTTTTTTTAGTTGAAGGTTTAACAGGTTATCAGAGTGTTGATTAATCACAATAGCTGAACAGCTTCCGAAAGAATTGGATTAATCGGTAATTTTAGCTTTAGAATTTTTAGTTGCCATCTTACTCTGGACTCATAGAGTTTGGATGATCAGTCTGTCAATGGAAGCGGATATTAGCTTGCTTTAAACGATGCAAAGCTTCACCCAAGCGATCGCACTCCGCAATTAAGCTAATTCGCACATACCCTTCACCCGCAACCCCGAAAGCATTACCTGGCGTAAACACAACCCCAGTTTGTTGCAAAATTTTGAGAGCAAATTCTGTAGAACTGATACCAACAGGGCAAGGAACCCACAAATACATCGTTGCTTTGGTTTTACTAAGATTCCAACCTAACTCCGTTAAGCCTTGAATCAGAAAATCACGGCGAGTACGGTAACGTTCTTGTACCTCATGTAAATAATCATCGCTCAGTTGCAATGCTGTTTCAGCTGCGGTTTGCAATGCTGCAAAAATGCCATAATCTAAATTCGTTTTTAGTGTCCGCAAACCTTGAATGATATGGCGGTTACCAACCACAAAACCAACGCGCCAACCCGCCATATTGTAGGTTTTGGAAAGGGTATGAAACTCAACGCCAATGTCTTTTGCACCAGGAATTTCTAACAAACTCGTTGGTTGATAGCCATCAAAAGCTAACTCGGCGTAACACAAGTCATGTACGAGCAGTATCTCATATTTACGGGCGAAAGCAACAATATCTTCAAAAAATTCGCGGGGTGCCGTAGCAGCTGTCGGATTACTCGGATAATTAAAATAGAGAATCTTTGCTTGTTCGGCAACACTATCAGGAATTGCAGCCAAATCAATCAGCCAGTCATTTTCGGGTTTGAGAATTAAGCTGTGAACTTTGCCTCCAGCAATAATTGGACCACGAAAATGGGCAGGATAGGCAGGAGAAGGTACTAAAATCAAGTCACCAGGATTAATATAGGCTATGGCAAGATGAGCCAATCCTTCTTTAGAACCAAGAAGGGGTAATGCTTCACTATCTGGATCTAAATCAACTCCATAACGACGACGATACCAGTTTGTAATAGCTTGACGGAAATTAGCTGTGCCTTCAAAAGGAGGGTAGCCATGATTTGCAGGATTTTGCAAAGCTTTGATCGCCGCGTCTATCACTGGTTGGGGTGTTGCACCGTCTGGGTTTCCCATGCCCAAATCAATCAAATCTAGCCCTTGCTCTCGTGCTTTGGCCTTGAGTTCATCTAGACGGGCAAACACGTAAGGTGGTAATTTCTGTATCCGTTCCGCTGGAGCAATCCAATCTGATATCATCGAAGGAATTATAGTTTACAAATTAGAATTTATAAAAGCTAAAAAACAAAGAGTAATAACTCGTAATTTATCTTTTGCCTTCTGGATTTGATGCCATTCAACAGTTAACAGTTATCAGTTAATCAGTTACCAGTATTTATTTCCCATAACCGTGTTCACTGTTCACTGATCCTCACTCATCCTTCTTCACAATTGGCGTCAAAGCTGTATGATTTCGTCCTTCAACTGGCGCAGTGGTGGAAACCATAGCCGCCATCAACTGTTCCAGTACAACTTTAAATGGAAGTCGGTGAATGTCAGAATCAGAAGCCAAGGCAATTTCTGCGGCTTTTTGTAATTCGTTTAAAGTAATATTGCCTAATCCTAAATCACTCAATTTTTGGGGTAATCCTATCTCTGCATAAAACTTTAATAATTGTTGCCGTGCAGCGGCTGCTAGCTGATTACCCTGTATTATTTCTTCTAAACGCAGTTGCACCAAAATACCATAGGCGACTTTTTCACCATGAATGCTGCCACTTTTAGAAATGTGAGTTAAACCATTGTGTACAGCATGAGCAGCAACAGTACGACACTGTGCGCCTCCTAATCCCCCGATAACTCCTGCAAGGAGAACTGTCGCATCTACCACTTGTTGCCAAGCTTCGCTACCAGGTTCTTTAAGAGCAGCAGCAGATTTTTGGAAAAGGATATCCCGTAAAACTCGCGCCTGTTGTACTGCAGCTATAATTAGGGTTTGTTCCGAGTGTCCGCTACTGACTGAAGCTTCATACCACTTGGCGATCGCATCCCCAATTCCCGCTACAAGTGTTCGTTGTGGTGCTGTTTTCACTAACTCGTAATCGAGTATCAGTACATCAGGACACTTTGCCAATCCGACATCATAGAGAAATGCCCCTTCATCAGAATAGACATTCGAGAGGGCTGTCCAAGCTGCACACGTAGAGGCTGACGTGGGAATTGTGACTACTGGTAACTGCAACTTATAACCAACTAACTTAGCTGTATCCAGTGCTTTACCCCCACCAACTCCAATTATCACATCCGCTTTGTGCTCTTTTGCCGCTTTGTGTAAAGCTTTCAAGCTGGCTTCACTACAATCAGGAGTATAACAGGCTTGGGCAACATGCAACCGTTGCTGTTTGAGAAGTTCTTGTAGACTCTCCTGGGTGACAGCAAGAGTGCGTTCACCTCCTATAATTAGAAGACGACTTCCTAACTGAGAAATTGCATCACTTGCCTGTGCCAATATATCGGAGCCACGGAGAACCTTTGCTGGAGCTACAGAAACAGTGAGTAACGGACTAGAGGTTTGAGTAGACAAAGTTTTAGTCGATTGATGATACATACACCTAATTAATAAATTAACACTACCACTTCTCTATGTGTCGGAGAACCTTTTTAGTTTCACTTTTCAAGAGGTGGTTTGTGGTAATTGAGCAAATTTCTCCTGGTAAATCTCGATAGTCATTTGAGAATCTTCACGACTAGAGAGCGATCGCTTCACTTGACCTAGGTAAAGTGGCACAGAAATTTCCGGTTCTGGGTGGATAATGGTGCGTGCTCGAATTGTCAACTGATTGTCTGTTAGTGCACCCAAACGACCATAAGAATATAAATCACTAGCCGCTTGACGCAAAGTAGCTTCTAATTCTGTGGTGGTAATTTGTTTTGGGATGGTTATAACTGTTTGAGTTCCTCCGTTGTCATAAACCAGATTATACCGTACTGCACCTGGAATCACAGTGCGAGACAAAGGAGCTAATGATAAAGCAAATAGACCACCTGTTAGTACTACCATAAAGCCAGTTGAACCAATAAGCCGAAAGCGAATGCCCCATTTGAAAACAAAACCCGCAATCGCCAAGGCAGCAAATACTAATGTTGCAATACCCGACCACTGGGTGTATTTTAGAAAGTCAGCAGGTGTGAACATAAAGGTTAGCTAGTAGGCGTGTTTTCTTTCTTCGTTTTTGCTACACCTATTTTAGCCTCTTCCCCCCCTAGCCCCGTACCTGTTCAAGTAAACTTGATGGTAACAAGCCTCTCAGGAGTGGAAACCAGTAATTAAATGTATCATTTGCAGTCGTTTCACTTACTCCAAACTGAATACCTAATAATTGGAATGTAGTCAAATGCCGCAGGTATATCAAAGTTAGAAGTATTTGTTCTTCGATTAGCAACAGAAGCTATAAAGCGCTGTCAAGTATTGATACACGAGTTAAAGCGTCAGTAGCTTTAAAGCTAAAAACTGGCTAACTTTGGGAGTCGCCAGTTTCTAGTTCTACGTATCAATACCTTCGCCAAAAAAAGAGGATAAATATCTCAATCCCAAAACCTCGACTACTCGTCCCAAGTGGCGAACCGGATGACGCTTCGCTCTAATGGGCGGTGTCAGGAACGGGCTAGAAAAATT